>ERZ826396.472-NODE-472-length-58485-cov-11.368937_pt1 | contig 58485 bp, 51 predicted proteins | sample MGYA00519926_ERZ826396 | MGnify/ENA primary metagenome ERZ826396 (study PRJEB31778, sample SAMEA3449230) | human gut metagenome | biome: human gut; feature: human-associated habitat; material: faeces | place: United Kingdom | collected 2010/2012 ... | reverse complement strand
GCCGCGCCGATGGGCGGCAGCTGCGCCACGAAGAACGTGAACATGATCCACAGCAGAAGCGGGGTGTTCTTGAACAGCTCGATGTAGGCCGCGGCGACGGCGCGCAGCGCGCGGCTGCCCGAGGTGCGCATGATCGACACCACGGTGCCCAGCATGATCGAGCACGCGATGGAAAGCGCCGAGATGAGTAGCGTCATCCCGAGGCCCTGCAGGAGAAACCGCATGTTCACCCAGGTGAAAAGCTCGGCGATCCCGCTCATCGATCCTCCTTCCCCCGGTTCGCGCCCTCGGCCTCGCGCGCGGCGCGATCCGCTTCGCGCTCGGCGCGCGCAGTCTCCTCTTCCAGTTCGGCCTCGTCGGATCCAGCTGTTTCGGGCCCGCCCGTCCGCGCGGCCGCATCGCCTTCCCGCCAGCGCTCTGCGCGCTCGCGCCGATACGCCGCGCCCTCGGCCTCTGCATCGAGGGCGGCCTCGTCGAGCGGCGCCCCTGCACGACCAGCCCGCGCGGCCGCGGCGTCGGATCCGGGCGCGCCGACGTTGTCGAGGAACGCGTCTTCGGCAAGGCGCGCCTCGGCGGCCCGGTCGGCGCGGCGGCGCGCCTCGCTGCTGATGCGGTCGCTCGCAGCCGTCTCGGCGCGCGAGGCGAGCGCCTCGTCGGCCTGGGCCGAGCGCGAGCCGGCCCTCTCCCCGAAGTCGCGCGCTCCCTCCGCGGCGGCGTCGGACGTCGCGGGCGCGGCGGCGTTCGCCGATCCCGCAGCCCCTTCGAGGCCCCGGCGCGCGGCCACGCGCCGCTCGAGCCGTCGGTGCGCCTTCACGCGGCCGGCCTTCGTGCGCATGACGCGCGCGGCGCACGCCGCGTCGCCGCCGCATTCCTCGGCGATCTCCTGGGCGATCTCGCGCCCGATCTCGTCGGCGATCTCGGCCGCCACGCGCCCGGTGAACGCCTGCCCCATCGGCCCGCGCCCGTCCGGCGCCTCGCCCAGCACATGCAGCGGGTGGCGCGGCGAGGGAGCACGGCGCGCAGGCGCGATGTCCACCGTCTCGAACATGGTGCCCACGCCGCCGGCCAGCGCCTCGGCGGCGGCGCGCCCCGTGATGTCGTGCGTGCCCGGCGTGACCTCGAGGGGATCCTCGCCCAGCTCCTCGGTCGCATCGCCCGTCGCCAGATGGCGATGCGCCCGCGTGCGCCGCTCGAGGTAGAGCGCCAAACGCGACAAGGGGAAGCAGACGGCGAAGTACAGAAGCGCCGCCACCACGTACACGGGCCCGTAGTAGCTCGTCGCCCCTGCGAACGAGTTCGAGAAGTACATAAGCTCGCCGCCCGCGATGAGCGCGAGCACCGAGGTGTTCTTCACGAGGTTGGCCGCCTGCACGGCCAAAGGGGGCATGATGATGCGCAGCGCCTGGGGCAAGACGATGACGAACATGGTCTGCCAGTACGAGAACCCCTGGCTTTTCGCGGCCTCGAACTGCCCGCGATGGATGGAGCCGACGCCGCTGCGCACCACTTCGGAGATGTAGCCGCCATGGTAGACGCCGATGGCCAGCACCCCGATCCAGAACGCCGCGAGCGACAGCCCCAGAAGCGGGAACACGGCGTAGAGCACGAACACCTGCAAAAGCAAGGGGACGTTCTGCACGACCTCCACGTACGCGCGCACAACGCCGCGCAGCACTGCGACGCGCGACACCGACAGCACGCCGAACAGGATGCCGAGCGCAAGCGCGATGACGAGCGCGAGCGCCGAGATGCCCACCGTGGTGCCGAACGCCGAAAGGATGTCGGGCCAACGCTCGAGCAGGGCCTGCCATTTGTAGGGAGCGAAGACGTCGAGCACGCTACGACCCTCCCTTCCCGCCGTCCGCGTCGCCTTGACCAGGCGCGTCGTCCGAAAGGCCCCAGCGCTCCTCGAGCGCTCCGAGCGTGCCGTCGGCCTGCATCGCGGCGACGGCGTCGTCGATACGCCCCGCCAGCTCCGTGTTCGACTTCTTCGTGGCCACGCCGTACTCCTGAGGCGAGAGGTGCGTGTCCAAAAGCATGGTGGAGTCGTCCACGTAGCCGTTCAGAATGGAGCGGTCCACCGAGAACGCGTCCACCCTTCCCGCCACGAGCGCGATCTTGATCTCGGGATACGTCGAGTATTCGGCGAACTTCATATGGATGCCGATCTCGTCGCCGGCCGCCGTGAGCTTGTCGCGCGTCGTGGCCGAAAGCGCCACGCCCACGGTCTTGCCATCGAGGCCCGCCAGATCGACGATGCCCGAGGACCGCTTCACGAGCACGCCGATGTGGTCGGTGTAGTACGGACGCGAGAAGTTGTAGCTTCTCTTGCGCTCCTCGGTGATGGTGAACGTGGCCAACGTCGCGTCGAGCGTGCCGTTGTCGAGCATCGCGCCGCGCGTGGTCACGTTCACGCCGGTCACCTGCAGGGCGTCGGGACTGCCCTTGATGCGCTTCGCCAGCTCGCGCGCGATGTCCACCTCGAACCCTTCGATGTTGCCCGTCTCGGGGTTCTGAAATCCGAAACCGGGCACGTCGATCTTCGTGCCCACGCGCAGCACGTTGGGATCGGACGCGCACCCCGAGAGGCCGGCCGCGCCGCCGAGCGCGAACGTGACCGCGGCCATCGCCGATGCTCGTATGAATGTCCTCCTCGCGATCATGGGTGCGCGCCTACAGTATCTTCGACAGGAAGCTCTTGACGCGGGCGTTGTCGGTCTCGTCGAACAGGTAATGGGGCGTGCCCTCATCCACCACCAGCCCGTTCTCCATGAACACCACCTTGTCGGCCGCCTCGCGGGCCAGGCCCATCTCGTGGGTGACCATGACGATGGTCATGTTCGTCTCGGCGAGCGACTTGATGACGTCGAGCACCTCCTGCACCATCTCGGGGTCAAGCGCGCTCGTGGGCTCGTCGAGCAGCATGATCTTCGGGTGCATGTTGAGGGCGCGGGCGATGGCCACGCGCTGCTGCTGGCCGCCGGAGAGCTCGTCGGGGTACTTGTCCACCTTGCTTTCCAACCCCACGCGCTCAAGGTAGGCGAGGGCGTCTCGCTTTGCCTGCTCGCGCGGGACTTTGAGCACCTTGACGGGAGCGAGCGTCACGTTCTCGAGCACGGTCTTGTGCGGGTAGAGGTTGTAGCTTTGGAACACCATGGCCACGTCGCGGGCGAGCGCGCGGGCGTTCACCTTGCGGTCGGCCAGGTTCATCCCCTCCACCACGACCGTGCCCGAGTCGGGCACTTCCAAGCCGTTGATGCAGCGGATGAGCACGCTTTTGCCCGAGCCGGACGGGCCGATGACGACCACCTTCTCGCCCTCGTCCACATAGAGCGACACGCCTTTGAGCGCCTCGACCGCGCCGAAGCTCTTGCGGATGTCCTCGACCGCGATCGCCTGAGCCACGAGATGTCCCTCCCCTGCGCTTCAAGGCCGCGAATGGCGAAGGGCGCCGCGGCCGACCAACACCGACAGAATGCCCACCAAGTCTAGCACGCGCGCCATCGTCCCAGATGGCGGGGAGTTTACGAGTGCTTGACGAGACCGCCGAGCACGCATCGGGGCAGAGCGGGCGAAACGGCAAGCGCGCTGAAGCCGCAGCGAGGGAATCGACTCGCAAAAAAGCGAAAGCCCCTCCGAAAGGAGCCTTTCGGGCAGGGGTCGGCTGACGCCCGCGCCCGGACGGCGCGCCGCCCGGGCCTCTTTCCCCGAGAACCCTCGCTCGATGAACGAACGCCTCGGATTCGAGCGCGGCGCGGATGTCAGCGGGCGAACATGAGCCGTTCGCTGTCGAACATGCGCTGCAACGCGAGCACGCCCACGGCGGTGACCGCGAGGTTGCTCGCCACGCACGCCGCGACGTTGACGGGCTGAAGGTCGAACGAGAGGATGCCGATCATGCACTGCACCGAGTTGTACAGCGGGATGAGGTAGTACCCCACCTCGGCCCGAGCGCTTCCGAACATGCCGAGGACGCCCACCAGCATGACCGCGATCATGAGCGGCGTCATGAGCATCGTGGCCTCCTTCACCGACTTGGCCAGCGTGGACACCACGGCCACCAGCATGACGACGAAAAGCGTCGTCGACAGGACCACGAGCGCCAAGAGCAGGTAGTCGGCCGGCCCGTACACGTTCACGTCCACGGCACCCTGCATGATGCTCGGAAGCCCCGCGAGGATGCCGAGCAGACTCGAAGCGGCGATGAGCAGCCCGATAGCCGTGATCGCGAGCACCTTGCCCAGCGCGATGTCGCGCCGGCTGACGGGCGTCGCCAAAAGCGTCGCCATGGTGCCGCGCTCCTTCTCCCCCGCCACCGACTCGGCGGCGATGGACATGACGCTCGTGAACACAAGGATGACCAGCAGAAGCGGCACGACGGACACCATGACGCTGCCGGCGACCTCGCGCTCGTCGGCCACGTCGTACTCCCCCGCCCCCGCGTTCACGTCAAAGCGGTTCGACAGCGACGACTCGTAGGCGTCGAGCAGCGAGGAGAACATCGAGTACGCTTGGGCCGAGTCGGGCTCGACGGAGTTGAAGTACACCTCCACCTGGGGCGCCGCCTCTCCCGACGCGGGGTCGTAGGCGGCCACGGCCTCGTCGAAGCCCTCGGGGAACACCGCGAACGCCTGCACGTCCCCTTGCGCGATGCGCTCGCGCATCTCCTCGGTGCCGGGAAGCGCGTCCTCGGCCGCCGTGTCGATGCCCGCGGACGACGCGAACGCCGCGACGCCGGCCGGCTCGTTCACCACGGCCACCACGGGCCGCTTCGCCTCGTCGGGAGCGAACATGCTGCCCATCGCGTCGCCCATGAACGTCCACATGAAAAAGATCAGCAAGCCGGGCAGCACGATGGACACGAGCGCCGAGGCCTTGCTGCTGAAGAAGCGCGCCAGCTCCTTGCGCGCGATGACGAGGGCGCATCTGCTCATAGGGCCTCACCCGCCCGTGCCGCGTACAGGTCGAAGAACGCGTCTTCGAGGGAGCGCCCGCCCGTCACCTCGGGCAACGTGCCCGAGGCCGCCATGCGTCCGTCGATGACGACGCCCACGCGATCGCACACCTTCTCCACGAGGCTGAAGATGTGGGTGGACAGGAGCACCGTCCTGCCCTCGGCGGCCAGTTCCAGCAGAAAGTCGGTCACCGTCTTGGCCGTGAGCACGTCGAGGCCGTTCGTGGGCTCGTCGAAGATGACGACGCGCGGATCGTGCACGAGCGACACGGCCAAAGACGTCTTCTGCTTCATGCCGGTGGACAGGTCGGCCACCTTCGTCTGAGCGAAGCGGTCGATGCCGAAGCGAGTGAACAGCGCGCGCTTGCGCTCGTCGCGCGACGACGCGTCGACGCCGCGCAGCTCGGAGAAGAAGTCGAACAGGTAATCGGGCGAGAACGCGTCCTCAAGCTTGAGCTCGCTTGTGAGGAATCCCACGCGGCTGCGCACGCGCATGGGGTCGGACACGACCGACGCGCCTTCTACGAACGCGTCCCCCTCGTCGGGCTTCACGAGCGCGGCGAGCATGCGCAGGGTCGTGGTCTTCCCGGCGCCGTTCGGTCCGAGCAGTCCGTAAACCTCTCCGAACGCGACGTCGAACGAAAGGCCGTCGACGGCGGTCTTCACGCGAACGTCGGTGCGTTCGAGCTTGCGCTGCTTGGCAGACAGCTTGAAGGACTTCCGCAACCCCCGTGCGGACAGGGCTGGCTCCATCGGCCCACCTCTCCAAAACGAATCGGAAACAAGTTCGGACGAGTATAGCAAGAAAGCGCAGGGGGGGGGGGCAAGCGAAATCGCGCGAACCACGCGAAATCTCCCCGACCGCCCCGGAATCGCGCCCCTCGAAGCGAACCGCGGGCAAAGCCTTCGGCGCAGGAGCAATCGCCGTCCGCACGTGTTCGGCGCGCCGCTCGACGCGCCCTAGGCGGCAGTGGACGCGCGCCCGGATGCGCCCGCGACGGCGCGCTTCTCTTCGGCGCGCTCGCGCTCGAGCACGCGCTCCATGGCGGCGATGGCGCACTCGATCTGCCCGTCGTCGGGCTCGTTCGTGGTCAGGTACTGCATCTGCATGCCGGGCCACAGCACCACCTTCACGAGCGGGTTCTCGGGGCGGCTGCCCGCCCACTTCACGGTGATCTCGTAGGAGACGCCGGCGATGACGGGCATGAGCAGGATGCGCGCGAGGATGACGAGCAGAAGCTTCGGCGCGCCGTCCGGCACGCCCCACAGCTCGATGAGGCCGTTGATGGGCGTGACCGTGTACACGAAGATGGCGATGATCATCACCATGATGAGGAACGCCGTCCCGCAGCGCACGTGCAGCCGCGGGAAGCTGCGCGCGTTCTCGGGCGTGAGGGGAAGCCCGTGCTCGTAACAGTGGATGGCCTTGTGCTCGGCTCCGTGGTAGCCGAACATGCGCTTGATGTCGGACATGCGCCCGATGAGCCAGAGGTAGAGCACGAACACGCCCACGCGCAGAAGGCCGTCCACGACGTTCCATAGAAGCGTGTTCGAGTCGTACTCGCCCACGACGAGGTTCGTGAGATAAGCCGGCGCCGCGATGAACAGCACCACGCCCAGCACGAGGCCGAGCGCCATGGAAACCGCCATTTCCCTCTTGCCGAACTCCGCTTCCCCGGATGCGCCGGCTCCCTTCTCGGGCCGAGGCTCGGGCTCCTCGACCACCTCGAGCGCGCGCTGGGCGCCGAGCGCGTCGATCATCGTGTCGGGGCGCCCGAAGTCGTCCTTCCAGGAGAAGGACGGGGACGTCGAAAGGGGCTGCGAAGGGGCCGTGCGCTCGTTTCCGTCGTCGACGCTCCCGCTCTTTGCGCCCGCGGAGGGGCGCTCGCCACCAGCGACCTCATTCCTTGCGTCTGTGGGGGAACCCCCGTCGCCAGCGGGCCCGTCGGCGGGCGCGATGGAAGGCGGCGCCGGCTCGCCAGCCGCCATGGGACGGAGCGTGGGTTCGCCAGGCGCTGTAGGAGGCGGCACCAGCTCGCCATCCGCAAGGGCTTGAGCTGCGTGCTCGTCGGGCTCCTCCTCCCCGAACGCGTGCAGCGCCGCGATCTCGAGCGCCTTGTACCCCAGCACCAAAGACTCGACCATGGCGCGGCATCCGCGCACAAGCGGCCAGCGCAGCCAGCCCGCGCCGCCCTTCGGGCCGGGAAGGTCGTGCTCCTCCACGTAGATGCCGCCGTTCGGCTCGCGCACGGCCACCGACCAGTTGTGCTTGCCGCGCATCATGATGCCTTCGATGAGCGCTTGGCCGCCAACGTGCGTCTTGAGCGCGCCGTCCTCGGTAAACGCGCGCGCGAGGTCGCCCTTCCGCTCGGCCATGCTAGCCCCTCTTCACGCGCGGATACGGGTTTCCGCAGGTCATCTTGCCTTCGGGGCAGTTCCCGCGGATGCACGGCGCGCCGGCGTCCATGAAGATGAACGGCGCCGTGGGCCGCGCCAGCTCCAGCATGCGGTGCGCCATGGCGCGGATCTCCCATTGCGCGCGGTTGCAGCAGCGCAAGGAGAAGAAGTGCAGCAGCTCGCGCACGTTCATGGTGATGACGATCTTCGTCTCGGCCGCGTTGGGCAGAAGGTAGCGCGCGTCCTCGGCGGGCACGCCGGCGGCCAGCAGTTTCTCGTAGGCGGCGATGGCTGCCTCGATGGCTTCGTCGAACACCGCGCTCGTCTCTTCGCTCGCTGCGACGCTCTCGGGCTTCACCGTGGCCAGGCCGTCCGTGAACCTCACGTAGCGCTGGCTCTGCTGGTTGAAGCTGGCGATGCGGTGGCGCACGAGCTGGTGCGTGAGCGCGCGAGACACGCCGTCGACGGCGAACGTGTAGCTGGCGTGCTCGAGCGTGGAGAAGTGGCCGCTGCCCATAATGGTGGACAGCACGCTTCTCACGCGCTCCTCGGGCATCGTCTCCATGAGCTCGGCCGCGCCGACGGGCGCGTAGCACAGGCGCGCCGCCGTGGCGATGGCGCGCTCGGGGTCGGGCGTGTGGTACAGCAGTTCGACGTGCATGGGATGGATGCTCCTCGTTTCGGGATAAATTCGGCGATCCGCGCGCACAAGGGCGCCGCCTTTCGCTACTATAGTAGCCGATGCCGGCAACCAGCGAAGCGAGAGGCCCTCCCATGCCCGAAAACAACATGTCCGAACCCGCCGAGTTTCAGCTGACCACCCGCGACTGGAACGACGAGTGGAAGCGGCTCCAGCAGACGCGGCGCCGGTTCGACGACGCCGACTACTGGGACAAGCGCGCCGCCACGTTCTCCACGAAAGACGCGCCGAACCCCTATGTCGAACGGTTCCTCGAGCTGGCCGGAATCGAGCCGGGCGAGACGGTGTTCGACATGGGCTGCGGCACGGGCGCGCTGTCGGTGCCGCTCGGCAAGCGAGGCCATAAGGTGGTGGCGGCCGACTTCTCGCGCGGCATGCTCGACCAGCTGCGGACGGCGCTTGACCGAGAGGGCATAAGCACGGTAATCCTCAAGCAGATGAGCTGGGAAGACGATTGGCCCAGCTTCGGCGTGCGCCCCGGTGCGGCAGACGTCGCCTTGGCCTCGCGCTCGGTGGCGACGGCCGATCTCAAAGACTCGCTTCTGCGCCTCACCGACGTGGCGCGCCGCCGCGTGTGCGTCACGCTCGCCACGGGCACGTCCCCACGCACCGACGAGCGCATCCTCAACGCCATCGGCCTCAAGAGCGTGCTCGGCCGCGACTACCTCTACGCCTTCAACATCCTGGCGAACGAGGGGCTGCGACCCGAGGTGGCCTACATCGACAGCACGCGCACCGACACGTTCGACTCCACCGACGACGCCTACGGCGTGTTCACCCGCATGGTGAACGACGCCACCGCAGCGTTCATCGGCGAGGAGGAGCGCGCCGCGGCGTTCGTCCGCCTGCGCGCCTGGCTTGCCGACAACCTCGTGGCCAACGAGCGGGCGGGGCGGCCCGACAAGAAAGGCATCCCCGAAAAGGCCCTGCGTCTGCGCGAGCCCCGCGTCGTCACCTGGGCCTTCCTCGCTTGGAACATCTGATGCGAAGCGGGTTCGGACCCGACGGCCCGAACCCGCTTGCGCAAGCGCGAGGCGCCCCTACAGCTCGATGCGCTCGAACATGTCCTTGCCCACCCCGCAGACGGGGCAGACGAAGTCATCGGGCAGCTCGTCGACGTACTCGATATGGCCGCACAGCGTGCAACGCCAACCGAACCTCGGCTTCGTCGGCTCCGACGCATCCGCGCCCGCAGCGCCGCCCGCGCCCTCGGAGGGCTCCTCGGGCAGGAAGCTCGACGCCTTCGGCGGGGTCTTGCCGCCCTTCACGAGGTGGTAGTGCGCGTAGGTCATCGGCTCGCCGTCGCGCAGCGCCTCTGCCTCCTCCACCTCGCCGACGTAGAGGACGTGCGTGCCGAGGTCCACCGTCTGCACCACGCGCACGGAGAACCGCGCAACGCACTGCTCGGAGACGAAAGGAACGCCCGCCCCATCGACACCCGTCTCGCACGCGGCCAGCTTGTCGACATCGAGGCTGCACCGAAAGCCGAACATGCCGATAAGCTCCATAGCGGCGTCCTGCGCCAAGCACGACACGGCGAACCGGCCCGAGTCGGCAATGACGCCGGTGGTGGCGTTCTCTTTGTTCAGCGCCACGCTCACCTGCAACGGCGAAGACGTGACCTGCTGAAACGTGTTGGCAACGCAGGCGGCGCGACGCTCGCCGTCCGTAGCGGCGACGAGGTAGAGGCCGTAGCTCAAGCTGCGAAACGCGGTTTTGTCGATCATGGGGCGCCTTTCCTTCGACGGTGCGGTTACCCATAAAATGATAATCGTTCTCATTAAGAAGCACAAGGGCGATTGTCGCCGCATCCGGAACGCCGCATCCGTCGCACCCATCGGCCCGCCGATCTCGTTCCGGCAGAAGGACCCCTCTTTTTGGCAGGTTCTTTCGGAAATCCGCCATCATCTTCGACGCATTTTGAAAACGCTCGCAACCGGCCAGGGGACACCGAGAAGACGCGGGGCGATCGACGGGTTGCCGAGCCCTCCGACGGAGGTTTTCCTCAATTCCCGCCACGAACGGGGAAACTCTATGTCAAACCAAGGTTTGACATAGGCCGGGCCAGCCCGCCGAGCGAGACCCCGCCGGGCGCTTCGGAAGGCCCCGCCCGTCGGGCGAGGAGGGATCTTCCGAAGCGCCCGGCCAGGGGAAGCTCGGCTCGATATTGGGCGAACGCAAGCTCGTGTCAATCCTGGCTCAACATAGAGCGGAGAAAGGCAGACTAGAGGATGCGAGCGGAAGCGCGGGAGTCGCAGGGCGCGGGGTGCCCGTGCGCCGTAGCGAGGCGGGAGGGCAATGACGCGACAAGACGAGGGCGCGAGCAGGAAGCGAACGGCGTGGGGTGCGGCGCGCGAGGATGGCGACGCGGAAGAGCAAGGGAGGGGACGCGAAACATGGCGAAGGCGGGACGGCAAGCGCGCTCGTCCCCAAACGAGGCGCAACCCCGCCGAGGGGTCGCGGAGCGCAACCGCGCTGGGAGGCGAGGCCGAAAGGATCTCGATGGCGAAAGAGGCCCTTCCGATGCCGACGCCCTTCACCCCCGTGCGAGAGCTTTGCCGCAAGCGCGAAACAAGGAGGCAGAAGCAGAGGGCCGGAATCGAGAAGCGGCGCGGCGGCGAAGGGCCGGAAGGCCCCTCAGGACGCGAAGCCGCACGCGGCGCGCACGAGGCCGCGCGCCTCGTCGTCGGGAGAGATGGCCCTCGCGCCTCCCCACGCCGCGCCGAAACGCTCGAAGGCGCGCGGAAGCAACCAGTCGCGCACGACGGCGAGAGCGTGGGGGAAACGCGCCGTCGCGCCGCGGGCGAGCAGCTCCGTCGCCGCGACGAGGCCGCATCCGCGCTCGAGCTCGAGCCGTCCGAGCTCGTCCACCACGAGCAGCCCCGGGCGCGCCTTCCCCTCCTCCGCGCCGCCGCACATGCCTTCGGCGATGCACCCGAAGTGCGCGTTCACGCGCGCAAGGGCGTCGTCGGAGATGTGCCAAGCCAGCTGCGCGGCCTCGCTCTGGCTTTCCGGATCAAGCGACCCCTCGGCGCGCGCGAGGTCGCGCCGCCGCGCGAACGCGACACGCTCGCCGTCCGGCAGCAGCACGTTGTCGATGCCGAGCTTCTCGAACCCGCCCTCCCCCGCCGCGCGCCACACGCCGGGAGCCACCACGCCCGCCACCTCGCACCCTTCCGCAGAAAACTCCGAGGCCAGGCGCTCGAGCCAGCGCGTCTTGCCGATCTGCACGTCGCCGGTGAGCAAAAACAGCATGGCCTCTCCCCTCCGTTCGCTTGATTATCCTCAAGCGTGCATTATACTCTCTCGACAGGCCGGGAACGCGAAATACGAGAAAAGGAGCACGCCATGAACCCTCGCGAATGCGCAGAGCGCATAGACCCCTGGAGCCTTTACCGCACGCTGATCGAGGGCGTTCCCGACGGCCCGTGCGTGCGCGACTACTGTCTGGGCACGCACTGGTCCTACGTCGAAGCCGACTGCGGCATGGGCGTCAGCTTCACCTGCAAGGGAGGCGCGCGCGGACGCGAGGCGCGCGATCTGCGCGGACTGCCCCTGCGCGAAGCGGCACGGCTGTCCATGTCGTGGCGCTTCGAAGAGGCCACGCTCGGCGTGGCGGCCCTCAACGCCTATTACGCCCAGCGCCCCCTCCTCGACGGCCTCGGCGCATCCTACGACGATCCTGTCGAACTTCCCGACGGCACCATCCGCAAGATGGACGCCTTCGAACTGCACCGCCCGCGCATCGAGGCGTCAGCGTCCAAGAACGTGGTGGTGGTCGGCCACTTCCCCCATGTCGAGCGCATCGCCGAGTACGCGAACCTCACCGTGCTCGAGCGCAACTGCGCGCACGACCTCGACACGCCCGACCCCGCCTGCGAGTACGTGCTGCCCGATGCCGACTTCGCATTCTTCACGGGCGTCACCCTCATCAACAAGACCGCACCGCGCCTGCTCGAACTCGCATCCGGCGCGGAGACCGTGCTCGTAGGGCCCAGCGTGGTCATGTCGCCCACGCTTTTCGAGCACGGCGCGGACGTGCTCGCCGGCAGCGTGGTCGCCGACCCCGAAAAGGTGCGCTTCGCCGTGAAGAACGGGGCGGGACGGTTCTTCGGGGAGGCTTTGGCGATGGCCTCGCTCTCCCACCTGTAACCTCGCGAGAGGAGACGCCCCGCCCGCCCTCCTCGCTGGCGAGCGGCGTCGCGAGCGTGCGGAGCCGGCGGCAAAGCGCTTCCGGCTCCCATCCGAACAAGACGGTTCGTCCCAGGGCCGCTTTTTCGCGCCCCTGATTTCCCGCATCTCCGTCAAACCAGGATCGACACGAACCCATGCTTGCTGATCCTTGAGTCGGGTTTGCTTTGACCGGGGTTTCGGAAGGCCCCCGCCCGGCGGGCGGGGGCCTTCGGCGTCGGCGAGGCGTTGCCCGTCGGGTCGATCTGGCCTGCATCAATCTCGGTTTAACGGGGACAGGCGATCCCCTTAGCACAAAATCACGGTTAAGAACGATTTTTCGACTAGATCGAATTTCGCGACCTGGCGTTTCTCCAAAAACGCTCCTCCAGGAAGCAGGAAAATCGTTCTTAACCGTGATTTTGTGCTAGTCGCCTCCCCTGCCGCTGTTGGGCCAGGATTGGCAGAGGCCAGGTAGACCCGCCGGGCAAGGCACTCGCTGACGTCGCAGGAGGCCCCGCCGGGCGGGGAGGGGGCTTCCGAGGCACCCGTTCAGAGGGGGGGGGAGCTCGACTCGATGATGAGAGAATATGGGTTCGTGTCAATTCTAGTTTGACAGAGAGTCTCTCCGCTCTCCGTCAAACCAGGATCGACAGGGATCGGGCCACCTGCTGCCCAAAGCCCCACTAGTGCAGCTGAAGCCCCCGATCTGACGAAGGCGCCCTCCGCGATGCCCGATCGCAAAAAGCCCGGCCCGGGGTCCGGCGAACACGAGTTCACATCGGCTTCGGTTTTGCAAAGAGGAAGAAACGAAGCCCTCCTACGGATGGGCGCCCCTCGGAAGCGAACGCCTCTCGAAATCGGATGCCGATATCTCGCGACGCCCTCGCCGAGGCTGACGCCCAACCCACCGCCGCCCCTTCGGCAACGCCTCCTTTCCTCGTTGAATTTATTTCCATTTTGCTCTATACTCATTCAAGTATTATCCTCAATCAAGGAAATAAAGGGAGAGGGGCATGGAGAACGGCACCGAGGAACCGCGAGCCGTCTGCGGGGCATGCCCCGCAGACGGCGAGGGGACGTCCCCTCGCCGCGTCGCCGACCAAGACGAAGCGCGCTGCGCCTCAAGGCGCAGCGCTCGCCGCTCCAACCTCGTGATCGCCGTTCTCGCAGCGCTGCTCGTGGCAAGCTCCCTCGCCTCGCTCATGCTGGGGCGCTATCCCATCAACCCTGCCGAGGCGGTGGGCATGCTCGCCCACCTGGCCGTCCCCTTCGATCCGTTTTGGACCTCGCAGCAAGAGACGCTCTTCTTCCAAGTGCGGTTGCCCCGCATCGTGCTCGCGCTCCTGGTGGGATGCAGCCTCGCCGCCGCGGGCGCCGCCTACCAGGGCACCTTCCAAAACCCGCTCGTCTCGCCCGATATCCTGGGAGCCTCCCAAGGTGCCGCGTTCGGCGCGGCCGTCGCCATCCTGCTCGGCTGCACGTCGCTTCTCATCTCAGTGAGCGCGTTTGCGTTCTCCATCGCCGCCGTTTTGCTCGTGCTGCTCATCGGCAGCCGCGCCCGGGGCAACCACCTGCTCATCGTCGTGCTCGCCGGCGTCATGGTGAGCTCGCTGTTCTCGGCGGGCGTCTCCTACACCAAGCTCGTCGCCGACCCGTCCGACCAGCTCGCCGCCATCACCTACTGGCTCATGGGCAGCCTCACCGGGGCAAAATGGGGCGACATGGCCCTGGCGGCCGCGCCCATAGCCGTCGGCCTTGTCGCGCTGTTCGCCCTGCGCTGGCGCATCAACGTGCTCACCATGGGCGACGACGAGGCGTCCACCATGGGCGTGAACGCGCGCCGCGTGCGCCTTTTGGTCATCCTCGCGGCAACGCTCGTCACCGCGGCCAGCGTGTCCATATCGGGCATGATCGGCTGGGTGGGGCTCGTCATCCCCCACTTCTCCCGCATGGTCATCGGCTGCGACTACCGCAAGCTTCTGCCCGCGAGCATGCTCATGGGCGCGACTTTCCTGCTCATCGTGGACGATCTTGCCCGTCTCATGGCGTCCTCCGAGATACCCATCGGCATCCTCACGGCCTTCGTGGGCGCGCCGTTCTTCCTTTACCTCATCACGAGAAGGAAGCAGCAGCTATGAGCATCGACGTGAAGAATCTGGGCTTCTCCTACGGGCGCCGCGACGTGCTGCGCGACGTGAGCTTCTCCATACCGGACGGCATACTCGTGAACGTGCTCGGCCCCAACGGCGTGGGCAAATCCACCCTGTTCCGCTGCATCCTCTGCCTGAACACGGGCTGGACGGGCAGCATCACGGTGAACGGAAGGGACCTCCGCTCGCTTTCCGTGCGCGAGCGCGCCCGCGAGATCGCCTACATCCCCCAGTCGCACTCCTCTGTCTACGACTACGACGTGCTCGACGTGGTGCTCATGAGCGCCAGCGGCGGCATCGGAATGTTCGGCTCGCCGAAGAAGCGCCACGTGGAGAGGGCGTGGGAGGCGCTCGAACGCGTGGGCATCGCGCACCTGGGGCACCGTCCCTACACCCGCATCTCGGGAGGAGAGAAGCAGCTCGTGCTCATCGCTCGGGCCATCGCGCAAGACGCGCGCACCATCGTGATGGACGAGCCCACGAGCGCTCTCGACTACGGCAACACGGTGCGCGTGCTGTCCGCCGTGCGCCAGCTCGCGCGCGAAGGCATGTCCATCGTGCAGTCGACGCACCAGCCCGACCAAGCGTTTCTCTACGCCGATCGGACGCTCGTGCTCAACGAGGGCCGCGTCTGCGCCTACGGCGACCCGAAAGACGTGGTCACCAAGGAGCTCGTGAGCGCCATCTACCACGTGGACGTGGAGGTTTGTTCCCTGTACGGCGACAAGGTGCGCGTCTGCGTGCCTGTTAGCGAATTGGACCGCAAGCAAGCAAGGGAGGAAGCGAAACGATGAGAAAGGAACCGATGTCCAAAAGAAGGAGGGCGAGCGGCATCGCGCTCGCAGCCGCTTTGTGCTGCGGGCTTGTGATCGGCGTCGTCGGCTGCTCGCAAAGCGGGCAAGGCGGCCAGGACGCCTCGGGGGGATCTGCCGCCGAGCAGCAGGCCGCCGAGAGCGAGACCCGCACGTTCACCGACTCGGCCGGACGCACGGTGGAGGTGCCGGCGCAGATCGACCGCATCGCCCCGGCGGGCCACACCGCCACGCAGGTGCTTTTGACCATGGCGCCCGAGAAGATGGTCACCCTGTCCCAAGAGCTTTCGGACGACCAGGCGAAGTACCTGGGCGAAAGCTACGCCGAGCTGCCCGTGACCGGCGCGGCCTTCGGCGCGAAGGGCGACCTCAACAAAGAGGCCGTGGCGGCTTCCGGCACCCAGATCCTCATCGACACCGGCGAGCTGAAGGACAACATCGCCGAAGACCTCGACACGTTGCAGGAGCAGCTGGGCATCCCCGTCGTCATGATCGAGACGACGATGGACACCTATGCCGACGCCTACGAGATGCTCGGCGAGCTCCTCGGCATGGAAGAGCGCGGACGCGAGCTGTCCGAGTACTGCAAGAGCGCCTACGAGGAGACGACCTCCGTCATGGCGGGCATTCCCGACGACGAGCGCGTGCGCGTGGCCTATCTCCTCGGCGACAAGGGCACGAACACCATCGCCAAAAACTCCTACCAGGGCCAGGTGGTGGATCTCGTGGCGAACAACGTGGCCGACCTCGGCGAAGTGTCCGGGAGCGGGCAGGGCGTGGAGATCAGCATGGAGCAGCTGGCCCTGTGGAACCCCGAGCTCATCCTGTTCGCCGAGGGCAGCATCTACGACACCGTGGGAGACGACGCGGCCTTCGCCGATTTGGACGCCGTCAAGAACAGCGCTTACTACGAGGTGCCCACCACGCCGTGGAACTGGCTCAACAGCCCGCCGACGGTGAACCAGGTGCTGGGCATGCAGTGGCTGCCGCGCCTTCTGTACCCCGATCAGTACGATGACGACCTGTACGAGACGGTGGCCGGCTACTTCAAGACGTTCTACGGCTACGACCTCTCAGAGGCCGAGTTCGACGAGATCGCCGCGAACGCCCAGCCCAAGGCCTAGCGCCGCTCAGCTGTTGCGAACGCATCCGAGGAAAGCCCGGCGCTCGTCGGGCTTTCCCGCTATCATCAGGGGAAAACCGACCGAGGAGGTGCATATGGGAGAGAAGATCATGGACGGCTTCCCCACGCGCGAAGAGGCGCTCGCCGACTTCTTCGCCGCCTGGGAGCCGATGCGGCGCGTCGAGCACGTCGCGCTCGACGACGCGGTCGGACGCGTGCTCGCCTGCGACCTCGCATCGCGAAACACGCTGCCGGTGGTGCGCGCGTCGTCGTTCGACGGCATCGCGGTGAGGGCATCGGCGTTCGAAAACGGCGTGCCCGATGCGAGCGGATGGAGGCCCGGGGCAGATTACGTGCGCGCCGACACCGGCGACGACTTCCCCGACGCGTTCGACGCCGTGGTGATGATCGAGAAGGCGGCCATCGGGGAGGATGGCTCCGTGACGTTCGACGACGACGTGGCGGTCGAACCCGGTTCGGGCGTGCGCCCGCGCGGCTCCACGCTGCGCGAGGGCGAGCCGCTCATGAGCGCCGGCAGCATCGTCCGCCCCACCGACTTGGCCGCGCTCGCCATGGGCGGGATCTCGATGGTGCCCGTGCGCGCCAAACCGCGCGTGGCGTTCATACCCACGGGCAGCGAGCTCGTGCCCGCCGGCATCAAGCCCCGGCGCGGGCAGAACGTGGACGCGAACAGCCTCATGTGCAAGCACCTCCTCATCGAGTACGGTGCCGAGCCCGTGGTGTTCCCCCTCGTGCACGACGATCCCGCCGAGCTCGAGCGCGCTTTCGAGGCGGCGCTCTCCACCGCCGACGTCGTGGTGGTCAACGGAGGCTCGGCCCTCGGCGAAGAGGATTTCAACGCGAAGCTGATCGAGGGGCGCGGGCAGGTGGTGCACCACTACATCGCCGCCGTGCCGGGACGGCCGCTCATGATGGCCGTGGTCGACGGCAAGCCGGTCGTCAACCTGCCCGGACCCGTCATGGCCGCCTATTTCGGCTCCGAATGGTGCCTGCAAGCCGTCACGGCGCGCATCCTCGGCATCCCCGTGCGCCGGCATCCGACCGCACGGGCGCGAGCGGATGCCGCGAAGGCGAGCATCCCCAAGATGGCGAACATCGCCCGCGTGCGCGTGACGCGAGACGACGAGGGCTACGTGGCGCACTTCCTCGACTTCAAGGCCGGGGAGCTGGCCGCGTGCATGACGTCGAACGCCCAGCGCGTCTCGCCCCTCGGCGAAGCGGGGTGGGACAAGGGAGACGTGCTCGACGTGGAGCTGCTGCGCGGCGAGGAGTTCATCGAGAAGAGGTGAGCGCCCTTCCCCTTCCGCAAGCGGCAAACCGCCCTGGAGCGCACGAGGGAGGGCTGCGAGGAAAGGAGGGGCACGGGGGTTGCGGCCCGAAGCCTGTGCCCTCCGCTCCTCGCACAGCCCGGCGCACCCTCGAATGAACGCGAAAGCGCCCGGTCGATGACCGGGCGCTCGTCTGACATGGAACGTCGGCGCGAAAGGCGCTATTCGGCGGCAGGAGCCTCCGCAGCGGCCTCCTGGGCCTCCACGACCACGGAGTCCGCAGCGGCAGCCTCTTCCCCGGCGACCTCTGCCTCGGTGCCGGCCTCGACAGCCGCTTCCTCGGCGGCCTTCTTAGCCTCGGCGGCAGCGGCCTTCTTCGCGAACTCCTCGGCGCGCTTGGCCTTCTCGGCGGCCTTCGCCTCACGCTCGGCCTTGCGCTTCGCTTCGGCCTCGGCCACCGCGGCGGCACGCGCGGCCTTGCGGGCGGCCTCGCGCTCGGCCACCGTCTCCTTGGCGGCGCCGAACTTGTCGGCGAAGCGCTGGACGCGCCCGCCGGTGTCGACGAAGCGCTGCTGGCCGGTGTAGAACGGATGGCACACGTTGCAGATGTCGATCTTCAGCTCGGGCTTCGTGGAACGCGTCGTGAACGTGTTCCCGCAGCTGCACTTGACCGTGCACTCCATGTACTCCGGATGAATTCCCTGTTTCATGTTTCTGGTTCTCCTTTACGAGCCTTGGTTTCCGACCAAGGCGAAGACAAGCCTTTGCACTATAGCACAGCCCGCCCGATCATGCACGGGGTTCTCGGGGATTTCGCAGGAATCCACAGGATCCCTCGCACGCCCTCGCGCTATTGCGAAAGGATTCGCCAATCGCCGCAAAATGCGCGCTTGGCGAACGGGTTTCGACGATCGCAGGGAAACCGAGGCGAGGAGAGGCGATCGCTCGTTTCGGCGACCCGGGAAAACGCCGCAAGCAAAACCTCTTTGCGCGGATGCCGAAGCCATGCGAGCGGCAAAGCAGCTCATCAAGCGCGCATTTCCGTCATTTCGAGGGAAGGCCCGGAGGCGCGGTGTGAGGCAATGCTCGTGAAAGCGCCGCCGCCGTCCGCGCAGCCCCTCTAAAAGAGGCGCCCCTGATCCTCCCACAGGCTGCGCTGTCCTGCGCGGAACTCCAGCGCCGCCGCGTCGCACTCCCCCAGAAGCACCGGGGAGGCGGGGTCGTGCCGCGCGCGGTTGCGGGCGATGGCGCCCGGGTTGAAGTTCGCGTAGCAGTAGGCGCACCCGTGCGCGCACGTGTTGTACGCGCCGATGTCCACGCTCTCGACGCACCCGCACGCATCCCGCTGGTTCTTGTCCTTCGCGGCCCGCAAGGCGCACCCCGCCCGCGCGCCGCCGGATATCCGCTCGATCAGCGCGGCGTCGACGCAGCATCCCCGCTCGATGCCGTGGCGCGTCAAGTCAACCTCCTCGGCGCAGGTGGCCATCGCAAGGCCCGCCGCCCGCGCGATGCCGGCCAGAGTCCCCGCGAGGCGGTCCTGCTCCTGCGCCGTGCCGCCGCGCAGCCCCTCCCGCCCCATTCTGCGGACGGTGCGGTAATCCATATCCAGAAAGCTGATGACCACGCGCTCCGTGCATCCGCGCAGCGCATCCGCCAAGCCGCCGAACCGCTCCGCATGCCACGCCTCGGTGTGCGCGTCGCCGAGGAAGATGGGGTCGTAGCGCCAGATCACCCGCTCGGGGCCCACGGCTTCCGCAAGCCGCCTGAACGTGTCCGCCACCGCGCCCTTGCCGCGCACGCCCGGCTCAACGTCCCTGCCGTACGGCGTGAGGGTGAACTGGAAGTAGTAGGAGAACCCGCGCTCGTCCAACTCGCGCAGCCGTCCGAGCATCGGCGCGGGATCCTTCGTCCAGAACACGATGGCGTCCACCGCCTCGGGGTCGAGCCGCCACTTCGCCATCTGGTCCGCGTTGAAAGGGTTGCGCGTGACCACGAACCCCTCCCGCACCCGGTTGAAGAACCACTCCGAGTAGAACGCCGGGATGTCAGTGCGCCTGCTCGCGCTGATGATCATAGCCGCCCTCCCCTCGCGCGACGGGAAACGACCCGCTACGAAAGGAACGCCTCGTTCACGGGAAGGCGATACGCCTCGGCGATGCCGCGCAAGCCCTCGTCGGGAATCGAGAAGGGAGGCTCGCCGCCGCTCATCGCGCGCACGCTCGCATAGATGCCCGCGGCCTTCGCGAGGGCGTGCATGAGCCCGAACGCCGCATCGAAGGTGGGGCCAGGGCAGAACGCGCCGTGGTGCGCCCACACGCACGCATCGAAGGAGCGCATCGCCTCGGCCGTGGCCGCGGCGACGGCGGGCCCTCCCGGCACCGTCCACGGCACCACGCCGATGCCGCGCGGAAACGCCACCATGCTCTCCATGAGCACCTTCCACAGAGCGCGCGTGAACGTGCGCGCATCGGGCGGCAGCACGCTCGTGAGCGCCACGACGTCGGCGGGATGCGCATGGTAGAGCACGCGGTCGGCCCCGCCGGTGACCTCCTTGCGCACGGCGTGGACGGTCGCATGGCTCGCAAGCTCGCTCGTGGGCACCGCACCGCCCTTGAAGCCCCAGACGATGCGCCACGCGTCGCCCGAGGGGCCGATCTCCACGATGCCCGCCGCGGCGTCGGGGTCGAGCGGCACCGCGCGCAGATGCGCGCCCGCCGCCGTCACCATCAAGAACTCGCCGCGCAAGCCGTCCGCCTGAACCCCGAGGGGAACCCACGAGCTGGGGTTGTCGTAGAAAAACGAACGGCACGAGGCCACGTCCTCGGGCGCGAGGCGATACGACAGGTTGCCGCCGTTGCCCTCGTGCCAGCCCTGGCCCCACCCGTCGGCGCACAGGCGCACGAACGCCTTGGCGAACGCCTGCTGCTCCACGGCCACGCCCGAGACGGCTCCCTTCGCCGCCGACACGCCCTTGTCGAGCATCTCCTGCGCGTTGTCGAGAAATCCCATGATCGTCCTTTCGTCCGCAGCCGTGCGCCGCAAGCCCCGTCGGCCTACCGGCGCGCCCTCGCCTTCGATTGTAGCACGGCCCCTCCCCGCGAAAAGCGGCCCGACGCAAGCTCCAAAAGGGCCGAGCCCCGTCGCCCGGCGCGCGGCCCCGTCGCGCAGCCGAACCTCCATCGCGCGCTCGGTCCCCGTCGCACGACCTTCGCAGCGGCACGCAAAAAGCGCCCGCCCCGATGATCGGGACGGGCGCTTGGAACGATCCGCATCGCGGCACGAACCTCGAAGGCGAGGGTTACACCTCGGCAACCCAGAGGCCGTGGAGGTTGCAGTACTCGTACACCTTGACGGGCGCGTCGCCTTCTGCCACGGCGAAGTCGGCCGTCGGCGCATCGGCCGACGTGAGCTCGCGGATTTGGTAGCCGTTCTTCGTGACGAGGCAGACGAAGGAGATCAGGTGCTCGTCGGTCATGGGATGCAGCGTGCTGCCCACCTCCACGTGGACGTTCGAGCCGTCAACGGTGACGACGGGCACGTGCTTCTCGACGGCGGCGTCGGTGGTGTTGGCCGTGAGCTCGGCCATCGGCTCGCCGCAGCACACGAGCGGCACGCCCGCGTCGAGGGGCTTGACGGCCACGTTGCCGCAGTGCAGGCACTTGTAGAACTTGAGATCCATGGTGAGTCCCCCTTCTATCGATTGGTTTCCGACCTATATGTTATTCCTTGCATTGCATTTCAGGAAGCCCCTGCTGCGGCTTTTTCACGACAAGCGCATAAACGAGCACGCCCGCCCCCACCGCGACGAGCGGTGCCGACAGAAGCTGTCCCATCGTGAGCCACCCGCCCCACAGGTACCCCAGCTGCACGTCGGGCTCGCGCACGAACTCGACGAGGAAGCGGAAGCAGCCGTACATCACCAAGAACAGCCCGAGAAACGTGCCGCGGGGCCGCGGCGGCAGACGCCGCGACAGCAGGTAGAGCGCCGCGAAGATGACGATGCCCTCGAGCAGCGCCTCGTAGAGCTGCGAGGGGTGCCGCGCCATCGTGCCCGCCGCGCCGCCGAACACCACGCCCCACGGCGCGTCGGTGGGCGCGCCCCACAGCTCTCCGTTGATGAAGTTCGCACAACGGCCGAACAGAAGACCGAGCGGCGCGCCGATGCAGCCGAGGTCGGCCAGCGTGAGGTACGGAATGCCGGTGAGCCTCCCGGCCACAAGGCCCGACAGAAGCGCGCCGACAAGGCCGCCGTGGAAGCTCATGCCCCCCTCGTTGAACGCGAAAATCTTCTCGGGATGCGCCAGATAGTACCCGTCGCCGTAAAAGAGCACGTAGCCCAAACGCCCGCCCACGATGACGCCCACGATGACGCAGAACATGATGGTGAGCAGCGAGTCTGCGTCCACGCGCACGCGCCAGCGGCGCGCGACGCGCCAGACGACGAGGGCGGCGCACACGAATCCCAGCACGTAGGCCACGCCGTACCAGCGCACGGTGAAAGGCCCGAGAGAGAACAAGACGGGATCGATGCTTTGGTAGATGTCGTTGAGCATGAAATTCCTTCTTCGTCTTCAGAAGATGCCGTTCGAGGCCCGAAGCAAACGCTCGGACAAGGCGCGCACGGATGACCGCCTCGGACGCACGGCCAAGACGGACGGAGAACGGCCGGCGAGGCGGCGTCACTCCCGGCCCATGCCGGCACCCACCTCGATGGCGGCGAACCGCACCTCGTCGAGCAGCTCGGCGGGGATGCGCTGCATGCTCGACACGACGGCTCCGCAGCGCGGACAGCGCAGGGTGAACAAAGCCAGATCGGCGCGAACCACCATCATGGCGTCGTAGCGACGCACATCCAGCTTTTCGCTCCCGCAGGCGGGACACGACACGCCCTGGCTCATCGTCTCACGCTCCTTCGCTCGCTCGCATGCTTCCTTCGTCGCCCATTGTAGCAGAACCGCCGGAAAGAGCAGTCGCGAATGCGGGGCGTCGCCCCCTCCTCCCCACTCCGCGTTCCCCGCAACGCGGAGCGGCCGCCCGCAGGCGGCCGCTCGGATCACAGCAAAAACCGGTTCGGGTTGCCCTGGCGCGCCACGGCCCCTGCCTCGCGATCGGCCACGCTCGGCCCCCGCACGAGGAAGTGCTCGCAGAAGCGGCACACCTCCTTGACGGCGGCGTCGTAGTCGCGCTCGGGGTTGAGCAGCACGTTGAAGTCCTGGCACACCACATGGGTGTCGCGCTCGCACGCCGCGAACCGGCAGTCGGCGGGGCACGGCTCGCCGGGGATGTTGTGCGGGCAGCGCGACCTCATCTCCTCGTCGCAGCCGCGCAGCTCCCAGCACCGCGCCACCGTCCTCCCCTCCGCTCTCTCGTCTCGCACGGCCCTACAGGTCGGCGGGGACGACCTTCGTCACGCCGGGAACGCGCTCCTTGAGGATGCGCTCGACGCCGTTGGCCAACGTCATCTGGGACATCGGGCAGCCCTTGCAGGCGCCCTGCAGCTCGACGGACACCACGCCGTTCTCATCGACGTCGACGAGCTTCACGTCGCCGCCGTCGGCCTGCAGGCTCGGGCGGATGAGGTCGAGCACGGCCGCCACATCGCTTCTCTCTACCATGGAATCGCTCCTTCTCCGAATTGGCTGTTCTCGGGTGCCGATTCTACCACAGACCGCCCGCTGCGCTGCGAGCGTCGGCGAAATGCGGAGAGAATGCGCAGGGGCTGCCGCGCCGTACGGAGGGCATCGGACGCGCGGGACGAGCGGCGGCGCTACGCCGTGGGCTTCCAATCCTCCCCGAGCACCACGAGCACGTCGCTTTCGAACGTGTAGAACCCGTTGCCCGCCACCGTGCGCCCGAACCCGAGCGCATCGACCACCGTCTGGGCCGCCGCCTCGTAAGCGTCGTCGTTGTAGACGACGAGCGTCTCGTCATAGGCGGCGTAGACGTCGGTGTTGCCCGTCTCGACGACCTTGAAGCCCCGGCCTTCGAGCGTTCCCGCAAGCTGCGCCGCCCCTCCGGTGATGGCGGAGCCGTTGCGCACGGTGATCGTGAAGCTGGCGGGATCGACGCTCGACGCCTCGTCCGCAACCGCCGGATCCTCCCCCGCTTCGACGCGCTCCATCATGGCCGACCACGCGTCCGACGAGGCCGCGTACAGGCTCGTCCCGCCGCTTTGGAGCTCCTGGCCGGGAACGAGCGCGCCCCTCACCGCCGAGGCGTCCATGCCGCGCAGCTTGCCGGCCAGGGAGAGCGCGCCTTGCGCGCCGAGGTCGGTGCGGAAGGACCCGCCCACCTCGTCGAGCAGCGAGAGGAGATCGAGCGTGCCACCGCCGAGCAACTTGAGCGAGAGCGCCCCGAGCACGGCGCGCTGGTTAGACGCCTGCTGCTCGACACCGCTCTCGAAGTTCGACGCGCGCAGAAGCGTGAGGGCTTCGCGGCCGCCGAGAACCTGGCGCCCGGCGGGCAAGTACACGTCGCCCGCAGTCGGATCGTCCACCTCCTCCGAGATCTCCGTCTCGACGCCCCCCGCCGCGTCGACGAGCCGCATGATGCCCGCAGCGTCCGTCTTCACGAAGTGCGCGATATCGACGCCGGCGAAATCGGACACCGCCTTCACGAGCGCCGCATCGCCGCTCGCCGCCGCGTCGCGCACGGGATGCGCCTCCCCGTCCGAGAGCACGACCCTGAGGTTCGCGGGGATCGACACGACCGAGACCGCTCGCGCAGCCTCGTCGATGCGAACGAGCGCCAAGGCGTCCGGGCCCTCGACGGCCCCGGCCGAACCGGCTTCATCCAAATCGGCCGCGACGAGCGCGTAGAACGGCTCGCCTTCCTTCTCCGCAGCGAGCGCAGAGGAGGCGTCCGAGCCGGCAAGCCCCATCCTTGAGTCGAGCGACCCGAAGAACGCAGCCGCACCCGCAACGCCGGCTGCGACGAGCGCGACGAGCGCGCACGCGACGAACACCGCGATGCGCCGCGTGCGAGCATGCCGGCGCACTTCGTCGGCGAACTCGCGGCGGCTCACGCGGCGCGCGTACTGCGACGAGCTCTCCCGCGTGGCCGTGGACGGCAGGATGGTGTCCACGTAGCCCCGGGTGGCGCGCCGCTGCTTGCGCGGGTTCGAGAACCCCACGGACGCCGCGTTCGTGTCCGCGCGCGAACGGCGCGGCACGTGGGTTCCCACCGTGGCCGTGCGCAGACGGCGCGAGGTCAGCTTCGAGCGGGTCGCCGTGAAGCCCTTCTTGCGACGAAACGCCATGCGCTTTCCCTACCGGCCCGACGCCGCGTCCATCTCGGCGCGCACGACGTCCGCTCCGAGGGCGCGCAGCTTGCCCGCGTAGTCCTCGTAGCCCCGGTCGATGTGCGCGATGTTGTGCACGCGCGTCTCCCCCTCTGCCGCGATGCCCGCGAGCACGAGGGCCGCGCCCGCGCGCAAGTCGGTCGAGGACACGTCGGCGCCCTGCAGCACGCCCACGCCGCGCACGAGGGCGTGATGGTCCTCGATGGCGATGTCCGCGCCCATGCGGGCAAGCTCGCTCGCGAACATGAAGCGGTTCTCGAACACGTTCTCCGTGATCACCGACATGCCCTCGGCGCGCGCCGCGAGCAGCATGAACTGCGCCTGAAGGTCGGTGGGGAACCCAGGATGCGGCAGCGTCTGGATGTCGATGGGGCGAAGCGGACGGGTGCGCCGCACGCTCACCCAGTCCTCTCCCGTCTCCACGTCGCATCCCATGGACGAGAGCTTCATGAGCGCGACGCGCAGATACGACGGGTCGATCCCCCGCACGGCGAGAGGCCCTCCCGTCAGCGCGCCGCCCGCCAGAAACGTCCCGGCCTCGATGCGATCGCCCACCGTCGTGTGCTCGCAGGGATGCAGATCGCCGAGCGAGACGCCATCCACCTCGATGATGGCCGCCCCAGCGCCGCTCACGCGCGCGCCCATGGACGAGAGCATGCTCGCGAGGTCGACGATCTCGGGCTCGCGCGCGGCGTTCTCGATGACCGTGCGGCCCTCGGCCACGACGGACGCCATGAGCAGGTTCTCCGTGGCGCCCACGCTGGGGAAGTCGAGCACGACGTGCGCGCCGTGCAGACCCCGCGGCGTGGAGGCCTCGAGGAATCCGTGATCCATCGAGAACTCGACGCCGATGGCCTCGAGGCCCACGAGGTGCATGTCGATCTTGCGCGCGCCGATCTGGCAGCCGCCCGGCATGGCCACGCGGGCGCGCCCGAAGCGTCCGATGAGCGGCCCGAGCACCGAGATGCTCGCGCGCATCTTCGACACGAGCTCGTAAGGAGTCTCCCATGCGGCCACGGCGGCCGTGTCCACGAGCAGGCTGTGCCCGTCGCGCTCGACGACGGCCCCCAGACGGCGCAGCACCTCGGACATGATGTCGATGTCCGAGATGAGCGGGACATTGCGAAGCGTCGTCGCCCCATGGCCGAGCAGCGCCGCGGCGATGAGCTTGAGCGCGGAGTTCTTCGCGCCGGACACGGCCACCTCGCCGGCGAGCGTGTCGTTGCCTTGCACGATGATGATCTCTTCTGCCATGGCCGTCCCCCGTTCAAAGACGGACGCTCGTCGCGTCCGGAATCGATTGCCACCATTATAGGAAGCTTGAAGGAGGCGGAGGAGCGCCCGCCCCGCCCCTTCACAACGAAAGCAGAAGGACCGCGAACGCGCCTTGCGAATCGCGACTGCCGTTGCGCCGCCTTACGGGCGACAATGCGCGCGACGAGAACGCAAAAAGGCCCGAAGCCGAAAGGCTTCGGGCCTTGCGCAAGCGATGACGCAGAAGCTTTACGCCTCTTCGCCGAGGACGAAGCGCTTGAAGCCGGTGATCTTGATGTCGCCGCCCAGGCTCTTGGCCACCTCGGCGGTGTAGTCGGCCACGCTCTGATCCGGGTTCTTCACGAAGGCCTGCTCGGTAAGGGTGTTCTCCTTGAAGAACTTCTCCAAACGACCGGTGGCCATCTTCTCCTGGATGGCCTCGGGCTTGCCGGACTCGGCGGCCTGAGCCATGTAGATGGCCTTCTCGTGCTCCACGATGGCCGGATCGACGGCCTCGCGGTTCGCAGCGACCGGCGCGGCGGCGGCCACCTGCATGGCCACGTCGCGGCCGTACTGCGCGAACTCGGAGGACGCGGGGTCGATGCCCTCCACGTCGAACTGCACGAGCACGCCGATCTTGCCGCCGCCGTGGATGTAGGACGACACGGCGCCGCCCTCGACGACGGCGAAGCGGGCGAGCTGCACGTTCTCGCCGAGCGTGTGGATGGCGTCGGTCACGACGGCCTCCACCGTCTCGCCCTCGGCGTCGGCGGCCTTGAGGGCCTCGAGGTCGGCGGGCTTGGCGGCCAGCGCGGCGCGGGCGATCTTCTCGGCGTAGGCCTTGAACTTGTCGTTCATGCCCACGAAGTCCGTCTCGCAGTTGATCTCGACGACGGCGCCCGTCGTGGCGTCGTCGGAGACGATGGCCATGACCGTGCCCTCGTTCGTGGCGCGGCCGGCCTTCTTGGCCACGGCGGCCAGACCGCGGGTGCGCAGCACGTCGACGGCCTTGTCCATGTCGCCTTCGGCCTCGACGAGCGCCTTCTTGCACTCCATCATGCCGGCGCCGGTCATCTCGCGAAGCTCCTTGACCATGGAAGCGGTGATGTCAGCCACGTTGTTCCTTTCTCTCGCGATGCGCGCCTCGATGCGGCGCGCGGGGTGGGAGCGCCGCCCGGACGGCGGCGCGTTCGTTCGGTGGGAAGGGCGGCTACTCGGCAGCCGCGGCAGGAGCCTCGGCGGCCTCCGGAGCGGCGGGAGCCTCGGCAGCAGCGGGGGCTTCAGCCGCAGGGGCCTCGACGGCCTCGGCCTCGCCCGCCATCTCGGCGGCCGTCACCGGCGCGCCCACGCCGGCCACGACGGCGTCGGCCACGAAGTCGGCGAGCAGACGCACGGAGCGGATGGCGTCGTCGTTCGCGGGGATGCCGTAATCCACGTCGTCCGGGTCGCAGTTCGTGTCGAGCGTGCCCACGACGGGGATGTTCAGGCGGCGGGCCTCATGGATAGCGATGGCCTCGCGGTTCGTGTCGATGACGAACACGGCGTCGGGCGTGCGCTTCATGTTGCGGATGCCGTTGAGGTTGGTCTGCAGCTTCGACAGCTCCTTGCGAAGGAGGATCTGCTCCTTCTTCGGCAGCACCGCCATGCGGCCGTCGGCCTCCATGGCCTCGAGCTCCTCCATGCGCGTGACGCGGGAGCGGATGGTGACGAAGTTCGTGAGCATGCCGCCGAGCCAGCGGGCGTTCACGTACGGCATACCGCAGCGGTTCGCCGCCTCGGAGACTGCCTCCTGCGCTTGCTTCTTCGTGCCCACGAACAGCACGGTGCCGCCCTTCTTGGCGAGCTCGGACACGAACGTGTACGCCTGGTCGAGGCCCACGAGCGTCTGCTTGAGGTCGATGATGTAGATGTCCCCGCGGCTGCCGAAGATGTAGGGCTTCATCTTGGGGTTCCAACGGCGCGTCTGATGGCCGAAGTGGCTGCCCGCGTCGAGCAGCGTCTTGATGCCGACTTTCGTCATAGCTCTCTCCATTCGTTAGTCCTCTGCCCGCGGTCGTCCCCTGCCTCCGCAGCCTTTTTCGGTTGGCCACTGGCGGAGCGGGTCGCGCGAGCATGCGTAATAAGAAACCTCAGAAGTGTACCACAGGATCGATGATTTGCAAACAGCGCTTTCGCGCGGCATGCGACATGCGGCGGCATGCGACCCGGCACGCGGCGCTTGCGGCGCGCGGGACGAACCCGCGCGCCGCGTCAGCGATCGCGCCGAAGGGCCTACGTTCGGTAAGAACCCGCGTTGCGCAAGCTCAGCGCAACCGTCGAGGCGTTGTGCAGAAGCGAGGAGGCCTGCGGCGTGACGAGCCCTCCGATGCCCGCCGCCAAAAGAGCGGAGTTGATGGCGACGACCTCCTTGAACGAGGAGTCCAGCCGCTCGGTCAGCTCGCTGCTCAAACGGCGAAGCGACACAAGCGCCGAAAGGTCCCCGCCGGTCAGCGTGATGTCGGCCACCTCGCGGGCCACCGCCGTCCCCTGCCCCATGGCTATCCCGACGTCGGCCAGCGAAAGCGCGGGCGCGTCGTTCACGCCGTCGCCCACCATCGCCACCGTGCGCCCCTCGGCCTTCAGGCGCTCGACGAACGCGTGCTTGTCCTCGGGCAGCAGGTTCGCCTCGAACTCGGTCACGCCCGCCTCGGCCGCGATGCGCGCGGCAGTGCGCTCGTTGTCGCCCGTCAGCATCACCACGCGCTCGAACCCGAGCGCGCGCAGCTCGGCTACCGCCCGCGCCACGCCCTCCTTGAGCGGATCCTCGATGCCGATGACGCCGACGAGCTCGCCGTCCACCGCCAAGTACAGAGGCGAGAGGCCCTCGGATTCGCGGGCGACGCGCTCGGCCTGCTCGGCCGAGATGGGAACCCCCTCGTCCTCCACGACGAAGTGCTCCGATCCGATGACCACCCGCTTGCCGTCGAGCGACGAGGCGATGCCGTGGGCCACGATGTACTCCACGTCGGCGTGCCGCTCGCGGTGCTTGAGGTTCTTCTCGGCGGCCGCCCGCACCACGGCCCGCGCCACCGGATGGGGGAAGTGCTCCTCAAGGCAGGCCGCAAGGCGCAGCACCTCGCGGCGGTTCCATCCGTCGAGCGCGAGCACGCACGCCACCTTCGGCGTGGCCTCGGTGAGGGTGCCGGTCTTGTCGAACACGATGGTGTCGGCGCGCGCCATGGCCTCGAAGTGCTTCGACCCCTTCACCGTGAAGCCGGCCTGAGCGCTTTGCCGCATGGCCGACAGCACGGCGATGGAGCCGGTCAGCTTGAGCGCGCAGGAGTAGTCCACCATGAGCGCGGCCGACGTCTTGGCAAGGCTGCGCGTCGCAAGCGCCACGACGCCCGCCAAAAGGAAGTTCCACGGCACGATGCGGTCGGCAAGCCGCTCCATGCGCGATTGCGTCTCGGACTTGAACGCCTCCGACTGCTCCACCAACGACACGATGGAGCGCAGCTTCGTCTCTCCCGCGTCCGCCGTCACCCGCACGACGATCTCGCCGTCCTCCACGGCGGTGCCGGCGAACACGTTGTCCCCGGCGACGCGCTCCACGGACAAAGGCTCGCCGGTGAGCGCCGCCTGGTTCACCATCGCGGTGCCGCGCACCACCTCGCCGTCCACGCACACGGGCATGCCGGTGCGCACCGCGATGAGGTCTCCGGGGGCAAGCTCGGAGGCGGGTACCTGGCGCTCCTCGTCGCCGTCGAGCAGCTGCGCCGTCTCCGGCAGGTCGAGCAGCGCCTCGATGAGCGCCCCCTCCGAACGCGAGCGCGTGTACTCCTCGAGCGTCTCGCCCACGTTCAAAAGCAGCATGGTCTGTCCGGCGGTGCGCGGGTCGCGCTTGGCGAAGGACATGCCGATGGCGGCGGCGTCCAGCACGGGCACGTCGAGCCGCGCGCTGGCAAGCGAGCGCAGCCCCGCGCGCAGGAAGTGCCGGTAGCGCCACGCGGTCACGACCGCCGCGAGCGGCTTGGGAAGGAACCACCGGCGCAGGAAGTGCTCTCCCGCCAGGCGCGCAAGATCGAGGAGAAGCGATTGCGAGCGCGAGGCAAGCGCCAGCCCGCATCCCGCACGCGCTTGTTCGACCGCCTCCGCGTCGATCCCCGCCAAATGCGCGAGCACGCGCCCGCGCGCGTCCTCGCCACCTCGGTACGCCACCGCAAGGGCGCCGATGCGCGGATACGCCGTCGAGCGCACGACGTCCGGGCATGCCCCCACCGCCCGGCACAGCGCGTCCACGTCGGCCGCGGGCACAGGGCCCGCCAGCCTCACGCGCACGCGCCCCGGGATCTCCCTCGTTATCGAGAACTCCATCGCCGAGCTACTTCGAAGACTTCTTGGCGGCCTTCTCCTCGGAAGCCGGCGCGGGCGCCTCCTCGGGCGCGGGCTCCGAGGCGGTCTGCACGCTCAGGTACGTCGCCTCGGCCACGATGTCGTCCACCTCGGCCTTGGCCTGCTCGACGATGCCCTCGTAGGCGGCCTTGGCCTGCAAGCCCTTCGCCACGCCGTGCACGTAGCACTTCCTGGCCGTCTGGCTGGTCAGAAGCTTCACGCCCACCGTGCCCAGCAGAAAGCCCGCGCCGATCAGCCAGCCGCCCTTCTTCGGAAAATCCATGATGCGTCCCCTTTCCGACGTTCTCCGTCCTCGTGCAACTTGACAGTTGCACCTCATTAACTTTTTTAAGATACTGGCACCAGGTTCAAAAGTCAATCGGAAAGCGCCGCGAACCGGAGGCTCGCGCAGATCGAAGGATCGTGCGCCCCATGAAACGGCGTATGCCCGGCGAACTCGGAAGGAGCGTCTTTCATGAAGCAGCATCGATTCTGGGCTTGGGCGAGCTTGGCCTGTATGGTCCTGGCGTTCTACACCGGAAAGAAGCACCGCTAAGGTCGCAGCGCCGAAGGAGGGCGCGGACGGGAGCTCCGTACCGCCGGACGGGCGGGAGGGGAGGCACGCAGAGGACGCCGTTCGCGAAGGTTCGGCGAAGTCCGCGCGCCTCCCCTCCCGCCCGCGCCCTCCTTCGGGTACCATGGCGGCGAACCAGGTAGACCACCGCCTCTCGGCCCTCGGTGCCGAGGGCCGAAAGCAGCCGAAAGGGGCGCGCCCATGAACATCAACAACGTGGTTTTCGAGCGGTCGTTCGGCACGTCGTCGCAGCTGCCCGCCTCCACCCTGCCCGAGATCGCGTTCGCCGGACGATCGAACGTGGGCAAGTCGTCGCTTCTGAACAAGCTGTTCAACCGCAAGGGGCTGGCGAAGGTGTCCCAGACGCCGGGCAAGACCGCCACCATCAACTTCTTCGCGTGCGACGGCGTGCGCTTCGTCGACCTGCCGGGATACGGCTACGCCAAGGTGTCGAAATCCGAGAAGGAACGCTGGTCGGAGCTCATCGAGGGCTATTTCAACCAAGATCGCGACTTGGCGCTCGTGGTGTCGCTCGTGGACATCCGGCACGCGGCGTCGGCGCTCGACGAGGGGATGGTGGGCTTTCTGCGCGAGGTCGGTCTGCCTTTCGCCGTGGCCCTTACGAAAGCGGACAAGCTGAGCCGCCAGCAGCAGATGAAGCAGAGAAGCGCCATCATGCGGCAGCTGGGCCTCGCCTCCGACGTGCCCGTGGTGGTGTGCTCGTCGGAGAAGGGCACGGGCATCGACGAGCTGCGCGCGCTCATCGCGGCCGCGGCGACCCGGGAGCCGTAACGCCTTCGGGCGCATACGGCTGAAGTGTCGGAGGCAGAGGACGGCGGCAACCCGCCGCCGCACTGGCCCCGAGCGCGTCGCGAAGGATGCGAGCGCCGAGGCCGACCTGGGCGGCCTCGGCGCTTCCGCGATCACCTCGACGAGGAGCCAGCGCGCGAGCCCTTCGCTTCCCGGCGGGCCCGCGCGCTCGAAAGCCCAGGCCCTTGGCACACGGCGCGGGCGCGCCCGACCGCGACCGAGCCCCTACCCTTCGAACCCCGCATCGACGAGACGGCCCTTCCCGTCGGCGGCGGCGGTGGCCAGCTCGTCGCACCGCTCGTTTTCGGGATGCCCCGCGTGCCCTTTCACCCACACGAACTCCACCTTGTGCGGTCGCTTGGCTTCGAGCAGCCGCTTCCACAGATCGGCGTTCTTCACGGGCTGCTTCTGCGCGTTTTTCCATCCGCGCTTGAGCCAGCCGTCCACCCAGTGCTGGTTGAAGGCGTTCACCACATACTGGGAATCGGAGTACAGCGTGATGTCGCAGGGGCTTTTGAGCGCTTCGAGCGCCGCGATGACGCCGAGCAGCTCCATGCGGTTGTTCGTCGTGCGCTCGAAGCCCTGGGAGAGCTCCTTTTCATGCACGCGCCCGTTGCGGTCGACGAAGCGCATGAGGGCGCCGAAGCCGCCCGGCCCGGGGTTTCCGCGGGCCGCCCCGTCGGTGAAGATATCTACATGGAGCACGGCGTGCGCCTTTCGCATCGGGATCAAAACGAGGGCAGCATCATACCATGCGGCGCCCTCGAGCCGCCTCACTTCCAGATGAGGTCCATCATCTCCTGGCGGTCGTGCACGCCCATCTTCGCGTAGATGTGGGTGACGTGCGTCTTCACCGTCCCTCCCGACAACACGAGCTCCTCTTGGATGAACGCGCGCGTGCGGCCCTGCGCGAGCAGCGTGAACACCTCCGTCTCGCGCGGCGACAGCCCGTAGCGCCGCGCGATCTCCGAGCATGTGTCGGCCACCGTCTCCGACAGCGGCGAGGCCTCCCCCGCACGGCAGACCGCCTCCCCGTCGCGCCGGCCGGCGAACCAGGTGGCGCACAGGGCCGCGACCACAAGCGCGTAGGTGGCCAGCATGACGAGCAGCGTGTCGACGATGGCCGCGCGGCTGAGCAGCAGAACCCAGGCGACGGACGTGAGGGCGTAGACGAAGCAGGCCGCGCCCATCACGCGGTACGGGGAGACGTCGAGCACGTCGAGCGCGCACGCGACGACAGCCCAGAACAGCAGGTGCGCGAGCAGCTCGTCGATCTGGATGACCCCGGTGAGGAACCTGAGCGGCTCCGCAGTCGGGTTCGCCTGTATGGCCACGACGAACAAGCCCGCCAAGATGAGCAGGAGCGCTGGCTGGAAACGGACAGCCAGCGCGCTGTCGGCCATGCGCACGAGAGCGGCCCAGGCGAACAGCGCCACGCAGCCCGCGGGCAACGCGACGCCGGTGAACCAGGGGAGATCGGCTGAGATGTTCGCGTTCGTGTCGCCCCACATGCCCAGATAGCTGACCGACCTGATGACCGCGAGCACCACGGCCGCAGTGGCCAGGAGGATGGCCATGGCGCGACGATCCGCCACCGAGGAGGCGGGAGGACGAGGCCGCGACGGCACGCCGAACACCGTGCGCACGCGAGGCACCTCCTGCCGCGCAGAACCCTCGCCGCCGCCCGAACCCGCCCGCGCGGCGGCGACGGCCCCTTCGAATGCGAACGCAGAGGCCAACGGCGCCGCCATGGCCGCGACCACCTGCCCGCCAGGATCGACGCACGCCGTGAGCAGCAGAAGGACGGGAAGCTTGACCACAAGGCCCCCTGCGACGGCGGCCACCGTGCAAGTCTGCCCTTGAGCGCGCACGAGCAAGAGGACGAAGCGGGCGACGAGCCAGAAGTAGCACGCGCCCGCCACGAACAGCCCGCCCACGGCAAGCGCCGAGGCGTCGAAGAACGTCTGATGGTACGAAAGCCCGAAGCAGGCCGTGCCGAACGCGGCCAGAAGCGGCAAGACGAACCTGAGCACGCCGTCGGCGTGCCTGAGGGCGCGCGGAGCAAGTGCGAACGCAAGGGATGACGCAAGGATGCCCGCCAGGAAGAACAGCCGCGGGTTCATCCAGTCCTCCATGCCCGAAGCCGACGACAGGAAGCCGAGCGTATGGCCCATGAGCGTGCACCACACCAGGTTGAGCCCCAGCCCGCACGCCGCAAGCGCCACACACGCGTTCATATGCAAGCCCAGCTTCCTCGCCATCGCAAAGAGCCCCCCCCCCCGCATCCGTTCCGAACCGCCCGTGCTTTCACGAGCATGTCGGACATTATCGCACGACCAAGCGCCCAGCGCATCCCTCATCTTTCTGCCCAGCCACCAATGATGGATTTATTTTTCGAGGTCAAAAGCGCATCCACCAAAATGTCCGATACGCGCGGGCACCAAAGCGAGGCGAATACGACCCCTGGGGGATGGCGCGCGGGCGCAAGCGAAGCCTACGATGGCCTCAACCGTCGAGCGCCGAAGCGCGCCCGCAGCGCCGCACGAGATGAAAGGAGGGAGCGAGACGGGCGAGGCGCGAAATTCGAGGGACGCACGCGCGCCGCAGACGGAACGAAACGAACGAGAGGAAAACCGACAAGGAGAGGGGGACCGATGAGATTCAACAAGCACCTCGTGGTCGCGACGACCTGCCTGGTGTGCGGAGTCGCGCTCGCAGCCGGATGCGCGCCGCAGCAAGCAGCCGACGGTGGCAAAGCCGCGGAAGACGGCTCGGCGTCGCAATCGCAAGGCGAGCAGGAGCAGACCCTCACGCCCGAGCAGCAAGCCGTCGTGGACGGAGCCGAAGGCACCACCGACGCCGACATCAACGAGGACGTCTACCCCGGCAAGGAGTACCTCGACGGCCTGTGGGATCGTTGGGAGGCGATCGGCGAAGAGTACGCGCCCGAGGTGAGGACGCTTCCCAACGGGCAGATGGTGCAGCGCACGCCCACCGAGTATGCGGTCGACCCCGACGCGTGGCAGATTCAGGCGGGCAGCAACTCGTACAACACCTACTGGCTCGATGCCGACAACCGCGGCTGCGAATCCTGCCATGCCGACATGAACGCACTGCTGAAGAACCTCCCCTACGAGCATCCCGTGGCCTGGAACGACGAGCTGGACAGTAAGATGACCGTTCAGCAGTGCCTGTTTTGCCATTCGTACGCGCCCGGCTACATCTCCAAGCAGTACGAGTTCGGCACGCTCATGCACGCAGTCCACTACAGCAGCCGCAACAAAACCGAGTTCGCCAACGACTATCAAGGCGACTGCATGTCCTGCCACAACGCCACCGAGAACGGCGAAGGGCTGGAGCTGTGGGATGCCACGAAGTACGACCGCCTGTGGGGCATCAACGACGTGGAGAACGTGCAGGGCGAGTTCTCGATCGACCAGGAGAAAACCCAGGACCAAAGCGGCGTGTTCTCGTACGACTGGATGCACGCCTACTATGACAACATGCGCCACGGCGCAGGCGTGAACGGCCTCAACCTCGAGATGCCGCAAAGCCTGTTCGACGAATGGACCATCACCGTCGACGGCAGCGTGAACGCGCCGTACACCGCGAAGCTGCCCGACCTCATCGCCGAAGCCGAGGCGGACGGCGCCGTGGTGACCAAGACCTCGAAGATGGTGTGCAACTGGAATCCGGTGGGAGGTGGCGGCGTCACGAACACCGAGATCACGGGCATTCCGGTGAGCTGGCTTGTCGAGAAGGCCGGCGGCATGACCGACGGCGCCACCGGCGTGCAGGCGCTGCGCGCAGACGGCAGCTCCAAGCGCGCGTTCCCCAAGGCGAAGGTCGAATCGGACGAGGCGCTGCTCGTGTACAAGATCGGCGGCGAGTACCTCGACGCGACGCGCGGCTATCCGTGCACGAACTGGGTCGAGGGCGTGGACGCCCAGATCAACTCGAAGCAGATCGACACCTACCACGTCACCGACGAGGACATCGACTACGCCGACAAATGGGCCGGCAACCCCAACGGCTGGCAGAACGAGGACGGCGTGGCCATGAACAAGCCCAACGCCACCATCCTCGGCGTGCCCGACGGCTTGCTCGTGCAGAACGGCCAGCCCTACACGTTCAACGGCTACGTGGACGGCTTCGACGAGAAGATCGCAAGCGTCGAATTCTCGATGGACCAAGGCAAGACATGGACGAAGTACGATTTGGGCGACACCGACCGCAACAAGCTCGTGTGGTGGAGCTTCACCTACACGCCCGAGCTGGAAGGGGCATACTGCCTGACCATCCGGGCCACCACCGAAAGCGGCCAGCAGAGCTACGAGACGCAGACCGTCATGTTCAACGCCAAGGACAAGCTGCCCAGCCCCGAGGAGACGACCGTGCTTGAAACGGCGTCGCTCGTCCCGCCGAAGGTCGAGGCCGCGAAGTCCGAAGAGCAGAGCGAATAGGAGGACGCCATGGCTTTCAAAACCACTCGAAGGGTCGCCGGCGGCGTGGCAGGCTCCGCCTTGCTCGCGCTCGGCGCTGCGACGGCGGCAGGGGGCGCGGCGGCTGCCCAGCCCCAGATCGCCGACGCCGACCCCTCCTCCACCACGCACGTGGTGAACGACCGCGAGGTGCTCGCGCACTGGATCGACGTGGACGACGCCTCGGTGCGCCTCGCGAACGTCGAAGGGTCCTTCTCCTTCAACCAGGAGGGAACGACGCCCAACGACGAGCTGTTCAACGTGTTCGGCACGGCTTTGACCAGCATGTGCTCGAAGCCCGCCGTCGAGCTCGCCGACGCCGAGGGCGGCGTGGCGAACTTCTACGTCAACGTGGGCGGGAACGTGAAGAAGACCTTCACCGTGGACGTGCGCGACCTTGCCGAAGACAAGAGCCAGGAGACGACGATGGCGTGCTCGTGCGCCACCGGCATGCCCTTCGGCCAGGCGACCGTCATGGGCGTTCCGCTGTCGGCTGTCGTGGAGATGGCCGACCTCGAGGACGGCGTGAACACGGTGACGGCCTACGGCGCGGACGGATTCGGGCAGCCGCTGCCGCTGCGCTACGCGCTCGAGAAGAACGCGCTGCTCGTGTACCAAGTGAACGGAGAAGAACTCTCCTCGACCGCCGACTCCAGCCTTCAACTGTGGATGCCCGAGACCGTGGCGCGCTACTTCACGCGCAACGTCGTGGACATCGAGCTGACGAAGGAGGCCGAAGAGCCGGAGCTTCAGACGGTCGATCCGTGCTACCGCAACAAGGTCAACATCATGAACTACGCCGACGGATGCGTGTTCAAGGCCGGAGACGAGATCACGTTCGAAGGCGTTGCCGACGATATGGGAAGCCCCATCACAGCCGTCGAGTTCTCCTTCGACAACGGAGCCACCTGGACGTCGTGCGCAACCGAGGGGGCCACGGCCGACAAATGGGTGAACTGGCAGTTCACCACCTCGTTCGAGGAGGCGGGCGACTACCGCATGACCGTGCGCGCCAAAACCGCCGACGGAGAGGTGTCGCCCCTCGCGGCAACCCTCGTGTTCGAAGTGGCCTAGGCCGAGATCGCTCGCACCGTGCGCCCCGCCTGCCGTTTGCAGACGGGGCGTTTCTATAGGTACCGGCGCACGGTGCCCAGGTAGGCGCGGTAGGCATCGCCGAAGGTGGCGAGGCACCAGCGCTCTTCGGCCTTGATGATCCCATGGGCCGACGCTTGGAACACCGCGAGGAGAACGAACAGGGCGACGGACTGCAAAAGCAGCGCGCACCCGGCGAAGTACAGGAAGTACGCCACGTACATCGGGTTGCGCGACAGGCGGTAGACGCCGCGGTCCACAAGGCCGCTCGGCGACGGATGGGCGAACTGCACCGTCGACACGGCGAGCAGGACAACGCCCGCCCCGTGCACGACGACTCCTGCGCCGAACAGGCACGGCGGCTCCAACTTGATGCTGAGGAAGCACGGGAACACGATGAGGGCGACGTTGGAGATCTGGTACAGTCCGTAGGCGATCTTCTCGCGACCCGCCAGCGGCGCAAAGCGCGCCGCCCGCGCAAGCGCGTCCTTGCTCACGGCGTACAGCAAGCCGAACCGAATGAGAAACAAAGGAATCACCAGCAGAAACCCCATGAGGCAATCCTTCCTGTTCGAGCTGGCGGCGCGAAACCCTCCTCTTGGCGCGGGCCTGCTCCCCGGCTCGGAACCCTTCTTTCGGCGCGGGAGGCGATCCGCGGGCAAAGGGGCGCGCCGCGTCGATTCGGGAAGGGCGCGGCGTGCTGTCGGCGCGGCTGGGAACGCCCGCGCCCCTGCCAAGCCACGCGCCAGAAAAAGGGGGCCTCCGCAAAAAGAAGAGGGCCCGCCGAGCGGCAGGGCCCCTCCATCCTATTTGCGCTGGCTCGGGTGCTTCTCGAAGAAGTCGAAGCGCGGGGGCAGCTCGCGGATGCGGTGACGGCCCTCGTCCTGCTCGCTGGCGCTGCACAGCTCGTCCATGCCCTCGAAATCGTAGTTCCAGCTGAAGAAGTCGTCGAACTCGAAGCTCAGGTAGTCGCAGATCCGCTCCGTGCCGAAGGGAACCACGGGGTGCATGAGCAGCGTCGCCACCCGCAAAAGGAAAAACGAATCCACGAGCACCTGGCGGCGCGCCGCGTCGTCGCCCGCAAGCTCCGCCTGCCGGATGCCGTCGGTCCAGCGCTTGTTCGCCCAGCGGATGAACCCGTCCATGAGCGACATGACGGAATGCAGCTCCACGCGATGCATCATCTCGTCATAGGCTGTCAGCGTCTCCTGAGCCTTCTCCACCACCTCGGACGACACCTCTCCGAGCGGCAGGTACCCCTCGAAGCTCTTCTGCGCCTCGTAGAAGCAGCTGCGCGCCAGACGGTTGAACACGTTCGTGAGCAGCGCGCCCTCCTTGAGGACCGGATCGGCCACGCGCGGGTCGGCCAGCTCCTCGGGCGTGGCAAGGTAGGGTTTGGGCTTGAAGCCCACCGACTTCTGATCGAGGCCGAGCGCAAGAAAATGCGCGCGCAGCTGCTCGACCGTGTAATGATCCAACAGCTCGTCGGCAGACGGCGGCTTCACCGCCCCCGACGAGGAGGCCTTCTTGTCCCCGAACAGGATGTGATGGTTCGCCACGAGCGTGGTCTGGCGGATGGGATGCTCCGACGGGCCGGGGGCGAGGATGTCGCCGGGGCGCAGCGCCTCGATCATGGCGGGCTGCGCCACGCCGTAGAAGTACAGGTTGTCCTGGCCGATGAACTGGAAGACCTCGGCGTCCTCCGAGCACCACCAGTCGCGCCAGCTGCCGCGCGGCAAGCCCATCTGGTCGTTCACCGCCATCGTGAACGACATGGGCGCCCACAGGCTTTCAGGCCAGCACCACACGGTAAGGCCCTCCAAGCCGTCGATGACGGGCGCCGCGACGCCCCATTCGATGTTGCCGGTGATGCGGAACGGCACGAGCGCCTTGCCCGTGCGGAAGCGGATGTCCGCGCGGGCCAGCACCTCGCGCGCGGCGTCGCGCGCTTCGATGTCGGCGAACTCGATCTCGAAGCTCTGCTTGCCCTTCTCGGCCTCGCGCAGCGCATGCGGCGGCAGCTCTCCCGCCACCGCCTCGTAGGCCTCGCGCGCCTCGTTCTTCACGTAGATGACCGGGGGCGCCAAGAACTCCTTGATGGTCTGCGGCACGATGGCGCGCACGTCCGGGTCGGCCTCGAGCGCCGCCACGTGATCGCGCAGAAAGTCGGCAAACGCGGGCAGGTCGAAGTACCAGTTCTCCACCGGGCGCATCTCGGGCACCGTGCCCGTGAGCGTCGACTTCGGCGCGATGAGGTCCTCGGGCGCGTAGCTGTGGCCGAGGTCGCACTCGTCGGCGTAGCCGTGCTCGGACTTGCAGCCCTGCACGGGGCAGCGGCCCTGCACCTGCCGGCCGTTGAGGAACGTGCCCGCCTCGGCGTCGTAGAACTGCAGCGTGGCGCGCTTGTGCAGATGCCCGTTCTCGTGCAGCTTCTCGATGAACTTCTCGCTGATGAGCTGGTGCACATCGCCCGAATGCCCGATGTTGGAGCCTTCGTAGATGTCGAGGCTGATGCCGAAGGCCGAAAGCGTCGCCTTCTGGCGCTCGTGGTTGGCCAGCACGTACTCCTCGATAGTGCCGTCGAACTCCCCCGCCTCCACAAGCTTGCGGTAGCCCTCGTTGATGGGCGAGCCGAAGCAATCCGTGCCGCTGATGAAGCGGACGTTCGCCGCGCCGATGCGGTCGCGCAGAAAGCGCGCGAAGGCGTCGGCCGGCACGAACACGCCGGCGATGTGGCCGAAATGCAGGGCCTTGTTGCCGTAGGGCATGCCCGCCGTGACGACGGCCCGCTTGGGCCAGGACGTGCGTTCTGTGTTAGTGTGCGATGCTGCCATCGTCTTCAAGCTCCTTCAACGCAAGTGCGATATCGTCGGCAGAGGCGCCGCGTGCGGACATCAGGTCGAGCAAGCTGGACAGGCCGTCGCCCGCCGGCCCCAGATCGGTCGTCGCATAGCGTTCGACGCCCGCCAGCTCGGCCGCCTTCGCCACCGCATCCTCCTTCGTGCCGATCTCGTCGGCCAGACCGTTCTCCACAGCCTCCATGCCGGTGAACGTGAGCCCGGTGGCCAGCGTGCGCACCTCGTCCTCGGTCATGCCACGACCCTCGGCCACGGTCTGGATGAACGTCTCGTTGATCTGGTCGACCTGGTCTTGGTAGTACGCGCGCTCCTCCTCGGTGAGCGGGCGCGTGCCGTAGCTCGAGTCCTTGCTGTCGGAGCTCGTGACGTTGTCCACCGATATGCCGAGCTTCTCCATGAGCCCGGACAGATCGGTGATCTGCATGGCCGTGCCGATGGCGCCGATGGCCGTGGTCTTGGCGGTGAAGATATAGTCGGCCTGCGAGGATATCTCGTAGGCGGCGCTCGCGTTCATGGAGGCGCTCGACACCACGACGGGCTTGCCGGTGTCCTCGCGGAACTGCCGCACGTAGGCGGCCATCTCCTCGCCAGCTGTGGCGGTGCCGCCGCCGGAGTCCACGCGCAGCACCACGGCCTTGACGTGGTCGTTGTCCGCGGCGACGTCGAGCTGCGCCTTCAAGCCCTCGGGGCTGCACGTCGTGCCGTCGTATTGGATGGTCCCCTCGATGTCGATGACGGCCACCGCATCGCCGGTGAGGTAGTCGAGGTCGCTCGCGCCGCCGGAGCCCAAAGAGCCCATGGACGATGCGAACATCGACGTGCACGACACCATGCCGATGGCCGAAAGCGCGAACACGCACAGAACCGCCACGAGCGCGACGATCCAGCCGCGGCTTTTCCTCGGCGGCGGCGCGTAGGCGGGCTGCTGAAACGCGCCCGGAACTGGCGGTGGACACGCAGGCTGCGAGGCGGGCTGCTGCCACACCTGCTGCTGCCAGTTGCCATTGTCTTGGGACATGCTCCCTCCTCAGTCGGACGTGGAACCATACTACCGCGAAACTCAAAAGACCGCGTCGGTCGAAAGCGGTTGTCCCGGGCATCTCCACGAGCGCGACCCGCCTTCTCCCTTCCTTTTCGAAGCCGCCCCGCCGCCCGCGCTCGATCGGGCAGCGGAAGCGAGGGGCCGATCAGAACTCGATGGCGCCGTCGGCCTTGCTGTGCTGGGCCTTCTTGGCCGTGCGCAGCAAGAACTCCTGGTTGGTGTCGGTTTGCTTGAGCGATTTGATGAGCATGTCCATGGCGCGCTCGGTGCTGCTCGTGTTGGCCAAGATGCGGCGCACGGCCCAGATGAGCGGCGCCTCCTGCGGGTCGAGCAGCAGATCCTCCTTGCGCGTGCCGGAGGCGACCGGGTCGATGGCCGGGAAGATGCGCCGGTCGGCCAGGCTGCGGTCGAGCTTGAGCTCCATGTTGCCCGTGCCCTTGAACTCCTCGAAGATGACCTCGTCCATCTTCGACCCCGTCTCCACGAGCGCCGAGGCGAGGATGGTGAGGCTGCCGCCCCCTTCGATGTTGCGCGCGGCGCCGAGGAACTTCTTCGGCGGGTAGAGCGCCGTGGAGTCCACGCCGCCCGACAGGATGCGGCCCGACGCGGGCTGCGCCAGGTTGTAGGCGCGCGCGAGGCGCGTGAGCGAATCCAGCAGGATGACGACGTCCTTGCCGCATTCCACAAGGCGCTTCGCACGCTCGATGACGAGCTCCGACACGGCGATGTGGTTCTCGGTGGGCATGTCGAACGTGGAGGAGATCACCTCGCCTTTGATGGAGCGCTGCATGTCCGTGACCTCTTCGGGGCGCTCGTCCACAAGCAGGCACATGAGGTGCACCTCGGGATTGTTGGCGCTGATGGAGGCGGCGATGTCCTTCAGGATGGTGGTCTTGCCCGCTTTGGGCGGGCTCACGATCAGCCCGCGCTGGCCCTTGCCGATAGGGCTGACGAGGTCGATGACGCGGGCGGTGACGGTGTGCTTGCCGTGCTCCATGATCAGGCACTCGTCCGGATACACCGGCGTGAGGTCGCCGAAGCGCACGCGCGCGCCCAGCTGGTCGACCGGCGTGCCGTTCACGGACGTGACCTTCTGGATGGCGGCGTACTTCTCGTTCTCGCGCGCCGGACGCGTCTGGCCGCACACGAGATCGCCCTTGCGCAGGCCGTTGCGCCGGATGGTGGACAGCCCCACGTAGCAGTCCGTCTCGCTGGGCAGATAGCCCTGCGTGCGCAGAAAGCCGTAGCCGTCGGCGAGGATGTCGAGGATGCCCGACACCTCGATGAAGCCCTCGGCCCGCACGCTAGCCTCGAACACGGCCTCCACGAGCTCGGCCTTCTTCAGGCCCGTCACGTCCACGTTCAACTCGGCGGCCTTCTCGCGCAGCTCGGCCACCTTGAGCTTGGCCAGATCCTCGCGCGACACGCTCGGTTGCACCTCGCGCGGCCCCTGGTTGCCGTGCTGGCGACGCTGGCGGCGGGGGTTCTGGGCGCCGTTTCGACCGTTGCCCTGCTTGCCCTGGCCGCCGCCTTGTCTCTGACGGGCGCTCCCGCCCGCGCCCTGCTTGCCAGAGGCACCCGCGCCGCCTGGGCGCTTGCCCTGGCTCGCGCCCTGGCCGACGGCCTTCACCGATTTGCGCGGCGTGCGCGCAGCGCGGACGGACGACGAGGCATCGCTTTTGGCGGCGTCGGTCGCCTCCTTGGCGGGCTTGACGGCCTTCACGCTCGTGGTGCGGCGGCGCGTCGGCGCTTTCTCCTTCTGCTCGGCAGCGCCCGCAGGGGCGGCGTGCGTTTGGACCGCTTCGTTTTCGCTCATGCGCCCTGCACTTTCTCCCAGTCCTTCAGAAACGCATCGAGCCCGCGATCCGTGAGCGGATGCTGCACGCACTTCTTGAGCGCAGCGAAGGGCACCGTGGCGATGTCGGCGCCCATGAGGGCGGCCTGGGCCACGTGGTTCGCGCTGCGCACCGATGCGGCGATGATCTCGACCTCGTGGCCGAAATCGTAGTTGTTCACAGCTGCCACCACATCCTCGAGCTGTGCAAGGCCGTTCTCGGAGATGTCGTCGAAGCGGCCCACGAACGGGCTGATGTAGCGGGCGCCGGCGCGGGCGGCCATGATGGCCTGCGGCACGGTGAAGCACAGCGTCATGTTCACCGGGATGCCCTCGCTGGACAGCTGCCTCGTGGCGGCCAAGCCCTCGATCATGGTGGGCAGCTTCACCACCACGTTGTCGGCGAGGGCGGCCAACTCGCGGCCGTCGCGGATCATCTCGTCGCGCGTCATGGCCACGCTCTCAGCAGACACGGGACCGTCCACGATCTCGCAGATGCGCTTGATGTGGTTGTGGAAGTCGGCGAGCTTGCCGCCCGTGCGCGCGTAGAGCGTGGGGTTCGTGGTCACGCCCGCGAGCACGCCCCAGCTGGCCGCCTCTTCGATCTCGGCGAGATCGGCGGTGTCGAGAAAGAACTTCACCCAATCCTCCTTATAGGTTGGCTTTCCGGTTCGAAAGCGCGCACGGATGCGCGCAGGATTCCGTGATGGGGAGATGCATTGTGATGGGTTTTCTTCCTTTGGAAGACGTCAGAACTGAGTTTTATAGTATCGCATGTCCGGCCTTCGTTCAAGCGCGAAGGCGGCCTGTTCGTGGATTTGCGGTGGAGGCGGGGCTACGGATCGATGCGCGGGGCACCGAACGGAAAGAGGCGGATCGCACGGCATGCGAGACGCCGCGCGAGGATCCGTCAGCCGTCCGCGCCGATCGGGCGGAAGAAGCAGGAGCGCGCGCCCGTGTGGCAGGCGGGCCCGGCCGGACGCACGAGCGCGAGCAGCGTATCGGCGTCGCAGTCGTAGCGCAGCTCCACGACCTTCTGCACGTTTCCCGACGTGGCGCCCTTATGCCAGAGCTCCTGGCGACTGCGGCTCCAGAACACCGTCTCGCCGCGCTCGAGCGTGAGCGAAAGCGATTCGGCGCTCATCCACGCCATCATGAGCACCTCGCGCGTGTCCGCGTCCTGCACGATGCAGGGGACGAGGCCGTCGGCGTTGTAGGCCAGCTCGGGAAGGTTCGGCATGCTCTCCTCCTTTTGTTCTGCGACAAACCATTATGCACCAGCCCTTTCGCGACCGAACACCCAAACGGTCGATCAAAGGCGTTTTTCGATATCCTCTGCCGACGGCAGCAGATCGGCGAACCCCTCGGGCAGGACGTCGGCGAGCCGGCATTCGCTCACGCCGATGGGCTTTTCGACGTCGCGAAGCGAGTACTCGGCCACCACGTTGTCCTTCGTCTTGCACAGAAGCAAACCGATGCTCGGATTGTCATGCTCCGAGCACAGCAGATCGTCGACGGCTGACAGGTAGAAGTTCAGCTTCCCGACGAACTCCGGTTTGAACGGGGCGTTCTTCAACTCGACGACGATGCAGCTTCTCAGTTTGACATTGTAAAACAGCAGGTCGATATAGAAATCTTGGCCTCCTACGACAAGATGGTGCCGTCTGCCCATGAAAGCGAACCCGGTGCCGAGCTCAAGCAAAAGACCGGTGAGATTCTCCATCATCCTCTCCTCGACTTCGTGCTCGACAGCACCCTGCCGCGCGGTGATGAAGTCGAAGATGTACGGATCTTTGAGCGCCTGCTGCGCGAGCTCGCTTTCGGGAGCAGGCAGCGTTCGCTCGAAATTGTCCACCTTGCCCGCAAGCACTTGCCGCTTGTACAACTTCGATTCGATTTGATGGACGAGCACCGCGCGGCTCCAACCGTTTTCTATGGTTGCGTTCACATACCATTCGCGTTCGGGACCGGGTTTCGTCTTGTCGAGAAACTGCGTGATGTGCCCCCAGGGAATTGTGCAACAGCTGTTGCACAATTCCAAATTCACTTCTCGAGCGAACTTCGCCATGTACTTCAAACTGCGAACCGAAAAGCCCTTCAAGCCAGGGAAGGCAGCGCGGATATCCCTCGACAAAGACTCGACGAAGCCGTTTCCCCACTCCGAGCGCTCGTTGGCTAGGGTCCCTATGCGCCAATACAGAAACACCAGTTCGGCATTAGTGCTCGTGACCGCCCTTTGACGCGATTCTGCGATCTCGCGTTTCGCACGCTCGAGCACATCCATATACTCGTCGCTGTTCGCAAGCATGAGACGCCCCTTTCTCCAGCTTCGACAGAATCATGGGCTGTCCCAAAAGCTGCGAACTCTGCAGGCTCCGGTTAGGCGTTCGCCAACCTTCTACCCATAATATCAGTACAATTGTTCGCTGTCAATACGCATGCTTATCGCATGCCGAGACGCTTACAAGCGAACGGGGATGCCCTGGCTTGCCATATGCTCCTTCACTTGGCGCACGGTGAGCTCGCCGAAGTGGAAGACGCTTGCGGCCAGCACGGCGTCGGCCTCGCCTTCGATGACGCCCTCGGCGAAGTGCTCGAGCTTTCCCACGCCGCCGCTCGCGATGACGGGGACGTCCACCGCGCGCGCGACGGCACGGGTGAGCGCGCAGTCGAAGCCGTCGCGGCTGCCGTCGCGATCCATGCTGGTGAGCAGTATCTCCCCCGCCCCGCGGCGGGCGGCTTCCTGCGCCCAGGCCACGGCGTCGATGCCCGTGGCCACCCGTCCGCCGTGCACGTACACCTCCCACTTGTCTCCCGCGCCCGCAACGCGCTTCGCGTCGATGGCGCAGAGGATGGCCTGGCTGCCGAATGCGGCGGCGGCCTGGGTGATGAGCGCGGGGTTGTCCACCGCGGCCGAGTTCACCGACACCTTGTCGGCACCGGCGGCGATCATCGTGCGGATGTCGGCCACGCTGCGGAAACCGCCGCCCACGCAGTACGGCAGGTGCAGCTGCTCGCTCGCGCGGCTGGCGAGGTCCACCGTGGTGGCGCGGTCGTCGCTCGTGGCCGTGATGTCGAGGAAGATCACCTCATCAGCGCGCTCCTCGTCGTAGCGCTGCGCAAGCTCGATGGGATCGCCCGCGTCGCGCAGGTTCACGAAATTGACGCCCTTGACCACGCGCCCATCCTTGACGTCCATGCAGGGGATCACGCGTTTGGCTAGCATGGCGCGCCTCCTTTCAACAGTGGCAAACTCGCTGGTCGTTCGTAATGTCGGCAAGGGTTTCCGCAGCGTCTCGAATCGCAGGGAAGGCGAAGGCGTGGCGCGCTTCGGCACGCGAGCCTTCGGCTTCGCCGCGAGGCGGGGTGCCGCGGAAAGCCGCAGCGTCGGCAGATCGCGTCGGCCGTCAAGCCGACGCGATCCTGCAGGCGCGCACGCCGTCGGCCACCGAGAGCGCGCCCTCGTACACGGCGCGGCCCACGATGACGCCCTCGATGCAGCCCGCCACCCGACCGAGCGCCTCGATGTCGGCGAGGCCCGCCACCCCGCCCGAGGCGATGACGGGATGCCCGAACGCCTGCGCCATGCGCTCGTAAGCCGCCGGATCGATGCCCGTCTGCATGCCGTCGCGCGCGATGTCGGTGTACACGAGATGGTGGAACCCCAAGTCGGCCACGCGGCGCGCCAGCTCCTCGGCCGCCACGCCGGAGCCCTCGCGCCAACCCGCCACGGCCGCCTCCCCGCCCCGCGCGTCGATGCCGGCCGCAAGCAGCTCGCCGTAGCGCGCGACGGCGGCCTCGGCGAAGGCGGGGTCGGCCACGAGCGAGGTGCCCAGCACCACGCGCGACACGCCCGCGTCGACGAGGCGCGCGATGGTGTCGAGCGAGCGGACGCCGCCGCCCGCCTCCACCCGAAGCCGCGTCTTCTCCAGGATACGCTCGATGTGCCGCACGTTCTCGGGCGAACCCGAGCGCGCGCCGTCGAGGTCGACGACGTGCAGCCACGTCGCGCCCTCCTCTTCGAACAGCTGCGCCTGCGCGGCAGGGTCGTCATGGTACACGGTCACGCGGTCGTAGTCGCCCTTGGCGAGACGGACGGCCTTGCCGCCCAAGATGTCGATGGCCGGCAGCAGGTACACGGCTCACGCCCCTTTCACGATGTTGACGAAGTTGCGCAAAAGCTGCGCGCCGGCATCCGAGCTCTTCTCGGGATGGAACTGCACGCCGAACGCCGCTTCACCGTACTGCACTGCGCTTGGGAACGTCACGCTGTGCGCGGTCTTTCCGATGACGAACGGCCCGTCGGGCGCGATGTAGCCGTGCGTGAAGTAGAAATACTCTCCTGCGGGAATCGCCTCAAAGAGGGGACATGAAAACTTTGAATCGCTCGCAGATCCATCAACGTCAGCGAGGGTTTCCCCAACGCCCGAGATTCGCGGGATCGCGGAGGCGCCGCGCACTTCGGTGCGCATCGAACAACCCAACGGGCCGTTCGATCCCACGCTATGCGCCCGAGCGGGCGCGCCCTGCTCGGCAGAGCCGAGGCAGGGCATTCCGGGATCGCGCGAAGGTCGGGTGCTGGGGAAAACCGCAACGTCGAGCAGCTCCGACAGCTGGCAATCCGGTGGAACCACCGTGTTCCACCCCACGTGCGGCACCTTGTACGCGCGCCCTGCCGCATCGGACTTCGGCAAGGCCCCCACCACGCCCGGCAGCACGGCCAGACCGCGCGCGTTGTGCGTGGAGGCCTCGTCGTCCTCTTCGGGAGCGCCTTCGACCCCCTCCTCGAACATGAGGTGCATGCCCAGGCAGATGCCGAGAAACGGCGCACCGGCGGCGATGCGCTCGCGAACGGCCTCCGCCTGCCCAAGCGCCTCCATGGTGGCAGCGGCATCGGCGAACGCGCCCACGCCCGGCAGCACGACGGCGTCCGCACGCACGATGGCAGCCGGATCGTCGGAGGCGAACGCCTCCGCGCCCGCCGCCGCAAGACCGCGTTCAACGCTCTTCAGGTTCCCCTTGTGGTAGTCGACGACGACGATGCGCGGTGCCATCACAGGCTTCCTTTCGTGGACGGCAGGGCGTCGCCCATGCGAGGATCGGCTTCGACGGCCTGCCGCAGAGCGCGCGCGACGGCCTTGAACGACGCCTCCACGACATGGTGCGCGTTCTCGCCCGCAAGGCTGCGCACGTGCAGCGTGATGCCGGCGTTCGCGGCGAGGGCGATGAAGAACTCCTTGGCAAGCGACGCGTCGAACGCGCCGATCATCACAGGCGGCACCGCCACGTCCCAGTGCAGCTGGCCGCGGCCCGACACGTCCACGGCTGCGAGCACAAGCGCCTCGTCCATGGGCAGCGCGAGCGACCCGAAGCGACGCACACCGCGCTTGTCTCCGAGCGCGCGAAGGATCGCCTGCCCCAGCACGATGCCCGTGTCCTCGACCGTGTGATGGCCGTCCACGTGCAAATCCCCCTGCGCGCGCACCGTCAGGTCGATCAGGCTGTGGCGGGCGAATGCCTCGAGCATATGGTCGAAGAACCCGATGCCGGTTTCGACGTCGGCCGCGCCGACGCCGTCGAGATCGAGGGAGATCTCGATGTCCGTCTCGGTGGTGGCCCGGGCGATGGCGGCGGTTCTGGTCATGAATCCCTTCTCTCTCGCAAGTCCGAATCAGTCAGCGCGGGGTTCCGCAGCGTCAGCCCGTTCCGTCGTCCTCGCCGACGGAACCCTCACGTCGCACTTCCCCATCGCCACCTCGCGCAGGGCGCGCAGGAAGGCGTCGTTCTCCTCGGGCGTTCCGATGCTCGCACGCAGACAGCCCTCCAAGTACGGCGCGCGCGAGAAGTCGCGCACGAGCACGCCGCGCGCGTAAAGCGCCTCCCACGCGCTCGAAGCGTCCTCCATGCGGAAGAGCACGTAGTTCGCATCCGACGGAAACGGCGTGACGCCGGGGATGGCGCGCAGCCCCTCCGCGACGCGGGCGCGCTCCTCGATGATGGATTGGATGCCCGGCTCGAACTCCGCGCGGTTCTCGTACACGACGCGCGCGACGGCCTGCGACACGGCGTCCACCGAGTACGGCTGGCGCACCTTCGCAAGCTCGCGCACCACCCGCTCGCCGGCCAGAAGGTAGCCCATCCGCACCCCCGCCAAGCTGAACGCCTTGGAGAACGTGCGCAAGACGGCGAGGTTCTCGTGCTGCGCCAGATACGGCCGCACGGTCCTGCGCGAGAACTCGAAGTACGCCTCGTCCACCACCACGAGCGCGTCGGTGGCGTCAAGCACGCTCAGCACGAACTCCTCGCGCGCGAGCGCGCCCGTGGGGTTGTTCGGACTCGTGATGACAAGGTAGTCCACATCGCCCTCGGCCAGGCGCGCGAGCACGGCCTCCTCGTCGATGGAGAAGTCCGCACGGCGCGGCACGCTTGCCACGGCAGTGCCGGTGAGGCGCGCATTCGCCTCGTACACCGAGAACGTCGGCGGCAGGTTCAGAAACGTGCGCCCCGGCCCGCCCCACGCGAGCGCCACGTCGAACAAAAGCTCGTCGCCGCCGTTGCCTACGAGCACCTGCTCGCGGGACAGGCCGTTGGCCTCGGCGATAAGGTCGCGCAGGTCGTTCGCCAGCGGGTCGGGATAGCGGTTGAGCGGCACGCGCGCCACCTCGCGCATGATCTCGCGGCGCAGCTTCTCCCCCACGTCGCGAGGGTTCTCGTTCGCGGAGAGCAGCGCGCAAGCCGGCAGGTATTTCGGGTCGTACGGCTCAAGCCCCGCCAGCTGCGGCGCCGCTGGCCGGACGCTACGCATCGGCGCCGCCTTTCGCGCGCCCTCCGTCTCCGGCAGACGCGCCCGCCGCCCCCGCCTCGGAGGCGCCGCCCGCGTCCAGCAGGCTCTTGCGCATCTCGACGCTCATGGAGTGCGCCCATAGGCCCTCGTGGCGGGCGATGGCCATGACGGCGTCCGCGTCGCGGGCGAGCGCCGCCGGCGAGTACTGGATGACGCTCGACTTCTTCACGAACTCGTCGGTGGAAAGCGGCGAGGAGAAGCGCGCCGTGCCGCCGGTGGGCAGCGTGTGGTTGGGGCCGGCCACGTAGTCGCCCACGGCCTCGGGCGTCCATGCGCCGAGGAAGATGGCCCCCGCGTTGCGGACGGCGCCGAGCGCGTCGAGGGCGTGGTCGATGTGCAGCTCCAAATGCTCGGGCGCGATGACGTTCACCGCCTCGAGCGCCTGCGGCAGGTCGGCGCACACCACGACAAGCCCTTGATCGGCCAAGGAGGCCGAGGTGATCTCGGCGCGCGTGGAGGAGGACAGGTGCCGCTTCACCATGCGCTCCACCGCATCGGCATACTCCTCGCTGAACGTGACCAGGTAGCACGCCGCCAGCGGGTCGTGCTCGGCCTGCGCCATGAGGTCGATGGCCACAAGCGAAGGATCGGCCGTGGAATCGGCCACCACGCACACCTCGGAGGGGCCGGCGATCATGTCGATGCCCACATCGCCCGACACCACCTTCTTCGCCGCGGCCACGTACGCGTTGCCGGGACCGGTGATCTTGTCCACCGGCGCGATGGACTCCGTGCCGTAGGCCAGCGCGGCCACGGCCTGCGCGCCGCCCACCATGTAGATCTCGGTGACGCCGCAGATGCGGCACGCCTCGACGATGGCGGGGTCGAGCGTACCGTCCTTCGCGGGAGGCGTGACACACACGATGCGCTCAACGCCCGCCACGGCGGCCGGAAGCGCGTTCATGAGCACGGTGGAGGGATAGAGCGCCCGCCCGCCCGGCACGTAGATGCCCACGGACGAGAGCGGCTCCACCTTGCTGCCCACGAGCGCGCCGTCCTCGCGCGCGAAGAACCAGCTCTGCTGCTTCTGGCGCTCGTGGAAGTCGCGTATCTGCTCGGCGGCCTGGCGCAGCGCGCGGGCCACGTCGGCATCCATCCGGGACGCCGCCTCGGCGAGGGCGTCCTCGCTCACGCGGAAGTCCTCCACGCGCACGCCGTCGAAGCGCTCCGTGAGCTCGCGCAGGGCCACGTCGCCGCGCTGCCGCACGTCAGCGACGATGGCCGTGGCGGTCGAGAGCGCTTCGGCGTTGAACGCGCCTGTGCGCTTGAGGTGGGCGTTCGTGAACGCCTCGCCAGATTCGAGGATGATGCGGCGCATGTCTTACTTCCTTTCCTCGCGTGCGGTCGACGATCGGCGCACGTTTCGCGCGAGCTCGTCGGCCAGGTGCATGATGCGCGCGTCCGTGCGAAACGCGCAGGTGTTCGAGAAGAAGCGGGCGGTGGAGGAGAGTACCTCTTCGACCACCACAAGATCGTTCTCGCGCAGGGTGGTGCCGGTGGCCGTGATGTCCACGATGCGCTCGGCCATCCCCGTGAGCGGGGCCAGCTCGATGTTGCCGTGGAGCTTCACGATCTCCACCTGCGCGCCGCGCCGCGCGTAGTGCGCGGCGGCGATGCGGGGGTACTTCGTGGCCACGCGGATGGAGCCGAGGCGGCGCTGGTGCTCGAGCGTGTCCGCGGCGGCGCCGGCAGGCTCGGCCACGACGAAGCGGCACGCCCCGAAGCCGAGGTCGACCAGCTCCACGACGTCCGGCTCGGCCTCGAGCAGCGAATCCTCGCCGCAGATGCCGCAGTCCGCCGCCCCCGACGCCACGAACGCGGGTGCGTCGGTGGGCCGGACGATGACGTACTCCACGCCGGAGTTGCGCACGATGAGCGCGCGGCCGGGGTCGGCGAGGCCCGTCACGTCGAGGCCGGCCGCCGCGAGCGCCGCGACGGCGTCGGCGTTGAGCGACCCTTTGGGCACGGCGATGCGCAGCGGGGGATCCACCGCGCCGTCGAAGGACCCCTCGCGCGGCGCGCCGTTCTCTCCCGGCCTTCCGGAGGCCCGAGGCCGCCCCGTCGCCGACGCGGCCTCCATGGCGCGCTCGAGGAAGAAGGCGAACCCTGCGGCGGGACGCGCGACGCCGCGCGGGGCGATCGTGCTGTCGTAGCGCCCGCCGCTTCCCACGGGCGTGCCCATGCCGGGCGCGTACGCCTCGAACACGAGGCCCGTGTAGTAGTCGAACGAGCTCATCACCGAGAAGTCGACGAGCAGCCGTCCGGCCAAGCCGCGGCGCTCGAGCGCGTCGAAGGTCGCCTCGAGGGCATCGAGGCCGTCCTCGCAGCCCAAAGGCCCGACGAGCGCGCGCGCCTCGCCGATGGCCTCGCGGCCACCGCGGATGCGCGGCAGCCTCCGAATCGCCTCGGCGAACACGGGCGGCGCTCCCCCGTCGCCGGCGCCCTCGGCGACGAGGCGGTCGAGCTCCACGAAATTCGAGCGGTGGTAGGCGTCGAGCACCCGCTCCTTCCAAGCAGCCGACGCGCCGCACGCCGCAAGGAGCGCGCGCAGCACGCCCACCGTGGCGAGCGCGAACGTGCACTCGTCGGCCCCCGCCAGCGAGAGCGCCTCCGCGAGCAGCCCCACCACCTCGGCGTCGGCCTCGGCGCCGGACGCGCCGACGCACTCGATACCGATCTGCGTCATCTCGCGCGCTTCGGCCCGCATGCTGCCGTCGGCCTCGCGGAACACGCGCTGCATGTAGCGCAGGCGCAAGGGCCCCGGCTCGTCCACCAAGCGCGTCGCGCACATGCGCGCCACCTGCATCGTCACGTCCGGGCGCATGGCCAGAAGGTCGCCGCGCGCGTCGAAGAGCTTGAAGGGCGACGCGCTCACGCGCCCGCCCGCGCGCATGACGTCCATGATCTCGAGCGTCGGCGTCTCGATGGGCGCGTAGCCGCGCGCGGCGAACGCGTCCTGCACCGCCCGGGCGATGCGCTCGCGCGCGGCCGCCTCATCGGGCAGCACGTCCCGAAACCCCGCCGGCGTCGCCAGATCCATGCCCCGCCTCCCTTCGTCCGTCATCGCCTGCCGCATCGCAGGCGGCATGTTCGTTGCCGTCACTTTATCACAGTAGAGTGATAAAGTGACGAGATTTTCCGATCTGCATGATTTTACGACACAGAAGCGTCGGGGACATCGAAAAAGGGCCGCGCCTCGGCCTCCCGACGATGTCGTTCGGAAACCGAGGCGCGCATTGGACGCGCGGCTTGCGGTCGCCTCTTGCCAAAGGAGACGGCGTTCGCAGCCGATCGTGCGGATCGGATCTCGGCCGCGCCTCGTTCCGTTCGTGCGGATTGGGCCTCGAGCGCGACGACGACGCCCTTCGCAACCGCCGCATTCCGCAGCCGCAGACTCGCGGGCGACCGTAGGAGGCCGGCTCCTCCGAAGGCGCCGGCGCCCTAGAACAGCGAGAACTGCTGCGGCTCGAAGTCGTACTCGCAGACCACTTCGTCCACAAGGAGCTCCACCTCGTGGGACTCCCACTCCTTCACGGACACGACGTAGTTCGCGCCGCCCTGCTCGAACACGAGCGCGCCGCCCACCATGCCGATGCAGCGGCCGCCGCACTCGCCGTCGTGGCCCTCGGGCACCTGCAGGTCGTGGCAGTCGGGCGACGGCCCGCCGAAATAATGCGGCGAGAGATCCTGAGCCGGCTCGGGGGCGAACCCCGTCTGCGCCACCGCGGGAACCTCGGCAAGCCCCGCCGCCCGCTCGTCCAAAACGCGCACGGCCTCGGCAGGGTCGTAGCGCTCCTCCACGAGCAGGCGCGTCTTGAGCGACGCGCGCATCGTCTCGAGGATGCCCGGCTGCGCGCACAGCGCCGCCTCCAGCTCGCGCGCCTCGTCGGCGCACGAGAAGCGCCCCACGATGCGCGCCGCCCGCGCACCCTGCTCGAGCAGCCGTTCGATGCCGCGCGTCTCGGAGGAGATGCCGGCCTTCACATGCTGAGGCGAGAAATACGCGAGGTAGGCGAAATGCGGCGTAAGGTTGTAGGCGCGCTGCTGCGGCGACACGAAGTCGGCGTAGTAAAACGACGGGTTGAAGCCGGTTGCCTCGATGCACGCAGGACACATCGTCTCCTTGGCATCGGGAAGAAGCTCCACGTTGAGCGGACAGCAGCTCTTCTCGTAGGTGGCCAGATCGAAGCGGCCGACGCAGCGGCGGCGCGGCAGACGGCGTAGCGAGAACGTGCGGCCGCGCACGGCGAAGCGGTGCTGCTCTCTGGCGTCCACGTCGTTGACGAGCAGGTACGGGCCGGTCGCATCGTCGAAGCCGTGCCCGGCCAGGACCGTCGTGCGGCCGTTGATGAATCGGGTCATGGGAACATCCTTGTCGAATTCGTAGCGGTTGGGTTGTTGTTTCGATCGGAATGATAGCGCACCGACCGCATAAAGGACAGCGTCACCGCACGGTTACGAAAAAACCGCACAGCCGACCGACCGTCGCGCCACGAGGTGCCAAACGATTTCCGACTCTACGTCAAGCCAAAATTGACATGAGCTTATGTCCATCAACTCTCGAGCCGACCCCCCCTCTCTCTAACCGAGCGCTTCGGAAGGCCCCCTCCTGTGCGGGCGGGACCTCCTGCGATGCCCGCGGGGCTCCGTTCGGCGAGCCGACCCAGCCCATGTCAATCCTGGTTTAGCGTAGAGATTTCCGACACCACCCTGAACGACGGAGCCGCACGCCGACAAGCGCCTCCGCGCGCGGCGATCCCCCCGCCTGAGCCCATTCCTTCGCACGATCCCCTTCCGCAACCGATCAAGAACCCTCGTCTCGACCCCACGAGCCAGCGCACGAACGCCCCACATTCGATAGGCATTTCGTAACGGTAATGATTTGTGATATTTTCATCCATATTTGACCGCAGCACCTCGAACAGACCGCCCCGTAAAGCGAAAATCAGCGAAATCCACCCTTCATATGCTGCCAACGGTAAAATATTTTCCCAACATTCTTGAATCTTTACCGTGACATCCGATACGGGAGCAGTCATGGTAAAATATCATCGAAAAACATCAGATTCGTTACCGTGATGCGCCCGATACGCGGACGAAGGGCATCGCACATCGCAACACCGCCGCGCAGAGCCGACGCCTGCGAGCAAGAACCAGCCTCCAGCCGTCGTGCGCCGCCCTCGCGAACGGTTCGTCTCGCCGTCGAGGTTCGCATCGCGGGTATCCCCAGCCGTCGCGCCCCCGAACAGCGCGCATCCACGAAAAAGCGCCCGTCCCCCGAAGGAGACGGGCGCCTCTCGCAGGCGAACGGCGACGCGGCATCACCCCTGCATCTGCTGAACCGACTGTACCATAGCGAAGTTGAAGCACACGGCCGCCACAACGAACAGCGTCACGACCGCCTTCACCACGACGTTCCAGCCGGTGCGCCACATGAGCACAAGCCCTACAGGGCAGAACACGACGAGGAAGAACACGATCCAAAACGTCTGGTCGTACCACTTCCGCTCGTCTGGCGAACGCACAAGATCGTCTGCCGCCTCGCGCTCCTCGCGCCTCTGCCAATCGCCGGGCCTTCTGCCGTCTTCGCCCATGCCGGTTCCTTTCCCTCGCCGCCGATGCGGCACTGCTCTCTCGTCCTCTCGCCGCTTCGAGCTGCGTCAGGCGCGCTCGGCATCGAACGCTTCGTCGAGGTACTCCTTCACCGGCGGCTCGCCGTAGTCATTGAGCTTGTCCACATGCCAGCACTCGGTCTTCGGCATGCCCTCGACGCGATCGGCCACGAACACCGGATCCTCGCCCCGCTTGCGCTGGGCGGTGTAGTCGTCGAGCGCCTTGAGCGCCCATTTGCCCAGAAGCAGGATGGCCACGAGGTTCACGATCGCCATGAAGCCCATGGTGATGTCCGCGAAGTTCCACGCGAGCGTGAAGTTGTTCAGACACCCCACCATGATGGCGGCCAGACACGTGAGCCGAAACACCGTGAGCACCGTCGTGCTCTTCGTGATGAAGCGGATGTTGCCCTCGGCGTAGAAGTAGTTGCCGATGAGGCTGGAGAACGCGAACGCGAAGATCGCGAACGTGACGAAGTGGATGCCCATCTCGCCCACGCCCGCGTTCACAGCCATCTGCACGAGCGGCATGCCGTTGAGGTCGCCGAACGTGTTTCCGGACTGCACGTAGAAGATGAGCACCATGAACGCCGAGCACGTGCAGATGACAAGCGTGTCGATGTACACTGACAGGCTTTGCACGAGGCCCTGCTTCACCGGGTGCGACACGCTGGCCGTGGCCGCGGCGTTCGGCGCCGAGCCCATGCCGGCCTCGTTCGAGAACAGGCCGCGCTTGATGCCCAGCATGATCACCGAGCCGGCGAACCCACCGAAGATGGCCTGGAAGTCGAACGCCGAAGCGAAGATCACGGAGAACACCTCGGGCAGAAGCCCGATGTTCATGACGGTGATGGCGATGGCCAGGCCAACGTAGGCGATGGCCATGACGGGCACGATGATGGAGGCGATGACGCTGATGCGCTTCGAGCCGCCGAAGATGACGAACGCGGTCATGACCATGAGCACGATGCCGAGCGCCACGGCCGCGCCGTTCGTGGCGTAGTCGGGGATGTAGTACTCGAGCGCGCTCGCCATGTTGAACGCCTGCAGCCCGTTGAAACCGTAGGCGTAGCAGATGATGAGCAGGATGGCGAACAGCACGCCGAGCCAGCGCTTGCCGAGCGCGCGCTCGATGTAGTACGCCGGACCGCCGCGGAACTCGCCGTCCTTGCCGCGCACCTTCCAGATCTGTGCGAGCGTGGACTCGATGAACGCCGACGCCGCTCCCACCACGGCCATGGCCCACATCCAGAACACCGCGCCTGGGCCGCCCGTGGCCACGGCCGTGGCGATGCCGGCGATGTTGCCGGTGCCCACGCGGCTGGCGGTGGACACCATGAGCGCCTGGAACGACGAGATGGATCGCTCGCCCTTCACGTGCTTGCGCTCGGTCAGCTGCGTGAACATGTCCTTGATGTAGCGGATCTGGACCGCTTTCGTGCGGATGGTGAACGAAACGCCCGTGAACACGAGCAGGATCACCAATATGTAGGTGTACAGAAAATCACTGACTTGGCCGGTCAGTCCGATGAGCATCTCTTCCATAAGCCTCCTTTTTCTCATCGTCCGTTGTGCCGCGCGGCGGGCGCGGCACAACGGACGCTCCTACCCGAGCCTCTTCGCCAGAAGCTCGTTTATGACCTTCGGGTTGCCCTGGCCGCGCATCTCCTTCATGCACTGTCCCACGAAAAACCCGATGAGCCCCGTTTTGCCGCCTTGGTACTGCGCCACCTTGTCGGGGTTGGCGGCCAGCACGGCGTCCACCACGGCCTCGATGGCGCCGGCGTCGCTCACCTGCCGCATGCCGCGCGCCTCCACGATGACCGCGGGATCCTCGTCCTCGGCGAGGACGGCCGCGAACACCTCCTTGCCCTGCTTGGACGAGATGGCGTCCTCGGACACGAGGCGCACCAGCTCCACGGCGCGCGCGGGCGTGAGCGGAAGGTCGGCCAGCGCCTCGCCCGCATGGGCGTTCAGATGCGCGGTCACGTCGTTGATGAGCAGGTTCGCCACCGGCTTCGCAAGCGCGCCCGCCTCGGCGGCCGCCTCGTCCATGCACGCCTCGAAAAACGCCGCCACCTCGGCGCTCTCCACGAGGTGGCGCGCGTCGTAGGGCGAGAGCCCGAAGTCGCGCTCGAAGCGCGCCGCCCGCGCGTCGGGCAGCTCGGGCAGCTTCGCGCGCACGCGCTCGACGAACTCCTCCGACAGGTTGTACGGCGCGAGGTCGGGCTCGGGGAACAGGCGGTAGTCGTCGGCCGTCTCCTTCGTGCGCATGACGATGGTGCGCTTGGACGTGGGATCCCAGTGGCGCGTCTCCTGGTAGATCTGGCCGCCTTCTTCGAGCACCTCGGCCTGGCGGCAGATCTCGTCGATCATCTGGTGGGGTTTGAGCTCGGTGTCGCTGTCCACCGGCTTGTAGTCGTTCTTCTGCCAGGCGCGGATCTGTTCCATCCATGCGGTGTGCCGCGCGGGCTGCACATGGGGCAGGATGGCCTGCAAAATATAGGCCGCGTCCCCCACCAGCGCCAGGTCGACGGGCACGTTCTTGCCCATCTCGCTGGGGTCGATGTCGATCTGGATGCGCTTGGCGTTGCGGGCAAAGGTATCCGGCTTGAGGGCCACCCGGTCCGAGAAGCGGGTGCCCACGGCGATGACCAGGTCGGCCTCGTCCACCGCCTTGTTGGCCGTGTAGCAGCCGTGCATGCCCAGCAGCCCCAGGTTCAGCGGTTCGCCATAGGCCAGCACACCGGCGGCCATCAGGGTGTAGGTGGCCGGGATCTCGGCTTTGGCCAGCAAGTCCCGCAGGGGCTGGCAG
>ERZ826396.470-NODE-470-length-58692-cov-5.505261_pt1 | contig 58692 bp, 52 predicted proteins | sample MGYA00519926_ERZ826396 | MGnify/ENA primary metagenome ERZ826396 (study PRJEB31778, sample SAMEA3449230) | human gut metagenome | biome: human gut; feature: human-associated habitat; material: faeces | place: United Kingdom | collected 2010/2012 ... | reverse complement strand
CCCCCCCTGCCGTTTTTCAGTTCACTTGTTGCGCACCACAAGGTTTTTGCTGCCGTTTTCCAGCTGTTCGTATTTGGTTTCAAACGCGCCGGTGTGCTCAATCAGTTTATGCAGCTTGGAAAAGCCGTAGTTGCGCGAATCGAAATCTGCATACAGGCGGCCCAGCATGATGCCAATTTGCGAAAGCGGCATGTAGCCGTCCTCGTCCGAGTCGAAATCGATAATTTCGCGCACCTTTTCCACAATTTCGTCCAGCGGCACAAAGGCGGCGGCCAGCTCTTCGTCGTGGTGCGGCTCGGCCGGCCGGGCGTCCGGCTTTGGCTCTTTGGGTTCTTTTGCCTCCTTTGTGTCCTTGGCGGCGGGCTTTGCCTTTTCCGCCTGCTTTTTGGCCGCGCGGGCGGGCTGCTTTTTCGCGGCCTTGGGCTTTTCGGCCTTCTCGGCCTTTTCGGCCCCGGCCTGCTGGGCGGCGTCCTTTTTCAGGCCCATCAGCACGTCCAGATATTTAAACGTGTCGCACGCTGCCTTAAAGGCCGTGGGCGTTTTGCTTTCGCCCATGCCAATGACAAACATGCGGCTTTCGCGCAGGCGGGCGGCCAGGCGTGTGAAGTCGGAATCGGAGCTGACCAGGCAGAAGCCGTCCACATTGCCCGCATATAAAATATCCATGGCGTCAATGATCATGGCCGAGTCGGACGCATTTTTGCCCTGCGTGTAGCTGAACTGCTGGAAGGGGGTGAGGTTATGCTCTAACAGCACCTTTTTCCAGCTGGCCATGTCGGGGCTGGTCCAATCGCCATAAATGCGTTTGTACGCGGGCGTGCCGTACATGCTCACCTCGTCGATGATGGTTTTGATGTATTTGGGCGACACGTTTTCCGCGTCGATCAAAAGTGCAAATACCTTGCTGTTTTCCATGGCCGGAACGGCTCCTTTCTCATTGGGGCCCGCAAGGGGCTTGTTCTTTTTTATTATAACACGGGGCGGGCATTTTTGTACATGCTGTGCGCTTGCACTTTTGCACGCGCGGCCATATAATAAAAGGAATTGAAGGGCCTGCCCATGCGGCAGCGGCGCCCGGCGCGGCCCATGCGGCCAAAGAACATGCGCCATGCCCTTTGGGGCGGGCAGACAATCAGGGGGATGCAGCTTGACGGAATTTTTGGTGCGCCGCTTTGTGCGGCGGTATGAACATACGGAGGACCCCGCGGTGCGCACGGCCTACGGCAACCTGGCGGGGGCCGTGGGCATTGCGTGCAATGCCCTGCTGTGCGCGGCAAAGCTTTTGGTGGGCACGCTGTTTGGCAGCATTTCTGTCACGGCAGACGCGGTGAACAACCTGTCGGACGCCTCGTCCAGCATCATTACGCTGGTGGGGTTCAAGCTTTCGGCCAAACCCGCAGATAAAGAGCACCCCTATGGCCACGCGCGCATTGAATACCTGGCGGGGCTGGCGGTTTCGGTGCTTATCATTGTCATTGGCTTCGAGCTGGCGCGCACCAGCCTGGATAAAATTTTGCACCCAACGCCCGTGGCCTTCAGCTGGCTTACTGTGGCGGTGCTGGTGGGCAGCATTGGCGTGAAGCTGTGGATGGCGGTGTTCAACCGGGCCATTGGCAGGCGCATTGGTTCTTCCACCCTGCAGGCCACCGCTACCGACAGCCGAAACGATGTCATCAGCACCGCGGCCGTGCTGGCGGCGCTGGCGCTGGGCCAAGCCACCCACCTGGTGCTGGACGGCTGGATGGGCCTTGCCGTGGCGCTGTTCATTCTGTACAGCGGCATCGGCCTCATCAAAGAGACAGTAGACCCTCTTTTGGGCGAGGCGCCCAGCGAAGAGCTGACGCAGTATATCGCCCGCAAAGTGCTGAGCTATGAGGGCGTTTTGGGCACGCACGACCTGATGGTGCACGACTATGGCCCCGGCCGCTGTTTTGCCAGCGTGCATGTGGAGATGGCCGCCGAAAAGGACGTGCTGGAAAGCCACGACATCATCGACAACATCGAGCGGGATTTTCACGACAACGACAACATCCATCTTGTCATCCACTATGACCCCATCCAGACGGGGGACCGTGCGGTGGGCACGCTGCGCACCTGGATGGAGGGCCAGCTGCAAACCATTTCGCCCCAGCTTTCCATGCACGATTTCCGCACCGTGCGCGGGCCCACGCACACCAACCTCATTTTCGATGTGGTGGTGCCCGCAGGCTTTTCGCTGGGGGACGAGGCGCTGCGCGCGCGCATTCAGCAGCTTGCGCAGCAAAAGAACACCGAAGAAATGAAGTATTACACTGTGGTGACGGTGGACCACAGCTATGCGCCCTATCACCAGGACGAGGCGCTGCAGAAATAAAAGGGAGGCCTGTGCAATGGAATACGAACTTTCCCGCAATATGCGCGGCATGAAGCCGTCTATCATCCGCGAAATTCTCAAGCAGATGAGCGACCCCTCGCTCATCAGCTTTGCGGGGGGCAACCCCGCGCCGGAATCTTTTCCGAATGAGGAAATTGCCGCCGCGTCGGCGCGCCTGCTTGCGCAGGACCCGGCGGGCATGCTGCAGTATTCCGTCACCGAGGGTGTGCCCGCTGTGCTGGAACAGGTGCGGCGTTTTGCCAACCGCCACGAGCTGCGCGTGCGCGGGCAGGACGCGCTGCTGCTTTGCACCGGCAGCCAGCAAGTGCTGGACCTTGCCACCAAGTGCCTGTGCAACGAGGGCGACACCATTGCCGTGGAAGAGCCCGCCTTTCTGGGCGCCTACAACACGTTTCGCAGCTATGGCGCAAAGCTGGCGGGCGTGCCCATGGAGGAAGACGGGGTGGACCTGGCCGCGCTGGAGGCCGTGTTTGCCGCGCCGGAAAAGCCGCGCTTTTTCTATTGCATCCCCAATTTCCAAAACCCCACCGGAAAGACGATGAGCCTTGCCAAGCGCCGCGGCGTGCTGGCGCTGGCGCGCAGGTACGGCGTGCCTGTGCTGGAGGACGACCCCTATGGCGAGCTGCGCTTTGCCGGCGAGCGAGTGCCCAGCATCAAAAGCCTGGACGACGGCAACAACGTCATTTATGCGGCCAGCTTTTCCAAAATTCTGTGCCCGGGCATGCGCCTTGCTTTCTGCGCATGCGATGAAAAGCTTGCCAAAAGCCTGGTGGTGGCAAAGCAGGGCAGCGATGTGCACACCAATGTGTGGGCGCAGCGCGTGTGCGCCGAGCTGCTGCGCACCATGGACATGGACGCTCACATCCGGGCTGTCAGCGCCATGTACGGCCGGAAGGCGGCCCTGATGGCGCAGCTTTTGCAGGAAAAATGCCCGCAGGTGTCGTTTGAAATGCCGCAGGGCGGCATGTTCCTGTGGGCCACGCTGCCGCCGGTTGTCCCGGTGCCGGAGTTTGTGCAGGCGTGCCTGGACGAAAAACTGGCCGTCATCCCGGGCAGCGCTTTCTATGTGGACGCCAGCGCGCCCTGCCAGGGCGTGCGGCTGAACTTTTCCACCCCGTCAGAGGATGCAATATGCCGCGGTGTGGATATTATGGCCCGTGTGCTTCGCAAACTGTTTGGGCAAAGTGTATGCTCTGTGTAAAAAACAGCCGCACAGTGCCCCGAATATCGCCCAAATTTTACAAAAGCCCCGCAAAGCGGCCTGCTTTGCGGGGCTTTTTTGCGCAGAACACGGCCCGAAGGATGACACACCTTTTACAAAACCTTGACATAGCGGTGCTTTCGCATTTTACAAGCGGCGCGCTATACTGAACGCGTCCCAAGAGAAATGGACCAAGATAAAAAGGAGAGAATATCACTATGAAACGTATTGTAGCTTCTTTGCTTGCGGGCGCTTTGGCCCTCTCGCTTGTTGCTTGCGGCGGCTCGGATTCTTCTTCCGCGCCTGCCAGCACGGCCGGTTCGGCCAGCACGGGTTCCGCCTCTGCCGCCACCGAACTGAGCGGTGCCGTCACCACCGGCGGTTCCACCTCTGTGGAAAGCGTCATTGGCATCCTCACCGAGGCTTTCAAAGAGATTCAGCCGAATGTGGACGTTACTTACGACCCCACCGGCTCTGGCGCCGGCATCACCGGTGCCAGCGAGGGCACGCTGGATATCGGCCTTTCCAGCCGCGCGCTGAAGGACGATGAGGCGGAAACGCTGGACGCCACTGTGTTTGCACTGGACGGCATTGCCATCGTGGTGAACAACGAGAACACGGTGGAAGACCTGTCGCTGGAACAGATCAAGGGCCTCGCCACCGGCGAGATCACCAACTGGAGCGAAGTGGGCGGCCCGGACGCGCCCGTTGTGCTGGTGGGCCGCGAGGCTGGCAGCGGCACGCGCGATGGCTTTGAAAGCATTGTGGGCGTGGAAGATGCCTGCGTGTACGAGCAGGAACTGACCAGCACTGGCGCTGTGCTGGCGGCCGTGGCGGCCAACCCCAACGCGTTTGGCTATGCCTCGCTTTCCGCTGTGGATGACCAGGTGAAGGCCGTGACCGTGGACGGCGTGGAGGCCAGCGAGGCCACCGTGCAGGATGGCACCTACACCATCCAGCGCCCGTTCGTGTTCGTGACGAAAAAGGGCGAGACGCTCAGTGACACGGCGCAGGCGTTCATCGACTTCGCTATCAGCGGCGATGCGGACGACCTGATTGCTCAGGCTGGCGCTGTGCCTCTGGCGAAATAACGCGAAGGCTGAACATGAACCGGAAGCCGGCCAAAGTGCCGGCTTCCGGCGCTTCATGAAAGGGGCATAGTATGCAGACAAGCAATCAGGGCACAACACAAAAGCACGCCGGGCTGTATAAGTTCCGTCAGGTGATGGACAAGGTGATGAACGGCGTGTTCTTTTTCTGCGGCGCTGTCAGCATTGCGGCCGTGCTGCTTATCACGGTTTATCTGGTTATTGCGGGCCTGCCGGCCATTGGCGAAATTGGCATTGTCGATTTCCTGTTTGGCACCGAGTGGGCCTCTACGGCGGCAGAGCCGAAGTTTGGCATTCTGCCGTTCATCCTCACCAGCGTATGGGGCATGCTGGGCGCGTCGCTGCTGGGCGTGCCCGTGGGCCTGATGTGCGCGGTGTATCTTTCCAAGGTGGCGTCCAAGCGCGCTGCGGGCATTGTGCGCCCGGCGGTAGAGCTGCTGTCCGGCATCCCCAGCGTGGTGTACGGCCTGGTGGGCATGATGGTGCTGGTGCCGGCCGTTATGGATGTGTTCAATCTGAAAAACGGCACCTGCCTGCTGGCGGCCATTCTGGTGCTGGCGGTGATGATTCTGCCCAGCATCATTTCGGTAAGCGAGACGGCGCTGCTTGCCGTGCCGCCCGAATATGAAGAGGCCAGCCTGGCGCTGGGCGCCTCGAAAATGGAGACGGTGTTCAAAGTGAGCATCCCGGCCGCCAAAAGCGGCATTGCCGCCGGCATTGTGCTGGGCATTGGCCGCGCTGTGGGCGAGGCCATGGCCGTTATGATGGTGGCCGGCAACGTGGCCAACATGCCCGGGCTGTTCAAAAGCGTCACCTTCCTCACCACGGCGGTGGCAAAAGAGATGAGCTATGCCGGCGGGCTGCAGCGCCAGGCGCTGTTCAGCATTGCGCTTGTGCTGTTCTGCTTCATCATGGTCATCAACGCCGTGCTGAATATCTTCCTGAAACGGGGGGAGAAGAATGGATGAATTCGGGAAACGCCCGGCGCGCCGCCGTGTTTACGACGGCGTAATGAAGGGGCTTGTGCTGCTGGGCGCGGGGCTTACCATTGCGCTTTTGGTGGCGCTGATTGGCTACATCCTGGTGCGCGGCCTGCCGCATGTCACCTGGCAGCTGCTCAGCACTTCGCCCAGCATGATGAAGGGCACCATCGGCATTCTGCCCAACATCCTGAACACGCTGTACCTCATCCTGTTCACGCTGCTGATTTCGCTGCCGCTTGGCGTGGGCGCGGCGGTGTATTTGACAGAGTATGCCAAAAACAGGCGCTTTGCCGAAATGGTGGAATTTGCCACCGAGACACTGGCGGGCATCCCCTCCATCTTGTACGGCCTGGTGGGCATGCTGTTCTTCTGCCAGATGCTGGGCTTTAAAACAAGCCTGCTCTCTGGTGGGTGCACGCTGGTGGTGATGATTCTGCCCACCATCATCCGCACCACGCAGGAATCGCTGAAAACCGTGCCGCAAAGCTACCGCGAGGGCGCGCTGGGGCTTGGCGCCTCGAAATGGCATATGATTCGCACCATTGTGCTGCCCTCTTCGCTGGACGGCATCGTCACGGGCTGCATCCTTTCCGTGGGGCGCATTGTGGGCGAATCGGCCGCGCTGCTGTTCACGGCGGGCGTGGGCACCGTGGTGGCCTCGAATATCTTCGCGGCGTTCACCCGCTCGGGCGGCAGCCTCAGCGTAGCGCTGTATATGTATGTGTCCGAGCGCGGCGAGTTTGACGTGGGCTTTGCCATTGCGGCCATCCTCATGGTTCTGGTGCTGTGCGTGAACGGCGCGGCAAAGCTTGCCAAAAACAAACTTTCAGCCAAAAAGCGCTGAGTGCGAAAAGAAAGGAAGAACGACATGGAAAACAGCGCAGTTCTGAGTGCGCAGCATATGAACCTGTATTACGGCACGTTCCAGGCGCTGAAGGACGTGAGCCTCACCATGGACGAGCACGCCGTCACGGCGCTGATTGGCCCGTCCGGGTGCGGCAAATCCACCTTCATCAAAACGCTGAACCGCATGAACGACCTCATTCCCGGCGTGCGTGTGGAGGGGACGATATTATACCGCGGGCGCGATATTTTCGACAAAGACCTGGACGTCACGCTGCTGCGCAAGCGCATCGGCATGGTGTTTCAAAAGCCAAACCCCTTCCCGATGACGGTGTATGACAACGTGGCCTACGGCCCGCGCCTGCACGGCGTGCGCGGCAAAAAAGAGCTGGACGCCATTGTGGAAGAGGCCCTGCGCGGCGCCGCCATCTGGGACGAGGTGAAAGACCGCTTGCGGAAAAGCGCCCTGGGCCTTTCCGGCGGCCAGCAGCAGCGCCTTTGCATTGCGCGCGCGCTGGCTGTCAAGCCGGATGTGCTGCTGATGGATGAGCCCACCAGCGCGTTGGACCCCATCTCCACCTCAAAAATTGAAGAGCTTTGCGCGCAGCTGAAAAAAGATTATACCATCGTCATTGTGACGCATAATATGCAGCAGGCCGTGCGCATCTCGGATAAAACGGCGTTTTTCCTTCTGGGGGAACTGGTGGAGGCCGGCCCCACGGAAAAACTGTTCAATACCCCCAGCGACAAGCGCACGGAAGATTACATCACAGGGAGGTTCGGATAATGCGTTCCGAATTTGACAAAGAGCTTCACACCATGCATAAAGAGCTGATGGGCATGGGCGCCTCGTGTGAGCGCGCCATTGCCCTGGCGGCCAGCTCCATCACAAACGGCAGGCCCGAGCTGACGGACGAAGTGCGGGCGGCGGAAGAGGACATCGACCGCGCCGAGCGCAGCATCGAGGCGCTTTGCATGCGCCTGCTGCTGCGCCAGCAGCCGGTTGCAACAGACCTGCGCAACATTTCTGCGGCGCTGAAAATGATTTCAGACCTCGAGCGCGTGGGCGATTACGCCATGGATATTGTAGAGCTCTCGCCCTACCTGTCCGCGGCGCAGCTCTCCGGCAAGGCGCATCTGGCCGAAATGGCACTGGCCGCTGTGGACATGGTAAAACAAAGTGTGCAGGCCTTTGTGGACGGCGACGTGCAGCTTGCCGCCCGCGTAAAAGAGCAGGACGACAAAGTGGATGAACTGTTCGACAAAGTGAAGGAAGAAGCGGTAGAGCTGATTCGCACGGGCTCGCTGGAGGCGCACGCCGCGCTGGACCTTGGCATGGCCGCCAAGTACTTCGAGCGCATTGGCGACCACGCCGTGAACGTGGCCGAGTGGGTGACGTATGCCCATACGGGCGAAAAGAAGTAACCGCTTCCCGGCCAAAGCCGGGCCCGGCCCTGCGCTGGCGCCCCGGCCGGTTTTGAATGCGTTTTCCTCTCCTTATTCTTCAATTTTTCTTTTTCTTGCATGTCAGAGGCCCCGCAGTTTCCTGCGGGGCCTCTGGCATTTTTTAGTTTACAGCTGCAGCGCTACGCTGCGGCCGCTTTTTTCATAGTGCTTGTAGGTGATGCCCACTAAGTCGAACATGCGCTTTGAAGCAATGACGGAGTCGGAATCGGGGTATTTATCCTCGTAGTAGATCACCTCGCGGATACCGCTTTGAATCAGCGCCTTGGCGCACTCGTTGCACGGGAACAGCGTGGTGTAAATGCGCGCGCCGCGCAGGCTTCCCGTGCCGGAGGCATGGTTCAAAATGGCGTTCAGCTCTGCATGGCACACATACATGTATTTGGTCTCCAGCGGCTTGCCCTCGCGGCCCCAGGGCATCTCATCGTCCAGGCAGCCAATGGGCATGCCGTTGTAGCCAAGCGAAAGAATTTTGTTTTCCTTGCTCACAATGCACGCGCCCACCTGGGAGGAATCGTCTTTCGAGCGCTGTGCCGTCAGCAGCGCAATGCCCATGAAGTATTCGTCCCACGAGATATAATCCTGCCGTTTCATACCGTTGCCTCCCTTTCCAGCTGTTGAAGCTCTTCTGCGGCGCAAAGGCCCGCAACCAGGCCGTCGCCCACTGCCTTTGCCACCTGCAGCGGCGCGCCCAGCATGTCCCCCGCGGCATACAGGCGGGGGATGTTGGTGCACATGGCATCGTCCACCTTCACGCGGCCGTTTTCCATGCCGATGCCCGGCACCAGGGAATCGGGCGGGGCGGATGGGCGCAAAATGAACAGGCCGTCCACCGCCAGCGCCTCGCCCTTTACCTCCACCGATGTCACAGCCGCGCCGCCGTGCACGGCCGTCACCGCGCCGGGCAGAAACTCAATGCCCGGCGCCAGCGCCTGAGGCCGCTTGGGGGCAATATAGGTTACCTGGCAGCCAATGGAATGCAGAAATTCCGCTTCTTCCGGCGCCTCGGGCGAAAGCCCCCACACGGCCACATGTTTTTGACGGTACAGCATGCCGTCGCAGGTGGCACAGTACGAAACGCCGCGCCCCAGAAATTCCGCCTCGCCGGGCACCTGGGCCGCCTTTGACACGCCGCACGCCAGAATAACGGCGCGCGCAGTGTACATCTCGCTGCCTGCGCCCACCAGAAATGTCTCGCCCATGGGCATCACGTTGCCCACGCGCTGCGGGCGAATTTCGGCGCCCTGTGCCAAGGTGTGCGCCCGAAAACGCTCCATCATCTCTTGGCCCGTCACGCCGGGCATGCCAAGGTAATTTTCCACAAGTTCCGCTTTCTCCAAAAGCGGCGCGCCGCCGCTGAGGACAAGCACCGTTCTGCCGCGTCGGCGAAGATTCAGGGCCGCAGAAAGCCCGGCCGGCCCGCCGCCAACAACGATGCAGTCCCAAATATGCTCCATATGCTGTTCCGCCTTTCCCGCGCCCTGCCTGCCGCACGCGCGCCGCGCCGTGCGGCGCTGTTTTTTTCAGTATACCAGTTTTTCCGGCAAAGGGGAAGGGGGCGGCACGGCCGCGTTTTCTAAAAAAGAAAAATGCCCGCGCACAGGAAACCTGTGTGCGGGCACTTGCTTTTAAGCCCAATCAATTCCGTTGGGATGGATAAACGCCTTTACATCTTGCTTAGAACGCAGATTTGCAAATGCCGTTTCCCATTCCTCAAGGCTATATCGGTTGGTCAACAAACTATCCAAATCCAGAACACCGCGAGAGATCAAGTCCACTGCTCGCTCCCAAGTCTCACGTCCATTCCAGCTCCAGGAACCATGCACAGATAATTGATAGAGAGAAAGCGCATCTAAATTTACGCGGATGGGTTCGCCCCACAGGCTGATAAAAGAAATTCTTCCGTTGCCGCCCCGGCCCTCGGGAGATTTACGCGCACAATCGATGGCGTGCTGAACCCCCTTCTCGGAAGCGGAGCACTCTAAAACAAAGTCGGCTCCTCGCCCCCCTGTCAATTCAAGAATAGTTTTTTCGGGTGATTCGTCTGAGTAAAGGATATAATCAGCACCAATTTTTCTTCCGATATCCAATCGTTTCTCATCGTCCCTCAGGCCAATAAGCGCCACTGCCTTTGCCCCGCAAAGTTTTGCAAACTCCACTCCCAGTAACCCCATCGGGCCAGGGCCAACGATCACAACAAAATCGCCTACCCGTACGGCATTACGCTCCTGCATGGAGTGGATGGTGGCAACGACTGGTTCTGCGAAACACATGTGATCCAATGAAACTTGAGGGGGAAACACATACACCTGTTCTTCCGGGATTGCCATATAAGACGCATAAGAGCCGTCCCGGGATACCCCAAGCCATCCTTCACTAGTCTCTATGTCAGAAACAATCCGATCCCCTACCTTGACTTTTGAAACATGTGCGCCCACCTCGACCACGATACCGGAATACTCGTGGCCAATCGTCACAGGCGCCTGATACATGTGTTTGTCTTCTTGAATTAAAAGGTCGCTGCCACAGACACCTGCAGCCCAAACCTTCATAAGAACCTCATTTTCTTTGATTTGAGGAAGAGGGACATCCACCAATTGAATATTTCCCACACCCGGTGCGATTTTCCGTACTGCTTTCATTTCTTCACCTGCTTCTTAGGCATATGTCAATCGATCTTATCGGTTATTGGTTTACTGAGGAAGGTTGTCCTTGGTGTATAGAATAGTCTCCACAACCACGTCTTCTTCAGGCGCTGCTTTGCCATTTATCATATCCAGTGCAAGTTGAAGCGCCGTGGCGGCCTGGGTATCTTGATTATTATAAACCGTGGCGAGCGCTGCTCCGGTTTTGACATTTTCGATTGCTGCATCCTCCGCGTCGATGCTGGTCACAACGATTTCACCGGTTTTGCCCGCGGCTTCAATTGCCTGAATGGCTCCGAAAGACATCGCATCATTGGCACAGAATATACCCTTGATGTTGGGGTTCGCCTGCAATATGTTGGTCACTACATTCAAGGCTTCTTCCGCATTCCAGTTCGCCGTCTGAGATGCTACAATCTCAATATCTTCATATTCATTAAAGGCGCGTTCGGCGCCAGCTTTACGCTGTTGGGCGTTATCTGCGCTTTGAATGCCCTCGATGATGGCGACTTCACCCTGACCACCAATGGCTTCGCAAATCGCTTTGCCCGCCAGATATGCACTGTCTGCATCGCTTACGCCGACGAAGGGGATGGGATCCATTCCCAATTCGGCGGCAGTGTCCGCGTTGAGGCGATTATCCAGGTTGATGACCACCACACCTGCTTCTTGTGCTTCCGCAAGGCAGGGCAACAATGCCTCTGAATCTATTGGGGCGATGCAGATGGCCTTCACGCCTTTAGAAACCATATCCTGAACGATGGAGATTTGCTCCTCTGTCTTCGTTTGTTCCGAGGCGGCTCCAACAAGTAACTCTACACCCAGTTCATCTGCTTTGGCTTGTGCGCCGTCCAACATCACAGTAAAAAACGGATTGATCACTTTGACGACAAACCCTACCTTGATTTTTTCTCCCGCAGAGCTCGAATCGGCCAATTCACTTGTGGGTGCTGAAGTAGACGAGGGGGGCGTACTTGCGCAGGCAGTTACTGTTAATGCCATCGCGCAGGCGAGAACCAAACTGAACAGCTTTTTCATAAAAACTTCCTCCTTTTTCTTATGACATAGGATCGGAATATCCGATCATTCGCTTCTTTTCGTCTTTTTCTGTGATTTCATCTTGTCGTAGAATACCGCCAGTACAATTGCCGCTCCAATCACCACTGGCTGTACACTGGGCGAAACGTTCAGCAAGTTCAAGCCGTTTCGAATCGTCCCCACCAAAATCGCTCCAATGAATGTACCAATCACATTCCCTTCGCCGCCATAAATGCTGGTACCTCCGATGATAGCAGCGGCGATAGCGTCCATCTCGTAACCATCGCCAGCCACTGGTTGCGCCACATTTAGCTTGCCAATCAGCACAATGGCACCGATGGAACACACGAATGCACTAATCATATAAACCGCAATTTCTACACGCTTGATGTTGACACCTGAAAGCCGTAGCGCCTCTCGGTTGCTGCCCAAAGCATAAACATAACGCCCGAATTTGGTATATTTGAGCACCCAGGCCACTATTAGCACCAGTACCATCGCGATGACAATAGGCACAGGAAGTACCCCAAAAACTTTTCCATTTCCGAGCCAGCGGATTGCATCGGGAAAAACCGAAATGGTGTTGCTGTCGGAGATAATGTAGGCACAGCCTCTGGCCATGTTCATCATGCCAAAGGTCATGATAAACGCCGGCACTTTTCCCACCGAAACCATCACGCCATTTATAAGCCCCATTGCCAACGCCGCAAGTACCGCCAGCAGAATTGGCACCACAATGCCCAGCAGCACCTTGGGAACCGGAGCAAGATCCAAACTATAAAAATATTTATGCGTCACTGCCATAGTCAATCCAGACAGTGCCACGATTGCTCCGACAGACAAATCAATCCCGCCGGTCAGAATCACAAACGTCATCCCCACTCCGATAATTGCTGTGATCGACACCTGATGCAGAATGTTAATTAGGTTCGACCATTGCAAAAAGTAGGGTGATGCTATTGAAAGGACTATTATCAACAGTAACAAAACCGGCAGGATCCCCATTTTAGCAATTATTTTACTCGCGTTCTTCATGCTCTCATTCCCCCAGCATTTGCTTCATCACCTGCGCTTGTGTGAGCGAGGATGTGTTGTTCAACGTCCCTGTGATTCTTCCGTCACACATCGTGATGATCGTGTTGCTCATGGAAAGAATCTCGTTCAAATCAGAAGAAACAAGTATGATGCTTTTTCCATTATCTACAAGCTCGTTAATAATGGAATATATCTCCGCCCGTGCCTGCACATCGATTCCTCGGGTCGGTTCATCAAAAATCAAAATATCACAATCGGAAAAAAGCCACTTAGCAATTGAGAGCTTTTGCTGGTTCCCGCCACTTAAAAACAGGGCTAGCCTGTCATAATCTGGTGTTTTTATCCTCACGCTCTCTCCTGTCTCTCGGGTCAGTGTGCTTTCTTTTTGCATGTTAATCACACTTCCGTGGCAGATCCGCCCCATGTTGGCAAGACTTATATTTTTTGTTAACGACTGTTTCAGAACAAGCCCCTCATTTTTGCGATCCTCACTGAGATAGGCGATTCCCATTTTGACCGCGTTCTCTGTGGAATGCTTGGTCACTTCTTTTCCCTTGACCCGCAGTGTTCCAGAACAGATCGGATCAGCTCCAAAGATGAGTCGCATTAGTTCCGTGCGCCCCGCACCGATTAGTCCGGCAAATCCAAGAATCACTCCTTTATGGAGTTGGAAACTGACGTCTTTTACCATACCTTTTCCATCGCAAAGATGTTCTGCCTCCAGCACAACGGGGCCGTCTTCGCTTCTCGGAATAAATTTCTGTGAAGCATCCATTTCACGCCCTACCATTAGCTTTACAATATGCTCAATGGTGGTTTCCTCCGGTGTAACGGTGTCGATATAGCGCCCATCCCGCATAACCGTAATCCGATCGCATATCTCCATCAGTTCATCCAGTTTGTGGGAAATAAAAATAATCGTTACTTCTTGTTCCTTGAGCAGCCGAATGATGCGGAATAATTCCGACACATCTTTTGCCGTTAGAGAGGAGGTAGGTTCATCCATAATGATCAACTGCCGGCGGAATACCAGGCTGCGGGCAATTTCTACCATTTGCTGCTGTGCCACACTCAGCTCTTTGACTGGAACCGACAAATTGATACTGATACCTAGTTTTTGTAAAGCATTTTCAGTTTGCTCTTTCATTTTTCTTCGGTCGAGCTGTAAGCCACGCACCTGTTCTACGCCAAGAAAAATATTTTCCACCGCATTTAGGGTAGGCACAAGGTTCATTTCTTGATAAACTGTTCCAATCCCTAATTGGATTGCCGCCCGCGACCCGGTAATTTCTGTGCGTTGTCCATTGAAGAAAATGTCTCCTGCATCTTTCTGAATTGCACCGCTGATAATCTTGATCAAGGTGGACTTTCCAGCGCCATTCTCCCCAATGATTCCGTGTACGCTGGCCTTTTCAATTCCAAACGTAACAGCATCTAGAGCCCGCACTCCAGGGTAATCTTTCGTAATGTTTTTCAACTCAATCAAACAGGGACTCATATTGTCACCTCGCTATTCTCTCTGAGCTAAAATTATCATATATTATTTGTTTGTACAATACTAAAATTTGTATATTTTAGTAAAAATGCGTCTAATATCAATAAAATATCTTACAATATAAAGATAATTATGGTAAAATATTCTACAACATTGTGAGGCTTTGTTTTTAGTTGTGGACAGGAGGGAATGTTGTGAAAGCAACAATGGCGGATGTTGCAAAAGCGGCGGGAGTTTCGCTCACTGCAGTATCTTTTGCCTTTAATGGGCAAAAAGGCATCAGCGCCGAAACGAAAAAGAAAATATTGGAAACGGCAAAAGCATTGGGTTATACCCACAGAGAAACGGAGGCCAGTAAACAAGCCCATCGAAATAGAAGCAAAACCGTGCTTTTGCTGAATGGTTCTCGTTCACCGATTACCCGGAATATCTTTCCTTCCACTCCATATTTTTCAGAGCTTCTGAACGCATTCGATATGAAGCTTTCGGCGATGGGTTATCGCTTCAGCGTGGAAACTCTTTTGGTGGACGATTACTTTGAAAGCAATCTCCAACAGACACTGCACAATGCCAACGTAAACGCTATCCTTTTGGTGGCCACTGATATGTTGGAAGAAGACATTCGAATTGTACTTCGCAACGAGCCAAACACGGTGGTGCTTGACGCTTGTTTCGACGGACTTGAGGCCAACTGTATTGTTATGGACAATTATTTGGGAGGCGTTCTTGCTGCAAAAAAAGCAATCTCTGCCGGCCATAGGGATATTGGTTATTTACAATCGGAGACAAGAATCTATAACTTTGACCAACGTAAACGGGGATTTATGGAAGCGCTCCACAGTGCAGGCCTGTCTGTTGCGCGTCACAATATCTTCTCGGCGGAACCTTCGATTCATGCTGCTACCGAACAGCTCTCTGTTCTGCTGCGTTCCCGGCAAAGGCTTCCTACTTTCTTTTTTGCAGAGAACGACTATCTTGCAATTGCGCTTATAAAAGCTTTGCGCCTGCAAGGCATCCAGGTGCCCCGCGAGGTCTCCATCATCGGGTTCGACAACATTGAAGCATCCTCCATCACCACCCCACAACTTTCAACTATCAATGTTCCTAAAGAAAAGCTGGCCGAGTTTTGTGTCCGTCAGCTTTCCCACCTTCTGAGAAGTTCAACCAGTGTAAAAATCAAGCATCTTATTGCCGTTGATTTGGTGGAGCGCGAAACCGTTTGTTCTATTTCTCCATGAAAAGGGCGATTGTAAAACAGCGGTTAGAAAGAATGAGATAGACTTTTCTCCAAAGGAGAGTCTATCTCATTTTTGGTTGTCATTTGTTCTTTATACAGGGGCCCTTCCTTTGAATGCCTAGGTGATGCAACTTCATGAACAGTATAAAAAAGAATATGGGTCAGAAATGGTGTTTCCCCAAAAAACATAAAAATAGCAGCTGTCAGAAAGGCTGACAGCTGCTACTCTGTGAGTACACAACAGAAAATACGAAAATGCAAAACTTTTTGACAATCCGTCCAACACTTAAGAACCAGTTGTGCACGGCGGACTTGTGATATTTATGTTTTCATCCAATGCCTCCGGGTGATATTTATGCCGTGTGGCCATTCCGCCGCGCAGGTGGCGCTCTGCCTTGTTGGTGCGCAGCACGCGCTGAACTTCCCTGTATAAGGCCCGGTTTTGCCGCTCCAGGCGGGTGGTGATGTCCTTATGCACGGTGGATTTGCTGACACCGAATTTCTGCGCCGCGCTGCGCACGGTGGCCCCTGTCTCCACCACGAACTGCCCCAGCGCAATGGCCCGCTCTTCCGGATTGCCCTTCATGCCAATTCCCCCATCCCCAGAACTTAGTGCTATGGATATGAGGCAAAGCGGAAAAATATGAAAAAACAGCCTTTGCGAAAAAAATACAAAACCCCCGTGCCCGCCTTTGGCCGGGCACGGGGGAAAAGGGGCAGTTCCGGGTGGAACGCCGTCAATCGTGCAGAAGGTTCAGGGTGATTTCATACGGGCTCTCATCCGAGGTTTTGCGCGCAGCGGTGGCCTTGTATTTGTTTACGCCCGCGGTGCTTTTCACCGGGTTTTGCAGCGTGCCGGCGCCCGCCACACAGCCGCCGGGGCAGGCCATGCCCTCCAGCAGATAGCCGTTCAGCTTGCCGGCCTTGGCCAGCATCAGCATCTTTTTACACTCGCGCAGGCCCTGGGCAGCCATCACCTTCACCTCGCGCTCGGGCTCGAGGTTTTTGATGACGTTCACCACGGCCTGGGCCACCCCGCCGGACACCGCGAACCCGCGGCCGTCTGCCGTGGCCTCGTTCAGGCCCTCGTCGCCCGCAATTTCGGCAAAGTTGATGGCCTTTGCTTCAAACATGCCCATCACTTCCTCGAAGGTGAGCACAAAATCCACATCGCTGCGAATGGTGCGGCGGCTGGCCTCCAGCTTTTTGGCCGCGCACGGGCCAATGAACACCACTTTACAGCCGGGGTGCTCTTTCTTCAAAAGGCGCGCGGTAAGCACCATGGGCGTCAGGGCCATGGAGATATAGGGCGCAAAATCGGGGAAGAGCTTTTTGGCCATCACGCTCCACGCGGGGCAGCAGCTGGTGGCCATGAAGGGCTGGTGCTCAGGCACCTCGCGCAAAAAGTCTTTGGCCTCTTCAATGGTGCAAAGGTCGGCGCCCACGGCCACCTCGGCCACGTTGTCAAAGCCCAGCAGCTTCATGGCCGGGCGCAGCTTTTCCACTGTCATCTGCGGGCCAAACTGCCCCACAAAGGCGGGGGCCACGGCGGCAATGACGCGCTCGCCCTGCTTGATGGCCTGAATCACCTGGAAGATCTGCCCCTTATCGGAAATGGCGCCAAACGGGCAGTTCACAAGGCACATGCCGCACGAGACGCACTTGTCCTGGTCGATGGTGGCGCGGCCATGCTCGTCCGAGCTGATGGCGTCCATGCCGCAGGCCCTGGCGCACGGGCGCTCGATGAGGTTGATGGCGCCGTAGGGGCACACGTTGGCGCACTGGCCGCATTTGACGCATTTCTCCTGGTCTATCACGCTTCTGCCGTGCCGGATGCTCACTGCACCCTTGGGGCACACCTCCACGCAGGGGTGCGCAAGGCAGCCCTGGCACAGGTCCGTTACGCGGTAGCTTTTCTCCGGGCAGGAGTTGCAGGCGAACTTGATGACGTTGATAAGGGGCGGCTCGTAATACTTTTCAGCCACGGCGCTGGCCTCGATGCCGGCAGAAAGCGGGGCATGCTGGTCGATGGGGCGCAGCGGCAGGCCGATGGAAAGGCGCAGGCGCTCACCCACGATGGCGCGCTCGAGAAAGATGCTCTCGCGGTACGTTTCCACCTCGCCGGGGATGATTTTATACGGCAGTTCTTCGATGCGGCTGTAATCGCCGCCCTCGTATGCCATGCGTGCCACTTCGGTGAACACGCGCCGCCGGATATCCGTCACATTAGAATAGATGCCTCGCATGAAAATAAAACTCCTTTTGCTGCCTCCCGTTCCGGGAAGTGATAAAAAATGTGTCGTACTGCGGTGTTATCATACCATGCCCGCGGGCTGCTATGCAAGCGGCAGCCCGCGTTTTTTTGCATTTTGCGCAAAGGTGTGTGTTTGCATTCCGGCCGGCCTGCCTTTATAATAAAAAACAGAAAGCGGGCGCAGCGGCCCGTTTTGCCGGAAAATGCGGTTCATACAGGGCGCAGCCCGCCCTTTTGCACCGGGAAATGAGGAATACAGCTTTTGGAAATGATATGGGAAGTGTTGCATCACGCGCTGGAAGACAGCGTCAAGATGCTGCCGTTTTTGTTCGCAGCCTACCTGCTGATTGAATTTTTAGAGCACCGCCATTCCGAGACGGTTGAGCGTGTGCTGGCGGGCGGCGGGCGCTTTGGCTTTTTGCCGGGCGCGGTGCTGGGGCTTGTGCCGCAGTGCGGGTTTTCCGCCATGGCGGCAAACCTGTACGGCTCGAAGGTTATTACCCTGGGCACGCTGATTGCAGTGTTTATTGCCACTTCGGACGAGGCCGTGCCCATCCTGGCAGCCATGCCCGGCCAGTGGGGGGCGCTGGCAAAGCTTTTGGCAGCCAAACTTTTGGCGGCAGTGGCGGCCGGCTTTCTGCTGGACGTGGTGCTGAAAAAGGCCGTGCCGCAGAATTTGCGCGGCGGGTTTTCCGGCCATGCCGGCGATGTAGACTGCCACGACCACGAGGCAAAACAATCGGTTTTTGTGGCGGCGCTGCGCCACACGCTGCATATTTTTTTGTATATTTTTCTGTTCAACCTGGTGCTGGGCGCCGTGGTGCATGCGGTGGGCGCCGATGCCATTGGCAGTTTTGTGGCCCGCGCCGGGCTTTGGCAGCCTGTGCTGGCGGGCCTGGTGGGCCTTGTGCCCAACTGCGCGGCCAGCATTTTGCTGACGCAGCTGTATGCTGTGGGGCAGCTTTCGTTTGCCGGGGCTGTGGCAGGGCTCTCTACCTCGGCGGGCGTGGGGCTTGCCGTTCTGTTCCGCGCCAATAAAAGTGTAAAGCAAAACGTGTTCATTGTCGGGCTTTTGTATGTGCTGGGCGTGTGCGCCGGCATGGTGGCCGGGCTGTTTGGCTGAAACGGTTCTGCGCTGCGGCCGGACGCCTTGACAAAAACAGAAAGCGCGCTATACTGATAATAGTTATCAATAGTAATGTTTGAAAGGAGAATTTGCCATGTTAGACAGCAATGTGAAGCAGCTTTTGAACGAGCAGGTGAACAAGGAGTTTTACTCTGCCTACCTGTATTTGGATTTTTCGAATTTTTATAAAAGCAAAGGCCTGGACGGTTTTGCCAACTGGTACAATGTGCAGGCGCAGGAAGAGCGCGACCACGCCCTGCTGTTCATGCAGTATTTGCAGAACAACAATGTGCGCGTGACGCTGGACGCCATTGCCAAACCCAACGTGCCCATGGACACTTTGATGGACCCGCTGAAGGCCGGCCTGGAGCATGAGGAGTATGTGACAAGCCTGATTCATGCGCTGTATGCTGCCGCGCAGAAGGGGAACGATTACCGCACCATGCAGTTCCTCGATTGGTTTGTGAAAGAGCAGGGCGAAGAAGAGACCAACGCCAACGACCTCATCACCAAGATGGAGCTGTTTGGCACGGACGCAAAGGGCCTGTATATGCTGGATGCCGAGCTGAAAGCGCGTGTTTACACCGCACCCAGCCTGACGCTGTAAACCTTTTGGCCTGTGTGACAAGGAACAGGCAATCAACAAAGCGGCGGCCCCGGGGCATAACCCCGGGGCGCCGCTGCTTTTTGCCCTCTGAGGCTGCGGCATGGCTGTGCTCAGGCCTTCACGGCCCCGGCCACCACACCGCCGGTGAATAGGTATCCCACAATGGCCGGAAGGATGGAGAACACCGGCCCTTTGCACGCCGCGGGCGCGAAAAAAAGCCTTGACAGGCGCGGGCGCGTCTGGTATGATTTCACATAAAATTGAACACAAAGCTTGCCGCCGGGCAACAAGTGCCAGGTTTCGCATCAGTAGGCCATGGAGATGCGAAACAGAGGGCACTTTTTTTGTTTGTCTGTGCGGCGGCTGCACGGAGGGATTTTTTCATGAACGACAGGCACATGCTGCATGTGTTTGCCAAGTACACATTGATGAGCGTGGGCGGCATGCTGGCGAATTCCTGCTATATTTTGGCAGACACCTTTTTTGTGGCGCAGGGGCTTGGCACACAGGGGCTTGCCGCGCTGAACCTTGCCATACCGGTTTACAACTTTGTTTACGGCGCAGGGCTTTTGCTGGGAATGGGCGGGGCCACGCGGTATGCTGTGTGCAAAAGCCGGGGCGACGCGCGCGGTGCAGACGAGGCGTTTGGCTATGCGCTGGGCATGGCCGCCGTGTGCTCGGCCGTGGGGATGCTGCTGGGGGTGTTTGCCTCCGGGCGCCTGACGGCCCTGCTGGGGGCGTCCGGCGATGTGGCCGGCATGACGCAAACGTACCTGCAGGTGATGTTGCTGTTTTCGCCGGCGTTTATCTTCAACGGGGTGCTGGTGTGCTTTGTGCGCAACGATGGCAACCCGCGGCTGGCCATGCTATCCACCGTGATTGGCAGCTTTTCCAATATCGTACTGGATTACGTCTTTATCTTCCCCCTGGGCATGGGCATGTTTGGCGCCATTTTTGCCACGGGCCTCTCGCCGGTGTTGGGCATTCTGGTTCTTTTGCCGCACTGGTTTTCGCCGCGTCGGGGCTTTCATGCCCGGCGGCTGCACCCGAACGCCGGCGTGGCAGGAACCATTGTTTGGCTGGGGCTGCCGGCCTATCTGGCGCAGCTTTCCTCTGGTGTGGTGATGATTACCTTTAACAGCATCATCCTGCGGCTGGAAGGCAGCACGGGCGTGGCCGCCTATGGGGTGGTGGCCAACATCTCGCTGGTGGCGGCGGCCATTTACACAGGGCTGGGCCAGGGCATGCAGCCGCTGGCAAGCCGCGCCTGGGGCGAGGGCAAACCGCAGGCGGCGCACCGCCTTTTGCGCTGGGCCATGGTGGCTGCGCTTGGCGTTTCGGCTGCGCTGTTTTTGGGGCTGTTTGTGTTTGCCCGGCCTGTGGCACAGGTTTTCAACAGCGAAAACGATGCGGGGCTGCTGCGCATTGCGGTGCAGGGCCTGCGCCTGTATTTTGCAGGCGCCGTGTTTATGGGGGCAAACATCGTGTTCTGCACCTATTTCCCGGCGGTAGAGCACGCGCTGCCCGCGCAGGTGCTTTCGCTGTTGCGCGGCTTTGTGCTGCTGGTGCCGCTGGCCTTCGCCATGGCGGCCGCGTGGGGCATGACGGGCGTGTGGCTTACGGTGCCTGTGGCCGAGGCCGTGTGCACGGCGCTGGGCTGTGCGCTGTATGTGCGCAGCAGGCGCAGGCAGCCCGCGCTGCAAAAATAACCTTTGGCAGAGAGGAATTGCGTTTCCCATTGTCTTCTGCGCGCAAAAAACAGGGGCCGCCCCGGCGGGGCGGCCCCTGTTTTACTGAAAACCGGCAGAAAAGGCCGTCACACCGGCCGGGCACACAGCCGCCGGTGTGACGCAAAGCAAACGCGCCGGAACAGCGCGGCGTCAGCCGTTCACGTCAGACAAATCAAAATCTTCCGGCACAAGCAGGGAGAGGTCTGCCGTTTCGTCTGCGGCCGTGCGGCGCGCGGCGGACAAAATGGCCTCTTCCAGCTTGTTGCGCGCCAGGCGGCCGTTGCCGGCCTGCCGCGCGCGGGCCAGCTGCACGGCGTTGAAATAGGCCAAAAGCGGCGTTTCGCAGCGCGCGTCCAGCACATAGCCGCGGCCCTTTGCCTGAAGCTTTAAAATTTGCAGCAGCTCGGCGCCCGTGTAATCGGGAAATTCCACCACGTTTGGAAAGCGGCTTTGCAGCCCGCTGTTGGCGCCCAGAAAGGCCTGCATCTCCTTGGTGTAGCCCGCCAGAATAACCACCAGTTCGTCGCGGTGGTCTTCCATGCCCTTTACAAGGGTATCGATGGCCTCCAGGCCGAAGGAATCGTCCTTTCCGCGGTACAGGCTGTAGGCCTCGTCAATAAACAGCACGCCGCCCAGCGCGCTGTTCATCACCTGGGTGGTAAGCGGCGCCGTGTGGCCCACATATTTGCCCACAAGGTCTGCCCTTGTCACCTCCACCAGCTGCCCGCCCGCCAGCACGCCGGCGGCCTTGAGATATTTGCTGATCAGGCGCGCAATGGTGGTTTTGCCTGTGCCGGGGTTGCCGGTAAAAATCATGTGCATGGCCACGCTGCCCGCCTTCAGGCCCTGGGCGGCGCGGCGCTGCTGCAAGCGCACGTTCTGTTCCAGCCGCAGCACATATTCCTTTACCGGGGCAAGGCCCACAAGGGCGTTCAGCTCTTGCTTCACCTCTTCCAGCGCGGTGCCGCCCGGGCTTTGCGGCAAAAGGCCGAACAGCGGCGCCGGGCCCTTGCCAAAATCGGCAAAGGGCTGGCCGTCCTGCACGCTGAGGGCCACAGGCCCGGCGGCGTTTTCCATCAGCTTATACTGCGCCAGCGCGCGGTAGGCTTTGCGGTAAAATTCACCCAGCGGCCCGGCGCTGCCCGCGGTGCCGCAGGCGGCCACGGCGGGCCCGGCAAGGCTTTGCGCGCCGGAAAGGGAAAAGCCCAGGTTCTTTTCTGCCGCGGTGCACAGCGCCTTGCCCTTCACTTCGGCAATGGCGCCCAGCGCCTCGGGCGAAAGGGGGTGCGTTTCACACACATCGGCAAGCGCGGCCAGAAACGGCGCGCCGAAGGAATCTACAAGCCGGGCGGGTGCAAGCTCTGTGAACAGCACAAGATATTTGCCGCGGGCCGAAAGGCTGGCCACGGCGTCCGGCACAAGGGCCGTGCCCGCGTCGATAAGCCGCCCGTTCTGCAGCACATAGCGCCCGGCCAGGGGGCTTTCGCCCTGGCTGAACAGGTTTGCCACCACGGCCAGCAGGCCCTTGTGGCATTCGGTGTGGTTTTGGAACACCACCACCTCTGCGTCCGAGCAAAGCGCGGCGTACACGTCCTGCAAAAACAGTTTTTCCTGTGCGGGGGTGGGGTAAAGGGCAAGGTCTACCCAGGCGATGCCGCCGCTTGCAAAGGCGCGGCGCCGGTGCAGCTGGCGCACGGCCTCTTCCAGCCCCAGGCGGCGGCCTGTGCCCTGCGGCCCCGCAATGAGAAAGGCGCTGCGCGGGCCCTGTGCGGCTGTGCCCATTACAAAGGGGCGCTTCAGCGCCACGCACAAAGCTTTGCAGTATTCCGGCTGGCCCAGCACGGTGCGGCCCAGCTCTTCCTCCAGGCCGTGGAAGGCCTCGGCCCCGGCGCCCGCCACACCCGGGGTGGGCGCGCTTTCGCCCGCGCCGCGCGCAAGGTTCTGCACGGCCGGGGTGTTCACCTCGCGCCGGATGCGTGCAATGTCCTCCAGGGCGCTTTGGTTCATGGCCTCCAGTTCTGCGCGCTGTGCGGCGGCCGTTTTGTCCAGAAATTCGCTCATGTCCCGCACGCTTTTCTGCAGGGCGTCCACAGCCTGCGCGCTTTGCCCAAAGGCGCTGCCCGGCGCGCTGCTGTGTGCCGCCTGGGGCGCGCGCTTTTGGCCCGCACCCGGCTTTTTGGGCGCAGCTTTCTGCGGCGAAGGCGGCGTTTTCTGTGCGGCCCGCCTGCGCGTGGGCGCTGTGGGCTGCGGCTCCAGCGTGAGCTGCGGCTTTGCCTCAGGCGCCGTGCGGCGGCCAAAGGCGCGGTTCAACAGTTCGTCAATGTCGTTTTTCATGGCGCGTTCCCTTCTGCGGCCCAATGGCCGCGGGCGTTGTGCAGGCCGGTGCGCCGTGCGGGCAGGGCTGCCCGCACGCGGCCGGCCGTGTGTGTTCCAGGCTGCCGCACAGCGGCCGGAAAAGCCGCCGGGCATTTTGGCGCAAAGGCCGCTTTGTGGCTATTATACCACACTGTGAAAACTTGCGCACCGCCTTTTGACGCGCGCTTTTGCCAAAAGGGGCCGCACCGGCCGGGCGCGGCATTTTTTCAGTGAAAGGCAGCGTGCAAAAAGCCCGGCAATCCGCCAGGATTGCCGGGCTTTTTAAATGCGTCATGCGCAAAAATGACCGGCCCAAAACCAACGGTTCCTGCCGCAGCACGCCCAAGACAGGGCGGGGCACACCGGGCGTCAGCCGCCGCAGGCGGCCTGCAGCCTGTCGCAGGCCTGTTTCACATTTTCGCGCGAGGTGGCAAGGTTCATGCGTGCGCAAAGCGCGCTGCCGCTGCCGCCAAACCAGCTGCCATAATCCAGCGCAAGGCGGCATTTGCCCTGCAGCAGTTCTTTCAGCCCGGCCTCGTCCCGGCACACGGCGGAAAAATCCAGCCAGGCAAGGTAGGTGCCCTCCAGCGGGGCCAGCTGCAGGCGCGGGCACCCGGCGGCAAGGCGTGCGCGCAGGTAGGCGTAGTTGCCGTAAATGGTGGTCAGCGCGTCCTGCAGCCAGGCGGCACCGCCCTCCATGGCGGCCTGGGCCGCCACATAGCCAAACCCGTTGCCGCCGCTTACGGCCATGCGCTGGGTAAAGCTGCAAAACGTCTGGCGCAGCGCATCGTTTGGAATGATGACAAACGAGTTCTGCACAGCCGCAAGGTTGAACGTTTTGCTTACCGAGGCCATGGTGACCACCATGTCGCCAAAGCCGTCCAGCGCGGCGGCCGTCACTTTCTTCCGGCCCAGCGCGGGGTCTACCATATCCTGATGAATCTCATCCGACACCACCAGCACGCCGTGCCTGCGGCATATCTGCAGCAGGCGGCGCAGCTCTTCCTGCGTCCATACGCGGCCCACCGGGTTATGCGGGTTGCACAGAATGTACAAGGTTACACCCTGCTGCACAATCTGCTGTTCCATGGCCTCGAAGTCGAAGGTGTAGTGCATGCCGGTGCGCTTCAGTTCGTTTTTCACAAGGCGGCGCTGTTCGCAGGCCTCCACCGCGCGCATGAAGGGATAGTAAACCGGTGTGGATACCATCACACCGTCGCCGGGCCGGGTGAACGCGCGCACGGCCCAATACAGCGCGGGCACCACGCCCGGCGTCACGCACACCCACTCGGGCTGCACGGCAAAGCCGTGGCGGTGCGCCTCCCAGCGCACCACCGCGTCAAAATACGAGGCAGGCGGGGAAAAATAGCCCAGCGGGCGCTCGATGTACTCGTGCAGCGCCTGTTTTACGCAGGCGGGGCAGGCAAAATCCATGTCTGCCACCCACATGGCCAGCAGGCCGTCCTCCCCAAATTTCTGCGGCAGAGCGTCCCACTTTTCACACTGTGTGCCGCGCCTGTCCACATATTCCATAGCAGCATGCCTCCTTGCCGTTTTGCACAGGTGCCGTTTGGGCGTTTGCGCCCAAACCGTTTTGCACCCAGTATAGAAGCCCTTCTGTGGTTTGTCAATTGGCCGGTGTGCAAAAAAGCCGTTTGGCCCGCTTTTTGAAAAAAAGCGCGGGCCGCGGCGCTGCTTTTTGCCCGGCGGCCCGGTTTGCAGGAAAACGGCGCGCGCCGCAAAGCGCACGGCCCGGCACGCGGCGCTGCGGCCCGGCATAGGATGCCGCAGAAACAGCCCCCGGCACGGGGCGCGGTGCAAAAGCGCCGTCGGGCCAAAGGGGGAAAGAGAGGAAGAGAGCTTATGCCAATCACCAATATCTCGAAAACGGCCGGGGCTGCCTCCATGGAGTGCGGCGGCGCCGTGGATATCAACCTTGCCGTTGCGGCCGCGCCCGGCGCCGCCACGCAGCGCGTGGCAATTGCCCTGATTTTAGACCGCTCGGGCAGCATGGCGGGCACCCCCATGCTGCATTTGAAGGCGGGCGCAAAAGAGTTTGTAAACATCATCACCGATGCCAACGCGCAAAGCGGCGGCAGCATGTATGAGATGGGCCTCATCAGCTTTGCGGCGGAGGCCACCACAGATGTGCCCCTCACCGGCAACATCCAGACGCTGAACGCGGCCATTGAGGGCCTTGAGGCAAAGGGCAACACCAACCAGGCCGACGCATTTCAGCAGGCGGGGGCCATGCTGCAGGGCTTTGACGGCAAAAAGGTGGCCGTGATGTTCACGGACGGCATGCCCACCGTGGGCGGAGACCCCGCCCCGCAGGCGGATGAACTGAAAGCCGGCGGCGTAGAGATTTTCTGCATTGGGCTGCGCGGCTCGGACGGGCTGGACGAGGACACGCTGCGCGCATGGGTGTCGCCGCCCCCGGAGGACCATGTGCTTCTTGCCCCCACGGCCTCAGAGCTGGAAGAAGCCTTTGAGGCGCTGGCGCGCGAACTGTTGGAAGCTGGCGCACGCAACGTGGTGGTGCGGGATATTCTGGGCCCGCAGTTCACCGTGCTGAGCGTAGAGCAGCCCAGCGTGGGCTGGGCCGAGGCGCAGGACGCGCGCACCGTGGTGTGGCGCATGGACGAACTGGCGGCCAACGCCCCGCAGACAGCCGTGCTGCGCATTGTGGCCCTGCACACGGGCGAGGGAAACGGAAACCTTGCGCTGAACGAGGCGGCCACGCTTACCGCGGACGGCGGCGTAAGCATGCAGTTTGCCCCCCTTACCGTGTATGTAGACTGCGGCGAGCCCGCGGGCGAGATATGGCCAGAGCCCTGTGTGCCGGCGGCCTGTGTGTGCACATCGGCCGGCGGCGTGGTGACGGCCGATGTGGGCACCGTCAGCATGGCGGGCACGGGCGGCCTGCTGATGATCAACGCGCGGCTGAAAAACGTATGCCCCGGCAAACGCATTCTGCTGGGCGTGTGGGTGACGCGCGAAACGCCGGACGGCTGCCAGATGTGCGGCTTCAAAAGCTACGAGCTGCAGCCCAACACCGGGACGGTTGTGCGGGATATTGTGGTGAAGGGCCTGCGCTTTTTGCTGCCCCCGCCCGAGCCGGAAAGCTGCAGCTGCGGCGACAGCCAGTGCTACCAGGTGTATGCCGCCGCGCAGGCTGTGGACGAGGGCGCATGCCCGTGCATCCCGCAGGTTCTGTAAGCTTTTCCCCCGCAGCCGGGCAGGCCGCATGGCGCTGCCCGCCCTGCGTTCCCCCCTTTCCAGGCGGGCGGTGCCGTGTGCGCCGCCCGCCTTTTTCTTTGGGGCGGCTGCGGTATGCCGGAATGCACGCATAGTTTGCACAAACGTCCATTTTTGCAGTGTGGATAGTGTAACAAAAAAACGGGCCGTGGTATAATAAAACCAAACTGCAGGGCGGGCCTGCGCGGCAGCGAAGGGCAGGCCCTGCGGCACAGACGCCGCACATTTGGCGCTGCGCCCCTGCAACGTGCACAGGCGCGGCGGACCGCGGCCTCAAAAGCCAAAAACCTTGCGCGCCCGGGCTGTGCCCGCGCGCGTGCCGATAAAAAAGAAAAAGGAGCGTTGTACCATGATACTGAAAAACGGCCTTGTATTTACCGAAAATGCCGAGTTTGTGCCCGCGGACGTAGAGCTGGCGGGCGGCACCATTGTGAAAGTGGCCCCCGCCGGCACGCTGGAGGGGGAAGAGGTGCTGGACGTCTCGGGCAAATATGTGACGCCGGGCTTTGTGGATATTCACATCCACGGCTCGAAGGGCAGTGATTTCTGCGACGCCGGCGCCGAACACATCGAAACCATGTGCGAATATCTGGGCAGCGAGGGCGTCACCAGCTTTTGCGGCACCACCATGGCCTTTGACGAGCCCATCCTCACGAATATCCTCACCGTGGCAAAGCCCTATATCGGCAAAGAGACGGGCGGCGCCGTGCTGCGCGGCGTGAACATGGAGGGCCCGTTCATCAACAAGGCCAAAAAGGGCGCGCAGGCCGAAAAATATGTGATGGAACCGGACACCGCCATGTTCGACCGCCTGTACGAGCTGTGCGGCGGCGCCATCAAGCTGGTGGATATGGCCCCGGAGGTGAACGGCGCGCTGCCGTTCATTCAGCACGCCAGCAAAAAGTGCGTGGTGTCCATTGCGCACACCTGCGCCAATTACGATGAGGCCAAGGCCGCCTTTGAGGCGGGCGCCACGCATGTGACGCACCTGTTCAACGCCATGCCGCCGTTTGCGCACCGCGACCCCGGCGTGGTGGGCGCGGCCAGCGACTATGCCCAGCATGTAGAGATGATTTCGGACGGCATTCATCTGCACCCGGCCGTGGTGCGCAGCGTGTTCCGCCTGTTTGGCGACGAGCGCGTGTGCCTCATCAGCGATTCCATGCGCGCCGCGGGCATGCCCAACGGTGTGTACAGCCTGGGCGGCCAGACGGTGTACATGACGGACGGCAAAGCCACCCTGGAGGACGGCACCATTGCGGGCAGCGCCACCTGCCTGGCCGAGTGCTTCCGCCGTGCAGTGGGCTTTGGCGTCAAGCTGGAAAGCGCCCTGAGGGCCGCCACCATCAACCCGGCCAGGGCCGTGGGCCTGTTCGACACACTGGGCAGCGTCACCGAGGGCAAACGCGCCGATGTGCTGGTGCTGGACAAAGCCCTTCAGCCCGAGCATATCTTCATTGGCGGCGTGAAAACAAAATAAGAAAACCCACCCGGCGGGCGGCCTTGGCAGGCCGCCCGTTTTTTGGTACAATGGGCAACAGAAAAGCCCGCCGCGCGGCGGGCGAAACCATGCCGGAAGGGGAATGCCTTGTGCAGGTTGGGGCTGTAATTTGTGACATTGACGGCACACTGCTGCCCGCGGGGCGCAGCGCCATCAGCGCGCGCACGCGGCTGACGCTGCTGGCGCTGAAAAGCGCCGGGGTGCGCGTGGTGCTGGCCACGGGGCGCGCGCCGCAGGTGGCGCTGGCCGCGGCGGAAAAAATACCCTATGATGCGCTGGTGTGCGCGCAGGGCGCAGCCGTGCTGGAGGCGGGCGGCAGGCCCCGCGCGCTGCACACGCTGAGCGAACAGCAGATGTATGCCCTGGTGGATTTTTGTGAAAACGGCGAATGGCCGCTGAACTTCGTGTTCGACGAAGGGTATTTTGCCTATGTGGAATACGAGCGCATGCTGCGCGAGCTGCCGGAGGATGATATGCAGCGCCCCTGGCTGTTTGACGGGGAAGACCAGGACAAGCACCTGGCCGCCATGCCCTATGGCGCGTGCGCCTTCCTGCCGGAAAGCGCCGTGCGCGCCTTTGGGCAGAAATATGGCCACTTGGGCCTGTGCTTTGTGCCCTTTGCCCCCCATAAGTGGGATATTTACCCCGCCGGGGTAGAGAAAGCGGCCGCTGTGCAGGATATTCTGCAGGGCTGGGGCCTTGCCTGGCAGCAGGCGGCCGCCATTGGCGACGGCGAGGGCGACGTGTGCCTGCTGGAGAAGGCGGGCCTTTCGGCCGCCATGGAAAATGGATGCCAGGCGGCCAAGCGCGCGGCCCGGCACATTGCGCCCCCGGCGGAGGAGGACGGCGCGGCACAGTTTTTCAGCCAGCATATCCTGCGCGCGCTGCGCGAGGAGGAAAGCCGGCCCGGTGCGGGCGGCGCACAGCATGGCGTATGAGCGTTTCGGCCCGGTGTGGACGCCGCAAAGCCACACCCTTATTGTGGGCACCTGGCCCAGCCCCGAAAGCCGCAGGCAGAACTTTTATTATGGCCACCCGCGCAACCGTTTTTGGCCGCTTTTGGCCGGGCTGCTGGGCGCAGAGGTGCCGCGCACGGTAGAGGAAAAGACAGCCCTTGTGTGCGCCCATGGCCTGGCCCTGTGGGACACTGTGCAGCAGTGCACCATCACCGGTGCGCAGGACGCCACCATTCGCAATGTGACGCCCACAGACATTGCCTGGCTGTGTGCGGCCGCGCCCATCCGGCGCATTTTGTGCAACGGCGCCACGGCGTATACCCTGTGCATGACATACCACACCCTGCCGGGTGTGCAGGTGGTAAAGCTGCCCAGCACCAGCCCCGCCAACGCCGCCTGGACAATGGAAAAGCTGCGCGCGGCGTGGGGAAAATATCTTTCTACATGATACTTTTATCCTGTTCAGCACAGAATTCGATGGAAATGGTGTGAGTTCTTTGGAAGCAATATTCGGGATAGGAATGGAAAATGTCACTTACAGCGTTCTGTTAGTATTGGGAATCATAACGGCCGCGATACTATTTATATGGCTATTTTTCACGATTTATCATACGCTCATGGCATTGGAATTTCGACGAGAGTATGGTGTAGCGATTCCCGCAGGCTTATACATTAAAAAGGCAAAAAAAATATACAATGTGGCCTCATTCGAGCTTCAATATCCAGAATGGAAGTGTGCCAAAAAAGATGGTACGCGAGATAGACGAAGAAATGATATGAGCATTATTTATAACAAATCCTTACTACATATAGGAAAGTGGGAATTTACAAGTAGAAACCCTTTTATCATGTATTACTTTATCTGTGCGTTACGTTGCGCCGATGTGCAAATTCGTTACTGTACTGAAGAACGAGCCAAGAAACAAAAATTGCTTCACCATGCACAGATGAATAGTCAAATAGACAGTGCCATCCATATTATCGAGAGATTTTCTAACAATCCAGTAGGGTTTGAATCTTTCTGTGCGGATTTGTTCTACCATTTAGGATACCAAGTTCAAACCACACCGGCCTCCCGTGACGGTGGTTTCGATTTGAAACTTGAAAAAAATGGTTTAACATATTTAGTAGAATGTAAATGTTATAGTCTGAACCATCATGTAGGAAGACCAGCTATTCAAAAATTGTATGGAGCCAATAGTCTTCAACATGCAGATATTATGGTGATGGTCACCACCAGTGATTTTACTAGTGACGCAATTGAATTTTCCCAGCAAACAGGTGTTCAATTGGTTAATGGCATGCAACTTATTCAATTATATAGACAGGCACAAGGTGATTCTGTGCCTCAGAAGGAATTTTTAGAAAGTGAAATAGAGCTTACTAAAAGAGATATACTTAATAATATTCCAACAGACATGTGGGGATATTATGGAAAATAATTGGGAAAAGAATAGGTAACGGTGTTTCGGTTATCTAAGAAGGTTTTACCAAGCCTCTCGATACGGCCTTTAGAAATTCCGTAGAAGTGCAGTGAGATAGTACTCTTTATTTGACCTTGGGCTTGCGATATAGTTTTTGTACCCTTCAAACAACAAAAGAAGCGCCCGCGCCGCAATGCGGCGCGGGCGCTTTGCACAGCGCATGGCTTAGAAATACAAATCTTTCGAGGGGAATTCGGCCTCGCAGGTGAGGCGCACGCCCAGCTTGCGCAGCGTGCCCTCGTCGCCAGAGTGCAGCATGCAGGAAGCGTGCATCTCGCAATCCCGCAGGCGGGGCAGCTGTTCCATGGCGCGGGCCGTCATGGTGTTGGTGGCGGCCGTGATGGCAAGGGCCGCCAGCACGTCGTCCACCTTCAGCACGCTGGAACGGCTGCCCAGAATGTTGATTTTCAGCTTCAAAATAGGCTCCAGCACAATGGGGCTGATGAGCATCAGCGAATCGTCAATGCCAGCCAGCGCCTTGATGGCGTTCAGCACGCACGAGGAGGACGCGCTCATCAGGTTGCTGGCCTTGCCGGTGACAATTTTGCCGTCCGGCAGCTCGATGGCTGTGGCGGAAACGCCGGCCGCCTTCTGCTTTTCCAGCGCCGGGGCCACCACAGGCCTGTCGTGGGTGGAAAGGCCCATCTCCTGCATGATGCGCTTAATTTTATCCACGGCGTCCACCGTGCCCTTGCCCTGCTTTTGGTCGCACAGGGCCTTGAAATAGCGGCGGATAATCTCTTGCCCGGAGGCATGCTTCACCGCTTCGTCATCTGTGATGGCGTAGCCCACCATGTTCACGCCCATATCGGTGGGCGAGCGGTAGATGGGGGCGTTTTCGCCCGAAATGCGCGAAAGAATGTTGCGCACAATGGGGAAAGCCTCTACGTCGCGGTTGTAGTTCACGGTTGTTTTGCCGTACGCCTCCAGGTGGAACGGGTCTATCATGTTCACGTCGGCCAGGTCTGCCGTGGCGGCCTCATAGGCCAGGTTCACCGGGTGCTTCAAGGGCAGGTTCCACACAGGGAACGTTTCAAACTTGGCATAGCCCGCGCGGCGCCCCATGCGGATTTCGTGGTACACCTGGCTCAGGCAGGTGGCCAGCTTGCCAGAGCCGGGGCCCGGCGCCGTCACCACCACAAGGGGCTTTTCCGTCTCGATGTACGGGTTTGCGCCATAGCCTTCGTCGGAACAGATATAGTCGATGTCGGTGGGGTAGCCCTTGATGGGGCGGTGAATGTAATTTTTTACCCCGCGCGCGGTGAGCTTTTGGGCAAAGCCGTCTGCCGCAGTCTGGCCGGTGTATTTGGTGATGACCACACTGTTGACGGCAATGCCCATCTGGGTGATGTCGTCAATCAGGCGCAGCACCTCCATGTCATAGCTGATGCCAAGGTCTGCCCGCACCTTTGTTTTTTCAATGTCATCGGCCGACACGGCGAAGATGATCTCGGTCTGCTCGCGCATCTCGCGCAGCAGGTTGATTTTGCCGTTGGCGTCATAGCCCGGCAGCACGCGCGCGGCGTGGTAGTCGTCAAACAGCTTGCCGCCGAATTCCAGATACAGCTTGCCGCCCCATTGCGCAATGCGCTCGGCAATGTGCTGTTTTTGTTTTTGAAGAAAAAGTGCGTTGTCAAACCCCTGCTGCACCATGATAGGACGCCCCCGCATGCAAATTGTGCGCGACACACATAAACAGGGCGGCCGCGCCGCGGCACACCCTGTCGTGCGTATTCGCTTATACATATTAGAATATCACATCCCCTGCCGCCTGCACAAGTACAAAAACGCCTTTTTGCGGTAAAATGTGTGCTTTGCCGCCCTGCCTGCGCCAGAAAAAGGCGCGGGCAGGGCCTGCGCAACCGGCGGTTGCGCAATAGGTGGTGGATGCAGCCCGGTTTTTTTGCTAGAATGGCTTTAGAAAAGGGGGGCTGAACATGGCCATTGGGCTTGGAACGGTGCTGATGATTCTGTTTGGGCTTGTGCCGCTGGGCGCCGGTGTGGCGCTGGTTGTGCTGGCTTTTCGCGCGCTGCTGAAATACATCCGCTGCAAAGATATGGATATGCGGCAAAAAGCGGCGCCGGAAAAGCGCCCCCTGGGCGAGGTGCTGCGTGCGCGCCGCACTGCCTGCAACATGACGCAGGAATTTGTTGCCGGTGCGCTTGGCGTCAGCCGCCAGGCCGTGTCGAAGTGGGAGCAGGGCAGGGCCGCCCCCAGCACGGCCAACTTGCTGGCCCTTGCCAAGCTGTACGGTGCCTGCGCCGAAGAACTTTTGCAGGAAGCGGAATAAGCGCCTGCCGCCGGGCGGGCGCACGCGCCCTGCCATGGGCGCGGTGTGAAAAAAGCGAACGCCCCCACGGGCAGCCGCCGGGCTGCCCGTGAGGGCTTTTTGCATGCCTGGGAAAGGGCGCGTGGCGCTGTGCGCCCGAATTTTCGTTTGCGAGGCAACGGTTTCTTGCGTCAACACGCCTTCAAGGCGGCGCGCTTTGCGCGCCCGCAGGCCCGCGGGCGCGTCAGGCCGTCAGGTCTTCAATGCGGGCGGTGTTGGTGTGGGCAATGGGGCGCCAGGTGCGCTCTTTTTTTACAAAGCTCAGCAGGGTGAGGGCCATATGGCTCAGCGCAAACAGCCAGAAGGTGGCCACGCCCTTTATCACACCGCGCAGGCTGCCCTTTTTCAGCACCACCGTCAGCGCGGCGGCAAACGAGGTGCCCAGCACGGTGCCCGCGGCGCCCACGCCCAGCATCAGCGCGGCCGCGCGCAGCCCGCTGAGCAAAATGCCGCCGAAGGCCACCCCGTGCCCCGCCAGCACAAGGGCGGCGCCGGCAATGCCCAGCACGGTGCTGGCAAGCTGCACAAAGGGCGTGAGAAACGTCATGGTCATGTCAAAGCATACGGCGCTGCGGCGCAGCACGGTTTCGCGGAACAAAAGCCCGCCGTACACCTGCAGCCCCTGCAGGCTGCCCGTTGTCCAGCGGCGGCGCTGGCGCCAGCTTTGGCGGAAGGTGAGGGGCTGCTCGTCATAAATGACGGCTTCCGGCTGGAAGGCCACCCGGTGGCCCCTCAGCGCGCACTGCGCGCTGAATTCATAGTCTTCCGTCATGGTTACGGTGTTCCAGCCGCCCAGCTCGCGCAGAAGGCCCGCCGTGGCCGTAAAGCCGCTGCCGTTCACAAGGGCCGAAAGGCCCAGCGCGCTGCGCGCAGAATTGTAAAAGCGGTTCAGCATCCAATAGCAGATGGAATAGCAGCCCGAAATGGCGCTTTGCTCGGGGTTTTTGGAATCGCGGAAGCCCTGCACGGCCACATGCCCGGCGCACACGGCGTCGTTCATGCGGGCCAGAAAATCCGGGTGCACAAGGTTGTCTGCGTCAAACACGCACATGGCGTCATAGCCCCTGGCCAGCACCACATGGTCCACCACTTCGCGCAACACATCGCCCTTGCTGTGTATCTCGCCCCTGGGGGCATACAGTGTTGCCCCGGCGGCCTGCGCGGCGCCGGCGGTATCGTCCGTGCAGTTGTTGGGCGCCACAATAATGTCGAACAGCTCGGGCGGGTAGTTCTGGCGCCGCAGGCTGTGCACCAGGTTGGCAATGACGGCCTCTTCGTTGCGGGCTGCCACCACGCAGGCAAATTTCGTCTTGGGGGCCGTGCGCGGCACGGCGCGGCGCATTTTAAAGCCAAACAGGGCCACGGCGCCGAAATAAAGCATATAGAGGCCGAGCAGGATGCTGCACGCAGTTACCAGCCTCCACAGGATTAACAGCAGCATAAAACTTTCCTCCCTTGGGCCAGCACCGGCAAGGCAGGGCCGCGCCCGCTTTGCCCTGTGTGGTGCTTGTCTTTATTTATGATACGACATCCGCGCGCCTTTGTCTTCATTTCTTTTATAAAATTTGGAATATTTTTTGCAAAATCTTTGTTTCACCCCGGGCAGGGCGGCCGGGCGCAGGCATGCCCCGCCGCTTTGCCACATATAAATGGGCCAGACAAACCCCGGCGCGGCCGCCCGCCAGGCGCTTGCGCCGGGGCAACGCGCCGGAGGCAAACCGGGAAAAGGGGAATGGCTGATGAACACGCAGGGGCTGACGAGCGCGCAGGCGGCCGCGCGCCTATCGCAGGTGGGGGAAAACCGCCTGGCGGCAAAAAGGCAGGCCAGCGTGGCCGCCATGTTCTTTTCGCAGTTCAAGGACGTGATGATTCTGATTCTGGCCGCGGCCACGCTCATCAGCGTGCTGATGGGGCAGGGCGCCGAGGCCGTCACCATCATCGCCATTGTGCTTTTGAACGCCGTGATGGGCTTTTTGCAGGAATACCGCACGGAGCAGACGCTGGAGGCGCTGAAAGAGCTTAGCGCCCCCACAGCCCGTGTGCGGCGCGACGGCGCGGAAAAAACCGTCAGCGCGCGCACCGTGGTGCCGGGCGATGTGCTGCTGTTGGAGGCGGGCGACAAAATAGCCGCGGACGCAAAACTGCAAAGCGCGGCGGCATTGCAGTGCAACGAGGCCATGCTGACGGGCGAAAGCGTGCCCGCGGGCAAAAAGGCGGGCGACACAGTGTTCATGGGCTGCATTGTCACCGCGGGCAAGGCCGAGGCCGTGGTGACGGCAACCGGCATGGCCACCGAGATGGGCAAAATAGCGGGCATGATGGACGAGGCCAGCGAGGGCCCCACCCCCCTGCAGGAAAAGCTGAAACAGCTGGGCCGCTTTGTGGCCGCGGCCTGTGTGGTTATTTGCCTTGCCGTGGGCCTGCTGGGCTTTCTGCAGGGGGGCGATTTGCTGGAGATGCTGCTTACCGGCGTTTCGCTGGCCGTGGCGGCCATTCCCGAAGGGCTGCCCGCCATTGTCACCATCACGCTGGCGCTCAGCGTGGGGCGCATTTTGCGGCGCGGCGCCGTCATCCGCCGCCTGCACGCGGTGGAGACACTGGGCTGTGCCAGCGTGATATGCACCGATAAAACAGGCACCATCACCCAGAACAAAATGACGGTGAAGCGCATTTGGACGCCGGGGGTGCAGTATGCGGTGTCCGGCGACGGGTACGCCGTCAGGGGCGAGGTGACGCGGGCCGGGCGCGCCGTCACGGCGGGCACGCAGCCGGGCCTGGCAAGGCTGTGCACGGCGGCCGTGCTGTGCGCGGGGGCGTCCATTGTGCAAAAGCGCGGTGTGTACGAGGTGAAGGGCGACCCAACCGAGGCGGCCGTGCTGATTGCCGCGCGCAAAGCGGGCGTGGAAAAGCGCACCCTGGCCCGCACCCACACTGTCACAGCCGAACAGCCGTTCGATTCCGAGCGCAAGCGCATGAGCGTCACCGTGCGCACCCCGGCGGGGCCGGTGCTGTACTGCAAAGGCGCGCCGGATGTTCTGCTGGGCCTGTGCACCCACATTGCTGCGCCCGCGGGCGTGCGTGCCATGACAGCGGCGGACAGAAGGGCCATTTCGGCCCAGGCGGCAGAGATGGCACGCAGCGCGCTGCGCGTGCTGGCCTTTGCCGAAAGCGCCACGCCGCAGAAGGGGGAAAAGGGCCTTTGTTTTACCGGCCTTGTGGGCATGATGGACCCGCCCCGCCCCGAGGTGAGGCCCGCGGTGAAAAAGTGCCTGGCGGCCGGCATCCGCCCGGTGATGATTACGGGCGATTCGCCCGAGACGGCGCTTGCCATTGCGCAAAGCGTGGGCATCGCCCGCGCCGCCGATGCCGCGGTGACGGGCGCCCAGCTGGACGCCATGACGGACGCCCAGCTTGCCGGGGCGTGCAAAACAGCGCGCGTGTTTGCGCGTGTGTCGCCCGCGCACAAGCTGCGCATTGTGCGCGCCTTCAAGCGGGCGGGCAACATCACGGCCATGACGGGTGACGGCGTGAACGATGCGCCCGCCGTCAAAGAGGCCGACATCGGCGTGGCCATGGGCATTTCGGGCACAGACGTGACCAAGGAGGCCTCGGCCGTCGTCATTCTGGACGACAACTTTGCCACCATTGTGGCCGCGGTGGAGGAAGGGCGCGTCATCTATCAGAACATCCGCCGCTTTATCCGTTACCTGCTCACCTCAAACCTGGGCGAGGTGCTGGGCATGCTGTTCGGCATGCTGATGCACCTGCCGGTGATGCTGGCGCCCATCCAGATTTTGCTGGTGAACCTGTTCACCGACGGCCTGCCGGCCATTGCCCTTGGCATGGAGCCGCCCGCAAAGGACATTATGGCGCGCCCGCCCCGGCCCAGGGCCGAGGGGCTGTTTGCGCACGGGCTGGCGCTTACCATTGCGGTGCGCGGGGCCATGCTGGGGCTTGCCAGCGCCGGGGCCTATACGGCCGCGCTGTACATGGGCGAAAGCCTTACCGAGGCGCGCTCGGCCTGCTTTCTCACCATTGTGCTTTCGCAGATGCTGCACATTTTCGAATGCCGCGGCAAGGGCCTGCACTTCGGCGGCAACCGTGCGCTGATGGCCGCGGTAAGCGCCAGCGTGCTTTGCGCCATCCTGTGCGTGTATGTGCCCGTTCTGCAGCCGGTGTTCGGCACACAGGCCGTGTGGGGCAGGGCGCTGTGGGCCGTGGGCGGCGCCGTGGTGGCCGGGCCGGTGCTTACGGCTGCGGCCCGCCGGGTGAAAAGGCTGGCGTGCGGGCGCTGAAGGCCGTTTTCGCCCAAAAAGATTAAACGGGCGTGCGCCTGCAAATACTATGGGGGAACATCGCGGAAAGAGCGGAGGTTTTCCCATGGAAAAAATAATCAGATGGAGCTGCTTTACCGCCAGCGCCTGCATTGTGGCAGCTTTCCTGTTTGCACTGTACATTTCCACCCTGCTGCCGGATACGTTCCATGTGGGGGAGACGGGCGAGATCCGTGTGGCGGGCATGCCCTTTCTCACCTCTTCCCCGGCGCTGGGGCAGGAGGAAGCCGCGGCCAATGCCACGCGCGGGGGCTCTTACAATGCGCAGCTTTCGCTGGGAGGTGTGATACCGGTGAAGACGGTGCGTGCGGAAGTGTTGGGGCGGCGTGTGGTGCAGGTGTGCGGCACGCCGTTCGGCATTAAAATGTTTGCCAACGGCGCCATGGTGGTGGGCTTCAGCGATATCTACACCGCGCAGGGCTACCAGAACCCGGCCAAGACGGCCGGGCTGAAGCTGGGCGACGTCATTGTCTCCATAGCCGGGCACGAAACGCGCACCAACGAGGATGTGGCCGAGGCCCTGCAGCAGCTGAAGGGCGCGCCCGCCGAGGTGGTGTTTCAGCGCGACGGGCATGAAAAGACGGTGCGCCTGACGGCTGTGATGGACCTTTCCACCAACACCTACCGCACGGGCATGTGGGTGCGCGATTCCTCGGCGGGCATTGGCACCATGACGTTCATCGACAACGCCACCGGCACCTTTGCCGGGCTGGGGCATTCGATTCACGATTCCGACACCGGCAAAACGCTGGGGCTTTTGAAGGGCGAAATTGTGCCGGTGGAGATTACCGGCGTGGAAAAGGGCAGCGCAGGCGCCCCGGGCGAGCTGAAGGGCCGCTTCCTCACGGCTGCCGCTGCGGGTGACATCACGGTGAACGGTGAGACGGGCGTGTACGGCACCGTCAGCTCTGTGCAGGAGGGCATTGACATGGAGCTGGCCCTTGCACAGGAGGTCACCACCGGCCGGGCCGAAATCATCACCACCATCGAGGGGCGCACACCGCAGCGCTATGAGGTGGAAATTGAAAAAATAGCCCTGAATGCAAGCGATGCGAACCGCAACATGGTGGTGCATGTAACAGACCCCGTGCTGCTGCAGAACACGGGCGGCATTGTGCAGGGCATGAGCGGCAGCCCCATCATTCAGAACGGCAAGCTGGTGGGCGCTGTGACGCATGTGCTGGTGAACGACCCCACGCGCGGCTATGGCATCTTTGCCGAAAATATGCTGGAAACGGCCGAGGCCGCCGCGGGCCGCCGCGCCGCATAAAAGGGCCGCTTTTCGAAAACCGGGGCCGGGAAGATGCCCACAGGCATCCCCCGGCCCCGGCTTTTTGCGGCTTTGCGGGCCGGCCTGCGCGGCCGCCCGGCTTCGGGCCGGCAGGCACCGGCCTGCGCGCCTTTCCAAATGCCTTGCGCAAGCCCGGTGCGAACCACTGTATTTTGTGTCGAAGAAAAGAAAAGAATCAAAATATGGAAAAAATTCATTGGAAGCTGTTGCAATATATGGAAATATATGGTAAAATCCAAACAGTTCAAAGCACAACCCCTCGCAAAGAGGTAAAACACCGTATGGAGGAATAGAAAATGGAACAGATCAGTTTGCTGATGACAGACCTTGCACCAGAGGTAACAAAGCAGTGCACCGCAGCGCTGGAGCAGCGCGGCATTCGGGTGACCGTGTGCGAAAAGGACGGCCGCAAGGCCCTTGCGGCCATTGAAAAACAGCGGCCCAACGCCGTTTTGCTGGACGCCTTTATGCCCGGGCTGGATGCCATCAGCGTCAAACAGCGCTGCGACGAAAAGGGCATTCAGAACGTTCTGTTCTTCGTGACGGGAAGCTTCACCGACGACGTGCTGGAGAGCGAGATGATGCAGGGCGGCTTTTCGTTCTATTTTCTGAAACCGTTCGATGCCTCCGCCATGGCTGCGCGCGTGATGGCGGCTTTGGGCCGGGGCCAGGCCAGCCACCCGGTGGATGACGAGCGCACCGTGACAGAAATTCTGCATCAAATTGGCGTGCCCGCCCACATCAAGGGCTACCAGTTCCTGCGCGACGCCATTCTGATGACAATGGAGGACGGCGAGTACATCAATTCTGTCACCAAACGCCTGTACCCCGAAATAGCCAAACACAACGGCACCACGGCCAGCCGGGTAGAGCGCGCCATCCGCCACGCCATTGAGGTAGCGTGGGACCGCGGCGATGTAGACACCCTGAACAGTTATTTCGGCTACACCATCCATAACCTGCGCGGCAAGCCCACCAACTCCGAGTTCATCGCCATGATTGCAGATAAAATGCGGCTGGATAAAAAGGCCCACCGCATGGCGTAAAGCCGCGGCGGGGCTGAAACAGAGAGCCGGCTTACAACAAAAACTTCCTTTTCTGCCCAGCAGAAAAGGAAGTTTTTTATTTTGCAGAAGAAAAGCTGCTTTTCACGGAAACATGGCGATGAGCAGCCTTTTTAAAAAGCTCAGGCGCCGGGCCGTTTTTGCTCAGCACTTGGCATGCCGCACTTTACATGCACTTCTTGGCCAGTATTTTGCCCACGAAATCCCGCGTCTTTTCCGAGCGCGCAAAATCTCGGCGGCAAAACTCATTATATAAAATATCAACAAGCAACATCTGTGAAATCATTGCCCCGACAGAGCCGTAAGACAGAGGCTGTTCGTCGGCACCTATCAGTAAAACCAGGTCGGAAAGTTCAGAGCCGGGGGAGTGTGGAAACCCCGTCACCAAAATAATTTTTACCCCAAGGGCTCGCAGCGTATGGGCCATCTCAATGAAATCGTGGGTGGCGCCAGAGTAAGAAAAGAAAAGCAAAACATCCTTTTTTGTCATAGTAGCCGCGGAAAGAGCCTGAAGGTGCGAATCTTCAATTGTAAAAAAGCGGGAAGAAACTGTGGAAAACCGGGCCCACGCGGCCTTGGCAATAATGGAGTGGTTGCCCTGGCCCAGGCACAAAACGCGGTTGGAATCTCGAAGCATATCCACGGCCTTTGAAATTTTTTCTTTATCTAGGCGCTGGTATGTTTTTTGCAGCGCGTCCTGGTTTGCGGTGAAGGTTTTTTCTATCACCTGTTCCAATGTGTCATCAGCGCGCAAATTGCCAAAAGACCGCGGGATGGAAAGCGGCATTTGGGGCATGGTTGCCTTTGCCAGTTCCAGCTTGAACACGTTGAACCCTTCTGCCCCCAGCTTTCGACAAAAGACAGAGATGGTCGAAATAGACACTTTGCAAACGGTGCTGAGGTCGGTGATGCTTAAATATTGCACTTCACTCTTGTGTTCCAGGATGTAATCGATAATTTTTCGCTCCGATTTTGTAAATTCACTGTAGTGGTCCAGCATGTGGTCAATAATAGTTTTCATAGTTGGCCATATCCTTCCAAAGGTTGTCGAAATGACGATTGGTTCGGTTCAATTTTTATTATACTCCTAAAAATAAGGAAATAGCTGGGGGAAAAAGCAAGAAATAGCAAAAAATGTGATTCTGCACAATCAAATCGAAAAAATTTTAGATATATATTCTGTTGAAAAATAATTTCGATTTTGATAGGATGAAATTACAAAAATCGAAAGTTTTTTGATTCTGAAACAGCATACAGGTTGCTTGGAAAAGACGTGGCCATGGAACAGAAAGCATTGGCGGTATTTGCCCGGCAAGGTGCGGCGGGCCTTGGCGTAAATATCTTGGCGGCCCGGCATCGGCCAAAAGAAATTTTGCGGCAGTGTGGTTCTGCATACACAGGATGTTTTAGGGGTATTTAAAAATAAGAATAGCATATCTGCGCTGCCGCGCACAAGAACAGGAAAGCGGATGCCGGAAAAGGCCAAACAAAACTTTATGGTTTAGGAGGACAGCGGTGGGAAAATACATTTTCAAAAGGCTTCTCCAGATGCTCGTGGCGCTTATTGTGGTTTCATTTGCCGTTTTCATGATCATCAACTTGATACCGGGCAGCCCGGCAGAGGTTTTGGCCGGCGCCAATGCATCGGAAGAACAGCTGCAGGCGCTGAATATAAAATTCGGCCTGGATAAACCTTTGCTTGTCCGGTATTTTATCTGGTTAAAAAATGTGCTTCATGCAGACCTTGGCACGGCGGCAATCAGCGGGCAACCCATTGCAGAGATGCTCATATCCAGGTTGGGTGCAACAATTGAACTGACCGTAGTGGCAACAACGCTTTCCATTTTAATCAGCCTACCGCTTGGCATTCTTTGCGCCATGAAACCGAATGGCGCATTGGATAAAATTTGCACCGGCTGTTCGGCAATTTTCTTTGCAATTCCCGGGTTTTGGCTGGGCATTTTGCTGATGCTGCTGTTTGCGCTGATTTTGCATTACCTGCCGCCTTCGGGCAGCGTCAGCTTCTGGGCAGACCCCTGGGGGCATATTCAAAGCCTGATACTGCCAACCTTAACAATCTCTCTTGGCATGGCGGCCAAGACAATTCGCTATTTACGCGCATCTCTGATCGATGCCTTGCACCAAGACTATATCATAACGGCAAGCGCACGAGGTGTGCCGCCTAAAGTGGTGACATACCGGCATGCACTTCGAAATGCCCTGATTCCTGTCATTACGATTATTGGCCTGCAAATGGGGGACCTGTTTGGCGGTGCATTGATTGTAGAACAGATTTTCGGCTGGCCGGGCATTGGCAAATTGACCATCCAGGCAATCAACTGGCGCGATTACAATTTGCTTCAGGGAACCGTTCTATATATTGTTTTGGCGTTCATGCTGGTCAATTTAATTGTGGATATTCTCAACGCCCTTGCAGACCCGCGCATCCGCCTGGAATGAGATGGGGGGAGACATATGACTGAAAAAAAGGAAAATGCCTTTTCAAAGCTGTGGCACAACACAAACGGGAAGATAGGGCTGATTATACTTGGGGTTATTCTTCTTTTGGCGCTGCTGGCGCCTGTTCTGACGCCATATGACCCATTGGCAATGAATGTTGGGCCCCGCCTTGCGCCCCCATCTCTGCAGCATTGGATGGGCACAGATGAATATGGGCGGGATACGTTTTCCCGAATTTTATATGGGGCGCGGTCTTCTCTTGGCATTGGGGTCAACTCCGTGGCCATTGCAGCCTTGCTTGGAATCAATATTGGGATGTTTGCGGGCTTTTTTGGCGGCGCATTTGACAATGTGTCCATGCGCCTTATGGACGCGGTGATTGCCTTTCCGGCCACATTGCTGGCCATTGTGGTCATTGCAATTTTGGGCACAAGCTCTTTCAGCGCAACACTGGCCATTGCCATTGTAAATGTCCCCTCCTTTGCCCGTCTCACCCGTTCCAGCATCCTCAGAGAATGCAATTGCGGCTATGTGGCGGCCGCCAGGGCATTGGGCTATGGACGCTGCAAAATTCTGTATCAGGAGATTTTGCCCAATATCCAGTCCACCCTGTTCGTGCAGGTAACGGTGTCGATTGCATCGGCAATTTTGCTGGAATCTGCCCTGAGCTTTTTGGGCCTTGGCAACCCGCCGCCGGCGCCGTCCTGGGGTGCGATGTTAAGCACGGGCAAGGAATTTTTGCTGAGCTCTCCGTGGTGCGTCATTTTCCCGGGCCTGATTTTGACCGTTTTGATCACAGGGCTGTATCTGCTGGGGGACGGGATGCGCGCCGTGTTCGACCCGCGTCAGACTGAGGTGGCATGATGGAAGAGAAACTTTTGAGCATACGGGGCCTCAGCGTAAAATTCCCTACAAAGCACGGGCCCGTGTGTGCGGTGAACCAAATTAGCTTCGATTTAAGGCAAGGGGAAATTCTGGGCATTGTAGGGGAGAGTGGTTCAGGCAAATCGGTGACGGTCAAATCTGTCATGCGCCTTCTGCCACCGCCCCCGGCTGCAGAGATAACCGGCAAGATTTTGTTTTGCGGAGAAAACATTTTAGAGATGTCCTCCGAGCAGCTTTGCAAAATGCGCGGCAAGGACATTTCAATGATTTTTCAAAACCCAATGTCTGCCTTTAACCCGGTGCTTCCCGTTGGCAGGCAAATTGCAGAACCGCTTGAATTTCACGAGCATCTTTCGGAAAAAGAGCGTATGCACAGAGTGGCAGGCCTGTTGAAAGAAGTTGGAATTAGCAACCCCGAATACCGTGCCCGGCAGTACCCGCACGAGTTTTCCGGCGGCATGCTGCAGCGCGCAATGATTGCAAGCGGGCTAATCTGCTCGCCCAAGGTGGTTTTGTCCGACGAGCCGACAACCGGGCTTGATGTGACGATTCAGGCCCAAATCATACGCCTGGTGAAGGAACTGCAAAAAACTAGAAAAACCTCGTGGGTATGGATCACGCACGATTTAAGCCTTTTGGCCGGGTTTGCAGACCGCATTCTTGTGATGTACGGCGGCCGTATTGTGGAACAGGCACTGGTAGAAGACCTTTACGCCTCCCCCATGCACCCTTACACGCAGGGAATGTTGCAGGCCATTCCCTCTCATTTAAAGGAAGCCCCAAAAACGCTATATTCTATTCCCGGCATGCCGCCAGACCCCAAACATCTGCCGGCGGGCTGTGCCTTTTGTGAAAGGTGCGGCAAATGCCGGCCCGTTTGCAGGCAAAAACCCCCACAGATGACACAGGTGGGTAACCAGCATTTTGTGGCTTGCTGGCAGTATCAGCAGACTGGAGACGAGACAGATGAGTGATTTTATAGAGGTGAAAAATTTAAATGTCCTTTTCCCAGTCAAAAAGGAGCTGTTCAAACCACGACGCTTTGTGCGCGCTGTGCACAATGTCAATTTAAACATCAAACGGGGAAGCATTGTGGGGCTGGCGGGTGAATCTGGCTCTGGAAAAAGCACAACCGGAAAGGCCATTCTTCATTTGATAGAGCCCACAAGCGGTGAGGTAACCATTCAGGGGTACAATGTTTTTGCGCCGGGGTATGATGTGAAAAAGCTGAGAAAAGAAAACCAGATTATCTTTCAGGATTCTTTTTCCTCCTTGAACCCGCAAAAGACAATACGGCAATCTTTAGAGGCGCCTATGAAAATCCATCACATTGGAAACAGCAAAGAGGAAAGGGAGGCCATTCTGGGAAAAACGCTGCACCGTGTGGGGCTGTCGGCCGATGTTTTGCTCAAATATCCGCACGAATTTTCCGGCGGCCAGTTACAGCGCATATGCATTGCGCGCGCATTGCTTTTAAACCCTTCCTTTCTTGTTTGTGACGAGGCGATTGCAGCCCTGGATGTTTCAATTCAATCGCAGATCATCAACCTTTTCAAACAGCTGAAAGAGGAATATGACCTGACCTATTTGTTCATTTCCCATAACCTTTCTGTTTTGAAATACCTTTGCGATGAAATTGGCATTATGTACCTTGGCGAGATTGTGGAATATGCCCCTGTCGATGTGCTGTTTACTGCCCCGCAGCACCCGTATACGCAGGCTTTGCTAAGCGCAATTCCTGTTCCGGACCCAAAAGAAGAGAGAGCGCGTTCTTCAAAGGCTGTTCTGGAGGGAGAGATCCCAAACCCCATTGCTCCGCCGCCGGGGTGCGCGTTTTCAACCCGATGCCCATATGTCAGCGAACGGTGCACCAAGCAAGCGCCCGAACGGCTGTTTGTGGCAGAAAATCACTGTGTTTCCTGCCACCGGGTGGCGGGGCGCCGGCAGGCCGGTGCCCTTTGAGGTTTTACAACATAAAAACAGGCACATCGTTCAATCCAAATTTTTGTGGGAGGCCTTGAAACATGGACCATTTGGAAAGAGTTAAGCGCTGCATTGCCGGCGAGCGGTTAGATCGTCCGCCCTTCAGCATGTGGATGCATTTTCATTTAAAAGATAGAAACCCAGTTGCTTTAGCGGATGCTTCGCTTCACCTTCGGGACGAATACGAGATGGACTTTTTGAAAATTACGCCGTCCGGGCTGTATTTTGTGCAGGATTTTGGCGCAGCCATCCAATTCGGCAAAAAAGAGTGGGAACACCCTCTTATGCTGAACAATCTGTTACAGACAGAAAAGGACCTACTTGAGCTGCCTGTGCTCGATTTGGAAACCGGCGCGCTGTCGCGCGAGCTGACGATGCAAAAAGAGATATGCAGCCGCAAAGGCGGCAACAGTGCGCCGATTTTTATGACGCTTTTTACCCCGCTGACAATTGTTTGTAAATTGATTGGAAACGGCAACATTCCCCAAACCCTGCAATATTTTATGGAAAACTGCCCCCGAGCCCTGCACGCGGCTTTAAGCAAAATACAGCGCATGGAGGAAGAGTTTCTGGACAGAGCCTTTGCCTGCGGAGTGGACGGGATATTTTTTGCCACACAAGCGGCCAACTTTGAGACACTGGAAACTGCTGACCAATACAGGGAATTCGGCGTGACGTATGACTACCCGCTGGCAGAAAAAATCCACCGGGCGGGCAAGCTCTGTTTGATGCACGTCTGCATGAAAAACGTGATGTTGGGGCTGTTTCAAGATTACCCGGTGGATATTGTCAACTGGGATAACATCTACAGCGGCACCACCATTGCCCAGGCGAGAGAGCTGCTTCCCGATAAAGTGCTGGCAGGGGGAATTGATATTTTTAAAATTATGGAGTATACCCCGGCCGAAGTGGAACAAATGGTTCAGCGCGCCCTGGATGAAGCTGGCGACAACCGCTTTATTCTATCGCCTACATGTGTTCTTCTGGCCTCTACGCCACACGGGAATTTAAGAGCAATCACCGATTATTTGAAAGCAAAAGAACGCGCATAGGGCCAGTGAAAAAGCGGATGATGAAGCCAAACGAAACTTAAGAACGCTGCAGGGTGGCAGGCCGGTGCTTCTATGTTGGGCAGGTAGAAAACAAAGGAGGTGAAACTTGTATTCCCGGCCCGGGCGCTTTTCGCATGTGTTTGGATGCTGGAATAAATCGCTCTCCATCGTTCGATTTTCTATGTGCCATTTTGAAAAATCTTAAAGGAGGAAGATTGATTCATGATGAAAAAGAGATATAAGCTTGCTTGCCTGCTGCTTGCGATGCTTTTCGCATTGACAGCGTGTGGTACAGCACCTTCCACATCGTCCAGCTCTTCCCCGCCGCCGTCCAGTGCAAGCACCGTTTCGGGCGCGCCAACGCAGGGCGGTATCCTGAAAATTGCCGTGTCGGATGACTGGTCTACGTTTGACCCGTTTTTCCAGATCAGCCTGGCAAATCGTGTGTACAACCCGATGCTGTTTGAATCTCTGATTCGCTTGGGCAACGGAAAATACGAACCCGGCTTGGCTACGGAATGGAGCTTTAACGAGGATTATACCCAAATTACCTTGCACCTGCGTGAAAATGTGAAATTTCAGGATGGCAGTGATTTTACAGCAGAAGACGTTGTGTGGAATATAGAGCGCGCAAAAGACGTGGACGCCGGGTATCACATTACGGAATATTTCAGCAACTGTACCGGCGCAGAGGCCGTCGACCCCTATACGGTCGTGATTCACTGGGCCAATTCCGATTTTAAAATTGAGGATGCGCTGTCGCGGCTGTACTTGATTTGCCCCGAAAAGGCGGATGATGTGGCAACACAACCTGTGGGCACAGGCCCGTTTGCCCTGGAAGAGTGGAGCCCAAGCGACCATGCGACGTTTGTGAAAAACGAGTATTACTGGGATGAGGGCAAGCCGTATTTGGATGGCGTTGAGCTCAGCATTATCACCGATGCGCAAAGCCGCGCCATCAATTTGGTATCGGGCAATGTGGATATCGTTGACAACGTCAGCACGCAGGATATTAGCATGATTTTGGAAAATGAAAATTTGTCCATCACCGAAAACGTGCCGCCTGAATACAAAAACTTCTCCATGAACATCAACCGCGCGCCCTTTGACAATCAGCTTGTCCGGCAGGCCATTGCCCACGCAGTGGACCGTGAGGCGGTTCGCGATATGGTATATGACGGCGAAGGGGATATCCGCTATCTGCCCATCGTATCAACCAGTGAATTCTACCCGAAGGATTTGGAAAATTATTATCCTTATGATTTGGAAAAAGCAAAAGAACTGCTGGAACAGGCCGGTTACCCGGATGGCTTTGAGTTTACCATCACCGTCAATATGGGCATTGACGGCTGCCTGGAGCAGGCCCAAATTTTGCAGTCTTCCCTGGCACAGATTGGCGTTACGGCCACACTGGAGCCTTTGGAGAGCGCAAGCTTTTTCCCGCGCCTGACAGAGGGCGATTTCGATATGGTCAGCTTTGGCACGGGCGAGCCCATTTTAGACCCTTCGGCCTATTTTGAAGGCGCCGCGGTTGCCAGAACGACCAGAAACTTTTTTGGCATAGAAGAGGACACATTCCCCGAATATACGCAGATGATCGAAGAAGCGGCCTCCGAGCTGGACCAGGACAAGCGCGTCCAGCTGTATCATGATATTCTGCAGATTATGCTGGAACAAAGCTGGACCATCCCTGTGACAAGCACTGTAACAAAAGTGGGCGTCAGCGACAGAGTGCAGGGCTTTGATGTGGATAACACAGCTGGTGAATATCACCTTGAGGCAGTGAGCCTGGCAGAATAACGCACGCTTCCATTTTATGAGCGAAAGCAATGAAATTGGTGTCATCGCATGGGCCTAAATTTCATTGCTTTTCGCTTCTTTATGAGGCGAAAGGCGCCCAGGCCTACCGGCCCGCACAAGCCGCCAACCGGGTGGCAAAAACAGACTGCAACCCTTTTTAAAGCCTGACGGCGTATGACCACTGAGGTTCTCATTCTGGCTGACGGCCATGCGGGCCGGCAGGCGGCGCGCGTTTTTTCGCCTTGCTGCACAGCCGGCAAATTTGATCTTTATAAATTAGGAGAGCGACAAAATGGAGAAAAGCGATAAGCTCTATCGATGTTACGCCCAAATTTTAAACGATGAACTTTTGCCCGCAATGGGGTGCACAGAGCCCATTGCAATTGCCTATGCCGCTGCAAAAGCAAGAGAAGTGCTGGGGCTTTTGCCAGAACGCACCGTGGTAGAGGCAAGTGGAAATTTGATTAAAAATGTGAAAAGCGTTACAGTGCCGAACACCGGAGGCCTGAAGGGAATAGAGGCCGCCGCAGCAGCGGGGCTGATTGCGGGGCAGCCGGAAAAGCAACTGGAAGTGATTGCCGATGTACCTGCACAAAAGAAAAAGGAAATTGCCGCCTACCTGCAGAAGAAAAATATTACGGTGAGGCTTGCACCGTCCGATTTGGTGCTGGACCTGACAGTAACCGTTTTTGCCGGCTGTGACACAGCAAAGGTTCGAATTGTAAATGAACATACAAACCTCGTTCTGATTGAAAAGAATGGGAAACAGTATTTGAACCGGCAACCGTGCGGTGAAAATTCCGGCGGCGATGGAACAAGAGACGCCCTCAGCGTAGACGCAATTTTAGACTTTGCAAAAACATGTGACCTGGAAGATGTGAAACCGGTGCTGGAAAGGCAAATTCGTTACAATTCCGCTATTGCACAGGAGGGCCTCCGGCACCCCTGGGGCGCCAATATTGGAAAAATTATTTGGGAGTGCAACGATTCTGCGGATGTGCGTGTCCGAGCAAAGGCAAAAGCGGCGGCAGGCTCTGACGCCCGCATGAGCGGGTGCGAGATGCCCGTCGTAATCAATTCTGGCAGCGGAAACCAGGGGCTGGCCGTTTCTTTGCCTGTTTTGGAATATGCGCAAGCGTTGAACGCCACGCAGGAGGAGCTTTACCGCGCTTTGGTGCTGGCCAATCTGCTGGGCCTACACCAAAAAGAGGGCATTGGCCGCCTTTCGGCCTATTGCGGTGCCGTAAGCGCCGGCTGTGCTGCGGGTGCGGGTATTGCATTTCTGATGCATGAAAGCGACAAAGTGATTAAGCACACAATTGTCAATTGTCTGGCAATCACTTCTGGAATGATTTGTGATGGCGCAAAACCGTCCTGCGCAGCCAAAATTGCTTCCTCTATTGACGCGGCTCTGCTTGCGCTTGAAATGGCTCAGCACGGGCAGCAGTTCAAAGATGGGGAAGGAATTGTAAAAAAAGGCGTGGAAAATACCATTCAGAACGTGGGCAGATTGGGAAAAGACGGGATGAGAGAGACAGACAAAGAGATTTTGCGCATGATGCTGGAGAATCGGTAGGCAGGCTGGAACATCACAAAGCGAAAACCGATTTGCAGAAAAATAGCGCTTTGTTGTCAGACGGGTGAATTGCAGGGCGTAGGGCAGGCGCAGAAACGGCACGGTGTGTGTGCCGGGGGCCATCTGGCTTGTTGTATACCGGCCGATCTTCAAATAAAAGGTGTTGATTATGAAAAACATTTCGAAATATCAAGGTGTGTTCCCGGCTTTTTACGCTTGCTACGACGAAGACGGCCGCGTGAGCACAGAGCGCGTTAAACGGCTGGCACGCCACTTGCTTGACAAGGGGGTGAAGGGCGTTTATGTAAACGGCTCTTCCGGTGAGGGCATTTACCAGAGTGTGGAAGAGAAAAAAATGGTTCTGGAAGCCGTCATGAGCGAAGTAAAGGGGAAAATGACCGTGATTGCCCATGTGGGCTGCAATAACACCGCCGACAGCATGGAACTGGCAGCCCATGCAGAGGGGCAGGGGGTCGATGCCATTGCCTCTATTCCGCCCATTTATTTTCATCTGCCCGAATATGCAATTGCCCAGTATTGGAACGATATTTCTTCTGCTGCGCCCAATACAGATTTCATTATTTACAATATTCCTCAGCTGGCAGGTGTAACGCTGACGATGCCGCTGTTTCGCGAAATGCTGAAAAACCCCAGGGTCACCGCTGTGAAGAACAGCAGCATGCCCACCCAGGATATTCAGATGTTCAAAATGGAAGGCGGCAAAGATTTTGTGATCTTCAACGGCCCTGACGAGCAGTTTATTGCCGGCCGCGCCATTGGTGCGGATGGCGGCATCGGTGGTACATACGCGGCCATGCCCGAGCTGTTTTTAAAAGCCAACGAGCTGTTTAACGCAAACCGGGTGGATAAAGCGTGTGAAATTCAATATGCCATTGACGAGATTATTTACAACATGTGCAGTTGCAAAGGCAACCTGTATGCAGTGCTGAAAAAGGTGTTGGAGATTAACGAGGGGCTTGTACTTGGCAGTGTGCGAAAGCCCATGCCGGCCCTTTTCCCCGAGGATATGCCCCAAGTGGAAAAGTGCGCCGCCATGATTAGGGCGGCAACCGCCAGGTTTTGTGAAAGGGACAGCGCCTGACGCCCATCCGGGCCAAGGCTTCGCATTTGCGTACTTCGTTCTAGTTGAAGGAGAAAAACCATGGACAAACAGGAAAAACAGTTGCAGGCCTACCAGAATTGGGCAAGGCAAGAGCTGGGCCGGGCCATTGATTTTTGGCTGCAAAACGGGATGGACCATGAGCACGGTGGCGTTTACACCTGCCTTGACCGAACAGGGAAAATTTACTCCACCGATAAAAGCGTTTGGATGCAGGGCCGGTGCGGCTGGGCCTTTGCCTATTTGAGCCACCTGTATGGCCAAAAACAGGAATGGATGGCTGCCAGCAAAAGCTGCCTGGATTTTATGGAACAATACTGCATTAACCGTAAGCAGGGAAACCGTATGTACTTTACCGTAACAGCAGACGGTAAACCCCTGCGCCAGCGGCGCTATTGCTTTAGCGAAAGCTTTTATTGCATTGCCAACGCGGAATATTACGGGCTTACCGGCGAGCGGGAATACTTGGAACGGGCCCGCTTTGCCTATGACCTAATTTATAAATTGAACCATGGCCTTATGGCGGACCCCACGGGCCTGGGCCCGAAGGTCTTCCCGCAAACCCGTGCAAGCCGCGCACTGGCAGACCCAATGATTTTTTTGAACACAACCGCTATTCTGCGGCGGTGTGACCCGGAACATGCAGCCGAATATCGCGCGCGTGCTGCAGCCTGCTGCCGGGAGATCATCCAATATCACTATAAGCCAAAGCTGGGGTGCACTTTAGAGAGCGTGGGCCCCCATGGCGAGCTGCAGCTAGAACACACGGCCGGCCGCGTGGTGAACCCAGGGCATGATATAGAATGTGCCTGGTTTATGATGGAAGAAGCAAACGGAACAGCGGATAAAACTCTGCACAAGGTAGCGCAAAGCATCTTTGACCAGGCATTTGAAAAAGGCTGGGACAAGGAGTATGAGGGGCTTCTTTATTTCATCGATTGCAAGGGCATGCCCACCGAAGCATACGAGCACGATATGAAGCTTTGGTGGCCGCACACCGAGCTGCTAATTGCCTCTATGATGCTGTATCGAGACCTGCGTGATGAAAAATACCTGAACATCTTCAGCCTGGCGTTGCATTACTGCAAGCGCGTGTTTTGCGACCCGGAATATGGCGAGTGGTATGGTTACCTGCGCCGGGATGGGCAGCCGACAATGCCTAGCACCAAGGGGTCTACATTTAAAGGGCCCTTTCATCTCATTCGCATGCTGGCCATGGTGGACAGCCTGATTGATGATATTTTAAACCCCTGACAGAGGACAACAGGGCCGAAGCACCCCGGCCAGGCTGCTTCGGCCTTTTTGCGCCCGGACGCGGAATGTGGTAGAATAGGGCATGCGGCGCGCGGGCGTTTTGGCACAGCGCGCCGGGAAAGGGGCCACAGCCATGTTTTTGATAGGCAACCATGTATCTTCTTCCAAGGGGTACCTTGCCATGGGCAAGCAGGCCGCGAAGCTGGGCGGCAACACCTTTGCCTTTTTTACGCGCAACCCGCGCGGCGGCGCGCAAAAACCGCTGGACGAGGCGGACGCCGCAGCCCTGCGAACCTTTCTGCGGGAAAACGGCTTTGGCACGCTGGTGGCGCACGCGCCCTACACGCTGAACGCCTGCGGCAAAGACGAGGCCGTGCGCGATTTTGCCCACCGCGCCATGGAAGAAGACCTTGCGCGGCTGGAGGCCGCGCTGCCTGGCCAATATTACAATTTTCACCCGGGCAGCCATGTGGGCCAGGGCGTGAAAGAGGGCGTGCGCCTGATTGCCGCGCAGCTGAACGCCATCCTCACGCCGGGCATCACCACCACGGTGCTGCTGGAGACGATGGCGGGCAAGGGCAGCGAGGTGGGCCGCACATTTGAAGAACTGGCCGCCATTCTGGACAAGGTGCGCCTGAACGAGAAGGTGGCCGTGTGCCTGGACACCTGCCATGTGTGGGACGGCGGCTATGACATTGTGCACGATTTGGACGGCGTGCTGGCGCAGTTTGACCGCGTTATTGGGTTGAACAAGCTGAAAGCGCTGCATGTGAACGACAGCCTGAACCCCTGCGGCGCCCGAAAAGACAGGCACGCGCAGATAGGCGAAGGGCACATTGGGGCCGAAGCCTTTGCGCGCATTGCGCAGCACCCCGTGCTGGCGGGCCTGCCCAAAATACTGGAGACGCCGAACGACGACGCGGGCTGGGCGCGCGAAATTGCCTTTTTCAAGGCGGCCGCCGCGGGCGGCGCGCCGCAAAAACCGCACGGGCAGGCGCAAGGCTGAGCTATGGCTGCAGGCCGCCCAGGCGGCGTTCTTATTCGATACAAACAGGGGCCGGTTTTAAGACCGGCCCCTGTTTGTATCGTGCAGCATGGCAATGCCGTCTGTGACGGTGCATTCCTGCAAATGCAGAAGGCGCGTTGGCATTTCGCCAACAAACAGCCTGCGGCCTGCGCCCAGAATAATGGGCAGCACGCCGATGACGGCCTCATCCACAAGGCCCGCGCGAAGCAGGGCGCTGGCCACCTGCCCGCCGCCGAACAGCCAGATGCCGCCCCGGGCGCGCCGCTTCTGCTCTGCCACTTTTTCGGCAAGCCCGCCGCAGAAAAATTCCACGTTCGGCGGTGCACCTGCGGGGCGCGGGCGGTGAGAGGCCACAAGAAAATGCTTTTCTTGCCAGCCGTCTATGTGCTCAATGCCGCAGTCATCGTATGCGTTGCGGCCCATCACTACGGTGCCGCACCCGGCCAGGAACGTTTCAAAGCAAAACTGCGCCCTGGTGTTCTGCCCTGCGTCCCCGTGGCCGGTTATCCAGGCATAGCCCCCGGCCTTGTCTGCAAGATAGCCGTCCAGGCTGACGGCAATGTTCAAGATAAGCCTGGCCGCCATGCGGCGCCCCCCTTTCTGTGCAAAAAACCTGTGCCCGCGCCGCAAAGGCGGCGCGGGCACAGAGGCAAACCGTGCAAAGCGTATGCGCCCGCGCCTTTACAGCGCGGCCATCTCGGCCTCAATGGCATCCTCGCTGGCGCGCATGGCGGCCAGCGTTTTATCCAGCAGCTCGTCCAGCTCCCAGCCCAGCAGCCCGGCGCCCTGGCGGATAATATCGCGCGAGCAGCCCGCCGCAAAGCGCTTATCCTTAAATTTCTTTTTCAGGCTAGAAAGCTCCATATCTTTACAGCTTTTCGACGGGCGCATGCGCGCAGCCGCGCCAATCAGGCCCGTCAATTCGTCTGTGGCAAACAGCACCTTTTCCATCTGGTGCACGGGCTCTATGTCGCTGCACTCGCCCCAGCCGTGGCTGCATACAGCGTGCACCAGCGCTTCATCTGCGCCAATTTCGGCCAGCAGCTCGGGCGCTTTTTTGCAGTGTTCGTCGGGCCACATCTCAAAATCCACATCGTGAAGCAGGCCCGCAAGCGCCCAAAAATCGGCCTCGCTGCCATAGCCAAGCTCGTTTGCAAACCAGCGCATCACAGCCTCTACCGTGAAGGCGTGCTGCATGTGAAAAGGCTCTTTGTTATATTTTTGTACCAGTTTTACTGCGTCCTGACGCTGCATAGCGCACCTCTCCTTTGTTGCTTCTTTTCTTTTTAAGATACCGCATTGCGCGCCAAAATACAAGCGCAAACGTGCCAAACCACTTGCCTTGCGCCGTTTTCTGTGGTATGCTTTGGCCGGAAAACAAAACTCTCGTGCAGCTGGGCGGATACGGGGAAGCGGGTGCAAATCCCGCGCGGTTCCGCCACCGTGACGCGCCTGCCCGGCAAAGCGGCCTTTGCGCCGTTTTGCCGCCGGGCGCCCAGTCGGGTTACCGTGCCCAGCTTGCGTACAATGCTCACGGGGCAATGGGCTGCGTACAAAAAAGTGCAGCATGGCACCGCGCGCCGCCGCGTGCCGTGCGGCGCCGCTTTGTGCCGCCCTTTCGCTTTCAGCCGGGGCGGCAGGGAAACATTTGCCCGCCATTTCGCAGCGTGCAAACCAAGCCCCCCACGGCAGCCGTCAGGCCTGCCACGGGGGCTTTTTTGTTCCCTGCGCCGCCAGTGGGGCAGGGCCGCCCGGTGCCGCACAGGAAATTTGTGCACAGCGGCGCCTTTTTTCGCGGGGCGCTTTTCAAAAGCGCCTGCGGCCCATGGGCGGGCCCCCTGCTTGGGGGGCTTTCTGCGCCGCCCCGGCTTTGGCAAAAGGGTGTTTTGTTTTGCAAAAAACGCCCCGGCACATGCTTTTGGCCGGGGCTGCAAAAAAGAGAGGTAGAAGCGTAACATGAAAAACAACAAAAAAATTGTGCTGGCCGTGGTGGCGCTGGTGGCCGTGGTGGCCATTGCGCTGGGGCTGTGGGTTGCCCTGAAGCCGCAGGCCGCGCAGGGCGAAAAAACCATCACCGTGAACGTAGTGTTCGCCGACGGCACACAGAACAGCCACACCATTTCCACCAGCGAGGAATACCTGCGCGGCGCGCTGGAGCAGGCGGCGCTGATTGCGGGCGAAGAGGGCGAATACGGCCTGTTTGTGAAAACGGTGGACGGCGTGACGGCCAACGATGCCAACCAGGAGTGGTGGTGCTTTACCAAGGGCGGCGAAACGCTGGAAACAGGCGTGGATTCTACCCCCATTGCAGACGGGGACACGTTTGAAATTACGCTGACGCAGGGCTATTGAGCCATGGCGCGGCGCGGAGCGGGCGCGGCATAAGGCCCGCGCCGCGCAGCGAAGCACAGAAAAAGGAAAGGGGGCAGGGCTTTGGCCACCACAAAACAGCTTGTGCGCTCGGCGCTGCTGGGCGCGTTTGTGTTCGCGGGCAAATGGGTGCTTTCCGGCCTGCCGAACATCCACCCCGTGGCGCTGCTTTTGCTTCTTTACACCGTGTGCCTGGGCGCGCGCAGCGCGCTGGCGGCCACGGCGGTGTATGTGATGCTGGAGGGGCTGTTTTACGGCTTTGGCGATTGGTGGCTGGCCTATTGCTGGGCATGGCCGCTGTGGGTGCTGGCCGTGCACGCCCTGCGCAAAAACGATTCGGCGCTTTTATGGGCCGTGGCGGCGGGCTTTTTCGGCCTTCTGTTCGAGGCGCTGTTCCTGCCGGTTTATTTGGTGGAGTTTGGCCTGCTGGGCGCGCTGGCGCGCCTTGTTTCGGGCATCCCGTTCAGCGTGGCGCACTGCGCGGGCAATTTTGTCATTGTGCTGGCGCTGTATCACCCCCTGAAGCGCGTGTTTGCCCGGCTTGCGGCCGGGTGAGAAAGGCAAAAAACGCACCAAGGGCGCGTGCGGCCTTTCAAGGCTGCACGCGCCCTTTTTCTGCCTGCAATTCCGCGCGGCCGCCCGGGCAGGTTTTGCCAAAGCCTGCAAAGCCGCATGTTCCATTGAGCAAAAACCGGCGGCCGGGAACAGAACCGGCAAAAAATGCCGCACGCACCGTATGGCCAAAATGCGGGAAACAGGGCCGGAAGCTTGCTGTTTCTATGCGCTCGGAATCGTGGTAAAATAAAAGAAAACAGGCGCAAGCGGGGGAAAGAGATGGAGATTTTTTGCCTTTGTGGAATCAACCAAAATGAAAAAATACGGCTGGAGCTCAATGAAGTGATAGACTTTCCCAACAGAACCAGTTATGAGGGAGGCTATGATATCATTTGCACGCTTCAAATTGACATTGGCTGTTATTGTGTAAAATGTGATAGATACTTTTCTGCAACAGGCGCATTATACCGTTTTTCCGAGAAATTGAAAGAATGCTATACAAACCTTTTCGGAAGCGCAGAGTATCGTCTGCGTTTGGAAGATGATTTGTCTTTTGCGGTATCCATGACGTCAAACGGGCATGCGCTTGTGAAGGGCAAATTTCAGGAACGCCCTGATGTCAATAATGTGTTCGAGTTTGAAATGGAAACAGACCAGACGTGCTTGCCGCCGGTTTTTCAGGGAATAGACAGGTTACAGGACATTTATGGCGGCATGCAGGGCGTTGGGTGATTTGCCAATGCAAATTCGGGCGCTGCCCGGAAGAAAGCGGCTGAAAAGAATTGCACAAAAGCCGGATTTACCGAAAACCCCAAAGCCGCAGCGTGAGAGAACGAAAGAAAAAGACAAATTGAAAGTTGGCGAAGAAATTCTATGAGCGCATGTACATTGATTGCTTCGGATTTTCCCCTGACGGAAGTTTTACCCGTTGGGGCTTCTCCACTTGAAAGAAACCTTGCTCATGACGCCATGTATGACGGCGGCGCAGACGGCAACTGCTTTCTGCATTTCTTTCAGGATGTTCAGAACTATACCGGAAAGAAAAATGGAGTCTATCTGGAATGGCACTATACAGAGGAAAAAGCAAAACAAGTGATTGAATATATGAAAAATGCCTTGCGGAATACGCCGTCCATAGAACTTTGGCATGTGTGGTTCATAGACTATTATGAATTTGAGGACAGGCCTGTAATTCATAGGCAAACAGTTTTCATAAATGAACTTACCACAAAACACATCAAGGAAATTGATGATGCGGAAATTTGGAATACTCCCGACAAAATGTATCCGAACAGGCCGTCATTCTATTGCCTGGAAATCAAGCGAGAATGACAGCTTCTCGTTTGTTGGAAAAACAGCAAAGCCGGCCGGCCCAAACAACGGTTAAGCTGAACGGCGCATTTCATGCGCCGCCGCCGGCAGCCCTGCCCGCCCGGCGGGCGGCAGCCAAGGCTGGGCGATGGAGGCAAAAAAACGCACCAAGGGCGCGTGCGGCCTGGAAAGGCGGCACGCGCCCTTTTTCTGCCTGCAATTCCGCGCGGCCGCCTGCACAGGGCTTTCCCAAGCCTGCCAAGCCGCATGGCCCATTGAGACAAAACCAGCGGCCGGGAACAGCACCGGCCAAAAGCGGCTGCACGCGCTGGGTGGCGGAAAAGGGGGAAATATGCCGTTTCCATGCTTTTAAAGTTGTGCTAGAATGAAAAAAGAGTCAATCAGAAACGGATGAGGAAACGCCGATGTGTGAAAGATGCGAAAAAGTAAAGCTAAGGGAGGCTTTCCCTACCCCGAAAGCATATCTTGACTGCCTGGCATACATACAGTTTTTGGTGGATAGCGGAAGCTTTCAATTTGAATTTAAGAGTTGTGACACAGATAAAGTAAAAGATGAAAACGGCTGCTGGGCAAATGATGTGATCAGGCACGTAATTAAATGTAAAAATTGCGGGCAGTGCTTTGCTTGCACTGCGCTTACATACCGCGGAAGCGGAAGTTTCCGAAAGGGGAAATGACGAATTTCCGCCTGGCGAGGCAGGCGCGGAAGGGGCGTGTGGGGCTGCCCGCACAGGAACGCCGAAAAGGCCTGCGTGCAGAGCGTGACTTGACGCTGAAACAGCCCGCGCCGGTGGCCGAAGAAAATGCGGGCTTGTTTCAACAGCTGATAAGGAAAGTGATTGTGCAGGCAGGAAAAAATAGCTTGCAAGAACTGGATAAGGAGCGGTGTGTGATGCCGCAGCATATAACCGTTGCAAATTATAACCCCGAATGGCCGTCAAAATATGTACAAGAGCGGGCCTGTATTACCGAAATACTGAAAGATAACTGCATTTCTATCTACCATATTGGAAGCACATCCGTTCCGGGGCTGGCCGCCAAACCAATTATCGATATTATGGCAGCCGTTAGAAGCCTTGAGAGAGTAGATACAGTTGCGGAAAAGTTTTCAGACCTGGGTTATGAATATCTCGGAGAATTTGGAATAACAGGCAGACGCTATCTTCGCAAAGGCGGTGACGAGCGAACCCATCAAATTCATATTTTTCAAGCAGACGATTGGCACAATATCGGGCGACACCTTGCATTCCGGGACTATATGCGTACCCATGAAAAAGAGCGGAACGAATACGCAAAAATCAAGAAAGACCTTGCGCAAAAGTTTCCCTATGATATAGATGGATATTGTGATGGAAAAGAACATTTTGTTCGTGAGATGGAAGAGCGTGCGCTTGCCCAATACGATGGGGCGTGGGATAAACTGTATATTGCCGCACGGAAAGTACAGTATGAGAGAAAACTCTCGCCGCTGATTGAGGCGGGGCGTGTTTCTGCCGCTGTTCTATGAGCACAGGGAATATTTTTACGACTGGTGCGACATCGGATCGATCTATGGTGCACCGGC
>ERZ826396.464-NODE-464-length-59131-cov-13.416954_pt1 | contig 59131 bp, 65 predicted proteins | sample MGYA00519926_ERZ826396 | MGnify/ENA primary metagenome ERZ826396 (study PRJEB31778, sample SAMEA3449230) | human gut metagenome | biome: human gut; feature: human-associated habitat; material: faeces | place: United Kingdom | collected 2010/2012 ... | reverse complement strand
ATATTTTCCTACATAGAGGCCTTTTTGTGCTGTCCGCACAATCTGGAGCAGTTCACTATCTGAAGGACTTTTTGTATGTTATTAAAGGGACAAAGATGTCCGCAGGGTTTCCAGAAATTTCTGTGAAGCCTTTGTAAATGTCTGATATTTTTTCCAAATCAGCTGCATTTGCGGTGAAACCTGCACGGAAAGAGGACGGAAGCAGAGAGAACTGTCCTCGCTGATGTGAATGATATTGTCAAAACAGATGGCGTATCCCATGTCTTCTTCCACCATGATGGAACCATTGAACAGTAGGTTATAAGTGCCGGCAATGGTGAGGTTTTTGGCATCCTTTCCAAAGATATGCGCCAGATGATCGTCCCGGAGCATCTGTCTGGAAGTGATGAGAGGATGGGGCAAAAGATCCTGTGGAGCGATAACAGTCTTTTGGGCAAGGGGCGCGTCTTTTGGCATCAGTACGCCAAAAGTATCCACTGCAGGCAGAGGGAGAAAATCATAGCGAGATGTGTCAATCTCCCCGAATATCAGGGCAAAGTCAATGAGCCCATGATCCAGTTCTTCCAGAACGGTAGTCTTGTCGCCGCTGACAATGTGGAAATGTACCAACGGGTATTGTTTTTGCAGGGTATGGGCTGCCTGAATCAAAGGGCGGATGCCTTCTGTTTCTCCGGCGCCAATGTGGATGTTGCCCGCAATGATTTCTGTGGAACAGGCGATTTCCTCCTGAGCTTTTTCCAGCAGCTCCATAACTTCTTGGGCGCGTTTCCGCAGAATCATCCCTTCTTCTGTGAGGGTGATTTTTCGGTTGCCTCGCAGGAATAATGTTTTCCCCAATTCTTCTTCCATTTCTTTCAGCTGCCGTGAAAGTGTGGGCTGGGACAAATGGAGCGCCTGAGCGGCGGCAGAAATGCTCTGTTCTCTGGCAACCGTGAGAAAATATTGCAGTACACGAAGTTCCATGGGCAAGACCTCTTTTTTTTACTTGGAATTATAACATGTTTTGTTATGCCTGAAAAGCATAACAATGTATTTGATATAAGTATTTGTTCTTTGAACTGGAAGCGGATATAATGATGCTAAGGAAGTGCAGGCTGCAAATAGTACGATGAATGGGGGAAAATCTATGAAAAGAAAGCGAACCATAAAAGTATTTTGTTTTACGGCTATTTTGATGTGTGCCCTTGTGCCTAGTCTGTGGATTTCCATGAATATTCCAGATGAAAGGACAACGGCAGAAGCACCGGAACAGACAGTTATGGAGGAGGAAGTGCAGATGGAAAAGATGCAGATTGTGATCGGACAGAAAACTTACAGCGTTTCCCTTTATGATAATGAAACGACAAAATCTCTGAAAGAGATGTTGCCTATGACAGTTTCCATGGAAGAACTCAACGGCAATGAAAAATATACTTATCTTTCTCAATCCTTGCCCACAGATCGGGTATATCCGGGGCAGATTCACACAGGTGATCTGATGCTTTACGGTTCAGATTGTCTGGTGCTGTTTTATGAAGATTTTGCCACAAGCTATGGTTATACGCCTTTGGGCAAGGTGGATGACCCTGTCGGTTTGGCAGAAGCCGTAGGCAGTGGGGCAGTGGAAGTGACTTTTCAGATGGGAGTGGAATAAACAATGAATATTCTGGTATTGAACGGCAGCCCGCGGAAACACGGGAATACAGCCTTTATGATTGATGCCTTTCTGGATGGGGCAAAACAGCAGGGACATCATGTGGATGTGATTTCTGTTTGCGAAAAGAATATTAATGGCTGTTTGGCTTGTGAATACTGTCATACAAAAGGAAATGGTGCCTGCATCCAGCAGGATGACATGCAGGAAATTTATCCTTTATTGCAGGAAGCGGAAATGGTTGTATTGGCGTCCCCAGTGTATTATCATGGATTTAGTGGGCAGTTACAGTGTGCCATCAATCGAATCTATGCGCTGGATAAACCGAAAAAATTGAGAAAAGCCGCATTGTTCCTGTCTTCCGGCAGTGATAGCGTATACGACGGCGCCATTTATGCTTACGAAAATTCCTTTATCCAGTATCTGGGACTGGAAAATATGGGGATTTTTAAAGCCTATGATGTACAAAATCAGTCGGAAGCCCTGCGGAAAGAACTCTTTGCTTTTGGCAGCTCTCTGGAAAATATGCCTTTGTCACTGGAAGAATTTCTGGCAGTTATGGACAGCGGAAAAGAAGTTGTGGCTGGTTCCGACGTGCATCAGTGTATGCATGTGCTGGCACAGGAAGCCCTGAAAATCACTGCAAAGCTCAACAATGCTTACCATACGCCGGAAGAAATCACAGAATTGTTCTGCAAATTGACAGGAAAAACCGTTGGGGAAAATTTTGCAGTCTTTCCGCCTTTCTATACAGACTGCGGAAAGAATCTGACCATTGGGAAAAACGTATTTTTCAACAGCGGATGCAGAATGCAGGATCAGGGCGGCATCACCATTGGCGATGGTACCCTGTTGGGACATAACGTGGTTCTGGCAACACTGAACCATGACAAAAATCCAGAAAAAAGAGGAAATATGCACCCCGCAGCCATCCATATTGGAAAAAATGTGTGGATTGGCGCCAACGCAACCGTTCTGCCGGGGGTAACCATCGGTGACGGCGCCATTGTAGCGGCAGGCGCGGTGGTTTCCAAAGATGTAGCGGCAAATACCATTGTGGGCGGTGTACCTGCAAAAATCATCGGAAATGTAGAGAAATAAGGAGGAATAGAAGATGTTAGGAAATTTCTATTATAGCAACCCTACAAAGCTGTATTTTGGGGAAGATGCTTTGCAGAATCTGGAAGCGGAATTGCAGAAATACGGCGATACTGTACAGTTGATTTATGGCGGCGGTTCCATCAAAAAAAGCGGATTGTATGACCAGATTATCGAAATCCTCATCGCATGCGGAAAAACCATTGTGGAGGACGGCGGCGTCATGCCCAACCCAACAATCAAAAAAGTATACGACGGCTGTCAAAAAGCAAAAGAAAATGATGTAGACCTGCTTCTGGCTGTAGGCGGCGGTTCTGTCTGCGACTATGCCAAAGCCGTTTCTGTTTCCACATGGTGCGAAGAAGACCCTTGGGATAAGTATTATCTGCGGATGGAAGATGTGGATAACCGTATCATTCCTGTGGGCTGTGTGCTGACAATGGTGGGAACCGGCTCTGAAATGAACGGCGGCTCTGTTATCACCAACCATGAGCAGAAATTGAAAATTGGTCATGTTTTTGGAGATAATGTGTTTCCCAAGTTTGCTATCCTGAATCCGAAACTGACTTACACACTGCCCAAATGGCAGATGGTATCCGGCATTTACGATATCATGAACCATATCACAGAACAGTATTTCTCCGGCGATGATGACAACACCACCGATTATATCGCCGAAGGTCTGATGCGTTCTTTGATTCACAGCAGCCGTATTGCTGTCAAAGACCCTGAAAACTATGAAGCCCGCAGCAATATCATGTGGACAGCAACATGGGCGCTGAATACCTTGCTGGATATGGGCAAGACCACCGACTGGATGGTGCATATGATTGGGCAGTCCATTGGCGCTTATACAGATGCTACCCATGGTATGACATTGTCTGCCGTTTCCATTCCTTATTATCGTGCCATCTGCCCTTATGGTCTGCAAAAATTCAAACGCTTTGCCATGAATGTATGGGATGTAAATCCAGCAGGCAAAACCGATGAAGAAATCGCTGATGAAGGTCTGAAAGCCATGGAAAGCTGGATGCGGGAACTGGGTCTGGTTATGAACATCCGTGAACTGGGTGTTACAGAAGACATGCTGCCCGGTATCGTCAAAGGCACTTTCATTCTGGACGGCGGTTATAAAGTGCTGACAGAAGATGAAATCATGGAAATTCTGAAAGAAAGCATGTAAAACATTTTCAATATAACAAAATCCCCTTTGCCAAGAAATTGGAAAGGGGTTTTTCTATGAGAAAATAAATTTCTATCAAAGCTGAACTGTTGTCCAGTCTTCGCAGTTCCAGACTTCTGTCACCACGTCCTGATAAAATTCCGGTTCGTGACAGATCAGCAGGATACTGCCTTTGTATGCTTTCAATGCACGTTTCAGTTCTTCTTTTGCGTCCACGTCCAAGTGGTTGGTAGGTTCGTCCAGCAGCAATACGTTTGTTTCGTTGTTGATAAGTTTGCACAGACGGACTTTTGCCTGCTCGCCCCCGCTGAGAACTTTCACCATGCTTTCGATGTGTTTGGTGGTCAAGCCGCATTTTGCCAGTGCGGAACGGACTTCATACTGGGTGTAGGAGGGGAATTCCTTCCAGATTTCGTCGATGCAGGTCACGTTATCGGTGTATTTCTTTTCCTGCTCAAAATAGCCGGGATAGAGATAATCCCCCAGTGTGGTTTTGCCGCTGATGGGCGGGATTTCTCCAATGATGGATTTGAGCAGTGTGGTTTTCCCGATACCGTTGGCGCCTACCAGAGCGATTTTCTGTCCCCGTTCCATGGAAAGGGTCAGAGGACGGGAAAGGGGCTTGTCATAACCAATGACAAGGCCTTCTGTTTGGAAGATATATCTGCCGGAAGCACGAGCTTCTTTGAAATTGAATTCCGGCTTGGGTTTTTCCTTTGCCAGTTCGATGACATCCATTTTATCCAGTTTTTTCTGGCGGCTCATTGCCATGTTTCTGGTGGCAACGCGGGCTTTGTTTCTAGCAACGAAGTCTTTCAGGTCTTCGATTTCCTGCTGCTGTTTCCGATAAGCCGCTTCCAACTGGGCTTTTTTCATTTCATACACTTCCTGGAATTTTTCGTAGTTGCCTACATAGCGGTTCAGTTCTGCGTTTTCCACATGATAAATGAGGTTTACTACGCTGTTGAGGAAAGGAATGTCGTGAGAAATGAGGATGAAGGCGTTTTCGTAGTCGATGAGATACCGCTTCAGCCATTCGATGTGGTTTTCATCCAGATAGTTAGTTGGTTCGTCCAGCAGAAGGATGTCCGGTTTTTCCAACAACAGTTTACCCATGAGGACTTTGGTGCGCTGACCGCCGGAAAGCTCTGTGACGTCTTTATCCAGACCGATGTCTGTCAGACCCAATGCACGACCGATTTCTTCTACTTTGGAATCAATGATATAGAAGTCATGATGTTCCAGCAATTCCTGAATGCTGCCTGTTTCTTCCATCAGGAAATTCATCCGTTCTTCGTCGGCTTCTGCCATTTCCGCATAATAGCCGTTCATCTGAGCTTCCAAGTCAAAGAGAAAGGCAAAAGCGGACTGGAGGACATCTCGAATGGTCTGACCTTTTTCCAGTACGGCGTGCTGATCTAAATAGCCTACACGGACGTTCTTGGACCATTCGATCTTTCCTTCGTCGGGCATAAGTTTGCCGGTGATGATATTCATAAATGTGGATTTTCCTTCGCCGTTGGCGCCGACAAAGCCAACATGTTCCCCTTTAAGCAGGCGGAAAGAAACGTCTGTGAAAATGGCTCTGTCGCCGAAGCTGTGGCTCAGTTTTTCTACATTCAAAATGCTCATGAAAGTTCTCCTTTTTCGATAATCTGTTCTAATACAATGGCTGCGCCAAAATCATCACAGCTTTTGGTGACGAAATCAGCGACTTTTTTGATATGGTCTTCGCCGTTTTCCATGGCAACGCCGGTGCCGGCAAATTCCAGCATAGGCAGGTCGTTATCCCTGTCTCCAAGAGCAAGGACATTTTCCCGGGGGATATCCAGAATGCCGCAAAGGTGGGAGAGGGCATGGGCTTTGGTTGCCATGAGGCTGGTGACTTCAATGTTCTTTTCGGAGGAAGCTGTGACGGAAGCCAGCCTTGTTTCCTTTAATGTCTGCCAGATATGGTCTTTCAGCTTCATATCGCTGAAAACAAGATTGATGTTTTCAAGAATATCCTTCTGTTTTTCCAGCGCGCCCCAGAAGTCAGAGAGAGGAATTCTGGTGGCACGGGTATACTTCATGTGGGTATCCGTCAGGTGATAACGGGAAAGGTTGTCGTATGCATCCTGAGAAATATACGCCTTTCCGTCAATGAAAAACTCCGTCAGTATGGGAAGTCCCTTTACGGTTTTTACGGTCTTTTCCACGGCTTCCGCTGAGAGAAGGCTCTGAAAAAGATTCTGTTTTTGTTCCGCGTCATAAACTGCCGCGCCGTTGCTGGTGATGACATACTTCAGAAAGGGCAGTTCTTTGACGCATGTGGGCAGTGCGGCAAAAGGTCTGCCTGTGGAGGGCACAAAAAAAATGCCCATTTCATGAATGGAAGTCAGCGCCTTTTGCAGACGGGGGGTGATTTCTTTTTGACTTGTCAGTAATGTGCCGTCCAGATCGGAGGCAATGAGTTTGATTTTGTTCATAAAAAAACGCCTCTATCCTTTAAACAATATAGATTCCATATGTCATATCTTTTTATTTTAGCAAAGAATGAATGGGGAAACAATAGGCGAAAGCCTTGTTTTTGCTGGGATACCGTTTTTTTCTGTACGTTAAGGAAAATATAGGGAAATTTGATTCTTTGTCTTGAACATTTCAGAAAATTATGATACGATGATTGCAAAGTGAATCATGTGTAACGAAATTCTATTGGGGTGATGTCATAAAATAACTCCAATACTGGCTTTTAAAAAGCATTCGGGACGGGAAACCTGGTTATTGGAACCAGGCTTTTTTTGTTTATGGGCATGATTCCAAAAGGCAAAGATGGTGTGAGCAGCAGAAAGGAGACAAACATGGAAAGAACAGTGGCAACTTTGAAGGAAAGAATTCGTGCCGGCAGCGCAAAAATCCCCGCAGAAAAGGTAATTCGCGGCGGTATGCTGGTAAACGTTATGTCCAGCGAAATTTATCCCGCGGATATTGCTGTCTATAAAGATATGATTGCGGCAGTGGGTGATGTGGAACCTTATATCGGTCCTGATACAGAAATCATCGACGCAACAGGCAAATATCTGGTACCCGGTCTGATTGACGGTCATATCCACAGCGAATGCAGCAAACTGAGTATCACAAGCTATGCAAAAGCAGTTGTGCCTCACGGTACCACCAGCATGATTTCCGGTCTGGATGAATACATTTCCGTATCCAATCTGGAAGGTCTGCAGGAAATTTTCGCAGAAATCAAACAGAGTCCTTTGAAAGTGTTCTGGGGCGCTCCTTATAAAACACCTTATACCGTTCCTCAGTCTACCGTATCTTTCAACTTCAACAAAGATGTTCATGAAATGGTACAGAAATGGCCTGAATGCTACGGCGTATGGGAAACAGTAACAGAATTCGTACAGGAAGAAGACGAAGACACACTGGGCGCTATTGCAGAAGCATACAAAAACAATCTGCCCGTATTTGGCTGCGCACCTATGGCAAGAGGCACAAAACTGAACGGTTACCTGTGCAGCGGCGTGCGTCTGGATCACGAAAGCTATGACCACGAAGAAGTTGTGGAAAAAATGCGGAAAGGTATGCACATGCTCATCCGTGAATCTTGTGTAACACACTTCCTGGCAGAAAACATCCGTGCGGTGACAGAAGTAAACCCTGCTTTTGCTCGTCGTGTAAGCTTCTGCACAGACGACGTAACAGCAACAGATATTCTGAGCAAAGGCCATTTGGATCATGTGGTACGTCTGGCAATCCAGGCTGGCGTTGATCCCATGACAGCCATCCAGATGGCTACTATCAACAGCGCGGAAGCATACCGCATCGACCATCTGGTTGGTTCCATCTGCCCCGGCAGAATCGCGGACATCCTGTTCGTAGATAATCTGGAAGAATTCACCATTGCAAAAGTTATGACAAACGGTCAGATGGTAGCAGAAAACCATCACATTTCCTATGAACTGAAAGCGCCTGCAAGAAGCCCTATCTTCAAAGGTCAGCTCAAATGTAAAATGACAACAAAAGAAGATTTCGAATACAAAGTGCCTATCCAGAACGGCAAAGCAAAAGTGCTGTCCATGGATGTAAAAGGCCCCTTCGTTCGTAAGAGACGCGATGTGGAACTGAAAGTTGTAAACGGCGTGATCCAGCCTGATACCCAGCAGGATGCCATCATGGTTTCCGTTCTGGAAAGATTCGGCAAAAACGGCAACAAATCTCTGGCATTCTGCTCCGGTTGGAAACTGAAAAACGGCGCTATGGCTTCTACTTGCGCACCTGACGACAACAATCTGGTTGTTATGGGTTCCAGCGCAGAAGATATGTCCATCGCTGTGAACCATCTGATTGAACAGGGCGGCGGTCAGGTTGTTGTAGAAAACGGCAAAGTGATCGAATTCCTGCCTCTGTCTGTAGGCGGCATCGTTAGCGACGAAGAACCTGAAGTAATCGCAGAGCTGGAAAAGAAAATCGACGAAGCGGCAAGAAGAATCGGCTCCGACCTGCCTAATCCTATGATGTACATGTTCTTCCTGCCCATCACAGCAATCCCTGACTACGCTCTGACAGACGTTGGTCCTGTGGATTACTGCGCATTGACCACCTATGATCCCGTTTTGGAACTGGTAGAAGAATGAGAGAAGGGGTTGCCATGAAGAAAGAAGAACTGAGAAAACTGATCCTCACAGCAAAAGGCGCTGTGGAAGCGGATGTTGTTATCAAGAACTGTAAAGTGGTAAACGTATTTACTGGTGAAATTCAGGAAGGTGATATTGCCATTTCCGGCGACCAGATTGCAGGTGTTGGGCAGTATCAGGGAAAAGTGGAAGTGGATGCCGGCGGCAGATATGCCGCTCCCGGCTTCATCGACAGCCATATTCACATTGAATCCTCTTATGTAAGTCCTGAAGAACTGGGTAGACTGCTGGTGCCTCATGGCGGCTGCACCATCATCGCAGACCCTCATGAAATCGTAAACGTTATGGGCATTCAGGCACTGGACTACATGATGGAAGCAGCAAAGAACACCAAAATGGATGTAAAATATATGCTGCCTTCCTGCGTACCTGCCACACCTTTTGAACATGCTGGTCTGGTACTGGGCGCAGATAAAATGGAAGAACCCATTGAACGGGAAAATATCCTTGGTCTGGGCGAATTCATGAATTTCCCCGGTGTTTTCAATGCCGATGATGATACACTAGATAAACTGATGGTTGCGAAAAACGCAGGAAAACTCATCGACGGGCATTCTCCCGGTCTGACAGGCAAAAACCTGACCGCTTATGCCAGTGCCAGAATCCAGGGCGACCATGAATGCGCTACTGTGGAAGATATGAAAGAACGTCTGCGCCTGGGTATGTATATCCTGCTGCGTGAAGGCTCTGCCTGCCATGACCTGCGCAGACTGCTCAAAGGCGTGACACCGGAAAACAGCCGCAGATGTCTGCTGTGCTCCGACGATAGACAGCCTAAAACCATCCTGCAGGAAGGTCACTTGGACAACCACCTGCGTATGTGCGTAGAAGAAGGCATTGACGCCATGACAGCCATCCGTATGGCAACACTGAATGCGGCAGAATGCTTTAGACTCTATGACAGAGGCGCCATCGCTCCCAGCTACCGTGCAGACGTTGTGCTGCTGGATGATCTGGAACAGTTCCATGTGCATAAAGTTTGGATTCGCGGGGAACTGGTGGCAGAAGAGGGCAAATATCTGCCGGAATTCAAAACCCACGATATTTCCACCGTACGCAACAGCGTGCATCTGAAAGATTTCTCCGTGGATAAATTCAAAATGCATTTGAAATCCGATCATGTCCATGTGATCACCATTCAGCCCGGCGGTGTTGTGACAAAGAAAGAAACAGCTCATATTCCTGTGGAAAACGGTGAATTTGTGTTCTCTCCTGACAACGACATCGTGAAAGTTGCCGTTGTGGAACGTCACCAGATGACAGGTAATGTGGCATGCGGCTTCCTGAAAGGCTATGGCATCAAAGAAGGCGCTGTGGCGCTGTCCATTGCCCATGACTCTCATAACATCATCGTGACAGGTGTCAGCGATGAAGAAATGGCATTTGCCGTAGAAAAACTGAAAGAACAGAACGGCGGTATCGTTCTGGTGAAAAACGGCGAAGTCATCGAAAGTATGCCTATGCCCATTGCAGGGCTTATGAGTGATCAGAGCGGCGAATGGGTAAAACAGAAACTCATCGACATTCACGACAAAGCATATAGCGAATTGGGCGTAGCAGGGGACGTAGAACCTGTTATGACACTTTGCTTCATGTCTTTGGCGGTTATCCCCGAAATCAAACTGACAGATATGGGTCTGTTTGATGTGGGCACATTCTCCTTCATTCCTGTGGAATGTGAAGCATAAAATATAAAAAATCAGACCTCGTTTTCCTGTGGAAAGCGGGGTCTTTTTGTATAAATTCCGTGGGTTTTTATGCTGTTGTGTGTAGAATAAGATAGAAGGATCAATCAGGAACAGTGAAAGGGGGAACGGTATGAAAGAAGCGGAAATCATTGCGAGGCTGAGAGATGGGGACAGTCAAGCGATGGAAGCATTGATGCAGCAGTACGGTCCTTTTCTGCGATATATTCTGACACCAATCCTGCCCAATGCCAGTGAACGGGAGGAGTGTTTTTCGGAAGTTATCGTGCGTATCTGGCAGAAGCAAGCACAATATGACCCCGAAAAAGGTTCATGGAAAGCTTGGATAGCAGCCATTGCCAGAAATGCGGCGCTGAATTGGAACAGAAACCGAAAACAGACGGAATCTTTGTCAGAAGAAATACCCACAGACACCATGATACCAGAAGATATTCTGCTGCGAAAAGAACGGCAGAAAATATTGGAACAGGCGCTATTGCAAGTATCCCGTCAGGAACGTCTGCTTTTTTACAGAAAGTATTACTATATGCAATCCACAGCACAGATTGCCAGAGAACTTGGCATGACGGAACGGGCTGTGGAGGGAAAACTTTATCGTTTGAAAAAGAAATTGCGGGAATTGTTAGGAGGGGATACGGTATGAAACAAAGGATAGAGGATAATGAATTTGATGTTTGGCTGGAATCTAGTGTGCCGGAATTTTTGCCTGATGATATCGTAAAACAGGTTACACCATGGAAAAAAGCCTTGGGGCAGGTGTTGGCAGGTTTTGTCATGACTTCTCTTTTTCTGGATGTTTTTTACTTGGATATGCTCCTTCCGGCAGTTGGTTATCTGCTTTCTTTCTGGGGTTTTTCTGCAATTTTTCGGGAAAATCGCTGGTTTCGTATCTGCGGTGGTATCACAGTTGCAAGAGGGGTATTTTTTCTGGTGAAATTGCTGCTGCCCGCAGAGATTTTTCTGGAATTGGTTTATACAAAGACAGCTTTTCTCTTTGCTGCTGGATTTTACACCTATGGAGTTTTTGCTATTCTCTTTTGCCTTTGGTTGGGACTTCGGACAGTGCAGCAAAAAGCAGGATTATCTCCCAAGGCGAAGGGCGTACTGGTTTTGATGCTGTGGTATCTCGTGTTTTATTTGCTGAGGATGTTTTTTGGTTATTTAGGATTGTTGCTTCCCATTGCCTTGTTTGTGGTGTATGCTTTTGCGGTGCAAAGTATGATGAACATCATGAAGGAGTTGGAGGATGCAGGATATGTCATGGATATTGCGCCCACAAGAATTCCTAAGCAGATCAGTGGTATTTGTATTCTGGGACTGTTTTTTGCGGCAGCATTGCTTTAGTTTCTACAGTTTTTGGAGAAATCGGCATATCCAACAGATTCCTAGTATGCTACAATAAAGAAAAGGGCAGAAGGGGGCGCAGATATGCGGGACGAAGCGTGGATAGAAGCAGGAAAACGAATGATACTCCGGCAATTTTACATCAGGGAATCTATGCGTATTTTTCTCATGTTTGTTATGTGTATGGTAGTCAGTATCCTGTGGGCTGTGAGTACGGGACAAATGGTGGTTTTTCTCATAGCCATCGGGATTACAGTTATCGTGATTCTGCGGATGGTGACCATTTGCAGCAGAGAATTTCGCAATGCTTTTGCGGACTTATATCCCCCTAGACAAGAGCAGATCATCATGGATTATTTGCAGCCCCATACCATTTATCGGCTCTTTGGCGGGGAAGTCCACATGCTTTCTGATGCCATGATTTGCCGGAATGGTGCAAAACTGCTGCTCATACTGCCGGAGGAGGTGGATGTGATCAAGACTATGAAATACAGCGGAGAAAGCGCTTTTGTCCGTGGCGTTTGGATCACTACGGATACCATGAAAAAATATCGGCTGGAATTTATGGCAGGACAGCAGCAAAATATCAAGCATATCGTCATGTGGTTGAAGCACAAAAAGCCGGAGATCACATGGCAGAGAAATTCCTGATAAAAAAGAAAGCTGAAATCTTTGGAAAAGGATTTCAGCTTTTTATTGTATTTTTTATTCTTGGTGTTGGGCAAGGAAGCTTTCCAAAGACTTTTGAAATGCCGCGTCCTGCTCCGGTGTGCGTTTTTTGATGTGACCGCCGCGGCTTTTTTTCTGGCGGCGCATTTCCCGGGAAATATGACGCTCAAAGAGCATACGGTCAATGGTGTCGTTGCCGTAGAAAAAGCCATTGGGATGAAGCACCGCGGCACCTTTTGTGAGAAACAGAGTGGCAAGACCATAGTCGGATGTGACGCACAAATCTTGTTTCTGCGCCAGATTTGCCAGCACCAGATCGGCACTATCAGCGCCTTTGTCCACGGTTTTGACGGTGACAAAAGGTTCCTCATAGAAAAGTTGGTGGGCAACATCGCAGACCATTAGCACTTCTTTTTCATATTTCTTTGCAGCCCTGACAATGATTTCTTTCACAGGGCATGCGTCTGCGTCAACAAGGATTTTCATTTTTCTGCTCCTTTCTGGGGAGGTATCAGTTTACGCCGGAAATAGAGCACATCATCCATGGGATTTTCGTAATAGGCAGAAATTTCTTCAAACCCATTTCTGCGGTACAGGCGGATGGCGCTTTCCATAGGCAAAAGGGTATCCAGAACCATTTCTTCGTATCCGTCTGCTGCTGCCAGATTTACGATTTCGGTCAGCAAAGCCTGTCCTATGCCGTCTTTGCGATAAGCAGGCAATACATACAACCGCTTCATTTCGCAGCGAACAGCAGAATGACGGCAGTAAGCCACACAGCCCACAACGTCGCCATGATCCGCAACAGCCGCCAAAAGTCTGCCTGCGGGAAAACCATATTTTTTCTGAAGGTCTGCCAGTTCTGCGCTGAGATTTTGAAAAAATAAATCCCGTCCCAGACTGTCGGTATATGCTACAATCAAACTTTTGACTTCTGTCAAATATGTAAAACCATCTGTAATTTTCATGGAAACAACTCCTTTGAAAAAGATTTTTCTCTATTATATGATAGAGGCGGTTTTTTCACAAGAGATGGAATGGGACTTTACGAATGGAGGGAAGATCAGTATAATGAGTACGTCAAAGGACTTTTGACAGAAAGGAACATGCTTATGAAAAAAGAACAATTGATCTGTCGGGGCTGCGGGAACGGATGCTTTCTGGAAGCAGTTCATGATGGAGATACATTGATAGAATTGGCAGGAAATAGTTGTGACGGCGGACGACGCTATGCGACAGAACAACTTTTGCGAAACTACTTGCAAACTGCTTTGCCTACGGTTGACGGCAGAGAAGTGCAGGTTGTTTCCAGAGAGAAAGTATCTCAGCCCATCCGTCTGCGCTGTCTGAAGGCGCTGGAAGGTATTGTGCTGGAAACGCCTGTCATTAAAGGCGAAATGGTGCTTTGTGATGCGGCAGATACGGGCGTGGATATTGTAGCGGCGGAGAATTTGTTTTAAGAGGTGAGAAACGTGATACGGTTTTATGGAGAAAAACCATATAGAGCGGCGGTGATCCATGGCGGTCCCGGGGATATTGGTGGTATGCGTCCCGTTGCGGAGCGGCTAGGTAAGACTTTTGGCGTTATGGAGCCTATACAGTCACAATACACGACCATTGCATTGGTCATGGAACTGCGGCGGCAGCTGGGGCTTCATATCAAAGAACCCATCACCCTTATCGGGCATTCCTGGGGCGCGTGGCTGTCTTTGCTGGTGGCATCCTGCTATCCTTTTCTGGTTGAACGGGTGGTGCTGGTAGGCTGTCCGCCATTGGAGGAGATCTACGCAGGGCATATCCATGAACGGCGAATGAAACGTTTATCCAAAAAAGAACAGGAACGCTTTATCTGGTATATGAAACATATGGCTGCCATCACTGCGGAGGGATGGGAAGACCTGCGACAATTGATGATTAAGGCAGACCATTATGCCCAGAAACCAAATGCGTCTTCCTATGCGCAAATGGATGGGAAAATGTATGAGCGTGTTTGGCCAGAAGCCATAGAAATGCGGCGCAACGGTAATTTGATGCGGTATATCCAGTCTGTTGCCTGTCCCATACATATCATCCATGGGGATTATGACCCCCATCCTTTAGAGGGTATCATCAATCCTCTGGACAGTTTGTGTATTCCTTATCGTTTGCAGATATTGCAAAAATGCGGACATGCGCCTTTTGACGAAATATTTGCGGAAGAACGGTTTTATCAGATTCTGGAGCAGATTTTACGCAGTTAAAGAAAAAACGGAAATCTCCTTTAGAGACTTCTTCATCAGAATACAAAGAAAGCTGAAATCCTTATGGTACAGAGGATTTCAGCTTTTTTTGTATTTACTCAGTTTTAATTTGAACTGTTTTCTTCTAAAGACATCCGTTCTTTTTATGGAAAAATCAGAAGCCCATGTCTTCGCCTACCAGAATCACTTTGATTCTCTTAGCGGGACGGCAAAGGCGGGTGATGAGGATTTCGTTGCAGATACATTCTTCGGAAGTGCAGTTGTGGCATCTGCCTGTGGTTGCGCAGGGAGTTTTGCCCATAAAACGCATGCTGTTGACAGGTGCAGCATAACCGCGGATGCGTTTTACAGCAGCATCCACATCCTTGGCAACTTTATTCATGCCGCAAATAACGATGACGTTTTTGGGACCGAAGCAGATGGCAGCAACACGGTTGCCTGTGCCATCGATGTTGACCATGATACCATCTTCAGAGATGGCGTTTGTGCTGGTCAGATAGTAATCTACCAACAGACCTTTCCGATGCAGTTCAGCCACTTCTGCGGGGTTTTTGCCCAGATCGCGGTCGATGACTTCATAATCACCTTCATGGAGGGCTTTTGTCAGACCCATTTCACGAATGGTTATGGAACCGCCCCAGGATACGGAACTTTTTTCGGGAATCAGAGATACTGCTTTTTCCAGTGCTTCTGCCGCTGTGGGACAGTAATATGCTTCAAAGTGACGTTTTTCCAGATTTTCAACTAATGTTTTGCCTAATAATTCATTGCGTAATTCCTTTGGTGTAGCCATGGAACAAGACTCCTTTCCAGATGTAAATTCTTTTGTAAACAACTTTATTTTAGCACAAAGCGGAAAACAGGCATAGCTTTTTTTATTTTTTTCCAAAAGTCATCTGTTTTTCTTGCAAAAGCGGAAGGTGCTGGTTTATCATAGAGATACTGAGGTTTTGAAATAAGGAGAAGAAGTATGGCTAAATATATCGAAAGCGCGCAGAATCGGCTGGTGAAACGGCTTCACGGCTTGAAACTGCGTAAAAATAGAGAAAAAGAACAGGTTTTTGTGGCAGAAGGCATTCGCTTTGTGGGAGAAATTCCAAAGGATTGGCCTGTGGAATGCTATGTGGTGTCTGCCTCTTATGCGGCGGAATACGACATCACGGAGCTGGAGAAACGGGCGGAAGTATATGTTTTGACAGATCACCTCTTTGCGGATGTGGCAGAAACGGAAAATCCCCAGGGGATTATGGCCATCTGCGGCAGAAAAGAGTATGATCTTGCGGAAATGTTGGAAAAGAAAAACGCCTTTTTCCTTATGGCAGAAGAAATGAACGACCCCGGCAATCTGGGGACGGTCATCCGTACAGCAGACGCCTGTGCGGTGGATGCGATTTTCCTTTCTAAAGGAAGCGTAGACCTGTATAATCCCAAAACACTGCGGGCAACTATGGGTTCTGTGTTCCACATTCCCGTATTCCAGAATGTTTCTCTGGATGAAATGGCAACGGAATTGCGGGAAAAGGGCATTCCCCTTTATGCGGCACATTTGCAGGGCAGACAGTATCCCTATAGTCTGAATCTGCGCCGTGCCTGCGCCTTCCTCATTGGCAATGAAGCCAGAGGTCTGTCGGAAGAAGCGGCAGCCCTTTGTGATAGCTATGTGAAAATTCCCATGCCGGGGCAGGCAGAATCCTTGAATGCGTCAGTGGCAGCGGCGGTGCTTCTATATGAAGTGGTGCGCCAGCGGCTTATTCCAAGACAGAATTAAAAAGAACAGGGAAGTACAAAATCTTATGAGATGGATTTTGTGCCTCCCTGTTTTTATTTTACAATATGCGGTTATTGATTTTCAACTTTCCGCCTTCGTAGGCTTTTTCTTCGCTGCCTGCGAATGTGGAGCGTTTTACAGTGTCTTTTCCGTATTTCATACGGATTAAATCCATGGCGGCATCGGCTTTTTTCTGTTTACTCCAGTCTGGTTCCAGCAGAGAAAGCTGCACACAACCTTCGTCACAAAGCTTGCCTGCGCGAATGCCTAAGAGCCGCAGGGGTTCGCCTTTCCAAGCATGGTCAAAAACTTCCATGGCAGTTTCATAGACGGCGTTGGTGCAGTCGATGGCGTTGAGCAGCTGTTTTTGATGGGAATAGACCTGAAAATCCGATGTTTTCAGTGTGACAGCGATTTCCTGGGCACAAAGTTGGCTGCCCCGCAGACGAAGAGCAACGGTTTCTGAAAGAGCCAGAAGGATTTTGTGGGCAGTTTCCCGGTCTGTCACGTCATAGGCGATGGTGGTGCTGTTGCCGATGCTTTTCATTTCATGTACCTCTGTGGCTGCCGCTACAGGGCTGTCGTCCATACCGTTGGCAAAAGCGTGTAAGGTCATACCGAAACTTTTAAATTCCCGTACCAGCAGGTCTGTGGGATATTTTGCCAAATCGCCAATGGTGCGGATACCCATTTTCCGCAGTTTTGGCGCTGTGCGTCTGCCGACCATGAACAGCTCAGAAACAGGCAGGGGCCATAACTTTTTCTCCAGCTCATCGGGGAAAAGGGTAATGATTTTATTGGGTTTTTCCAGTTCTCCTGCCATCTTTGCCAGCAGTTTATTGCAGCTGATGCCAATATTTACCGTAAAACCAAGTTCTGTAAAGATGCGCTGCTGGATGGTTTTGGCAGCTTCCAGTGGAGGACCGAAGAGGGCTTCCATGCCTGTATATTCCAAAAAACCTTCGTCAATGCTGAATTGTTCGATGCGGTCAGAATATTCACCCAAAAGTTGAAACATTTTTTCTGAGGAACGGGAATATAATGGAAAATCAGGAGGGATACAGACAAGCTCCGGGCATTTCTGCAATGCCATGCCTGTGGGTTCCCCAGTCTGGATGCCATATTTTTTGGCAGGGGTGCTTTTGGCAAGAATGATGCCTCGGCGGCTTTGTCCGTCACCTGCTACGGCAGAAGGAATTTCCCTAAGGTCAACGGTTTCGCCGTCTTTGAGCCGCTGGACGGCAGACCAGCTTAAAAAAGCACTGTTGACGTCAATATGAAATATGATTCTGCTCATGGGGAACACCTCCTTTTGTTTTTTCTTTATTATATCATAGAAAGAAAAGAGAGGGGAAACTTAAAAAAACTTTCATTGTTTTACAAGGCACTTCCATTTATAATAGTAGTATGAGCATTGGCAAATCACAGGAGAAAGAATAGGTGATGACATTGAAAAACAATGGCAAAAAACTGCTGCTGGCAGGTTTGGCGGCAGGTGCGTTTTTATATTGGCAGGACAATGCACTGACAGTGACACAGATGACTTGCACCACTATGGTGCCGAAAGCATTTCACGGATATAAGATTCTGCATATTTCCGACTTGCAGAACAAAATGTTCGGCAAAAATCAGGAACGGCTTATCTATAAAGCAGAGTGTACAGCACCAGATCTCATCGTCATTACAGGGGATCTCATTGACCGGAGCAGAACCGATCTGAATGCGGCAATGGACTTGATCCGCGGCATTGTGAAACTGGCACCGGTCTACTATGTTTCTGGCAATCACGAGCACCAGTCCGGGTATTATGAGGACTTGGTGGAACTGCTGACAGCAGAAGGCGTGAAGGTGCTGGACAACGGCAAGAGCATTCTGGAGCGAGACGGCGATACCATCACATTGCTGGGATTGGCGGATAAGAGAGTAAATCCTCATTATGGAAAAATTTTGGATATGATGTGCAAAGGGCATGAGGATGATTTCAAACTGCTGTTGTGCCATCGCCCGGAACTTTTTGCGGATTATGTGGAAAGAGAAATTCCACTGGTATGCTGTGGTCATGCCCATGGCGGACAGATTCGTCTGCCTTTTATCGGCGGCTTGTTTGCACCAAATCAGGGCTTTTTCCCTAAGTATACAGAAGGAATGCATCGAGCAGGGAAAACTTCCATGGCTGTCAGCCGTGGCTTAGGCAACAGCACTTTCCCTTTCCGCATCTTCAACCGTCCAGAATTGGTTGTGATTACTCTGTATCACAAAGGGGAAACAGACTATACAGAAACCACAACGGTATGATATACTGTTAAATGATTCTATCAATTTATAAAGAAAGAAGGAAAATGACATGGCAAAAAATCCTGTTGTAACATTTCAGATGAAAGACGGCGGCGTGATCAAAGCGGAACTGTATCCCGAAATCGCGCCTAACACAGTAAACAACTTTATCTCTCTGGTAAACCACAATTTCTATGATGGTCTGATTTTCCATCGTGTCATCAGAGGCTTCATGATTCAGGGCGGCTGCCCCGATGGCACAGGTATGGGTGGTCCCGGCTACACCATTCGCGGTGAATTCGCTTACAATGGCGTGAAAAACGACCTGAAACATACTGCAGGCGTACTGTCTATGGCACGTGCTATGCACCCCAACAGTGCAGGTTCTCAGTTCTTCATCATGCATGAAAACGCACCTCATCTGGATGGTCAGTATGCAGCTTTCGGTAAAGTGATCGAAGGTATGGATGTAGTAAACCGCATTGCAGAAACAAAAACAAGCCGCGGCGACAGACCTCTGGAAGATCAGGTAATGGAAAAAGTAACTGTGGATACATTCGGTGAAACATATCCCGAACCTGAAAAAATGTAATATGCGTAAAAAAAGCCGGAAAAGGATTCCGGCTTTTTTCTTTTGGTCTAATAGAAAAACTTTGGTAGAATTTCTACCAAAGTTTTTTTGCTATTGCCGATATAGTGTACCGTCATAATATGCCACCCATCCGGGATCCTGTTTCTTATCGCCCACCATTTGGAATGTTCCTTTATAAGTATCTCCATTTACGACTGTTGTGACATCTATGCTTACGCTTATGTTTTCGGTACAGGAACATACGGTTTCGTATTTAGAAATATGAATGGAATTTTCCGTACGAGCACCTGCCTTTAGGGTGTATGGAGCCAATTGTTTCCAGGTAAGGGTAGCACTGCTTGGTGGAGCATATGTGATAGTATCAGCGTTGGGGTTGGGTATTACGGTTACTTCACAGTTCCTTAATTCCAATTCGGCACCAAATATATGGTTGGAGCTTGCTCCAAATATACTAATGATGCCAAAAGGAATCCATATGGAAAGGATGATGGCAAGGATGGGAATTTTTTGATATCGCATAATTGCCATAATTCTTTCTTTCATCACAAATTTTGAAAAACCGTTATAGAAAACCAATTGGTTTTGACGCTGACCATGTTTTTTTTCGACCAAATGAACCAACTGCAAAGCGTAGGTTTCTCTGTGTTCTTTTCCTAAGAGTTTTAAAACACCGCGGTCACAGGCCACTTCCATATCTCGATTGATATAATGATACATGATCCAAACAAATGGATTGAACCAATTGATCATGACAACAAGAATCAGGAAATACTGAATGATCTGGTGATGATATTTCAAGTGCATATATTCATGCAAAAGGGCTTCATCGAACATGTCAGCATGTGCTTCGTAAAATCCTTTTGGAAACAGGATCATCGGCTTGAGAATGCCATAGGCAATGGGGGAGGCGATGGTTTCGTTCTCATATAAAAGATATTTCTTTGACAGACCGTAAGAGGATAAGATTTCATAGACCTCCTTTTCGTTTTCCATAGGAATGGAAGTCTGTTTGAGACGAATGGTTTTTTGAAAATCTGCAGCGAAAGTTTTTCCCACATACAAGACACCGCATATCCATACGATAAATAGTCTAAACAGAATCCGTTTGTTTTGTGATGCATCTACAATGATCGTTACAAGGTTGGAAAATATAGAATTAGATAATGACATGTGCAGAACATTTTCAATGAAATAGTAAAATGCATTATAAAAATTGTAATTTGTCGTAATATCAAAGGGAACAAAGAGTCTGAAAAAAACCAAACCCCATGAGATCCCCAAAATGATAGATGGAATTTTGTGAAGAAAAACCTTCCGAAGTGCAATGATAGATAGAACCATACATGCGACTGCGATGTTCATAAATACAAAGAGCAAGATTATTTCGACCTCTTTTCTTTATCGATCAGAGAATATAGTTCATTGATTTCTTCATCCGAAAAATCATTATTGCTAATCAATGATTTTACCAATTGAAAAGGAGAGTTATCAAAAAGATTTTTCCGAAGTTCATTGATGGAAGATGCTTGCAAATCTTCCTGTTTGACATTTGGCGTACAGATAAAGCCGGGATCAGAACGGGTAATGAGTCCTTTCTTGATGGCTCGCCGGATAATGGTATAGGTGGTGTTTGGCGCCCAACCAATTTCTTCTTCAAATACTTTGGAAATGTGACTTGCTTTGCAGGAACCGCATTTCCAAAGATATGTCAGAACTTTCAATTCAGAATCTGATGCTAACATAAAAATCACCTCTTTACTACTGATGTAGAATAATTTTATATTATATAATTCCCGTGGAAAAATCAAGGCGCAAATGTCTTCACTCAAGGAAGCAAAAGATTTGTATACATAAAAATGGCAGTTTCTATAGTTTTACGCTGATTTTTTCGTGAAAATCATGATTGTATTTTCAAAATTGGTATTATATAATTTTACTACGGATGTAGTAAAATACATTTGCAGTGATAGGGCATTGAAGAAACTAGGGGGGATAACATGAAAAGAAATCAAAATTTATGCATCATTGCTGCCTTATTTATAACCGTTTTGGCAATTTCGGCCACAAAATTTCCGTACAGAGGGGAAGCAGCTGTATCTCAGGAAACGGCAGGGCAAAAAATCTAGCAGCAATATTGTCTTCTGATGCAGATAATGTTTGTGCTGGTGTTGTGATGGATGCAAAGACTGGAGAAATTTTGGATCAGTATGGGGATATTGACGATCCATTTGAACCGGGAGCGACTTTTAAGCCGTTTGTGACAGCCATTATGCTGGAAAAGGGAAATTTATCCCTGACAGATACCATAGAAGGCGGTACCTATACCAGTGTCAATGGGACAACCATTAAAAATTACAGTGACCAGTCTGGGGAAAAAACATTTTATGATCTCTATGTTGCTTTGAATGAGCCATTCCTTGTGCGTGCTTGGGAAAGCAGAAGAGATCCCATAGATTTTTCAAAAGAGATAGCTTCCTATGGCTTTGATGAAAAGAACAAGTATCAGCCAGAATTTTTGCTGGGAAGGGGATTTACGACATCTGTACGGGAAATCGCTCAGGGATATTACATTTTGGCTGGAAATAGCGGCACAGAAAATAAAGTGATTTCCAAAGCAAACAGCAACTTAATGAAAGAATTGCTCCATGAAACGTATTTGAATTATCCATACATGGACGCAGGGCTGATGGAAGTGCAAAACGTCGGTGAAGCCGCAGGTATGTATGACAGCAGTTTTTCCATTGAAAATGAAATTGTGCATGAAACAAAAACATTTGCTGGTTTTGCGCCTTATGATGATCCAGAAGTGATTTTTGTAGTCACCATGAAGGGAGAATCCAAAATAGGTGAAGAAGTGAGTGGCAGAGTTCCCTTGGCGTGCGCAGCAACGGAGGTTTTTGAACAATACTTGCCGGAGAGAAGTTTTAAAGAAATCACAGATCTTAAGCAGGTGGAATATCTGGAAGCAAGATCTGACTATATGCTGTATTTCAGCAGACCCACATGTGCGGCATGCAAAAGAGCGGAACCATTGGTTCGCAACACAGCCAATGATTTGAAAAAAGATGTTTACTATTTGAATGTCGATCGTTTTGATGATGAAGCATTGGAGCAAATAGTATCTCAATACGGTGTTGATGCTGTGCCATGTGCAGTGAAGGTTACAGATGGAAAAATTTCTGATAAAAAACTGTTTATGGAAAACGGAAACATGAAAGAGGATGTGGATCGTTTTTTGAAAGCTTAATGTGTATCATCGGGGATAACGATAGAAAGGGCTTATAGGGGAATAGAAAAAGGGGGAGTGCCCTTTTGGATTTTGCAAATCCGAAAGGGCATTTGTTATAAGATTATAGGGTGAATGATATGATAAATGCAATGGATCAAAAACTGAAAAACGTACAATGTTTCACGGGGAATCAATTGAAGCTCATAGCTTGTCTGTGTATGCTTATTGACCACGTCAGCAAAATTCCTATGAGCAAGTACATGGATAAATTGTTTTCTTTGTCTCTTGAGGGGATGATATCAGAAGAACAGTTTTTTGCACTTCAGGATTTCCAAAGACAGGTTCTATTTGGTATCGGTACCATCGCTTTTCCTTTGTTTTGCTTTTTATTAGCAGAAGGATTTCGGTATACTAGAAACCGGAAACGGTATATAGGTTCTATGCTTGTTTTTGCGATTATCTCAGAAATTCCCTTTGACATTGGGTTTTTTCATGCGTATTCCATGGAAGCAGGGGCATTTCCCTTTTATTTTGCGTATCAGAATGTATTTTTTACATTATTTCTGGGATTGGTATGTTTGACTGGTTTAGAAGCCGTTTCACAGAGAAATCGTAATTTGGACAGAAAAGAAAAAGCAAAGGGATTTTTGCTGCAAATAGGAATCATTGCTATAGTGTCATGTGCGGCAGAACTTTTGAAGTGCGATTATGGTGCGCAAGGGATTATCTTCATAGCCGGTTTCTATATTTTTCGGAAAAGTCATGTTTTGCAAGTCGTGATGTTTCTTGTTTTGTATATGGCTACAACAGGAAATCAGCCGCCAACTTATACAATGATCGCAGCTTTCTTGTTATTGCTTTATAATGGGAAACGGGGAAAATGGAAGGCAAAATATTTGTTTTACTGGTTTTATCCAATCCATATATTCGTTTTGTATGTTATCGCTCAACTATTTTTATAACGAATGAAAAGAGGGGGATATTATGAAAAATTGGCAAGTGCTCATTGGCTTGATGGCTATTGCAATTGCGATTCTCATTAGCGGAATGCTTATTTCAAATGCGATTCAAGAGGCAGGTTCTAATATTCATGTGGGATTTACTGCTTTGGGTGAGCTCATTAGATAATCATAAACCTATGATTTGTACAACAAAAATGGCTGCTGAGGTGTCTCGGCGGCCATTTTAAGTGGAAATAATTTTTATTCTTCGATGCTTTGTGCAAAGAGTTTTACAGAGCTGCAAGAACCATCGTCATTATAGATATAAATCTCATAGGTGCCTTTTGCAGTGTGACCGTAACCCTCGCCATGAAGTTGGGGATCGAAATGATCTATCAGCAGGTTTTGTGTCGCTTCTAACCTTCCGCCAACTAATTTGCAGCCACAAGGGTATTTCACCCGATAAATGAAGCCATTGGATCCTGCATTTTCGATATAAAATATCAGTTTTCCTGATTTATGATAAAACTGATATCTGCCTTCGCCAATGAAGTCTGTTTCCATGCTTATAGATACGCCGCCCGCTTGGGAGTCACCAAGATTTTTAAGAGAGGTTGTATCACTGGAGGCAAAAGCGGTAACGGAAGAATGTGTCAATAGGAAACTCAAAAGACAAGAGATAAAAAGCTTTGATTTCATAGAAATACCACCTTTCTGTCATGGATACCCTTTCTATGATGATCATAACATTTACTACATATGTAGTCAATATTTTGATGCTGTGGAAATGGGTATTTCTATCAGAAATGCAGATGGATTAGGTGGATTTTTGCATGGGCAAAGGAAAATTGTGCAAGAAAGGGATAGATGGAAAAAGGAATCAAGGGATGTTTGAAGTTTGGCAAAAACATGTATATCAATTTCTAAAGGGAAAGCTATGGTGTGAAAGACCGCATATATGGCAGGCAAATAAAGAGGAAAGGGAATGAAGAACGCAGAAAAGGCAAAAGAGGGGGTTGTGTCAAGGATATGGTTCATAAAGTAGAGGCGAAAAAGGCTGATATTTACTGGGTTGTATAGGAATCTATACAAAAATGAGAAAAAATTATAAAAAAACACTTGCTTTTTTATTCCTTCTATGATATTATTATCAAGCAGTTTCGATTCGCGGCTGTGGCGGAACTGGCAGACGCACCAGACTCAAAATCTGGCGGTAGTGATATCGTGTGGGTTCGAGTCCCACCAGCCGCACTGAAGAAACCTTGAGAAATCAAGGTTTCTTTTTTTTCGTGTTGCATTTTGTGTTGCATCACTGAAAGTGTTCGGAAAAATAGCATCGCGAAGAAATGGACATGATTTTCAACATACGTTTTCATTTTCCATCATATTTGCGTAGTCAGGAGAAGCTGTAAAGCAGAGATGAAAACAGTCAACAGCAAGTTTGAAATTTCCGTGCTACACCCTTTTGCTCTGTATGATCTTGTTTTTTATTGGAATCCCATATCACGCAGCATTACTGTTTAAGAAAAAGCTTCATTAATGTTTTCTGCGTAGCTGACCAGACCGCCTGTGATGGCATCGGCTAAATCATTATCTGGCACAATGAGCCAATTGTTTTCGCCTTTTACCAGAGAAATGTCCACTTCTTTGGTGTAAGTTGTATCTTTGTTATTGGCAATGGCAGAAATCATTGCTTCTGTGGATTTCTGTTCTAATTCTTCTTCAGACAATCCTGCGAAAGCCAGCGGAATCATTTCAGAAATCGCCTGACTCATGGCATTTGCCATATCCACATTTGTGATGGACACTTTAACTGTTGCAGTGTCCCCTTCTTCTGTGGAAGAAAGGATTTCAAAAGTCAGGTTTTCCACAAAAGCTTTGCCGGTTTCTTCATTTTCCAAGTCGGAAATGGCATCATCTGCGGTATCTGTTGTTTCACTGGTATCGTTGGTATACTTATCAATGGTTTCCAGATCAAGGTTCTGGAACGCTGTCAGATAGTTCGTGACAGCTGTTTCTGGAGATTCTCCACCAGAGCAGCCAACAAAGGCAAATACCATTGCCAAAGTTGTCAAGAAAGCAAGAAATTTTTTCAGCATATACATTCCCCCTGAATGGCTGCCGCGTGATATGGAATTGCACACAATGAGATGTTTGCAAAAGAAAATATTCAGTTTTTCTGGAAAGATTCCTCCCCATCTTCTGGCAGTATTGTATTTTGGGAAAAATCTGCATATTTTTGATAGTCAGATAATTCCTGCGACCTTTCGATAGAAGCTTTCTTTCCTGTATCATTTCATTTTCTATACGAATCGTTCAATTCCTTCTCATCCCCTTTGATATTTGATGCCATGAACAAAACACTGGTGCCAGCAGATATTTAGATCAGCGACAATCAAATGCAGAGAAGGAAAGTCATTTGAACAGTAATGAAAAATATATATTTTGTTATTTTGAAAAAAGAGACAAACCCCTAAGCACCTGGAACCGAAGTTCGTCGCTTATCTGTAAAAAAAGTCTGCCTCTTATATAACCAATATAAAGGATATGAGAAAAGAAAGCAAGTTGAAAAAGCTTTCCAATGGATGGTTCAATGATTACGGCAGAATCTTCTACCGCCGTCGTTGGTCTTGATGCCGTCAACGCCATCCAAGAAGATTCTGCCAAATCATAACAGACAGTTCGGCACAAGCGGCGAAAACGCGACCTGTGTTCGAAGTTGAACTGTCTGTTGGTTAGAATATAACATACTTTGCATGGGAAAACAATCTTTTACAGGAAAGACTATTAGGTTTTTGAAGTGGGATTTTTTTATAGTAATATGCACGCTACAATCGGCTCTCTTTAAACAAACAATCCTTTTATACAAGAAAAAAACACCCGAAGTCCTTCATGCCATAAGGATTTCGGGTGTCTTTGTTTTTTATGAAGCAGCCCATAAAGCATACGCATCATTTTTGTTCTTCTGTCTTTTTCATAATCCAGCATTTTCTCGTACATTCATCGCAATTTTTCCGGCACAGGGCACTGCCATCGCTGCGGACGGCACCGGCGTGCTTATAAGCCACATAACCCAGTGTCACACAAAGGATGATAAACAGAAATTGTCCCATACCATTCCTCCTTTTATATGAGTGGTTTTTTCGTGGTGTTTTTATTATCATACCAGAAATTCCGAAAAGACGCAAAGGATTATGCAAAAAGCATATGGCAAAAGCCAATAAAAACTGCTATAATAAGACGGATTCAGCCGAAAGGCTTTTCTTTTTGAAAGCGTTATTTTTTTAAAAGAATAACGAGGTGATTTATGAAACAGGATTTACATTATGATATGAAAGTGCGCATCATGGGAGAGGAAAAAGCCTTTGGTCCGGGTGTGGCACAGCTTTTGAAAGGTATAGAAGAAATGGGTTCCATGCAGAAAGCCGCGGAGAAAATGGGGCTTTCTTACAGCAAAGCATGGAAAATGATGAAAACAGCGGAACAGGAACTGGGCTTTGCCCTGACGGAACGCAGCAGCGGCGGCAAGGACGGCGGCGGTTCTGTTGTAACAGAAGAAGGCAGAGAAATGATGCAGCGATATGGAAATTTCCTCTCTGCTTTGCAGACAGAGGCAGATCGTTTGTTTGCGTTTTATTTTCAGAGGGAAGGTGAGAAATGATGCCGGAAGAGATTGTATTTTGCAAAGGCGGCGGATGTACGGCAAAACTGGGGGCAGGCGTATTGGAACGCGTCCTTTCCCGTTTGCCAAAACCGGAGAAAAAAGACGAAAATCTGCTCATTGGCTTTGAAAGCTCTGATGATGCGGCAGTTTATCGGATTTCAGAAGATACTGCCATTGTGCAGACATTGGATTTTTTTCCGCCAATGGTGGAAGACTCTTATATTTTTGGACAGATTGCCGCAGCCAATGCCCTTAGTGACATTTACGCCATGGGTGGCGATGTGCGGACAGCCTTGAATATCGTTTGTTTCCCGGAAAAAATGGATTTGAACATTTTGGGGAAAATCATGCAGGGGGGCAGTGAAAAAGTCATTGAAGCAGGAGGAACTCTTGCGGGCGGGCATTCCATTGCAGACGCGGATGTGAAATATGGGCTGTCTGTCATGGGAACCATCCATCCAGATCGCATTTTTCCCAATGACGGTGCACAGGAAGGCGATGTGCTTTTGCTGACAAAACCTTTGGGCGTTGGCATTGTCTGCACGGCAAATCGTATGGGAGAGGCTTCTCAGGAAGCTATGGACATGGCTGTCCGTTCCATGACAACTTTGAACAAATACGCTTCGGAAATCATCAGAAAATATGATGTCCATGGCTGTACGGACGTGACAGGCTTTGGTTTTCTGGGGCATTTGAAAGAAATGCTGGCAAAAGGGCTCAGTGCAGAGATTGATTCCATCCGTATCCCTCATATTCCAGAAAGTCTGGCTTACGCTGACGGATTTTTCCTCACAGCGGCAGCCCAGCGAAACCGGAACCATGTGGGTGATTTAGTGCAATTTTGCGGTGTGCCTTTTGCGGTGGAAGAATTGCTTTTTGACCCTCAGACTTCCGGCGGCTTGCTGGTGAGTATGCCCAAAGAGGACGCGGAGCAGGCGTTAGGGGAAATTGCGACGTTAGGTTTGCCCTGCGGCATCGTTGGAAAAGTTATGAAAAAAGAAACACAGAAGATTGTGGTATTATAGGAGGAAACAGAAATGGAAAGAGTAGACGCACGTGGAAAAACTTGTCCTTTGCCCGTTATCGAAACAAAAAAAGTACTGGAAAGCATGACAGAAGGCACTGTGGAAGTGCTGGTAGATAACGCCATTGCGGTGCAGAATCTTTGTAAAATGGCAGAACAGAAAAAAATGAAAGCGGTCAGCGAAAAGCAGAGTGAGGACCGCTATGTGGTGACTATCACTGTGGAAGCGGGCAGCCAGACACAGCCAGATGCGGCTCCGGTGGTTTGTATGCCCGACGGCAGAAGCGCAGGAACTGTAGTTGCTTTGACAGCGGAAACCATGGGCACAGGCGACGATGTGTTGGGAAAAATTTTGATGAAAGGTTTTGTATATGCTCTGACAGAACAGGATCAGCTGCCGGAAACCATCGTTTTGTATAACGGAGGCGCAAAACTGTCTGTGGAAGGCGCAGAAACATTGGCTGACTTGAAACTTATGGAAGCCCAGGGTGTGGAAATCCTGACCTGCGGTACTTGTCTGAATCACTATGGTTTGTCTGAAAAACTGGCGGTTGGTTCTGTGACTAATATGTATCGTATTGCCGAAGTCCTTTCCAAAGCAGGTAAGGTGATTCGTCCATGAAAAAACCATTTCCCATTGTTGTCCGCGGCGGCGGCGACTTGGCAACGGGAACCATCCATAAATTGCATCAGGCGGGTTTTCCAGTCATTGTGCTGGAAACTGCCAATCCTTCTGCCATTCGGCGCTACGTGGCTTTTTCCGAAGCTGTATATGAAGGCGAATGGACAGTGGAGGGGGTAACTGCCGTTTGGGCAGCGGATTTTGCGGAAGCCCAGGAGATTTTGGAGGATGGAAAAATCCCTGTGCTCATTGACCCTGATTGCAAAATTTTGGAGGAAATCCAGCCGCAGGTGCTTGTGGATGCCATTCTGGCAAAAAAGAATCTGGGAACGACCATGGATATGGCAGAAACAGTTATTGCCCTTGGTCCTGGTTTCACAGCAGGGGTGGATGCCCATTTGGTCATTGAAACCCAGAGAGGACATAATCTGGGGCGTGTGCTGACGGAAGGAGCAGCGGCACCCAATACAGGCATTCCCGGTGTCATTGCCGGTTATGGCAAAGAACGTGTTATCCATGCACCGGCGGCAGGAATTTTGCAGAACAAAAGCAAAATCGGTGATCTGGTGGAAGAAGGTCAGACCATTGCCATGATTGGCGATGTGCCTGTTACTGCCACATTGACAGGGGTTCTCCGCGGGCTGATTCGGGATGGCTATCCTGTGACAGAAGGCTTCAAGATTGCCGATATTGACCCCAGAGAAAGTGAACAGAAAAATTGTTATACCATTTCTGATAAGGCGCGGTGCATTGCCGGCGGTGTGCTGGAAGGAATTTTGATGCGAAATAGAGGGAGTTTTATATGGAAAAAGTAAGAGTGGAAGATGCCGTTGGTATGGTGCTGTGCCACGACATTACAGAAATCGTACCCGGTAAGTTCAAAGGCAGAGCCTTTGCCAAAGGTCATGTTATTCAGGAAGAAGATATTGAAAAACTGCTGGATCTGGGCAAACGCCACATTTATGTCTGGGATTTGTCCAAGGGCTATGTCCATGAAAATGATGCAGCTTTGCGGATGGTACAGGCGGCGGCAGGGGAAAATATCGTTTTCAGTGAGGTAAAAGAAGGCAAAATCGAACTGCGTGCAGCCTGTGATGGTGTATTGAAAATCAATCTGGATACCCTGTACGCTGTGAACAGTGACGATGAAATCTGTTTTGCCACCATCCATGGCAATAAACAGGTGACAAAAGGCAAACTCCTTGCCGCTACCAGAGTTATCCCTCTGGCGGTGAAGGAAGAAGTGCTGGAACGCTTTGAGAAAGCATGCAAGGAAAGCAAAACCCCTTTGGTGGAAGTAAAACCTTTCCGCCCTGCAAAAATCGGCGTGGTCACCACTGGCTCTGAAATCGTTTCCGGCAGAATTGCCGATGCGTTTGGACCTGTTCTGGAGAAAAAAGCGGCAGAAGTGGGGGCGACCATCATGGGTCAGGTGTTCCCTGGGGATGAACCCGAAGCCATCACACAGGCCATTCTGGATTTTCTGGCACAGGGAGCGGATATGGTGCAGGTGACCGGGGGTATGTCCGTAGACCCGGACGATATGACACCCTCTGCCATTCGTGCCTGCGCTGATGAAGTGGTGACATATGGCACACCTGTTTTACCGGGTGCGATGTTCATGCTGGCCTATGTGCAGGGGAAACCTGTGGTAGGTCTGCCCGGATGCGTTATGTATGCAAAACGGACGGTATTTGATCTGGCGGTTCCTCGTCTGCTGACAGGAGAAAAACTCACCAGACGGGATTTTGTGCTTATGGCACATGGCGGACAATGCCAGAACTGCCCTGTCTGCACCTATCCCGACTGTGGTTTTGGACAGTAAAGGAGGGGTTTTATGGGAGAGTTGACACATTTTGATAAAGAAGGCAACGCAGTCATGGTGGATGTGAGCCAGAAAGCGGAAACGGAACGGACAGCCACAGCAAAGGGAATCATCCGCGTGAGCCGGGAAGTTTTTGAGAAGATTCAGGCAGGCACCATGGCAAAGGGCGATGTGCTGGGCATTGCCAGAACGGCAGGCATTATGGCGGCAAAACGCACCTGGGAATTGATTCCTCTGTGTCATTTGCTGGCGCTGACAAAATGCAGTGTGGATTTTGAACTGTATCCAGAAAACTGTGAAATCGAAGTGGCGTGTACGGTGAAAACCGTTGGGAAAACAGGGGTGGAAATGGAAGCCCTCACAGGGGTACAGATCACTCTTTTGACCATTTATGATATGTGCAAAGCCTTAGACCGTTCTATGGTTATGACAGACATTCGCCTGTGCGAAAAAAGCGGCGGAAAGAGTGGGGAATATCGGCATGATTGATGGATTTGGAAGAACCATTGACTATCTTCGGATTTCCGTCACCGACCGCTGTAACCTGCGGTGTGTCTACTGCATGAAGGAAGAACAGCAGGAATTTCTGCCCAGCGGCGAACTGCTGACACTGGAAGAATGGGTCAGACTTTGCAAAGGCGCCGCTTTGGCAGGCATCCGCAAAATCCGCATCACTGGCGGCGAACCCCTTATGCGGCAGGATATTGTAGAATTGGTGGAAGCCATTTCCAACATCCCTGGCATCGAAAAAGTAGTCATGACAAGCAATGCAGTCCACCTGGCACCCCTTGCGGAAAAACTGAAAAAAGCAGGGCTTTCTGGCGTCAATGTGAGCATCGACAGTCTGGATGAAGAACAGTATTGCAGGCTCACCAGACGGGATGTGCTGTCTGACGCTTTGGCAGGTCTTGCTGCTTGCGGCAAAGTAGGACTGCCTGTGAAAGTCAACTGCGTGCCTGTGGCAGGGGAAAACGAAAAAGAACTGCTACATCTGGCAGAATTGGCGAAGAAATACCCCATAGAGGTGCGTTTCATTGAAATGATGCCCATTGGGGAAGGTTCCGCTTTTCCGCCAGTAAAAAACGAAACCATTCGAAAACGGCTGGAAGAAGTTTATGGCGAATTTGTTCAGACAGAGCAGGATGACCGGGAAGGTCCGGCAGTTTATTATACAAATCCACAGTTTAAAGGACGTATTGGGTTTATCAGCCCTGTGAGCCGCAGTTTCTGCCATCAGTGCAATCGTATCCGGGTGACTGCAGAAGGGAAATTGAAGCTCTGCCTACATCATCCAGTGGATTGCGATTTGAGGGAATTGGTGCGCAGCGGCGCGGAGCCGGAGAAAATACAGAAGGTGCTGCAGGAACGTATCCTGCAAAAACCAAGGGATGGTCATACCACTGACGAAAGCCGTCCCATGTGGAAAATAGGAGGATAGTATGGGAAAGATTATGGCTGTGTGCATCAGCGAAAAAAGAGGCACACAGAAGAAAAATATTGAGAAAGTACGCCTGATTGAGAATTTCGGGCTGGAAGGTGACGCCCATGGCGGTAATTGGCACCGACAGGTGAGCCTTCTTTCTTATGAGAAAGTGCGGGTATTTGAAGAAAAAGGCATTTCCGTAGAGGATGGCGCTTTTGGTGAAAATCTGCTGGTGGAAGGCTTTGATTTCAAAACTCTGCCCGTGGGAACCAGATTCCGCTGTGGGGATGTTTTGCTGGAAATGACCCAGATTGGCAAGGAATGTCATAGCCATTGCGAGATTTATCAGGCAGTGGGGGACTGCATCATGCCCAGAGAAGGTGTGTTTGCAAGGGTGCTCCATGGCGGCGAGATTCAGATTGGAGATGAATTGGAAATTGTACCGAGTAGCGATTCTGACAGCAAGTGATAAAGGAGCGGCAGGCAAACGGGAAGACTTGAGTGGTCCTGCGGCAAAAGAAATCATGGAACAGGCAGGCTATACTGTGGTGGATATGCGGATTTTGCCGGATGAACGGCAGTTGCTTTCGGAAACCATGAAAGAAATCTGTGATATGGGAACAGCTGACTTGATTCTGACCACCGGCGGCACAGGTTTTTCTCCCAGAGATTGGACACCGGAAGCCACGCTGGATATTGCGGAACGGCAGGTGCCGGGTTTTAGTGAAGCCATGCGGGCGGCATCTTTGGCAATCACGCCAAGAGCCATGCTCAGCAGAGGTGTTTCTGTCATTCGGAAACAGACCCTTATCGTCAATCTGCCGGGCAGCCCTAAAGCGGTGCGGGAAAACCTGGAAGTGATTTTACCGGCTTTGGAACATGGACTGGATATTTTGACGGCAAATGCAGGAGAATGTGGGCAGTAAGGAGGAAATCATATGAAAAAGAAATTTGGTATGATGGCATTGGTAATGATTTTGACAGCAGGCATGTTGGCAGGCTGCGGCAGTGAGCAGACAGCGGAAAGCAGTGATGGACAGGATGCAGTGACAGGTGCTATCACCGTTTCCGCGGCGGCAAGTTTGACAGATGTTCTCAATGAACTGGCGCAGACATTCCAGGAAGAATATCCTGGTACAGAAGTTTCCTTTACCTTTGGCGGCAGTGGTGCTTTGCAGACACAGATTGAGGAAGGCGCTCCTGTAGATCTGTTCTTCTCTGCGGCAGAAAGCAACATGGACGCGTTGGAAGAACAGGGGCTCATTGATGCAGCCACCAGAAAGGATGTACTGCAAAATGAAATCGTCCTCATTGCCCCTCAGGGAGAAACAGCAGTAACTTCTTTTGAAACCATTCTGGATAGTGAACCTCAGATTGCTTTGGGGGAAGCGGAGAGCGTTCCCGCTGGGAAATATGCCCAGGAAATTTTCACAAACCTCGGTATCTGGGGTGATGTGAAAAGCCATGCTGTATTTGCTTCTAATGTGCGGGAAGTGCTGGCTTGGGTAGAAGCGGGAGAAGCTGACTGCGGCGTGGTATATGCCACCGACGCAAAAACTAGCGATGCGGTGCAGGTTGTTTGCAATGCGCCGGCAGACGGTCCTCAGGTACTCTATCCTGCGGCTGTCATCAAAGACTGCGCAAATCCCGAAGGCGCTCAGGCATTTTTGGATTTCCTCACCAGTGAAGAAGCAGGAGAAGTGTTCGCTTCTTATGGCTTTACATTTTTGGCAGAATAAAGGAAGGAGAATTCCGTGATGGATGTTTCGCCTCTTTTGCTTTCTGTTTGGGTGGCAGCCTGCGCCACGTTTTTTTCCGTGGTGCTGGGCACCCTTGCGGCTTATGGCGTCATGAAGCTGCGCCATTTGCGTCCCTTTGCCGATGCGGTGCTGACATTGCCTTTGGTGCTGCCGCCAACGGTAACAGGTTTTTTCCTGCTCATATTGTTGGGCAAAAATAGCCCTGTGGGACGGTTTTTCAATGAAATTGGATTTCCTTTTATATTTTCCCTCCGTGGGGCAGTGGCAGCGGCATTTGTGGTATCTTTTCCGCTGATGTATCGGGCAGTGAGAGGGGCAATGGAATCCATGGATAAACAGCTGCTCTATGCGGCACGGACATTGGGCGCAAGTGAAAAGAAAATCTTTTTCCGCATTATCCTGCCCAACTGCCGCAGTGGGCTTTTGGCAGGGATGATTCTTGCCTTTGCCCGTGCCATGGGGGAATTTGGCGCTACCATTATGATTGCTGGCAATATCCCCGGCAAGACCCAGACCATGGCGCTGGCAGTGTATACGGCAGTCCAGAGCGGCAATCGGCAGACGGCTTATCTGTGGTCACTGGTCATTGTGATATTGTCTGCCCTTGCCATTGTAGGCATCAATTATTTTGAAAAGAAAAAATACCAGGGAGAGGATGAGGGTTTTTGAGATTACAGGCAGAATTCAGAAAAAAAGTTAAAACAGAAACCATCGAAATTTCTCTGGATTTGGAAAATGAAGTGCTGGGCATTCTGGGACGCAGCGGCTGCGGCAAAAGCGTCACCCTGCGGTGTCTGGCGGGTATTTTGCAGCCGGACAAGGGGAGAATACAGTTGGATGATAAAATCCTCTTTGACAGCGAGAAAAAAATCTCCGAAAAAGTACAGAAACGAAAAATCGGGTATCTGTTCCAGAATTATGCCTTGTTTCCCAATATGACGGTGCGGGAGAATATCGCCTTTGCCTTTGGAAAGGAAAAAGAAAAGGAATTTCTGGAGGAACTTTTGGAGCGGTTTTATCTGACGGAAGTGGCAGAACTGTATCCCGCTGTGCTTTCTGGTGGACAGCAGCAGCGAACAGCCATGGCAAGGATGCTGGCGGCAAAACCTGATGTGATTTTGCTGGATGAGCCTTTTTCCGCACTGGATAGTTTTCTGCGGCAGGAGATGGAACGGGAAGTCCAGCAGGTGCTCCAGAGTTTCGGCGGGGTATCCATTCTGGTATCCCATAATAAGGAGGAAATTTTTCGCCTGACTCAGAAATGTATGGTCATGGAACGGGGGAAAATTGCAGAAACCGGGGACACAAAAGAAATTTTTGCCCATCCAAAAACAGCGGAGGGCAGATTGTTGATACAGGGAGGAAGTTTATGATTTATCTGGACAGCGCGGCAACCAGCTTTCACAAACCAAAAGAAGTGGCAGAAGCTGTATATGACGCCATTTTGCATATGGGGAATAGCGGCAGAAGTGGTCATGAGATTTCTCTGACTTCTTCCCGTGTCATATTCGGCACCAGAAAAAAACTGGCGGCACTCTTTGGCATGGACGACCCTGCACAGGTAGTTTTTACGGCAAATTCCACCCAAAGTCTGAATATTGCCATCAGTGGGCTTTTTGGAAAAGGCGAGCACGTCATTACCACTGCCATGGAGCATAACAGCGTCCTGCGCCCCTTGTACCGCAAGGAGGCAGAAGGCATGGAGCTGACCATCATTCCCTGTGATGAAAAGGGCACTGTTCGTTATGATTTACTGGAACAGGCGGTGCGTCCCAACACAAAAGGCATTGTCTGCACCCATGGTTCTAATCTGACGGGAAATCTGGTGGATATTCAGCGCATCGGCGCATTTTGCAGGGAAAAGGGCATTTTGTTTGTAGTGGACGCATCCCAGACGGCAGGGGTATTTCCCATTCATATGGAAGAAATGGGCATAGATGTTTTGTGCTTTACCGGGCATAAATCCCTTCTGGGTCCCCAGGGCACAGGAGGAATATGTGTGCGGAAAGGACTGGAAATCCCCAGTTTTTGTGTAGGCGGCAGTGGCGTCCAGAGTTATAGTAAGACCCATCCGGCACAAATGCCTACCCATTTGGAAGCGGGAACGCTGAACGGGCACGGCATTGCGGGGCTTTCTGCGGCATTGGACTGGATCGACAAAACGGGGCTGACTGCCATTCGGGAAACGGAGCAGAAGCGCATGCGACAGTTTTATGAAGGTGTCAAAGAAATTCCGCAGGTGACAGTTTATGGCGACTTTTCCGCGCAGGAACGGGCACCCATTGTTTCTCTCAATATCGGGGATAATCCTTCAGAGGATGTTTGTGATGAATTGGCGGTGCATTACGGCATTGCTACCCGCGGCGGTGCCCATTGCGCTCCTTTGATGCATGAACAACTGGGAACAGTAGAACAGGGGGCTGTGCGGTTTAGTTTCTGTTACTTTACAACGGAAGAAGAAGTGGAAAAAGCCATTTTGGCAGTGAAAGAAATTGCGGAGGTATGGACATGAGACCAAAAGAACTTTGTTTTCTGGTGGCATTTCATACCACCACAGAGGCGTTGGCACTGGAAGAAGCCGCAAGAAGCGCAGATGTGCCCGGCAGGCTCATTCCTATACCCACTCAAATCACAGCGGGATGCGGTCTGGCGTGGCGGATGCCCATAGGCGAGAAAGAAAAAATGAAAAGCCTATTGACAAAATGCGACTTGAAATACGAAAATATATATGAACTGATGATTTGAAAGGAGGCGGAAAGATGTTGCTTACAGAAGCATTGCAGATTCCGCCTTCTGCACGTTGTATCTGTGCTGTGGGCGCAGGGGGCAAGACAAGTCTGCTGTACGAATTGGCAGAAGAATACCGACAGAAAGGAAAACGTGTGCTGCTGATAACCACCACGAAAATGTACCTGCCGGAAAAAGATGGCGTACTGGATGGAACGGCAGAGGAAATCAAAGAAAAACTGGAAAGAGACGGTTTTGCGGTGGCAGGCAGTGTTTTTTCTGAAGAAAAAATGGGACCTTTGCCGCAAGCTATTTTGGATGAGGTGTTTTCTTTTGCTGATGTGGTTCTGGTGGAGGCGGATGGTTCCAAAAGAATGCCGCTGAAAATGCCAAGACAGGGTGAGCCTGTTTTGCCGGAAACATGTGACTTTCTGGTGACGGTGGCAGGGCTTTCCGCTTTGGGACAGCCGTGGGAGCAGGTATGCCATCGTTTTGCGTTGGTTTCTTCCATGTTTTCAGGAAAAACTGTGGCGGAAGGGGATATTTTCCCCTTTTTGCAGGCAGGCTATGGTGCCCTTTGGGATGAGATACAGGGATGTGTTTTTTTGAATCAGGCAGAAGTCGTCGGCTGGGACAGGGCAGAGAGAATTGCTGCGGATTTCTCTGTGCCCTGTCTTTGGGGAAGCTTACGGCAGAAACAATACCATAGAAAAGAGGGAGATTCCCATGAGAGAAGCATATAAACAACTCCGGCACTACCTGCAGGAATTGGATTGGGTAGGCAGCGGTCTTGTTTATGAAGGTCCTTTACAGGGCTTTCAGTTTTTGTGGCAGGAGGAAGGTGTCCTTTGGGCACCTCCGGGAGAAATGGAAACAGCGAAGAAAATGTTGCTGACTATTGGCGAAATGAAAAGCTGCACCACTTGTGAGATTGGTGAGAATCATGTGTTTGTGGAGCATTTTGGCATGAGCCCTAGACTGGTGATTCTTGGCGGCGGTCATATTTCCCTTTCCCTGGTGAAATTGGGAAAATTGTTAGGCTTTCATGTGACCGTTGTGGATGATCGCGGAGAGTTTGCCAACCTCCAGCGGTTCCCGGAAGCGGACTGCGTGCTCTGCGGCGATTTTGCGCAGGTGTTTGAGGAAATTCCTGATTTACCTGCCAATTATTATGTGGTGGTCACCAGAGGGCATCAGGCGGATGAACAATGCGTCCGTCAGATTTTGCGGAGAAAGTATGCCTATGTGGGCATGATTGGCAGCAAAAATAAAGTTGCCAAAACGAAAGAAGCTCTTTATAAATCCGGCTTTCGACCTGCGGAAGTGGAAGCCATCCATGCACCCATTGGGTTGAAGATCGGTGCTGTGACACCAGAAGAAATCGCCGTCTGCATTGCGGCAGAAATCATTCAGGAGAAAAATAAGGTGCCTGTAGAAACCATTGAAGATGCGGTGCTGGATGCTTTGTGTGAAAAAGCGGGGACAACCATGGCACTGATTGTTGCCAAAAGCGGTTCTGCTCCCAGAGAAGCAGGGGCAAGAATGCTAGTAAAAGATAATGAGATTCTGGCTGGTACCATTGGCGGCGGTGCTGTGGAACATGCGGCAATGATCTATGGCTCTCAGATGCCCAAGCATCATATCCAAAAAGATGTACAGGAATTTGTGCTGCGGAAGGAAGAAGGGGCAAAACTGGGCATGGTCTGCGGTGGAAGTAATTTGGTGTATTTTGAAAGCGATTGAACATTTTGTCTTTCCAGAAAAAACAACATGAGAAATTTGAATGTTTGACATTTATTTCTTTTAAAATTCTTAAAAAATGTTTGCGCGGATATCTATTTTCTTTTTACATGACAAAAAACGAGGATAATCTTTTTTGTAAACAAGAAAAATGGCGAAAAATAAGGGTTTCTTATGCTATGTTGTGGAAGATTATGAAAAGTTATCTGCAAAAAATATTGACAAGATTATTAAACTTTCGTATACTAGTTGTAACAGATTTGTAATAAATTCGGGAAAAAGACAAAATGGAGGAAGCTTTTATGAACTTATCCAAAGCAATCCGCCAGGTTTGTGTAACAGCAGCCTGCGTGATGCTCGGTACAGCAACAGTTTTCGCGGCTGATATGGGACAGGCAAATGGCACCAATGTCAATGTCCGTGAAGCAGCAGGAACAGATGCGGCTGTATTGGGTCAGATCCGCAGTGGATCAGAATATCAGGTGACTGGCAAAAGCGGCAGTTGGTATCAGATCTCTTATAATGGACAGAATGGTTTTGTATCCAGTGATTATTTTCAGTTGACAGAAACAGAAGGTACTGTCACAGGTTCCGGCGTTAATATCCGTGCAGCAGCAACTACCAGCTCCAATGTGCTGGGCAGTGTGAATGCAGGGGATACACTCACAGCAGTGGGACGTGTGGACGGCTGGTATCAGGTGGAATATAACGGTCAGGAAGCATACATCAGCAAAGATTATCTTTCCGGAGATTATCTTTCTTCACTGACAGTGGTTGGAAATACGGACCCTCAGATCACACCTGCGGCAGAAGAAGTGAAATATGCAGTGGTGACAGCAAAAAGCGGTCTGAAACTGCGTAAAGAAGCATCTACCAATTCTATCGTTCTGACAGTTCTGCCTTATGGTACAGTGGTGGACGTAGACCGCCAGGGCACAGAATGGGTGCGTGTCATCACAGATGATGGTCAGAAAGGTTATGTCAGTGCGGATTATGTTTCTATTCGCAGCGGTGAAGAAGAACCCTCCCGCGGCTCCTCTTCTGCATCTTCCGCAAAAGGTGAAGAAATTGTTGCATATGCAGAACAGTTTATCGGTACTCCTTATGTATGGGGTGGCACAAACCTGAATACAGGTGTGGATTGTTCCGGCTTTGTATATGCTGTTTTCCGTGATTTCGGTATTTCTTTGAATAGAAGTTCCGCTTCTATGGCAAGCAATGGTGTAGCGGTTTCCAAGTCTGATTTGCAGGCTGGGGATCTGGTATTCTTCAATACCGGCGGCGACAGCACCATTAGCCACGTTGGTATTTACATGGGCGATGGAAACTATATCCATTCCACAGACGGCGCTGCATATGGCGTTACTGTTACAAGCCTGAGCAGCAGCTACAGCGCAAATACATATGTGACAGCAAGACGTGTCATTCGCTAAAAAGATATTAAAAAGGCAGGGTAAAAAAGCAACTTCCCCTTAAGAAAACATTGATTTTCCTTTTCCTTGATTTCTTAAGGGGAATTGCGACGGCTGTCTTCATAAGAAAACATAACAAATAAAATCTTCAAAAAATAAGAAAGCCAAAATCCTTTGTCATGATAGGGAGTTTGGCTTTCTTTGTTTTCTTATAAAGATGCCCCTAATACCCTGTCTTTTCTTTTTGAAATGATTTCTGAACATAAAAAATCCCCATTTCTTTGGGCAATTCATTTGCCTGAGAAATGGGGATATGTTTTTTTCAGGGTGTTTGTTATCTGCCGATGGAGCGTTTGTAAGCTTCTACATCTTCGTCAGTCAAGGGCTGTACTTCAGAAAGATCCATCCAACGTACCCAAATTCTGCCCTGGAGACCTTTGATATCCAGTGGAGCGTCGAACTGATCTTTGTCAATGCCGATGACGGTATCGTTGTCGCCGTTGAACATGATTTCGAAAGGTTTATACTGACCATCTTCAAATACCAGCATCTGTGTGCTGTAGAAGTTCAGGTAACCAGCTTCACTCAGCAGATGTTTTTCCAGACTTTCCAGATCAGGGAAGGTTACGACAACCCATTCACCAGTTGTATCGGAAAAATCATACAGCTGCAAACCGTGGAAATCCAGTTCTTCTTCACCGGTAGCACCTTTGTTATCATCTGCCAGACCTTTCATGGCAACGGGTGCGCCATTTTTACCGTCACGCAGAATCTGTGTGCCGGGCAGGAAACAATCTACAAACGCCTGAATTTCACGATCTCTGAATTTATCTCTTACAGCCCAGAAATCACCATTATCATAAGAAAGACCGCCAACTTCTTCCAAAAAATCTCTAAGTGTACGAATCATATGCCTTACCTCCGTTAAAAATTTGACATCTTCTCTATACATTTAATAGCATTTTTACCGTTCTGTCAATAGGCAAATCTGCCGTTTCCCACTGAAAATATTCTTCTGGAACATCGCCGCCAAATACGGTATCTACAAGCATGATTTTCCGCGTCATGGGAATGCTTTCTTCATGAAGGGGATTGACAATACGAATCTCCAGAGAAATATTGATCCAGATTTGAAAATGCATTTGATTGATGCCGCTGCTTTCCATTTTTGTTTCATAATCAACCTCTGCGGCGCCTTTGGGTTCCATAGAAAAGGGAATGTCAGGTCCCCAGTTTGCAAACAGTTCCACACCGCTGATGCTGCCTAAAGGAACGTTGATTTTCTCGTTGTTCAACTGTTCCAGTTCTTTGGTGATTTCGCTGCTGAGGGTGGTGCAGAAGCGGTTGATGGCGATGGTGTCGGCAGAAATTCCATCAGGATTGCTTTCATTTGCAAAATAAAAATCTTCCGCTTCCATGGAAAGTTCTGCAAGGGTACGTTCTAACGCAGTATCAATGACGCGGTTTGCCGCTGTTTTGGACTCTAGCTTGGACATTTCCTCTGCAATCTCTGTTAAACGCAAGTCAAAGAATCGCAGTCCTATGCCAAGTGTTATGCCGATGGTGATAATCAGCAGCAGTGTTGACCAGGAAAAAGTGCGTTTTTTTCTGCGTCTGACACCCATGGTATTCACCCCCTGATTCTATTGTATGGCATCACGCGGAATTTAGTCTGAAAACAATGAAAAAATGGGTTTTTCACGCCAAAATCATGCGTTTTTAATACAATTTTAGGAATTGCGTTTGAAATTCTATATAATTTTACTTTATCTCTGTCGTAAAATCTGTTATAATCAACGGATAAAGGAGGGTTAAAGATGAGTGATTCTCAACAAAGAAGACGCCCACACAGTCGTCCTGAGTCTGATCACGGCAGCAGCAGTAGCAGACGCAGAAGTACCCGTCCGCATCCCAATGCCCGACGCGGCAGGAAACGGAGAAGAAGAGGTACTGGAAAAAAGATTTCTAAAATATTGATTGTGTTGGTAGTCTTAGTTGGTTTTGCAGTTGCAGGCGCTGGTCTTGGCACCGTATTTGGCATATTGCAAAGTACAGATATGCTCAATACGTCAGATGTTATGCCCCAGTCCTACACTTCCATTGTCTATGATGATGCCGGAACGGAAGTGGATAAACTGCATGGCAAAGAAAACAGGGAATATGTGAATCTGGATGAAATCCCATTACACATGCAGCATGCTGTGGTTGCCATTGAAGACGAACGTTTTTATGAGCATGGCGGTATTGATATGCGCGGTATTTTCCGTGCCTTGGTGGAAAATATCAAAACCATGAGCTTCCTTCAGGGCGCAAGTACCATTACCCAGCAGCTGATTAAGAATGAAGTGCTGACCAATGAAAAAAGCATTGTCAGAAAAGTCAAAGAACAATTCCTTGCATTGAATCTGGAAGATACACTGGAAAAACAGCTTGGTTCCAAAGAAGCGGCAAAAGATTATATTTTGGAATTATACTTGAATACTATTGCTTTGAGCCATGGTTTGAATGGTGTCGAAGCGGCTTCGCAGTATTATTTCGGAAAACATGTCAGTGACCTGACCTTGGCGGAAAGTGCCTGCATTGCTTCCATTACCAATAATCCAAGCCTGTATGCGCCGGATTCTCAGCCGGAAAATAATAAGAAAAGACAGACATTGGTTCTGGATAAGATGTTAGAACTGGGATATATTACCCAGGAAGAGCATGATGAAGCTTTGGCAGAAGATGTATATGCAAATCTGGTGTGCACCAATCAGGAAGAATCCACTGGTGTTGCAAACCACAACTACTTTGTGGAAGCTATGATTGACCAGTTGGCAGAAGACCTTCAGGAAGAACTGGGTTACACATCTGCCCAGGCTTATAAGATGATTTACAACAATGGTCTGGAAATTCATACGACCATGAATACAGAAATGCAGGCAATACTGGATGAAACCTTTACAGATGACAGTATGTTCCCGCCCAGTGATGGTACGCTGGATGTCACATATCTGATTTCTGTTGCAGATACTTCCAAGCCTGTCAGTGGTCCAGATGATACTTCCAATCAGTCTCACTATGAACGGAAAACAACTGTTACCAGTGAAGACGAAGTAGATGCTTTTGTAGAATCTGCAAAAGACGAGCTGCTGGATGATACCCATCAGCTGGTTCTGGATAAAGTAACCGTATCCAAATCCCTGCAGTCTGCTATGGTCATCATGGACCAGAGCAACGGGCAGGTAAAAGCCCTGGTAGGCGGACGTGGTCAGAAACCCGGCGACTCCGTATTTAACCGTGCGACACAGGGTCTTCGTCAGCAGGGTTCCGCTATGAAGATACTGGCTTCTTATGCACCTGCAATCGATACAGGTCTGTTGATGCCCGGTTCCATCATCGTAGACGAGCCTGTAACCTATGGTTCTTGGTCACCTAGGAACTGGCAGGGACGTTTCTTTGGCCCTTTGACAGTCAGAGAAGGTATCCGGGATTCCATGAACGTATTGGCCGTGAAAGCCTTTATGATGGTTGGTGCAGAAACATCCTTTGAATATATGAAGAGTATGGGTCTGGAACATCTGGTGGAAGAAGATAAGGCAGCAACCACTGCCCTCGGTGGTCTGACACAGGGTGTGTCTGTTATGGAAATGACAGGAGCATACGCATGTATCGCAAATGGCGGCACATACTATGAACCTACTTATTACACAGTGGTATATGACCACGATGGCAATGTACTTCTGGATAACAGAGAAAAAGAAGGTACACGTGTTCTGAAAGAAACAACTGCATACCTTCTGACAGATATGATGGAAGATGTTATCACCAGCGGTACAGGTACTGCGGCACAGATCAGCGGAATGACGGTTGCCGGTAAAACTGGTACCACCAGTGATAATGTGGACTTGACTTTCTATGGATATACGCCTTATTATACGGCAGGTATCTGGATGGGCTATGATACGTCGAAAGAGATGACAAATGTCTCCGGCAGTGCCCATTTGAAGATATGGAAGCATGTCATGAGTCAGATTCACGCAAATCTGCCCAATAAAGAATTTACAAGACCAGACGGCATCGTAACGCTGTCTGTCTGCGCGGCAAGTGGTGCGCAGCCTTCCAGTCTGTGCAGTCAGGACTATTATGGTTACTCAGCTCGTTCTGACCTGGCAGCTGCGGACTTCCAGAGAGATGATTCCGTATGTACCCTTCATAAGTCTTACACCGTTTGCTCCGAAACAGGCAAACTGGCAGGACCGAATTGCCCGAACCCCATCAGCGTGGTTGTGGCAGTGAAGGATGGACAGATCCTTGGCAAACCAAGTGAAGTTCCAGAAGGCAAACTGGATATTGATGTCAGTCAGGAATGTACTTCCGATCATATTGTAGAACCTACAACACCAGAAGAAACAACTCCTGGAACAGATAATGAAGGAACCACAACAGATCCTTCTACAGGAACAGGTGACAACAATTCAACAGAAACCACAACGCCTACCAATCCTGTAGATGATCCAAACTTCGGAATTCAATAAGAAATAAGATATATAGCTGGAATCTTCGGATTCCAGCTATCCTATTTTTATCAGAATTTTCCACAGGAGGAAATGGAATGTTGATAGAAAAAGCCTGCAAGCAGGATGAAAAACGGATTTATGAGTTATACTGCGCTTCTTTTCCGCGTATGGAAAGAAAACCTTTTTCTAGAATCTGCAGAAATTGCAGAAACGGAAAAATGGAAATGTGGGTCATCAAAGAGGACACAGAGTTTCTGGGATTTTTTGTATGCGCTGTTTATGAAGAGATGGTGCTGATTGATTATTTTGCTGTGATGCCCTCCAAACGGGGGAGGGGCGTGGGCAGCCAGGCTTTAAAGCTGCTTGCTGATATTTATCCAGAACAATATATTTTTCTGGAGATTGAGCCGGAAAATGAGAAAGCGTCCAATGCCCTCCAGAGAATACGAAGAAAAAAATTCTATCTGCGCTGCGGCTTTCAGGAAACAGGTATCCTATGGGATATGTATGGTGTTCCCATGGAGGTATTGTGTTATCAAAAACAGCTTACTTTGAACCAGTGCGAAAAAATGTACCGTTATTTGTATGGGCGATTCTGGTTTTTGCCCATTCGCCGGATTTCCCATGCACATTCTCAAAATTCTGACATAACATAATAACAGAACTTTTGAAAAGACAGGTGACCAAAATGACGGACATTTGGAAACAAGCAGGTGTGGAAACCAGCGCGGATATGATTATGCCGCTGCCGCTGACACAGGAGGGCATCCGGCAGCTTCCGCTGGAAAGCCTGACTCAGGAAGTGGCTGATGGTACGGCAGAGAGCATGTATCCCGGCGTGCAGCTTCCCGGCAATCTGAAGATTACAGTGCTGCCCATTGTTCCCGGTATTACTATGTTCAGTTACATTCGCTTTTTCAATGCCTATCCCGGCGCTGGCAGTGTGGACATTTATGTCAATGGCAGAAAAGTAGCTTCTAACTTGCTGTATCGTAATTTTACGGAGTATATGAAAGCATTCCCCGGTTATTACCGTGTGGCGGTTTTCCGTGCCGGAACCACAGAAAATCCCCTTACGGTAAGTTATATCAACCTCATCGGATACCGTATCTTTACAGCGGCTCTGACGGGCACAGAGGGCAATGTTTCTCTGGAAATGATTAATGATAACCGTCGTTTCCTGCAAGGGAATATGGCTTACGTGCGGTTTGTGCAGCTTTCTGCCAATGCACCCAGAATGGATGTATATCTGGATGACAGTCTGGTGCTGTCTGATTTGAATTACAAAGAAGTCAGCCGTTATATGGCAGTGGTTCCCGGTGAGCATAATCTGAAACTGCGGGAATACTTCAGTGGCGCTGTCCTGCTGGAAGACCCTGTGGTGACATTGAAGGGCGGCAAAGCCTATACCATCTATGTTGTGGGCGATATGAACGACCGCGTGGGTCTGCAGGTTGTGATTCCGCTGGAAGGCGCTTCTTATCTTGCTTTTTAAATAAAATTTTCCTGATTGGTCTATACGAAGGCAGAAAAGTTTGTTATAATGACAATACTGTGAATAAATTGTCAAATCATACAAAAAGCAAAAGAAAAGGATGTTGATGTATGTTAAAGGGAAAAACCGTCATTTTGGGCGTAACAGGCAGCATTGCCGCTTACAAAATGGCAAATGTAGCAAGTATGCTGGTAAAGATGGAATGTGACGTACATGTCATCATGACAGAAAACGCGACCCATTTCATCACACCCATTACCTTTGAAACACTGACAGGAAATAAATGCCTGGTGGATACTTTTGACCGGAATTTCCAGTTCCATGTGGCACATGTTTCCTTGGCGAAAAAAGCGGATGTTGTGCTGATCGCGCCTGCATCTGCCAATGTGATCGGCAAACTGGCAAATGGCATTGCAGACGATATGCTGACCACCACCGTTATGGCTTGCACCTGCAAGAAGATCATTGCGCCTGCCATGAATACCAATATGTATCATAATCCCATTGTGCAGGATAATCTGAAAAAACTGCAGGCATATGATTATGAAGTGATCCAGCCGGACACAGGCATGCTGGCTTGCCGTGACGTAGGCGATGGCAAAATGCCTAAGGAAGAGGTGCTGGTAAGTTATATTCTGCGGGAAATCGCTTACGAAAAAGACCTGAAAGGTATGAAGGTCATCGTAACAGCTGGTCCCACTCAGGAAAGCATCGATCCTGTGCGTTATATTACAAATCATTCCACAGGCAAAATGGGCTATGAAATCGCAAAGGCTGCTATGCTTCGTGGTGCGGAAGTGACTCTGGTCAGCGGTGTCACATCTCTGGAACGCCCCATGTTTGTAGATTATGTGCAGGTAGTCAGCGCGGAAGATATGTTCCAGGCCATGAAAGCACGTTTCCTGGATAATGATATCATCATCAAATCTGCAGCTGTTGCGGACTATAAACCCAAAACTGTTGCTGATGATAAAATGAAGAAAAAAGATGGCGAAATGAGCATTGAACTGGATCGTACCCATGATATTCTCAAATATATGGGTGAACACCGCAGAGAAGGGCAGTTCTATTGCGGATTTTCCATGGAAACCCAGAATATGCTGGAAAACTCCCGTGTGAAACTGGATAAGAAAAACATTGATCTGGTCATTGCCAATAACCTGAAAGTAGCAGGCAGCGGCTTTGGCACAGACACCAATGTGGTTACCATGATTTCCAAACAGGAAGAAATCCAGCTGGAACTTCTGACAAAAGAAGAAGTTGCTCATAAGATTCTGGATGAAATTCTGAAACTGAAAGGCTGAGCCTTCTGATATGTAAATAAAAGAGCTGAAAATTTGGCATATTTGCTGAATTTTCGGCTCTTTTTTATTTCTTGGCTTTTTCGTTGTATGAGAAGATAAGGGTTTTGTTCGATAAAACGTCCAAATATTCCACAAAAACGTTTGTCCGTGTTGACAAATATAGTGTGCCGTGATACGCTTCTCTTATAGATGCGTTATAACGTACAACATAAAGGTAGTATATGCGAAATACTGTATCATCAATTCATTGACGGGTTTCTGTTCCGATGCTATTCTATTATAAAGACGTTTGTGCGCGGGAGGAGGAGCATATATGGATGCAATGAGCGGTATTATCGCTGAAAACCTAAAAAGGATTCGAAAAGAGAATAAATGGAGTTTAGACACTGTTTCCGATATGACAGGTGTCAGCAAAAGTATGTTGGGGCAGATCGAACGAGGGGAATCCAGTCCGACCATTTCTACATTATGGAAGATTGCAACGGGACTTCATATCTCTTTTACGGGTCTTTTGGAACAGTCTGAAAAAGAGGCTGAAATCATTTCCAAAGAGGAAGTGAATCCTCTTCTCAGTGACGGCGGACATTTTCGCCTGTACCCATTTTTTCCCTATCATCATGAGCGGAAATTTGAAATGCTGCATATTGAACTGGACCCGGGTTCCAGATCTGTTTCCGAAGCCCATGAACCGGGAACGGAAGAATTTATATTGGTCTATGAAGGCTGTTTCGTATTGGAAACAGATGGCAAACGCCATTATGTGGAAACCGGCAATGCTATCCATTTTCAGGCAGACAGACCACATGTCTATGAAAACGGGTGTGACGGCAATACACGCATCTGCATGTTGATTTATTATCAGAAATAATACATAAAGAGAGGATGAACGCAATGAGCATTACCGACAGAGTAGAACGAATCCGTTTAAACTATGTAAACAGCAAGCCTGCCATTTCCTATGAAAGAGCGCGCATCTGGACAGAATCCCATAAAAGAACGGAAGGGCAGCCTGTTGCCATTCGCCGCGCCCAGGCATTTTATGATACCTGTAATGAACTGTGTGTCAATATTTTCCCTGATGAACTCATCGTTGGCTGTACCGGTGAATTTCGCAAATGCGGCATCCTGACACCTGAATTCTCCTGGACATGGGTGGATCGTGAAATGGATACCTTTGCAACCCGTGCACAGGACCCTTATGAAATGACAGATGAACAGCGTGCTTTTGTCAGAAAAGAAATCTTCCCTTATTGGGAACATAAATCTCTGGAAGAAGCATTTTTGGCACAGATTTCCGAAGAAACCAAACGGGTGGCTGTGGATACAGGTTTTGTAGACACAGACTCCAAATGGCGTCAGGCAGTAGGGGAAATCACTGCGGACTATCAGGATGTGCTTTTCAAAAAAGGCTTCGGCGGCATCAAAAAGGAAGCGGAAGCATATCTGGCAGAACTGGACGCTACATCTCTGGAAGGCGCAGAAAAAATTGAATTCTATCGCTCCATCGTATTGGTATGCGATGGTATTATCCGTCTGGCAAACCGTTATGCGGAAAAAGCAAGAGAAATGGCAGCGGAAGAAGCTGACGGAACCAGAAAAGCAGAATTGCTGCAGATTGCAGAAATCTGTGACGTGGTTCCTGAAAATCCGCCCAAATCTTTCCGGGAAGCCATGCAGTTCATGTGGTTCACACAGCTGGGCGGTATCCTGTCTGAAAACCCGCTGGCTTGGAACCCCGGACGTTTCGACCAGTATATGTATCCTTATTATAAAGCAGATAAAGAAGCTGGCGTCATCACCAAAGATGAAGCACAGGAACTCATCGAATGCCTGTGGCTGAAACTTTCTGAATGGGTTTGGACAATTTCTGCCAATACAGCTGATTTCTTCGCTGGGTATAACCAGTTCCAGAATCTGACAGTAGGCGGCAGAACCAGAGATGGGAAAGACGCTACCAATGAACTGTCTTATATGTGCTTGAAAGCAACAGAAGATACTCTGGCACATCAGCCCGGCTTGAGCGTGCGTATCCATCCCGATACCCCTGATGAATTCATGGCAGCCGTGACCCATCTGGTAAGCAAAGGCACCGGCTTCCCTGCAATCCACAGCGATAATGCAGGCTATCAGATGCTGGTAAATGCAGGCTATGAACCGGAAGACGCCCGCGACTGGTCTAACTGCGGCTGCGTAGTTCCTCATTTCCGTAAAACAGGGGAATGGACTTCCGCAGCGAACCTGAACTTTGCGGCATCGTTGGAATTTGCCACAAACGAAGGCAAAAGCCGTCTCAGCGGCAAAAAAATCGCTTTGGATGAAAAAGATCCCAAAACATTCTCTACATATGAAGAAGTGGAAGCAGCTTTCTATAAACAGTTTGCTTACCTTATTAAACAGGCTGTTATCAGCTTGATTACAGCCCAGCGCCTCCATGTGGAAATGGTTCCCAGACCGTTTATGTCCGCATGTATTGAGGACTGCATGAAGAACGGCAAAGACCTGACAAAAGGCGGCGCAAAATACAACATTGGTCCCGTTATCACAGGTATCGGTATTGCCGTTGTGGCAAACTCTCTGGCAGCTATTAAAAAGCTGGTATTTGAAGAAAAATCTGTTACCATGGCAGAAATCATCGACGCCATCAATAATAACTGGGAAGGCTATGATGAACTGCGTGCAAAGGTGCAGGCTGCCCCTAAATACGGCAATGATGATGACTATGTAGATGATATTGCAAGAGAAATTGGCAACTTCTTCTATCAGGAAGTTCATAAATATAAAGATATTAATGGCAATCACTTCCTGTCCGCATTCATGGGCATTTCCAACTACCTGCCTACAGGTAAGGTGCTGGGTGCCACACCGGACGGCAGAAAGGCAACAGAACCCATTTCCGAAGGCGTATCTCCTTATGTAGGAACAGATACTTCCACACCTTTGGCTGCAATGCGTTCCGCTGCCAAACTGAATCAGGATATCCACAGCGGCGGCACACTGCTGAACCTCCGTCTGAATCAGGATCTGGTAGCAACCAAACGCGGTCAGGCAAATCTGGGCGCTATGATTCAGTCTTACTTTGCGCTGGGTGCCTTCCACGTACAGTTCAATACAGTTTCTACAGAAACCCTCCGCAAGGCACAGGCACATCCAGAAGATTACAAAGATTTGCTGGTACGTGTAGCAGGTTACAGCACACAGTTTGTCAACCTGTCTAAGTCCATGCAGGATTCTATCATTGCAAGAAATGCACACGAAACATTCTAAGAAATCTGACAGACCGGCATTGCCGGTCTGTTCTTCTCATCGCAGAAAGGAATGGAATCAATGAAGGGATATGTGATGCAGTTACAGCCTTTTTCCGTCAATGACGGGGAGGGCATTCGAACCACCATTTTTATGGCAGGCTGTCCCCTGCGGTGTAAATGGTGTTCCAATCCAGAAGGATTTGACCAAAAGCCAAAAACGGCGTTTTATGAAAAACTTTGTATTGGCTGTGGGCTTTGTACTACCGTTTGTCACGTCCATAATGGAATCAACCTCAATGACCCCGAACAGCGGGCAAAATGCGATGGATGCGGTGCGTGCGCTGACATTTGTCCGAAGAATGCAAAAAAACGCATGGTGGTAGAAAAAGAGGTTTCTGAAATTGTGGAAGAGGTAAAGAAACACCGCCTGTTCTATATGCAGTCCGGCGGCGGCATTACTTTTTCTGGTGGAGAAACCACCATGCAGCGGGAATTTCTGAATGAGCTTTCAGAAACTTTATATGATATGGGATTTCATTTAGCTATGGAAACCTGTGGCTATTTTGATTTTGATGCGCTGAAGCCCATTTTGCAGCGTATGGATTTGATCTTTATGGATCTGAAACATATGGATTCCGCAAAACATGCCTATTTTACAGGTGTTGGCAATGAAAAGATATTGGAAAATATCAAACGGTTGAAAGAATTGCCAGCGGAAATCGTTATTCGCATTCCTGTCATTAAAGGCGTCAATGCAGATGCGGAAAATATCAAAGCAAGTGCAGCATTTGTCCATACCCATTTGCCTCAGGCAAAAATGGAACTGCTGCCTTATCATAAATTCGGATTCGGCAAATATGAGGCGCTAGGCATGGAAACACCAGATGATACCTTTGCTGCACCCACGGAAAATGAGATGGAGGAATTGAGGAAAATCATAACGGATTCGGGTGTTTGTCTGGCGGATTATAGGTAATAAATGTTTGATTATCAGATTTGAAACATCTATATTTTTGCCTTCTTTTCTTAACAAAATCTTACTACTTTTCGCCATTCTTTCTCTTGACATCGACAGGGATTCCCTGTAGTATTCATAAAGACACGGAAACTTCAAGAGAATACGGAGGAACACCATCATGAAAAAATTACTTTGCGTATTTTTGACATTGTCACTTTGCACGGCAGCCTTTAGCGGATGTGCCTCAGATGAAGTGCAGAGTACGTCAGAACACACAGTTTCTACTTTGGATGATGGCGCACAGGTCAATGATGCCTTTAATACAGAGGTTATGACGACCTTGGACGGCACCACATTTCTTTTGAGTGATCATGATAACTGGTTTGCGCAGTCTGAAATGGGCTTTGGTATTACCAATACAGAACCTGTATTAGCAGGATTAAATAGTGGCGATGTAGGGGGCAGTGTCATCTCTCCCTATGCGGTGACATTATTTTTCATTCCACAGGACGTTTCCAATCAGATGATGGAAGCAGAAAACCTGTCTGAAGATGAACAGGAAGCTCTTGCAGCGGAACTGAACAATGAAATTTTCTTCTTTACCGGTGTATGCCGTTTGCCCAAGAATGATGAAAAAGCACAGGAAGTCTATGCAGAATTTACAAGCATCTACGGCAATGTAGAAAAGATTGCAACAGCTTTTGACAGCGATTACTATCTGGGATATAATGATGATTACAGCTCTCTGGTGCTGACAGAGGAAGAAAAAAGCAATTTGAGTGCGATCATTGAAGATCGGGAAAACTTCAAGAATAAAATCTTCATTTTCCCTGCATCTGAAGTACCGGAAAGCAATTTCGCCGGAAGCTTTAACAATTTTGAAACCACACTGCTGACTGGGGAAACCGTTACGCAGGATATCTTTGCAGACTATGATATGACGGTTGTCAATGTGTGGGCAACATGGTGTAATCCCTGCATTTCCGAAATGCCGGAACTGGCAGAACTGGATGGCGCTTTGCCTGAAAATGTAAATCTGATTTCCCTTTGTATTGATGGCAGCGATGATACCGCTTTCACACAGGAAATTCTGGATTACTGCGGCGTAAAATATCCGGTGCTGATGCCCAGCGATAGCCTGCAGACAAATGTAATTCAGTATATTTCCAGTGTTCCTACCACATTCTTTATTGATAAAGAAGGGAATGTTATTGGCAATCCTGTTGTGGGTGTACCTGGAAAATCAGGAGAAATCAAGGCGGCTTATCTGGAAGAAATCAATGCACGTCTGGAGTTGATTCAATGAATTGTAAACAAAATACTATGCGGGGCGGATGGATCAAATATCCGCTCCTTCTTTTTTCCATGGGCATGATGGCTTATGGTTTTATTCGTCAGGAACATCTGACAGTATTAAAAAAGGCAATCACCATTTGCCTGGAATGTATAGGAGTAGGTTGATGAAAAAAACAGAAAAAAGACGTCATATCATACAGCTGATTGCAACGGTTGTGTCCAATGGCTATCTGATTGGCTTTACGCAGGGGAGAATACAGACAGGCGGGCAAAAATTCGTCTGTGTACCGGGTTTGAACTGCTATTCCTGCCCTGGTGCTGTAGGGGCGTGTCCCATTGGCGCTTTGCAGGCCGTTCTGGGTGACCGAAAATTCCAATTCAGCTATTACGTATTCGGTTTTTTGCTCTTTGTTAGCGTATTGTTAGGCAGAGTTGTTTGCGGTTTTCTTTGTCCTTTCGGTTTTTTGCAGGACTTGCTCTATAAAATCAAAAGTCCAAAGATAAAAGTCCCTACAAAACTGGACAGAGGACTACGGTATCTGAAATATGTCATGCTGGCTGTGCCGGTCATAGTATTGCCCATTTTCCTCACCAATTCTTTTGGCACTGCACCGCCATATTTCTGTCAATATATTTGTCCAGTAGGGACATTGGAAGGCGGTATTCCCCTGACACTGAAAAATGAAAGCCTGCGGGGAATGATCGGATGGCTGTTCAGCTGGAAGATGTTCTTGTTGTTATTGACTATTATTTCTTCCATATTGATTTGTAGACCCTTCTGCAAATATGTCTGCCCCTTAGGTGCTTTCTATGGATTATTCCAAAGATTCAGCTTTTATCACATGGAAGTGGATGCTTCCCGTTGTGACCATTGCGGTGCTTGTGAGAAGATTTGTCCCATGGGTGTGGAAGTAACAAAGAATATCAACAGCCCTGAATGTATTCGCTGTGGGCAATGTAAAAGCGTATGCCATACAGATGCCATTTCCGCTGGTTTTGTACTGGGATGTGGCGGCAGCTGTAAAACATGTAAAAAAGAAAAAGAAGCATAAAAAGAAAAGCTGGAAGTTCAAATTCTTGAATTTCCAGCTTTTGTGTTTTCTGTGAATATTACAGTGCCGCAATAACTGCGTCTGCAAATTCTTCTGTGGAAGCAGTGCCGCCCATATCCTGGGTCAGTGTTTTGCCTTCGGAAATGACTTTTGTCACAGCCTGTTCAATGTCTGCAGCAGCCTTTGCTTCGCCCAGATGTGCCAGCATCAGGGAAGCGGAAAGGATTGCCGCAGTGGGATTGATTTTGTGCTGTCCGGCAATGTCAGGAGCGGAACCGTGGATGGGTTCGAAAATTGCGCCGCTAACACCGATGTTTGCGCTGGGAGTTAAGCCCAAACCGCCTACCAGACCTGCGCACAGGTCGGAAACAATGTCACCGTAAAGGTTAGGGCATACCAGTACATCATAGTCCTCGGGATGCATTACCAGACGCATGCACATGGCGTCTACGATGCTGTCGTTGAATTCAATCTGAGGATATTCTTTTGCAATCTGTCTTGCAATATCAAAGAACATACCGTCTGTGCATTTCATGATATTTGCTTTATGTACAGCAGTTACTTTCTTTCTGCCTTCTCTTACGGCAAAATCGAAGGCATAACGGATAATTCTTTCGCAGCCTTTTCTGGTGATAAGCTTGATGCTTTCTGCCGCATCTTCGCCAACCATATGTTCAATGCCTGCGTACAGGTCTTCGGTGTTTTCACGAACGACTACCAGATCGATGTTATCATAACGGCTGATGACACCGGGATAAGTTTTCGCAGGGCGTACGTTGGCATACAGATCGAAAATTTTACGCATGGCTACGTTTACACTGCGGAAACCAGTGCCGACAGGTGTGGTAACGGGGCCTTTCAGCGCAACGCCGTTTCTGCGGATGGATTCGATGGTTTCATCGGGCAGGGGAGTGCCATATTTTTCAATCATAGCTGCGCCGGCTTCTGCCTGTTCCCATTCGATGGCAATGCCTGTTGCTTCTACAACTCTTTTTGCGGCAGCAATGACTTCCGGACCACTGCCGTCACCGGGGATCAAAGTAACTTTATATGACATGGAATTTTTCCTCCTTCAATATCATTAGTTGGATTCTTTTGTATAGTTCAGCAGACCGCCTGCCAGCAGAATATCTCTCTGACGTTCGGAGATGTTCAGGCGAGTAGGGATTTCTTCCCCGGTTTTTACACAGGTTACATTGACGATCTGACCCTGTGCAGCGCCTTTGATCTGGTCGGCAGCATATTTGATGACAAATTCATCGCCAATCTTGATGTTGTCGTAGTCCCATTCGTTGACGAATACCAGTGGCAGGATACCGTTGTTAATCAGGTTTGCCATGTGGATACGTGCGAAGGATTTTGCAATAACCGCTTTTACGCCCAGCTGCAGAGGTGCCAGTGCCGCATGTTCACGGCTGCTGCCTTGACCATAGTTCTGACCGGCAATGATGAAGCCGCCGCCAGCTTTTTTCGCTCTTGCAGGAAATTCCGGATCACAAGGTGTCAGGCAGTAATCTGCCAGATAAGGCACGTTGGAGCGGAAGGGCAGAAGTTTTGCGTTGGAGGGCATGATATGGTCTGTGGTGATGTTGTCATCTACTTTGATCAATGCGCCGCCCTTGATTTCTTTCGGCACTTTTGTGTTTTTGGGGAAAGGCTGGATGTTAGGACCTCTTACGACTTTCACACATTCGCCTTCGGGAGCGGGAGGGATGATCAGGTTATCATTTACCATGAATTCTTCGGGCATAGGGATGACAGGTGCTTCACCCAATGTATGAGGGTCTGTCAGTTTCCCAGTCAATGCGCTGGCAACAGCTGTTTCGGGGCTGACGATGTATACCTGAGCGGATTTTGTGCCGCTTCTGCCTTCGAAGTTTCTGTTGATGGTACGCAGGGATACTGCGTTGGTTGCAGGTGCCTGTCCCATACCGATACAAGGACCGCAGCCGCATTCCAGAATACGTGCACCAGCGGAAATGATGTCAGCCAGAGCGCCATTTGCAGCCAGCATGTTCATAACCTGTTTGGAGCCAGGAGCGATAACAAGGCTTACGTTCGGGTCAACAGTTTTGCCTTTCAGCAGAGCAGCAACGGTCATCATATCTGTATAAGAGGAGTTTGTGCAGCTGCCGATGGCAACCTGATCTACAGCCAAATCTTTGATTTCACTTACTTTTTTGATATTGTCGGGGCTGTGAGGGCATGCTACCAGAGGTTCGATTTCATCCAAAGCGATGGTGATTTCTTCGTCGTAGATAGCGTCGTCGTCTGCTTTCAGTTCAATCCAGTCTTCTTCACGACCCTGTGCTTTCAGGAATGCTTTTGTTACTTCGTCACTGGGGAATACGGATGTGGTTGCGCCTAACTCCGCACCCATGTTTGTGATGGTTGCTCTCTGGGGAACGCTCAGTGTTTTTACGCCTTCACCAGCGTATTCCATAACTTTGCCGACACCGCCTTTTACAGACAGTCTGCGCAGCACTTCCAGAATCACGTCTTTTGCAGTTACCCAAGGGCTCAGTTTACCAGTCAGTACCACACGGCAAACACGAGGCATTGCAAGATAATAAGCGCCGCCGCCCATGGCAACTGCTACATCCAGACCGCCTGCACCGATGGCAAGCATGCCGATACCGCCGCCAGTAGGAGTATGGCTGTCAGAGCCCAGCAGTGTTTTGCCGGGTTTGCCGAAACGTTCCAGATGTACCTGATGGCAGATGCCGTTGCCAGGTTTGGAGAAATAGATACCGTGTTTTTTGGCAACTGTCTGGATATATTTGTGGTCATCGGCGTTTTCAAAGCCTGTCTGCAATGTGTTGTGGTCAATATATGCAACAGATTTTTCTGTTTTGACTCTGGGAATGCCAATGGCTTCAAACTGCAGATAAGCCATAGTACCTGTGGAATCCTGTGTCAGGGTCTGGTCAATTTTGATGGCGATTTCCTTGCCGGGAATCATTTCTCCGCTGACCAGATGAGATTTAATCAGTTTTTCAGTGATATTCATGTGAAAGCCTCCTCAATTTTCTTTCATTCTTTGATGTATGCCATAAGGTGTGGTGTCAGTTCCTGCATGGCAGCAATCAATTCTTCCTTACTGATATAGGCAACGCGGCCGTCTTCGTACTGCTTATCTACCCAATCTTTCAGCAGTGCGACTTCAGGTGCATTTTTATCAATTTTTGTATTACCTTCTAATTGCAGATTGTGGTTCAGCCAGTAAGCAATGCCGGCAGAACCGGAGTTTTTGTTGATTTCTACACCCAGAGGGCGGTTCAGGATTTTTGCTGTGTTGAAGATGTTGTAAATCTCTTCGTCTTTTGCAACACCGTCAGCGTGGATGCCGGCACGCGTTACGTTGAAATCAGCACCAACGAAAGGTGTTCTTTCGGGAATCTTGTATCCCAGTTCTTTTTCGTAGTATTCGGCGATTTCTGTGATAACGGTAGGGTCCATACCATCCAGTGTGCCACGAATCTGAGCGTATTCCATAACCATAGCTTCCAGTGGTGTATTGCCGGTACGTTCCCCAATGCCCAGCAGAGAGCAGTTTACGGAAGATGCGCCATAGAGCCAAGCGGTGGTAGCGTTTACAACAGCTTTGTAGAAGTCGTTGTGTCCATGCCATTCAATGAGTTCGCTGGGGAACTGACCGAAGTGGTTGATACCATAGATGATACCGGGAACGCTGCGAGGCAGTGTAGCACCAGGATAAGGAACGCCATAGCCCATGGTGTCACAGAAACGGATTTTTACGGGAATCTGATATTCTTCCATAAGGTGACGCAGTTCCTGTGCAAAGGGAACAACGAAGCCGTAGAAATCGGCTCTGGTAACGTCTTCAAAGTGGCAGCGGGGACGAATACCCATGTCCAAAGCAGCTTTTACCACTTCCAGATAACCGTCCATTGCCTGTTTTCTTGTTTTATGTAATTTATTGAAAATATGGTAGTCAGAGCAGCTTACCAGAATGCCGCATTCTTCCAGATCCATATCTTTTACCAGTTTAAAGTCCTCTTTGGTGGCACGAATCCAACCAGTAATTTCCGGGAATTTCAGTCCCTGTTCCTGACAGGCACGAATGGCTTTCCGGTCATTTTCGCTGTAAAGGAAAAATTCGCAGGTTCTGATTTTGCCTTTGGGACCGCCCAGACGGCTTAACATTTTATATAATGTTACAATCTGATCAACGGTGTAGGGTGCACGTGCCTGCTGACCGTCACGGAAAGTTGTATCAGTGATCCAGATCTCATCAGGACAGTTCATAGGAACCAGTCGATAGTTGAATGTAACTTTTGGTACTTCGTCATAATTGAAGTTGTCACGGTACAGGTTTGGTTCTTGAACATCCTGCAGGCTATACTGATACTTGTACAGTTCCAGCAGATTTTTCTTCTTGTTGTAAGTAAGCAATAGAATCACCCTTTCGTCTGAAAAATGAATTTATAAAGACAATTGTCTTTGTATGTCTTTGGAAATTCTGTTTGTATTTTTATTTATTAAATATATCAATGAATTATAGAAAAGTCAAATAGATTTATTGAATAGATTTATGACTTATTTTTCAATATAATGAGAAAAATGTTGATATTTCAATGTTTTTATTTTGCTAATGACAATATAACAATTAAAAAAATATATAAATTAAATTTTTGAACACAGAATTTAAAAATAAATTATAGAATTATTTAATAATTTAACGAGAGAAAAGAAATGGAATCGTTCATTTTTATGAATGCTTTTTGGGATGCTCAATCCTTTTTATAGAAAATATGCGGAGTGTTTGAATGCTTTGAATGAATATAAATACATGTATAGCAGGTTTGGAAAATAGCCAGAAAACTGGTGATTGTTCCCAAACCACATACATGGTATACTCAATACAAGAAGGAGATGAGAATGATGGAAGAAACATATTTGCTGTTGATGGAAAAAATTGTGGAATTGACAGAAAAAAACGGCGAAACCGATGCAGCTGCTTTGGCTTGGGAAACTGGCATGAAACACGGAGATATTTTGCTGCGGTTAAAAGAAATGGAAGAAAAAAATTGGCTGGTTACATATGAAATTGATATGTGCTGCGGAGAGGAATACATCGTGGATGGATTGACGGATGCAGGAAAAGCAGCATTAGCCGAATTGAAAAAATAAGTATTTATAAAAATCTAAAAATTGGAAACAAAAAACTCCGAAAAGATATTGTCCTATATGGTTTTAAAAACTGTAGGATCAATCTGATTCGGAGTTTTTTTATGCAAAAATTATGGGTTTTCTTGTAAGCAATTGCGTTTATAATATAAGGCTACGAGGGGATAGCCGTTGCTTTTTCTATATTGTGGTGATATGCTAAAGCTGGAAAAGTACCAAAAAGGAGTAGATTTCTTTGAAAAAACTGCATTGTCTGTGGAACAGGAATGCAGTTTTGTGGAATTTTCGGATACTGATGATGCAACTGTGCGGCAAGAACGGGGTGATGCTATGGAAGATACAAAACAGAGCAATAAAAAATTTCATATGAATATATTGTATGTGGTGTGGCTGCTTGGTTTATTCCTGTTTTTGCTTGTTATGGGAAATTGGTATTGTGTGAAAGTATACGGCGGAAACTTGTTTTATATTGCTTTTGGCAAAAATGAAGTTTCCGCGGAAGAAAAAGCGTTTCTGAAGGATGAACTGAACCAGTAAAAACGGACAATGACAAAAAGCCCCCTTATGTAGGATAA
>ERZ826396.463-NODE-463-length-59268-cov-74.791515_pt1 | contig 59268 bp, 55 predicted proteins | sample MGYA00519926_ERZ826396 | MGnify/ENA primary metagenome ERZ826396 (study PRJEB31778, sample SAMEA3449230) | human gut metagenome | biome: human gut; feature: human-associated habitat; material: faeces | place: United Kingdom | collected 2010/2012 ... | reverse complement strand
CGTATTGATCTGCCGTTCCAGTTGACGAACACTCCATGCTGCTTTTGCACATTCTGCCATATAAAATCTCCTTGCCTGTTCATCATTTATACGCATCAAGACACGATAATGTGACCAGCTCAATTCAGGACACAGTGTGTCTCGAATTGGAAAAGTGCAATAAAACTGCCTCATCTTACGAAGATTCGATTTATCAAAACCTTTTCCGAACTCTGCGGTCAGCTGCTCAGAAAGATATTCCAATAATTTCTTTCCGTATTCTGCGCGATCATTTTCTCCACATGCTTTAAAAATCTGTTCTCCAATTTCCCAATAAGTTGTTACCATAGCAGAATTTACCGCTGTGCTTAAACGATGTTGTGCAGACACAATAGAATTACGAATAGAATGATAAGTCTGTTCTGCATTTTGATTTTTTTGTAAATTATAATCCATGCTCTTTACTCCTCTGAATTTCCAAAATAGAACTTACTGTTCTTCTATTGATTCAATATTTTCAATCCGCATCAGCTTAACTACCTGCTTATCTTTTTTCTCTGTATAACAAATTTTTATCCATTCATCATCTGCGTCTATTATCTTGCAGGATAATTCAGTGTTTCCAAACGCTTTACTTTTCCCGGATACGCCGAATAACAAAGTAGCAGCAATAATGCTGCAATTCCAAACCATTCCATATTATTCTCCTTAGCAAACTTAACGCTAATATGTCTGTTCCTTAAAATATCTTTTGCCATTCAAATCATATCACACTATCAGCCATATTTCCATTTCAATTTACTTAGGCAAGTCACTTCGCTCAGCTACATTTCCTGTCGGCTTACTTCTGTAACCAGCATCCGGTTAATCTTCTCCTGCATGGTTTCCTTTGCATGGCAGCCTTAAACATTCTGCCGGTAAACTTTGTTCCACTGACAACCAGCGTCAAAGTTCTGTTTTCCACTTCTTCCTGCATTTTCTCGCCTCCTTTCCACGAAGTTTGCAGGGAATCTCTTCTTTTGCTAAGGCGGAACCACCAGCCGCCGCAGAAGATAACGCTTCATACTGCCCTCCTTAGCATAACTGGTCAGAACGGTCATAGTGCAGATTGCCCTGACGTACCTTTGCGTGGCTCAAAATCTTAATCTGCCCCTTTTCCTGACTATCCAGTGCTTTTTCATAACCGGTATCCGACAGGAACAGGCGGGTTCGTTCGCCTTTCCAGCCAACAGGGGAATCGTTCGTCAGCACATCAAAAATAATCATGTGCCGGGTGTCCTCCGCAAAACGCTGCTTCTGGAAATAGAAAAAGCCGCCACTTCAAAATTAACAGTGAAGTGACGGCTCTTTCTATCGCCGGAATACGAGTTCCTGAAATGAAAAAAGCACCCAGCATTTATACTGTGTGCTACATCAAATTCATATTCAATTATTCAAATTAGCTCAAACTATGCCAAACTGCCACAGCCAAAAAACGAGGGGAAGGAGGGCTGAAAAGCACCCCAAAAATCGGCTCTCGTTTTGCCAAATTTGGTCAAACTATATCAGCCCGTTTAGGTATAAGAAAACCCCAGAAAACCTTGATTTTCCGGGGTTTTGTAAACCTTTTGATATAGTCTGAGCAGTCGATTATCGCTTGCTGAACTGCGGAGCGCGACGAGCTGCTTTGAGACCGTACTCACCTGACCTTGATCCAAAAAGACCAGTATTCATGCGGTTTTTCGGGCTTTCCTCTCTCAGTAAACCCATAGGTAAACCCACGAAATCGCGAAATTTTTGGTGCAGTTTAACGCAGCCCGAATGCAGCATTCACAACGCTGCTTAATTCCTCAGGTTTATTATACTTGACTTTCGCATAGATGTCCATAGTCGTTTTGCTGTTCTCATGGCCTGCCAGATACTGCACCGTCTTGGGATCAACACCTTTGTAAATCAGATTGGTGATGTAGGTGTGCCGCAGCATGTGCGGAGTCACCTTGAAGTCCATCGTATACACCAGTTTGGGATTATTCGGCTGATGCTCACCAAGCCTTGGCTTTATTCTATGCTTGATGGACTGTCCATTTACATAAGTGTAATAACAGCGTTCTGCAGTAGAACGGACTGTTATGTACTTCCAGACTCTCACAAACTGTGTTTCCGTCAAAACAGTTCCCTTCGAATTCGAGATCACATATTCCGATTCTGATTTTTCCCTTTCTTCCTTGAGACAGGCTACCAGGCATTTTGGAATCGGAACATCTCGTTTTGCTGCCGGTGTCTTCAATAGCGTGTTGACTACCGGCTCACCGCCTTCCACATGCCATGCACGCCTTACCGAAATGTACGGCGTTTTTTCATCCAGGAATACGCAGTCCCATTTTAATCCAAGGATCTCTTCTCTACGCAATCCCGCGTACAAACCGATCATCACGAAGACATACGGTGGAAGCTCACGAATGCTATCCAGCAAAATGGCAGTCTGTTCATCCGTCAAAGCCTCGCGCCGTTTCGCTGGCTTTCCGCCTCTTGCGCAAATCGTTTTGGATGGATTCTCTTTAATCACCTTGCTCTCTTCTGCTGAATTAAAAATGTTCTTAATCAGCATATTGAGCTGACCATACATTCCGGAAGAACCTTTTGATAACGGAACCATCAGCAGCCGCAGGTCATCTGTGGTCACCTCGTCCATATACATCTGTCCAATCGGACCCACGATGTACCGATTCACCATCCGTGCGTATCCTTCCAACGTATTAGTTCTTACCGTTCCAGACCGCATCAGCAACCATTTTTCACAGTACTCTTCCACGGTCGGATTCTCTCTATGGAAAACCACTTCCGCGATTTTCTTCTGGGCATCTTCCACCCGGTCATACAATTCTTCGCGTGTCAGCCCGTAAATCGCCACTCTCTTTCCGTCTGCATCTGTAATCCGGGTGCGGTAATACTGTACCCCTTTCATCATCACTGTTCCGTATTCCGGAAGTTCAGCAGGACGCTTTTTCCCTTTAGCCATGTGTTCTCCTCCTATCTATCTTCATACATTGCGTGTTGTCACTTTTATTATCATGGCGTACAGCACTTCCTTCAAGGATGTCGAATGTATGTAAAAAGGCAGGGATTTTTGACCATCCCTGCCCTAATTTCTTTCTGATTTACTCTTAATCCCACGATGCAAAAGCATCTTCCAGCACTCCTGCGAGCTGCTCTGGGCGATTATATTTCACCTTGGCGTAAATATCCATGGTGATCTTGCTGCTTTCATGACCGGCAAGATACTGAACCGTCTTCGGATCAACCGAAGCATGAATCAGATTCGTAATATAGGTGTGCCGCAGCTGATGCGGAGTCACCTCAAAGTCCAGACTGTAAACCACATTTCCATTGTGTGCTGCCTTTTGCCCCAGAACCGGCTTCACCGTATGCTTCACCCTCTTGCCATCTTCATAGCGGTAATAGCAGCGTTCCTTGGTGGTACGAGTTACGATATACTGCCATAATCTCTTGAACTGCGTATAGGACAACGGGTCTCCATCCCGATTTGCAACCACAAAATCCGATGTCGATGTCTTCTTCGCCTCTTTCAGACATTCCAGAAGATTGTCCGGCAGAGGGACATTCCGATGCGCTGCCTTTGTTTTCAGCTCTGTCAGAATCACCGGACGATTATGCTCCGTATGCCAGGCTCTCCGAACGGTAAGGTACGGAGCCTCGCAATCAAGATACACCGAATCCCATTGAAGTCCGAGGATTTCTTCTCTCCGCAATCCTGCGTACAGCCCCAGCATCACGAACACATACGGCGGTAAGCCGTAAATGGCATCCAGCAGCTTATCCACCTGCTCATCCGTAAGCGGGAGGCGGTCCTTCTGGGGAATCCCGCCCACATTCTTCTTCAGATAGATGGTCGGATTCTCATCAATGATCTTACTCTCCATTGCTGCCGTGAAAATACACTTATATAGAACATTCACTGATTTGTACACGGATGCCGACTTTTTCGATGCCGCCAACAGTGCCAGGCGAATGTCATCTGCTGTTACATCTCCCATATGCATATCGCCCAATGGCTTGATGATGTAGTTCTTCACTTTCGATGTATAGTCAATCAGCGTTGTCATCCTGATCTGTGCCGACTGCATCAGCAGCCATTTCTCGCAATACTCCTCCACTGTAGGTGTACTGCGGCAATACGTCTTGTTCTCAATCTGCTGGATCGCTTCCTGTTCCTTCTGGTACAGTTCCTCTCTCGTTCTTGCATATAAGGAAACCCGCCGTCCCTGCTGATCTGTTACACGGGTTCGATAATATTGCGTTCCCTTCATACTCACCGTACCATAATCGGGAAGCATCATTCTTCTTGCCGCCATATCATTACCTCCAATCCTGTTGATGCTTTCATTATTGCGGATTCATCGTCCATACTCAACGATGTCGATTTTCACCGCCGAAAGCTTCGAGGTTTGCGATATGTCGCAGCACGTTCCATCGGTTTTGCACGGTGCGTACATTTTGCAATGTACTCCTGAATCCCCACTTCCGTGAAATAAACGCAGCCGTTTTCCACATACTGAACATAGGAGATCAAACCGTCTGTTCTTGCAGCATCCAGTGTTTTTACGCTGATTCCCAGTATACTGGCTGCTTCTTTCCTTGTAATCAGTTTATCCATCGCCTTCTTCGCCATCCTTTCGGCATTTGCCCTGTCTTTTTTTCTCTGCTTGTTCCGGAATGTAATATCCAAGTTGAATCCTTACAGCTTCATCAATCCCACGCATCTGCCCCTTACTTACCCGCCCAAGATAGCGAATCACGCATATCTTGTCGCAGGTGTCGAGCTGTTCTGCCAATACCATGGACGGTTTTGCCAGTCCCTTTGCTTTACGGAGAAAGAAATGCGTTGGCTGTTTTCGCTTCTTCTCAATTTTCGATGTCAGCGGAGCAATCGTGATCGTCGGCGCATAATAATTGCCGACATCATTCTGAAGAACCACAACAGGACGAACACCGCCCTGCTTTGATCCGACCGGAACACCGAGATTGGCGAGATATAAATCACCTCGCCGATAAACCCAGTTTTCTTTCATATGCTGTTGTCTCCAATCTCCATACACTGATATGGATAAAGCCTGCCAGGTATCATGCTGATACCTGGCAGCGCTTTCTGAAAATATGGTTTCTCTGTACTTTTTCTTATCACCCCAGAGATGTAGGATTTCTCACAGGCGGCAGTGTGCTTCACTGCTCCATTGGAATTTAACCATCCCGCCTTCCTTATGGCCGGACCGCGAATTACGGAAGTATCATTGTCCCTGTCTGGCTTTAACACCGCCGCCGGTTGCAATCCGGTATTTGCTTCTGCGAAACCGCTATCGCCCCGATGGGCTTCATGGCGTGCAGTCGAAGGCTCGACCAAACAGGAATGTACCTGAAGAATGAGTATTCAGTTTTCAAGGGACATTCGGACTTTCGTCCTTACAAAGTAAGTTTAACAAGAATCCTCCGGTTTCGCGTTGGCCTCGTAGGCGCACTTTGGTTGTCCTTGCAGGACTACATACGGTTCTTTTTGACTTTTCAGTGTTCTATACAGCCGGAATGGGGCAAAAAAAATACCCCGTTGGTTTCCCAACGAGGCATCAAAGATTATAATGTTTTAATTTGAGAACTATTATTCTCCACAAAACTAAAGGCTTCAGGCGTTTTTGTCATCCACAAACGTGCACAGTCCAACTTATGACGCTCAAGCATGGAACGACAATCTTTTGTTTTCATTTTACAAAAGTCTGTCTTGAAATTTTTAACACTTCCACTTTTGGTCAGTTCCATCGCAGTTCGCGCGTCTGTACACCGAACCAACTCATCCTCCAAATTCAAAACTTGTGGAAGAAAAATGATTTTCAGCTTTCCGCAATACCGGGTGAGAAGTTCCAAGTTCTTTTTAAGGTTTACTGCCTGTGGCACATCAGTGTCAAATACCAAAACGACAGTCGTTCCCGCCTGAATAGACAACATCTGTGACTTTGGAATCAAATTCTGCACCACATTGAATACCTTTATCTTCCCTGGAATCAATCTTTCCGGTGCTTCTTTTAAGGCCGCGATCAGTTGTTGTTCACAGGGGCCTTCTACATAATAGATGCACTTATTGTTCATCTTCCCACCCCATTTCCAACTCGTCCAAAAGCGAATCCTGCGGAAGCGAGGCAAACACATCATTCTCAACCGCACAGCGTAAAGAGTCTGTATTTCGTTTCAGTACATCCGATGCAGAAACAGCAGAAACCTGATATATGCCTTCCTCCAGATGCTTACGCAAAAACACATAGCTATGCTTCGGCAGGTTCAAATCCAGCATATCTGTATTATGCGTTGTAAAAATCAACTGTTCATCGTCTCCGATACGATCCAGCATAATACCGAAAATCCGTTTTTCTATATCGCTCTGAATATAAGAAAAATGTTCATCACAATAATAGAAACTGCTCTCTTTTGTCGCCATTGCAGCAAGGAACATTGCGACATCAATTCCTTCTGCTGTACCACTGGACAGTATCTCCCGATTCAGCAGTTTACCTTCCTGTATGATGATTTCCGTTCCACCGCGCCGAATAATAAAGGTATCCTTTAAATCTCTTGATAAACTAACGTCCTGTAATGTAGGATCAAGCGTTCCGATAACAGCACGCAGCGTCTTCAACAAGATGCTTTTATTCGCACCTGTAAGTTTCAAAGATTTTTCTATTTCAGGATATGCAAAACGATATCGAACAGCACCTACCAGCTTCTTAAGTGCTGTAGTAGTTCTGGTCGCCTCTATCGTTTGATCTTTCAGTTTCTTTACACATTTTTCATACGAATCCATCGTATCAATGTCTGCGGTCTGATACTGAATGTCAATCTCCTGATTAGATGCATCAATCTGAGCTGACAACCGCTGCAGGCGATAATCACCATTCACAAAATCAATACTGAAGTATCCTTTATCGCCTGCAACCATCTCATACAGCGGTGTTGGATTTCCATCAGTCATATATCCAAAAATACAAAGCAAAGCCTTTCCAAGGCTGGTCTTTCCGGTAGCATTTGCACCCATAAGAATTACAGCCTTCTTATAGCGAAATCGCTCTCTTCCTTTCAGATGTTCCTGATCGATAATCGAATTGACAATCTTTTTGGGATAACTGAAATTGATATGAAAATCATTAAATCCATAGATTTCCTTTAACTCAAGGTCTAAAACGATCATGTCAGATCCTCCATTTCATTATTTCGTCTTTTACGAACTAATGATATCATATTTAAAGGAGCATTTCAAGGACAATAGTCCACATATCCAAGCAATATTTACATTCATGCAGTATATTGTTCCTCATACTGTTAGTTCTAACTCCATTCTGCTACCTCCTTAATTGATTGAAGCAGCCAGGCTTTTCTTCAAGCGCATATACGCTTCATATGCTGGCGTTGTTCCCTCAAGGAAGCCGCTCTGGTAAGCATCACTCTTTTTAATATCATTACGTTTCAATATATAGCTCAGATTTTCTGCTGTAATGCCATTACGGTTTCTAACGATACAAATTCCGTCATTTCGGTCATATTCGTCCAGCAGTTCCGGATAATGCGTAGTGAAAATAAGAGTTCCGCCATTTTTGTTCAGTCGGCTGTCCATAAAGAAGCGCACTAAGGTCGTTACAATTTCCTTGTTGAAATGATTCTCTATTTCATCTACCAGAAGATAACCACCTGAATGAAGAACTTCCTTTACCATCGAGAATGTAATAATACCCTTAATCGTACCAGAGGACAGATACTGCTCAAGGTCTGCCGCATTATTCAGGATAATCTCTTCTTCATCCTTAAACTTCAAGTGGATAAATGTTTTTCCCTCTGTCTGCTCAAAACACAATTTCTCAATAGTCGGATCGAGAAATGCAATTACCTCCAATGGAATATCTTCGGTAAATGGAAGCACATTCACATTCGTATAGGAAAGCAGGCTGAATATTTCCACTGTATCATTCGCTTTTTTATTATGCGCAATGACAAAGCTGACATCATCAGAAAGGTATGCTTCATCGCTATTGCGCTGCTCTACAGGCTTCATTCCTGTAAAATCTGTCAGATACTTTTTCGACTTAACGGTTGCAATCGGTTTTTCCCAAAGGCTTTCAGACAGAATCGAATACACATATTCCCCTGTTTTCGACTTCTTTGCCGCAATTACAGTTTCCAAGCAGCAGACGTAGCTACGCTTATCATAAAAATATGTGCGGATTGTAACATTCTTCGCTCCGCCAAGAATGCTTTTTGCCTCCACATGATTGATGGGCTCATTTTTCACAATATTTAAGGCCAAGCTAATGACCTTTAATACCGAGGTCTTGCCAGATGCGTTAATTCCAATGAAAGCACAGGCAGAGTGGAGATAGTAGTTATCCGTCAAACGGTAAAGACTATCTTTGTCCTCTTCGCAAACACGTTGCTGCGTATAAAAGCAAATATCCAAGTCTTTTTTGAATAATGGGAGTCCTTGTGCGGTGATGCGGAGTATTTTCATAGGTAGTCCTCCTCTAAAAACAGTTTTTTTGTTTTTATTTTCTTATAATCTTATTATACGCCGCAAATTAGAAAATATCAACGGGTTTTCCGTTTTTATTTTCTGATTTGCTTTTGACACTAAAAAGTATCCGTTCAATATGGCAAGCCCTGTGATTGCTGACCCGTTCCACCGCATGAAATACATGGAGCGTCATGGAAGCGGCCTACGCAAAATCGTCAGGGAAACCGAAAAGCCGCCTGGATATACAGCGGCATATAATCCGAAAATTTTCTCAACGGCAACAGATTTCAGAGTCATCTTGAAAAATGTAAATTACCAACTTAGTCAGAAAAACTTAGTCAATGACCAAGTTAGTGAGCAAGATAAATCGCCGGACATCCCACACACAGTTGTGAATCTTTGTATCCACCTTATTGCCCACGGCAGTGAGGGTGCTCAAATCACTCATGCTCACTCTATCATGGGTACAGCCAATGATAAGTCCTATGACGCAACCCATGATAACTTAGAGGATGACACCCATCAAGGTATCCACCAAGATAGCCACCATGATTCTACGCCGTCAGCAGTTATATTGCGCCTAATGCTTTTTAGATTTTCTTCGCAATCGTAGACAGCTCCGAAATAATACTAAGAAGATCATTTTTGACTTCCTCTTTGCTTGGCTCGCTGCCCATCAGAAGATAATCCGTGCTGACATGGAGGATGCAGGACAGTTCAATCAGCAAGTCAATAGAGCAGCTGCGTTCACCGTTCTCCATGCGGCTGACATGCTGCTTGCTTGCCAGGCCCAGGCGAACCGCCAGTTCCTCCTGCGTAATGCCACGGGAAGTGCGAACATCGTGAAGTCTCTTACCAAACTCTTTTGCGTCAAAATACATACGTTTCTCCTTCCGCACAGCCGGTACAGAACCGGATCGACGGAAGGTCAAAAAAAGAGCCGCATGACGGTGAAGAAAAATCCTGTGCCGATAAAACAGAACATGGGTATCCCATAATTCTGTCTCATGCGGCATTCGGAAGACTTCGCCTGTCAGCGGCTCCACAGCACAGCTATGACTTATAAAATTGTGTTAATAGGGTTATTTATTGTCATCTCAACCATTCAAAGACGAATAGTAGAGCTGCAATCTCCGTAATCTTCTCATCTCCAAAACATTGAAGACGGTCTCGCGTCCGCAGGCCTTACATTTGGTCTGCACATGTCCTCTGGTATCCTCAAAGACGATGATTGAATTGTGTCGGCAATAAGGGCACCTGACAATCCTGGGCTTTTGCGAAGCAATCGCATCCTTTGCCCGGATGATTTTAATCTGCATTTCCGCAGATGGTTCCGATACTCTGATATTCCTGCTCATGGCCACACCTCCAATGGATCACGATATTCATAATCCTTTTTCCGGTTCAGATAGCCCAGTTGTTCCAAGCGGATAGCTGCTGCTGATCTCGAAACACCAAAGACACCACAGAAAGTATCTATCTTCACCTGGTCACTGTCGTAAAAACGCCATCCATAACAGGTCAGAGGCTTTCTGCTGTTAATGAACCACATCGCTCGATCTACTTCTGACTGGGGCATCAGAATGGCGGCTCCCAGCGAATTGGCCTGCCACTCGTTCCAGTCCTCCTGCGTTCTCAGAACGCGAGAGCCATTTCCTCGCACTTCCGGTCTCTTATGACAGGCTATCTTTCGGTCATCGGAATCCAGCTGAAACAGTATCTGGTGAGCGCACTCATGCGCCAGCGTAAATCTGCGTTTTCCGCAGAGTTTCCGAATATTCTCTGGTTCAATGAAACTCTTGTCCAGAACCACATCATTAGTTTTCAGGAAGATGCTCCTCTGACTTCCATCAACCTCTATCTGATATTCTGTATCCACATACGCGGTCAGACCATAGATGCTTCCGTCCGAGGACAACTTTTGGAATGACACCTTCAGGTTCAGATAATCGGATGCAAACTGGTCAATGGGTGTCGGAAGTGCGAATCTTGCCGGATCATCTGCTTCGCTGCCGAAAAAGGACTTTTGAAAATCTCTTATCACTGCAACAGCGATTTCTTCTATGTTTTTCTGCGAAAGGATCATAGGCACGGCTCCTTTGCTTCAACGAACCATTTTTCATCTTCGTTGTACAGGAAACTCTCATGCCCACCAATCATGACCGTATAGCGGATTCCGCAGCCACCTACCTTCGTGGAAGCAGCCCGGCACTTATGCTTCAATCGGTCGATCTCATACACCCGTCCGTCAATCCACCGAATCAGACGCGGACGGATATTTCCCTCCGCATCCACATCCAAATTCACAGGTACATATACTTTTCTACATTTCTGTTCCGACATATTCTACGCTCCTCCTCTGTAAACCGGCGAATGTGTTGACTTCTTTTAGCAAAGAACTCACCAGATTCTGCCGGTGCTGTATTAACCAATCATTCCTGTCGGCATGACCAAATCCACTTTTCGCTCTGTCGGCATCTTGCTTTTCTGAAAAAGTACCCCATTTTTAATCGCATCTTTCCCGAATCGGAATCGAATCTGCTCAATCGCTGCGTCCAGCCGTTCCTGGCGATCCAGTGATTTCACATCTGTGAATAGGTCGTATTGTATCGGACAATCCTCTTCAAACAGATTGATTGCCCGAACCGTCACCGAACGAATCGGGTGTTCCCACTGATAATTCTTTGCAAACAAAGAAAATGCGGTTTTCGCCAGATAGGTAGGGCTTTGTGTCGGAATGCTAATCCGGCACTGCCACTCCTTCGTGAAAAGCTCATTGTTGCGGATGGAAATCGCAATTCCGCCTGCTTTCTTTTTATGCGTTCGCAGCTTAGTTCCGATTTCCTGCACCAGCTCCAGCATGACACACCAGACTTCGGCGTTATTTTCCAAATCCTGCATGGTCGTTATCCCGTGCCCAATGCTTTTTACCGGGGAGACATAATCGGAACGCATAACCGGCGAATCATCCAGCCCATTGGCATACTTCTTAATCGCCAGTCCATTCTTTCCAAGGCGGCACTTCAAGAAATCATCCGATGTTGCAGCAAGTTCTCCAATCGTATGAATCCCATAACCGGACAGAATCTTCTCGGTCGCTCTGCCAACTCCAAGCAAGTCGGAGGCAGGAAGACACCAAATCTTCTCCCGGAACGAATCTGCTTCGATGCAGGTAATCGCATCCGGCTTTTTCATATCCGACCCAAGCTTGGCAAAAATCTTGTTGAAACTCACTCCTGCGGAAATCGTGAGTCCCAATTCAAACTTAACAGTTCTGCGAATCTCATCTGCGATTTCAAATCCGGTTCCTATGCAGCCGCTTCCGGTCACATCCAACCAGCATTCGTCCATCCCATACGGCTCGATCTGGTCTGTGTATCGACCGTATATCTCACGAGCCAACTTTGAAAACTTCATATATTGCTCATAGTGCGGCTCCACGATCACAAGTTCCTGGCACTTCTGTTTTGCCTGCCAGATTGCCTCTCCCGTGGAAACGCCAAACGCCTTTGCTGCATAGTTCTTCGCAAGTACGATACCATGCCGCTCTTCCACCGAACCGCACACCGCCACCGGCTTGTTCTTCAGTTCCGGGTTCAGCATACACTCGACAGAGGCATAGAAATTATTCATATCGCAGTGAAGAATCACCCTTTGCATCCCGTATTCCTCCTCTCCGTTCGTGAAAGCACGAACAACTTTTCACGAACGCATTGACACACAGCATTTCTTGTGATACTATAATTACACGAATTATATTTCGTGTTTTCATCGTCATTATAGCAAGCACAGTTTTTCGTGTCAATAGGTTTTTATGAAAAAGTGTTCGTGTTCGTCATCAAAAAAAGAAAGAGGTATTCCTATGGTCTTCAAAGAAAGGTTGAAAGAAAAAAGAACAGAAGCCAATTTAACTCAGGTAGAACTTGCAGAGAAGGCCGGTGTAACCGCCCGCACAATTCAGAATTATGAGCTTGGTAGCCGCAAACCATCCAATATGGTTACGATCCAGAAGATTGCGGATGCGCTGAATACTACTACTGAGTACCTGCTGGGAAGCAGCGGCACCTATGTCGTAGAAGCTCACGAAAAAGGCGGTGCAAAAGCAGCGAAAGATATTGAAGAACTGGTCAGTGAAGTGACCGGTATGTTCGCTGGCGGCGAATTAAGCGAGGACGCCATCGAAGGAGCATATAAAGCTCTGACCGATGCCTACTGGATTGCCAAAGAGAACAATAAAAAATACGCCCCGAAAACGAGGCGTAAAAAATCCGATCAGTGATATTTATCGTACACACTTTTCGCTATACTGTAAACTGGAGGTGGTATGATGAATGCGGAACAGCTTTCACGGGTCGGTGAGAAACTGGTAAAACGCTGCGGTTCCAGAGACCCTTTTGAAATTGCAAGGCAGCTTGGTATCAATGTCATGCTTTGCGAAAATTTCGGCTCCCTGAAGGGAATGTACCGGGTGATTAAACGAAATCGCTTTATTTTCCTGAATAACAGTCTGGATGAAAATATGCTGCGCATCGTGTGCGCACATGAATTAGGGCATGACCAGCTTCACCGGAATATGGCGAAAACCACCCCGATTCATGAGTTCATGCTCTATGACATGAAATCCAAACCGGAATATGAGGCCAATATCGTAGCAGCAGAAATCCTGATGGACAGCAACGAAGTTCTTCGTTACATCTATGAGTATGGATACACAGCCGAGCAGATCGCCAGTGCGATGTCCACTGACATCAATCTGGTTGCGCTGAAGGTAGCACACTTGGCAACACTTGGCTATAATCTGCACGCACTGGAACATAAAAGCAACTTTTTGAAATAACGTATCTTCGAGGAGCCTTGACCGGCTCCTCTTTTTGTTGCAAATTGTGCAGATGCCGTCTGCACAATTATCAGCCTAACATCTGCATGTGATACAGCTTCACTTTTTCCTCGAACGGCAATCCCGGATCAATGCCGACTTCTTCCCACATCACACCATACGGTGCACCGCCATCTGTATATCCAGCGATAAAAGCAAAACGACCATCGCAGTCCTCATACAGTTCTGCCAGCCGTTCCCTCTCTTTCGCTTCCCGCTCCATTCTCCGCTGCCGGAGCCGCTGTTCTTCAGCCTGTTTAATCTGGTCGAGCTGCTCCTGTGTATAATTGACCCCCAGCTCCTGCAAATCTTTAGCAGCTGTCACAGCATCCACATGAAAGCGTTCCCTGTAATGCTTGTTCATCTTTTTCGGTGAGCCGGTATAGGTGAGCAGCCACTGCTTGCCTTTTCGGAGGCGTGCTTCCTTTCGCTCAGCCTTCGTCAGTTTCTTTTTCTTTGCCATTTACTGAATCTCCCGGATTTTTTGCTGATGACTTTGGGTTGCGCTTCTTCGGTGCTGTTAGCTCATAGCTCAAAGAAAGCAGGTCTTTGATGGCATCATCCAATTCCGGTTTGCCAAGCTGAATACTGAGCCACTTTTCCTTGTTCATGTGATAGGCCGGAAAATAGCCGTCCTGCCCACGAAGAGAGCCGATCAGCAGCGGATCACTTTTCACATTGAGAACATCAATGATGCCTGCCTCCGGCAGTCCCAACTTATCAGCAGATACTTCCAGAACCACACCATACCATTTATTGTTGTCGTTGTGCCGCAGCACTGCATTCCAGTCATGCCAGGGGTATTCCGGCTCTGTGCCGTACTGCTGGCGTATCCATGTAAATAATTCTTGTCGTGTCACTCCATCGCTTCCCAACTATTTTATGTGTGGTTTGTGCAACGACCTGTTGCACAAATTCTTGCCTCAGATAACTCTCCGCACTGCATTGATATCAGAAATCATCCAGCGCAGCATCTATCTCTTCCAGCCGATCAATCCAGCCCAGGTCAGATTTCTTCTTGGTTGCCGGTCTTTTCTTATCACCACCAACCACTTCAAACCGTTTCTCTTCTGTCCCGAACAAACCTTTTACCTGAATTCTGAAATCCGGCTTGTTGTTGGTCAGTCCTTGCATGAGCTGCACATTCTTGTATCTGGGCAGGAGGATTTGACAGATAGCCTGAATGTCTTGCTCCTTAATATACGGTGTCGCCATGAACTTTTTCGTTATGTAAGGCTTTATATCTGCCAATACCTGTGACATTGAAGCTTTCTTCTTGGTCATGACAATCCCCCCCTCGTATACTTGTCCAAACTACTTCCACGACTCGATTAGCACTGAATATAGCCAAAAAATCATTTAACAATCCACATACTTTCGCGCAACAGAAATATACTCTTGTCTCGTCAAACACTATCCTGTGTGCCTTCCGCCATACTTCCTGTCATAATAATAAAATGGTCTGTTAATTTTTCAAAAATTGCATTTTCCATTTTTGATTTCAAAATTCGAATATTATCGTATCTCTCGGCATTTTTCAGGAACCACTCATGTATATCTGTGGTTTCGATATATACTCTTTCATCATCCTTTAAAGAAGCCATAATTGAGTCATACCAATTATTCACGATTTTCTGCTTCTGCTCCACTGTTAAATCAGCATATTCAACACAGCACCCAATTCTTGAAAACATTGCTGGCCCTAATGCCTTCTTTATTTCATTTTCATTTGAGAAATTACATGTAAGAAGAAAAATTGCCTGCCCAAGTTCGACGCTATAATTCGTATCAACATACTTGCCTTCGTCAAACAATTCATAAAAGGCATTGTATAGCGCAGGATTCACTTTATCAAATTCATCAATCAAAATTACATTTGATTCTCGTCCCATCATATCGCGAGCAAAACTGCTTTTGGAATGCTCTGCACCAAAAACGTAATCATATGCCTCTGATGTCTGCATCATTGAAAACTGAATGCGCAATAACTCTCCACCCAGCGATTTACTTATGCTTTTTGCACTCTCCGTTTTTCCTACTCCTGACGGTCCATAAAGCATAAGTACGACTGGTTTATTAGTTGCGCCAGTAGTCAAACGATACATTCCACTTAGAATCTGTTTTTTACACTCATCCTGGCCATAAACATCACTATTCAATGCTTTATATATATTTGTTAATGCGCCTCTATCCAATTCAGGGTACTGGCTTCCATAATACTCAATATCCCCATCAAGGCCTGCCTTTAACGATTCCAGCACACGTCTGGGCGGATTTTGAATATACAATGTTCCCATATCATAGTTGAGGTTCACAATATTAGCAAAATTCGACAAAACATGTGGCATTACAGAGCCATAATCATCCGCCCTAACAACACAATTATCTACTTCTATGTTTGCTCTCAATGCATTCTCGCGAACCCCTGATTCGTTTGGCCTAAGCCGTGCATTATAGTGCTGAATCAGTTCCATAAAAGGAATTGTTTCTGAGTCTTCCGGAATCTGTTTCTCAAGAAAAATTTCAAAATCCTTTTTCGACCCAGTAAACACAACTACTTTATCAATCAACAGCTTCTACCCCCGCAAGCAAAACATCGAATACATCTAATGATTTTGATGAAGTCGATGTGTCTTCCACTTCATTACTTTCCTCGTATGACGGATTGTCCTTCGGTATTATAGAAACATCCATCTCCAATTCTTTACTTACATTTAGCATATCAATAGTTGTTCGTCCTACTTTGATTGCGTAGATGCTTAAATTCATTTTCAATAAATCACTAATCGTATACCCATTCTTAAACGAATTTATATTGAAGCGTAGTATGACCTTACTTTTTCCCTTAGTGCCGACAAATTCATAGTAACCTTTTGCATTTTTCAAGGCATTCTCAAGCTTATCAATTGCAATATTGAAATCGCCAGCCGGTATTGACGATCCTGAGCGCAACATTGATAAGTATGGAGAAACCATAACCATATAGGAAAGAGAATCTTTCTCTGCCGATATGACATATCCTTCAAACTTTTTTATGGCTCCTCTTGTTGTTTTTGAAGCACTTTTATTTTCGTTTTCATCAATGATGTGTAAAAAGTCTGTAAGAATCGTATTCTTCACTATGTTTTTTACCATTTTGTTGCGATTCAATGCTAAACCAGCAGAAACTTCGCCACTTGCCGACGCTTCCCAACCAAGTAAGGCCTTAAATACTCCGCCGATTCCCCCCTTGGCAGAAACATCTGCCTTTTGCTCTTCACTTAAATCACTTGAATTCAATAGCTCTGTTGTTTTCTCAAGCGTTCCTCCAGCAACAATCTGAACATAATCTGTGACTGAGTCCTCATCAAAATAAACAATCTTGCAAATTTTACTTGCCATGTTACTCTACCCCCAACGCCTTAAACACCGCATCTTCCGCACTGCTGTAGAAAATCAGATTAAAACTCCCTACCAGTTCCGGCGGCACAGTGCCAAGGTCTGCTGCACTGGTAATCGGAAGCAGCACTTTCTTTGCTCCGCTATCGAGGCACACCTGCAAACTATTGGCAAGCTCGTCCACTTTCAGAATCGTGCCGCTGATGCTGATTTCTCCCAGCACGGCAAGTGTACTGACCGTAGGCCGTCCAAGAGCGATGCTGCATAGTGCAATCAATGTAGGCAATGCCAGCTTTCCGGTCATGCCAATGCCCTGTAAATCCTGATAGTTGATGATGTAATCCCGCATCGTGGTGCTGATGCTGCCACTGATTCGATTTCCGTTTGCTTTCAGGAAATTGAACGCCGTATTCGTGGATTCCTTGCAGTCACGGTCGCTGCCAAGACCAGTGCGTTCAAATTTTCCGTTACCGGGCAGCATCTGGCTTTCAAGGCGGAATACGCCGATCATGCCAGATTTGCCCTGACTTACGGTATATACCTGTCCAGGATTGCAGATGCCATCAGGAATGAGCTTGCCGCCACCCTGCTCCGGCACAGAGACAAATTTTTCTTCAAATGTATCAAGGTCAATATAGCTGAAGTTCACATCATAGAATTCCATACCACCCAGCTTTTTCAGCTGCTCCTTGACGCGACGGCGCATTTCCAGCGCAAATACAAGAATTTCTTCAATCTGTTCCTTCGTAAATTCTCCATCCGGATACAGCAATTTCACATAGCCTCCTACAATCTTGCGGACAGCAATCGTATCGCGCTGGTTCAGGTTCTTTCCAAGGCGGAAATACTTATCCAACGCATCACCATACTGTTCTTTCCGCAGTTCTCGGATAAACTCTGCCAAGTAATCCGTGATAAAGCCGTAGTCGTTGGTGAAATGCTCCGGACGGAACTTCGGAATCTCCCAGCCTGGAATATAGCAATGCAGACGGTCAAGAAAGGCTGTGTCCGTTCCCATCTCCGGCGGGAACGGGTCAAACAGAGAGGAAGTCTTGAGCAACACATCCACGCTCTGATTGATGTTTCCTACAAAGACCATAGATGCCGATGCTGCCTTTTCCTCTTTGCCACGGGCAAAGGAGCCGGAAGCCATATAGTCTTTCATAATCTGAATGCCGTCTTTGTCCTTAAACTTGATTCCGGCAACCTCATCAAAGGCAACGCAGTCCCATAGGCCTACCAAACCTACGGTTTTGCGCCCCATATTGTAAAACAGATTTGCAACGGTCGTCTGACCACCGGATACCAGGATACTGTTCGGGCTGATTTCTTTATAGATATGGGACTTGCCTGTGCTGCGCGGCCCCAACTCACAGAGATTGAAGTTGTTCTCCACCAGCGGTAACATACGCGCAAGCAGCAGCCACTTTTCCCGATTGTTCAACTGTTCCGGCTCATATCCGCAGGAACGCAGCATAACATCCATCCACTCTTCCTGTGTGAATGCCTTGCGTCCCTCTCGAACTTCTTCAATGTCGATATGGGGCATCTGAATCGGAGTCAGCTTATGGATGCTGATGGGAGAGATGTCCTTCTGCTTTTTCTGTTTAGAGGAAATCGGCTGTCCATCTATATCCGTGATTCCAAAGCTGCTGTCTCCCTCAGACTCATATTCCAGCTGTACGATGCACCAGATACCGCCACAAAGCAGCCGGTCATATTTTTCCGGATAATCATCTGTAATCGGTACATTGGTGAGACCAAGGTTAGAGAACTCTGCAAAAAAGCAATCCTTTTTGATGTCCAGATGCACGGTCACCATATCAATAATGGTATGGCTCCCGTTCTTGCGCAGTTGTGAGAGAATTTTCTGAGCCTCATCCGGGCGGACAAAATTGTCTGCCAGAATGCGTTTCACATTCTGAACGCCCTGCTCAATGATTGTCTCATCGTCTGAACTACAGTACTGACCCAGCAGGAACTCCAGCACATAGACCGGAACATTTGCTCCTTCTTTTATTTTCTTTGTCAGGTCTTTGCGGACGATCCGACCGTCAAAGTTGCTGCGCAGCTTCCGGCGCAGTTCTTCACGGGTATCGTCTGCCGCCATATCCATCATTTCCATACGGAATTCCTGCCTCCTCTATATCAGAATCCGAATCCAAAGTCATCTGCAAAGGCAATGTCCATGATGACAGGCTGCCTCCACTGCTCCAGACCGCTTTCTTCGTCATAAACCACAAGGTAATACTGCTTGTCCTTGTCGTATTTCTTATTCTTGAATGTGAACCGCATCCGGAAGATACGCTTCTGCGCATTTTCCTCGCGACTGTCTGCCACATAACTGTTTTCGTTCGAGATTTTCTCATTGTCTTCCGAGAGGAAGAAAATGCGGTATTTTGCCGCTTTTACAGTATCACTGACGGCATCCGACTGGATAAAGTCCATGGAAGTGATCAGGTTCGTGATCTTATGGACGATGCTGACCAGAGCAATCTCTGCATTCTTTGTTTCCATGTGACCGCGTTCCATCTTAAACTCCAGCACCGGCACCAGCATTTCTTGCGGTGAGGAACCGCCATGCACATAGTTAGCACCGCCTCCGGCCACCTTAAAGACATTGCTGCTGACAGGATAGGACACCACCTTGCTGTCCTCATTTCCCAGAACGCGTCCCATGCTCATATGGTCGATGCCGTCATCTTCCAGTGCCGCCTTGGACACAATAAATCTGCGATTAACAAATGCTTTTTCCGCGCTTTTCCCAGAAATCTTGTCACTTTCTGTCAGCTTATCACGCTTGTAAATAAAGCCATGATCGGCAGTGACGATAAAATGATAGGTGTTGCCGCTGACGGAGATTCGATGAATCAAGTCCATGATTTCCTGAACGGCCTCCTCACACGCATTAAACACCTCATCCTCGGTATTTGCCTTGTCTCCACGCGCGTCAATCTGATTATGATATACATAGATAATCTGACGTTTTGTCAGCACATCTCGCAGCTCTGCCACTTTCAAATTTTTGATATCATCGAACTGTACACAGACACTATCCGGGTTATAGCTTTGCAGCACTTGCTGCCGACCGGCCAGATTATCACAAAGGATGCCATCTGCCAGTACCTGAAAATCATCCGTCATCTCCAGTGTCTTATGCGGCAAAAGTGCTGCCATGCCAAGCCTCGTATAAGACGGAAGAACACTCAGCTGTACAGAAAGTTTTGCCGTGCATTTCGGGTCATCCTGCATTCGGGCAAACAACTCCTGTCCGACCTCGTAACGCATGGCATCCGAAATGATGACCACGGTGCGTTCTTTGGTATAGCGCAGGTTGGCATTGTAAAACTCCCGCTGCAACGGAATTGCCGAAAATGCGGCATCCTGCTGGATTCCGGCATTCCAGGCTGGGAGCAGACAAGCCAGATATTCGTTTGTGTAGATATTTTCCACCAGTTCCCGGAGCGGCTCAAAGCTTTCCGTACTCTCCATCTGGTCGTAATAATAGTAGAATTTCCGATACTGCTGATCCATATTGTAATCCGCAGCAAGATATCGGTCGATGATTGGCTTTAAGCCATCTGCGGCATGGTAATCCGCTTCCTTCACCATGCTGTATGCACTGGAAAGCATCTGATAAGTCTTCCCGGTCTTTCTGCCAAAGTGCATTTTAGCCCGCTTTTCACAGAGTTCCGGAATGGTAAATCCGTTTACGATTGCACCGATATCTTCCGAAACAAGTCTGCCAATGAGCCACTTTACCAGCACCTGATCCACAGCAAGGAAAGTGTCGCACTCCACCAAATCGTCCACTCGCATTCCTGCAAATGCCGAAAGAACATTCAGCCCTTTGGCGACGTGCGCCGACAGAGCATCGTATTTGTCCCGGTACAGGACGCTGTTCATCAGGCTATCGAGAAATGCGATGATATTACCGGACTTGTAGGAGACAAAACTCTTCCATGCTGCCGGAAGCTCTGCCTGCACATATCGACCAGTATAAGTAACGAACAATGTTACCAGCAGCCGTTCCAAACTCGGCTTTGTATCAGTGTATCCGAAATGCTGCTCACAGAGCTGCCAGAATGCAGACAGCAGATCGTATTTTTCAAACTCCTGCAAGAAAGCATTGTCCACCAGCTCGCCATCCGTCAACACGATGCGCACGACTTCCTCAAAAGAGCAGGTACGCGCCTTGCAGACTGCACTCAGTAGACCGACAAGGATATTTTCTTCATTAAAATTCTCGATTTCCAAATCATAGAACCGCTGAGTACGCTCTTTATTGGCGAAAAACTTGATGTGCTTCTCAATAACCGGCTTGTACTTCTCCTCGATACCGAGGTCAACCGACAGCAGGGAGGCACGGTCAGCAAAGAACCGTCTGGAATACAGCATTGTATCCTCCAGATGGTTGTCCCTTACATCCGGCTTCGGAAACGGTGCATAAATCAGATAATTCGTGGTCTTATCCACACGCTCCAGAAAATACTTTGTATAGAACTGGTTATCCGGCTGGAGATGGTAGACCTTCGCATTCTGAAGCTCTACCGTCTCCATATCCTCGGCAAATTCTGACTTGTCATCATACCAAAAAACCAGTTTCCGGGTCTCCCCGGTAAATTCCGCATTCAGGCGGTCTATAATTTGTTTCAGGTTCAATTCTGCCATATCAATTTCCTTTACTTGATAGATTCCGCCCTTTGGGGAATATCTTACAGGCAGTTACGCCTTGATCCGGTTGTTGCCTGTGATGCTGCTAATATAATCGTCAATATCCTGCACGATGCAATGATCCCCCATTGTGTGCAGTGATTCAAAATACTTTGTGATATACCCATAGATGCCATACTCTTCAAAGGTTTTCGCCACATCCGCACCGGAAAGCCCTTTGAAATGACGGTACCGCTCCATGCAATAAATCAAGAAATTGGATTCTTTGCTCATCGCTCACGCCTCCTCCGGGTAATCATAGGAGCCTGTCAGAAGTTCATCTTGATACATGGTATACAGCGTCATCGGGCTGTAATGCCACAATTTTGATTTTTCATCCGAAAGCTCCTGATAGAGCTTGGACTGATAAAAGCGGGAAATCGCTTTTTCATCATCCACATTGCTGTTTTTTGTAATCTGTTCGATGATGGGCGGCACAATGATTGCAAGCATTGCGCTGAACTGATCTTCGTTCATACAAGCTCCCTCCCTTCAAAATGCAAGTATTGCAGGGACTTTTCAGTTGCAAACACCAGCTGGTTGAACAATTTCCGAATCTTGAGTGCCGCCAGTGTTTGTTCCTTATCCAACACTCCGGTCATATACAGGGTAATGGTGCGGTACACATCATCATTTGCCACAGCACCATAAATCAGGTCATGCTGCTTTCCCTGATAGGTTCCCTGACGGTTCTCGGCTACAAAATCCAGCCACGCTTCATCTGGGCTGTCAAAGCGCAGCAAACTGCACTCCTTGAAAGCCACTGCTTCCTCTACGGAATAGATATTCAGCGTAGCAACTCCTGTTTTGCGGCGGTCAGTGACCTTTTGAGCGAAGTTCACTGCCTGATCGCGGTTGGTGGTGGTATAAAATCCAAAACCGAAGTCCAGATAGCGATTTTGCCGGATAAGTTTCGGCTGTTCTACGATAACATTGCTTCCGTGGTACAAAATCATTGCAAACGCCTCCTGTTCCTCTTATTTCTTCTCTTTCACCATGATATTCTTGCTGTCCGCCAGCACCTCATAGAACTTGCCGTCCTGGGCGGTCTGGAGCTTACGGTAGTTGACCTTTACGCCGTCATCGAGGTCAAGCTCGATACGGGAAAGTGCCAGATAGCTGATTTTCTCATAATATTCCCGACATTCCTTCAGCTGCTTGGCGAGTTTATCCTTTCGCCTGGAGGCTGCTGCCACTTCACGGGCATTCTCGCTGTGATCCATCATATCCTGCATCCGGTCAATCTCGGATTCATACACACGCTGCATCTTGAGCAAGTAATCAATACACAGGTTGCCGATGGTATCCGGCGTGTAGCGGTGCAGATAAATCAGTGCCTTAAAGCCGTTCTGCTTGCCGCTGTCAAACAGCCAGTAGATTGGACGCTTTCCGGAGCCAGTGACAGAATAGGTCTGGCAGTGATCCTTGAAGAAATCGTTCAAGAAGTAGTTGCGGATAATCTCCCGGCTGGTGCTGCCCTTATTGCCAAGGGCTTTTGCAATATAATCAAGATTTTCTTCCAGCATATCAGCACCGTAAACCGCTTTTAGCCATGCACACAGGCGCGAAACGATATCATCGTCCAGATATTCTTCATCGGTGATGGGGATAACATTATCAGCATCCGGAATATAGCTCTGATATTTGCTGCTATCCCACTCGCCGCCTGCATAGGCAAGCCCTTCCACATCCAGCGAGTAGCGACCGAACATACAGCCCACGGCATAGCTTAGCAGGCTCTTGATGTCTCGCTGCAAGTCAGCCTTGCGCACAGTCACATCTTTATCTTCCACTTCCGGGGTCAGCTCATCCTGTAAGCCGTAAATGTCGATAAAAACGCGGTTCAGCTCTTCCTCGTTGGCTTTCAGTCGATTAAAGCGGTCATCGCATTCTTCCTGCCACTGAGCAAAAGCCTCGGAAATCGTGGAAACATTACGGAGCAATGGGTGCTTCTTAAAGTCCCAAGAAACCTCAAAAGAGTCCCACTCTGTGTTACTGCCATCAATGCAATGTTTAACACGCTCTACTATACTATCCAAAGAATCCGACTCTATCAGTGGCAACTTCCTAAGATATCCAGATTCAAATCCCATCGAAGGTGAGAGAATCTTTAACAGTGAAGCGGCTATTTTGGAGTTCATAAATCCAAGTAAATAGTATTTCGTCTTTTCATTATTGCAAAACAGTCCATATCCACTGTTAGAATATAAAAATCCTACCGGGCAAAATCTAAATGAGGTCTTCTCTGTTCCAATAACAGTCCAAGTCAATGCAGAGCTGAATATATAATCCAGATTATAGTTATGTGAACGTATCCTGCCCGTCTTTTCATCTTTGAAATTCTGAATTTCAAACCCATCCTTTTCCCAGTTTACTACTGTATCATTATTGCCGTACCATTTTCTCTGTTCCCCTCCCTTAGCAAACGGGAACCATTTCTTTCGGCTCTCAACAGCTTCTTTTCTTGACGAGATATTAATCCCAAATTTGTTACGGTTCACCTCAAACCAAAGTCGAATGAATCTATCATTATTTGCGGTTGCCATACCAACGCGAGGTTCCGAAACATCACCAACTAAATGTGACTTTTTAAATGCCGATAAAACAACATCTGATGCCCAGTATGCAGTATAAGGTGTCCCTTGAATTTCTCTTAGTTGTTCATTTGTTTTATTAAAACGGTGTTCACCAGAAATAAACATCGCAGCTTTTGCTGCTTCATTTTTCCCGCCAACTAATTGAACAAAGGTGCTATTATAATTTGAGAAATAGTCATTGCAGAACACAAAGCTGCTTGTCTGAACAACTTCTCCATTTATCTCATCAAATGCATGTGGTCCTAAATGTGCCAAATTTATCAGTTCTTTGTTTAATAGTTTATCGCGTAAATTCTCATAACTTGCAAGAAACATCCATGCATGCTGTGTTATCATCGCTTGATAACCACTCACTCGCGTCATCAAACCACATCGTTCAATAAAGACTGCAAAGAGATCCACTTTACTATCAGGATAATTTGCTTTAACAAAGTCATTCACTTTAGGGCTTAAATTACTTATAGCTGCATACGGTGGATTCGTAACAGTCACCCAATATTTTCGTGCTATTGTCTCGCCGATATCAATGAGCCGATTCAGCTGTTCAGCGGTATCTTCCACGCCTACGCTGTCCATGCTGATCTGACCGTCAGTATCCTCCGCTACCACAAACCGACGCAGCAAATCCCAGTTATAGCTCTCCACATTCAAGATAGAGCCATACTCCTTGGCATCGGTCAGGGTGTCCAGCAGTCCTTCCAGCTGCATTTTAGCAGCATTCTTCTCGATATCGTCCATCCCCGCACCAAAATACTTGAGGTGCGCACGGTTGATGCTGTTACTCTCCTGAATGGCATAGACATGGCAAGTGTTCTCGCCGTTGAGGATACGGCGGTTATACTGCCGTGCTTTCATCATCACGGCGAAGTACGCCAGCTGATAGGCACGATCATCAATGTCCAGACCGTAGATGTTGTGTTCCAGAATACTCTTTGCAGCATCACGCTGGCTGTAACCGGCACTCTCGTAAATCTGCATCAGCACATCAAAGGCGTATACCAGGATATGACCGGAACCCATGCAGGGGTCGATGAGCTTGATATCTTCCGGGTTCAGGGCTGCGTACTCCTTACGAATTTCAGCCAGCTTTGCCTGCACCTCTGGCTCCTGCTGTGCCTCTTCCAGATAGTATTTCCAGTTTTCTTTCAGTCCGCAGTCCGGGTGTCCTTCCACCCACAGACGGCCAAGGCTATTTTCCACCATGTAACGAACGATCCAGTCTGGGGTAAACAGCTGAGTTACGGCAGGGATTTCCTCTTTGGTGATCTTACCGTTCTTTGCAAAGGCAGCGGCCTTCGGCTCGGTATTGTAATACTGGTACAGCCAGCCGATGATCTCCACCTGACCACCGCGCTCGATGTTGAAATCATTCTCCGGGATATCGTGGATCAGATGATAGACCACGCCATCCTGGTCAATGACGGACAGACTGAGCAGCAGCTCGGTGTAGTTCTTTGTCTTTTCAAACAGAGCAGGCAGAATCTCGTTCAGGACGTTGCACTGCTTCAGGAACAGGATACGGAACACCTCGTCCAGTTTGTTGTCCTGCTTCAGCTGGAAAATCTGAGCTTCTTCCTCCGCAGTGAAAGGAAGCTCTGCGTCAAACGGTGTTGTGACCAGATCCGGCTCCAGCTTTCCACTCTCGGAAGAGAGAACCCGGATATGGGAAGGCAGATAGTCATTGACCTCCATGAAGCGGATTGCAATCAGGCGGTTGAACCATGTATAGGCAACCTCCTCGATCACATACTGATATGCGGTTTTGTAGTCGGTATCCTTTTCCTTCTGCTGGATGACCTCTATCAGCTTGTCACGCTGGCGCACGGCCTCGCCGGAAATCGAATACGGTTCTGCGGTGCCGATATCGAAGAACTGAGTGCCGTCGAAGCTCTGCGGCAGCGGCTTGGCAATGCCGTCCTCCGTAATACCGATCAGGCGGGCATCATAGCTGACATCTGCAATCAGCTTGTTCCGCGCCCAGATCGCAAAATTCTTTATGGCTGTCTTGTTCATGGAGCCAATCCTCCTGTCATTTATAGTTCAATGTTGACGATTGTATCTTCGTCCATCTCTTTCAGCAGGTTTTCACGCAATGCAGCAAGGTATTTATCAACATCATCCTTGCTCTCCAGCCGCCACGATGCAGTCTTGGCAACTGTCTTAATGGAGACGTTCTTCGTGGTGCGCACCTTATATACCGGCTGCGGTTCTGCGACCTTTTCTTCCGGTTTCACGGCCTCGCCGCGCTTCTTCGCCTCTTCTTCCTGACGCTTGCGCTCTGCCTCGGCCTTTGCCGCTGCTTCCTTCGCAAGGCGAATGTCCTCTGCGTTCATCTCATTGAGCAGGCGCAGCTTCAGTGCCTCCGCCTTATCTGCATAACTGCGCAAAGTGGAGACATTGTTGCAGTGCTCCGCACCGTCCATGATCTCCTTAAACAGTTCCAGATAACGGTTGAACTTCGCATCCTTATAGGGCTTGGTGTTCAGCACTTCAAAGACACGGTTCCGATCCTGATTGATGGAATCCTTGACCGGCTCTGCCTGCTCTTCCAGAATGCGCATGTAGCAGTTCATAAATTTCTCGCGCAGCTCCGGCAGCTTCGGAATCTCCTTGTAAGGCTTCGCCATCCGGACGATGGTGCGCATCTTAGCCACCACTTCTTCCAGTTCTGCATCCACGATGTAGGTCTTGCTGTCCTCGTAGATATTCAGCATATCCAGCGCACGGGTGAAGATAGTCAGCTGTTCACTGCCAAAGAAATCACGGATAGGCTCATAGTCCTCGCCAAAATCCATCAGATCGTCCTGCTCGTCAAATACGGTCTTAAAGAATTCCAGCGGAGCCTGAATCTGTACCAGTGCGGAAAGCCGCTTCTTGCCCTTTTCCAGAAGTTCTTTTCCTGGATAGGTGTAATTCTCATATTTTGGTTCCAGCCGCTCAATCTCGGTGATTCGATTCTCGCAGTAATGCTGGAAGTTCTTCATGATGGTATCTTCGTCATCGGCAGGCGGTGCCACCTTGAACAGCTCTTTCATCACGGTGCGGACGGCCTTTTTCTGGTTTTCCGGTACCCGCACGCGCACTTCCGTCAGCAGCTTATCCACGAACTGCTTCTTCGTGATATAGCCGATGATTTCTTCTTCGGAACGGTTGTTCAGATTGACGCTCTCACCGTTGACCGTAAAGGACAGATCTCCACGCTTAAAGAGACGTGCCACCAGCCAATGGATGTCATCTTCCACAAAGCCATAGGGTGCTTTCATAAAGCGATCCTTGATGGTTTTCATAGAAGTTTTCATATGCATCCGAGAATTGCCCGCCACAAATTGCAGCACATCATCCAGCGCGTGAACATTGGATTCTCCGGTATCTCCCAGTGCCAGCGACAGCTGATTGCTGGTCTTGAACATCTTCCGGATGTCTGCTTCGCCCATCGCTGCGTCGATGTAGGACAGCTTGTGGTAAACCGTCTGCACCAATCTTCCGATTGCCTCGTTAATGCGGCTGGTCACTTCCTTGCCGGAAGTGTGCAGCACATCGCCATTGACATAGATGGTAGCCTCTTTCAGAGCTTCCGTCAGGTAAAGCTTGGCGTTACCGTTGCGTTCCCGCATCTCCACGCGCTTTGCTTCTTTAATGGTCTCATACTTGGCAAGCTGCACAGAAGTATTCTTGCGCAGGAACCGCTCAATTTTCAAGTATGCCCGCATTTCCGTCAGGAACGCATCATCATTCGGCAGAACCACAAGGACTTCCTTGCCCTGACCAGAGAGCAGGCGCAGCGTACCATCATCGGTGCCGCCCTCATACCACGGGGTCAGCACACGGAGGCCGATATCGTAATTCTGGTTTGCCTTATAGGGGCGGTCATCCACTGTCTGATTGAAGGAGAACGCATACCGTCCACTGAAGCTTGGGTACTGATACTTCTTGCTGGAGAAAATGTCCTCATAGATCATCTCGGCAATCTTCGTGATGACCTCCGGCATCTCCACATTTTCTTTTTCGATTTCGTTGTTGATCTCCTGTTCCTCATCGGTCAGAAATACATAGATGGAGCCGTTCTTCTGAATCAGCATCTGGCGCATCAGCACTTTCAATGCATCTTCCACCTGTGCTTTCAGAGAGATACGGTCATCGTCAATGCTGGTAATCATCAGGCTGACGATGTTGTCCACGTTGGCTTCGATCTCCAGAACATATTTAATCAGGAAAAGGGTCTTCAACACATTGATTGCAAAGACATCTTTTTCCTTCTTTTCCGGGTTGATGTAGCTGTTGTCATAAGCGCGGATGATCACGCTGCTGTGGCTGTGGTCGAGGAAGTTCTCCAATGCATCATAGAACCGATAGAACGGCACGATTGCCCCCATCTCATCGTCCATCAGCTGCATGGCAGACTCTTTGAACAGAGCCAGCATGGAACGTTCACCTTCGGACAGGTGCTTGCCGGATGCACCGTGGGTACGAATGCTGGTCAGCACGCTGGCAAGCAAGTTAAACTGGTACGGAACAAAAGGATAAACCTCTGCAAAATCTTCTGCGTTGGCGTACAGTTTTTTCTCCACACCGTCGTTGAAGACAATCAGATTTTTGATGATGGTTGCTTTCTGGTCATAGAGCAGACGCAGGCTCTGGGCTGCGGTCTCTGTCTTATCCAGAATACGCTTTTTGATAACAGCGTCCACATTGGCAGAGGACAGAGAAAGGCGTGTATCGAAACGTCCCTGAATCTTGGAGAAGTCGTTACCCTTCACCTTGGTAATGGAGTCGATATCCTGCTGGCTCGTTACGATTACCCAAGCCTTACCCATGCACTCCTTGCCCAGTTCTTCCGTCACTGTCTGAAGGTTCAGCATCAGCTTGGAATCATCGCCAATGTACTGACCGATCTCATCCACAAGGAAAACAACATGGTGGTTATTGCCTTTTTTATCAATATAAGACTTTACACGCTTAGCAAAATCCTCAATGCTGATCTGGTAGCTCTCGGTTGCTTTCTCGCACCAGTTACGGGCAGCTGATTCGCTCATGAAATCCATGTCAGAAAGAACATCGACAACAGAATCCTGAATGAAATCGAAGTCCTGACGAGAGCTTTCCCACGGATCGCCATACTCTTCTTCAAACTTTTCCTTAAACTCTTCAAAACGACCTTCCTCGGAAAGCCTGCGCTCCAGGTCAGCAAGGTGCGGCATGGAACCGCAGAAGCCCTGCATCTCATTGAAAACCTTCAGGAATACGTTCACAATGGCATCTTTATTTTCCTTGCCATTAGAATCGCTTTTGGAATCAATGTTGAAAAGAATTACGTCCGATGGGGTGTTTGCTGCCAGCTGCATATCTGCCAGCACCATCTGATTGGTAATCTTCTGATCTTCGATAAAGTAGTCGATGGCATGTTTGTCTCCGACCTGTTTATTCTGAAGCAGATAGGACAGAATTTTCAGGAAATGAGATTTACCACTTCCAAAGAAGCCGGAAATCCAGACACCCATTTTCGGTGTGGTTCCCTGAATACCTTTTTTATATGCTGCAAAGAAATCTGCAAAATGACGCTGAAGCTCACGGGTCACAACATACTCTTCCAGCTCCTGCGCTACATTCGTTTCTTCACCCTGGCCGACAATGATAACGCCCTGTATCTCACGGTCAATTTTCTTTCGGAACATGTCCTTGATCTGCATAACTGTTTCCTCCATCCATCACTTTACCAGTCGGAATGCCCGGTAATAGTTATCGTCTTTAATCTCATTGAACAGAATCAGTTCCTGTTCATTATAGGTTCCCGGAAAGAACATCACGACCGGGCACCGCACAAACGCCTGGTGCAAGTTGTTAAGCACCTTGTGGGAGCGCAAAATCGGATAGCACTTGCCGATACCGGTCAGGAACACGACTGCATTCTCCGGCGTATGTTCTTTGATATATTGCACGATCAGGCTGTCATCGTCATTTACCTTCATGGAGTTGGTCACTGCCTTGACGATACGCTCGATCCCTCGCTTTTTTTCAAAGTCATAGCACTTTTCCATGAAGTTTTTCTTTTCCAAAAAGTCAATGATGATATCATACAGGTCAAAGACCACAAGCTCAAAATCATCATCGCCCCGGTCGTTCTTATTTTTCAGATACTCTACACGCTCCCGAACTTCCAGTTCCTTTTCCGGTGGATAATCAAACACCCAATAGTTGACCTCATTTGCGCGGCCTGTTCCTTTTCGGAAAGACGGCTTATGGATTGCAAGCTCCATCTCATCCAGTCTTTGGCTTAAATCCATTTCATCTTACCCCCGTCAGTGTTTTTACCATGATGCCAAGGTCATGGTCATAAAGCCAATGCTCAAATGCAATATCAAGAATTGGCTTCAGTATTTTTCTTGTGCTGTTTGCCCGGTTGCTTTCTAAAAGCCCAGCTTCATAAAGCTGCGTTTTATAGCAGGAGCCGAGGCGGTGCAGCGTATAGTCTTGAAGAGAAGCCACTTTCTCACTCTGTTCCTGCTTATTTTTGAAGAATATCCGAATATCTGCATCCGTCAGCTCGTCGGAACCAAGAATCATTTTTTCCCGCACTACTTCATACACAAAATCAAAGAACAGCGTGTCATGCAAAAGAGCCGCAGTTAGCACAAATAATTTTTGTGTAGCAAGATCACTGCTCAGAAAGATTGGATAAAAGCTTTCATCTAATGTCTTGATACGGGCTGTTACAGTAGAATAAATCTGCTGCGCTCGTAGTTTTGTCGGTGCGCCATAAATGTTTGTCTCTTCATTCAACTTTTTAATGTCTGCAAAGCTCTTACCCTCGCTCAAAAGCTGCACGGTTTTCCGAAATTCCATGAACCAGAACGAAAATTTCACAGCTCCGGCACTATACGGTTTTCTTTCCATCTTCGTTCTCTCCATTTCCGGATTTTGTTTTAATGTATCTGCCGCTTTTGATTCTGGCATCCTTCGGCTTTTCGGCGTTAATAGGAATGACCCACTGATGGCCTAAACGCTCGGCACCATCAATTCGCCCTTCCGTGCATAATGTCTGTACTCTCCTTGTGCAGATGCCCCATTTTTCAGAAGCCTGCTTAATCGTCATGAAATCCATACGGAACCTCTTTTTCGATGTCTAAAGTCACTCGCAGCAAGTTAAAATTTCTCATTTATATTCTACTCCAAGAAACGAACAAAATCAATCGAAAGTTCTTCCAAATTTTGAACGATTTTTTTAGAATCCACTCTTCTGCAAGCAGGGCTTTCGTGACACGAAAGCGATTTTCTGCTTGTTGGGGAAACTCCCCAATCCCCATAGAACGCTGTCTGCGGCATCGGGCTGCGCATCCGTTCCGGATGCTTTAACGGCAGTTCCTGCCAAAGAAAAAAGCCCGGTGCAGCATGAGCATTACGCCCACACTGCACCGGACAATCCATCATCGACTGCTTTGTCTATTTTCTTCTTCCTGCCGCACTTCCTGCTCATGCAGCTGCTCTTTTTTCTGCTCGTCCTCTTTCAGGATTTCCTGCACAATCTTCTGTGCCACAAGCCAATCCTGCATTTCCGATTTGGTCTTGCGGTACTCTGCATAGGAGCTTTTCTTTCGCTCCAGAAGCATCGCATACTCGGCGTTCAGCTCGCTGATGCGCGGGAGCTTTTTGTCAGAGCCGTTCTCTTTCTTATAGGCATCAAACGCCTTTTTCGCTGCGCTGCGTAAGGCCAGCGTATCCCGATGGGCTTCATAGAACTCCCGATTGTAGCCGGATGCCTTATACGCAGCGAAAATATCTTTTGTCTTGGCATAATTGATTAGATGCTTCCGCAGCACCGACACTTCCGACATCCGTGCCTCATCTGCCTTTACAGATTCCAACAGCGCATCACATTTTTCAGAAATTCCATCTGCCTTTTCTTTCAGTTCTGCATAGCTCTTGATTCCATGCTCCTCCATGAACATCATAGCTTTTGCCATCTGCTTCAGATTAAAGACTTTCGCCCAACGCGCATATCCCGCGCCCTTGCCTGCCTGCATTTTGGCACGGACATCAATAAGGAACGACAGCTCCGCCTTCTGATGCACTTGCACCGACCGTGCGCTTGTGCGGGTTTTCTCTGCAAATTTGCTTTTATGAACCGCATTCCCGGCAATCACTTCACAGAGTTCTTCAAGCGAATATCCTTTGCCAAGAGAGCGGAAACGAGCAAATCTGGTATGGTCTTTTCCCCGCAGGGCAGGCTGTTTTCCATCTTTATACTCGTACCCTGCTTTCTGCAAAATTCCAATCAGTTCCCGGAAGTCTTTTGGTTTTCTTTCCAATGCCGCATCAATGGCCTCGCAGATTTCATCCCGCTGCGATTTTCTCTCCGGGTATTCTGTTCTCTTCTGCCGCTCCCCATAGGGCTTCCGGATAATGACCGACAGCCGGTGTTCCAAGCAGACGATATCACTGAGCCTTGCCAGCGCAAGACCGGATAAGCGAAAATCTCGGAATTTTCTGGTGCAGTCTAATGTAGTCGAATTAAAAATAATATGGTTATGAATGTGCGCACGATCAACATGGGTAGCCACGATAAAAGCATGTTTCCCCTTGGTAAAGCGCATAGCTGTCTCATACCCAATCTTGTTTGCTTCCTCCGGCGTGATCTCTCCGGGCTTAAAAGATTGCCGAATCTGATATGCAATCACATCATGTGCCTGAGTTCTTCCCGTGATATGCTCATACTGCCGTTTGGAAAGCAGAAATTCTTCATCACAGGTCTTTGCATCACAGGCATACGCGCTGATATATTTTCCATCTTCCGTCTTTGCTGCATTCTCAGAATAATCAGTACGGTCAGCCAGACACTGCGCTACCGTCTTTCCTTTATTGATATGCAGCGCAATTAGTCTTGTAGCCGCCATTTTCATATTCCTCCATCTAAAAAGAGCTACCCGAAGGCAGCTCTTACCAATCTACTATTCTCATTTTAGCATCCGTTCCCGGTCATAAGCCCCCTGCAAATAAACGGCCTGCTTGATGATTTCTTCCATATCAAAATAGACGCACATAATGCTTTCGTACAGCTTCCACACATTAGATTCGCTGCCTCCCACCATTTCCATCAGCTGGTCTTCCATCTTCGATTGCTCAGACTGTTTTTCCTGATAAGCTGTCTCTTCCACAAAATGATTCTCTCCATCTGTTTCCTCGTACCGTAAATCATAATAATCTTTCATAAACTGAATATCCATCGAATCCCTCCTGAACTCAAATTGTCAAAACATCCTCTACACGCTCACACAGCTGTTCCATCAGTTCCATGATGCCGCCAGCACCAACCGCAGCTGCGAACAGTCCCATCTCAATCAGGGTCAGCAGGAACACATCCGTCCAGCTCGCCCGAACCACAGAATAGATGCCGCAGCCAAGAACGAACAGTATAACCGGCGAAAGTACCCACAGGGATAGCTGCATCAGCAGATTCCAGATAAAGCATAGAAATCGCAGCAGAAATGCAACTGGCAGCAACAGGATTTTTACCATCAGCTTCAACAAAAAACATACGATCTTCATGGATTTCACCCCTTCGTTTTTCTTTTCATCTTCATTTTACCGTACCCGCTTGCCAAACACCACGATGTCAACAGGAAAACAAAAAATATGTAACGGCACAGACAGTTTCATCTGTGCCATGTGCTGTAGAAATCCCGCACGTTTGCGCCGTCAGCGAATACCAGAAAGCCTCTTCAGGATCAGCTTCTGCATCTCCCAGAGTTCATCCAGCCGCCTCTGCAAATCCCGGATATCCTCCGCATAGATACTTCCGGATTCATTGGCTCGTTTTGCGTACTGGTTCAGGTTGTTGCTGCATCGGCGAAGAAGGGTGGATACCTGCGCCACATCTGACAAATCAAGATTTACGCAGTACCCGTCCATCGCCATTTTTCTCATATAAGCACCGGTATTCCGAATGCCCAATTCCTTCTGCTTTTCACGAATCCTGGCCAGCTCTTCCGGATTCACCCGTACATTGATCCAGTGTTCCCGAACACTCATAGTGCCACCTCCTCATCATCTCGATGTGTCACCGGCGGAATGCGACCGGCACGGTCACGCAGCTCTGCCAGGACAGACGGTTTTTCCGTTGTTTTCTCACGGTCAGGATCATCATTTCCACGGTCATCCATATTCAGCAGCGCGTCCAGTTCTGCCAGTCTTGCACTCTTTTCTGCCAGTTCTGCCTCCTGGGGAAACGGTTTTCCAAGCTCGGCCTGCGCCGCTTCCTGCTGGCTTCTAAGATTGCCTAACTGCTGTTCCGCCTTTTCCAGCCTTGCAGGAATCCCGGCAAGAGCATTGTCCAGACGCTGGATATTGCCCGCCGCACTGGTTCCGATGGGCACTCGGTGGGTCATATCGCCTTTCAGCAGCACCTGATACTCTTTCTGGAAGCTGTCAAATTCCAGCTCCATCTTGAAACCTCGATAGCTGCCAAGCGGCACCGGCTCCAGACTCTGACTGGCTTTACAGATTGCAAGGATTGCTTCACCGGCCTCTACTTTTTCAATAAAATGTGTGCCATTCACCTCCATACCGCAGAACCCTTCTTCCGGCAGCGGATGTGCCGCCACCGTCCGAATATCCGACTGAAAACCCTTGATGAACCCCTGCGTTTTCTCAATCTCCGCAGGGAAATATTTCATCAGCTTATCCTCCAATCGGTACTGCTGGCTCTGATGGTCTGCCTTCAATACTTTCAGCCTTGCAACATCTACATCCAAGTCCATTTTTTCCTTAATCTGCGGGTCTCCTGCACAAAGTGCCTTGATCTCCGCATAAGAAAGTGCCTGCTCATCCACATCATCACAGGAACGCACCGGAGATTTGCTGGTCATGATCTGACTGATAAACTTCTGTTTATTCTCCAGTGTCTGATAGAGGTAGGCATCAAAGGTTCCTTCCGTCACATACTGATAAACCTGCACTTCTTTGTTTCGGTTTCCCTGACGGATGATACGGCCATTTCGCTGGGTCATGTCCGCAGGCCGCCAGCCTACATCCAGATGATGCACGGCCACCAGCCTGTCCTGCACGTTCGTGCCTGCGCCCATCTTCTGTGTCGAACCTAACAACACCCGCACCTGTCCGGTACGGACTTTGGCGAACAGATCTTTCTTTTTTGCCTCGGTATCCGCATCATGGATAAATGCGATTTCTTCCTCCGGTACACCGGACTGGATAAGTTTAGCGCGGATATCCTCATAGACATTGAAGGTTCCATCGTTCTTCGGTGTACTGAGGTCGCAGAACAACAGCTGGGTCAGCTTATCCGACTGCCCTTCCTCATAAATCCGAAGCACATTCCGCACACAAGCGTTGAGCTTACTGTTGGGGTCATCCGGCAGGAGCGGATTCATCAGCCGCTGATCCAGCCCCAGCTTTCTGCCATCCGATGTGATTTTCAGCATATTATCGACCGACGGGTCTACCACGCCGGAATGCACAGCCGCTGCCCGTTCCGAAAGCTCCGCTACCATCGCCTGCTGATGTTCCGAAGGCTGCACAACCACGGTTTCAAACTTTGCCTCCGGCACCGGCAGATGCAGCTGATCGGAAGTCTTGATATCCGCCACTTCCTTGAACATGTTCATCAGCTCCGGCAGGTTGAAGAACTTTGCGAATCTCGTTCTTGCCCGGTATCCGGTTCCTTCCGGTGCCAGTTCAATGGCCGTGGTGGTCTCACCAAAGGTAGAAGCCCAGCTGTCGAAATGGGTCAGCCCTTTCTGCTGCAACGTGCCGTACTGGAGATACCGCATCATGGTGTAAAGCTCCGTCATGCTGTTGCTGACCGGGGTACCGGTCGCAAAAATGATGCCGCGCCCACCGGTCAGCTCGTCCATATACTGGCACTTCATAAACATATCCGAAGATTTCTGCGCTTCCGATGTGGACAAACCTGCAACGTTGCGCATTTTTGTGTAGAGGAACAGGTTCTTAAACGCGTGTGCCTCGTCTACGAACAACCGGTCTACGCCCAGCTGCTCAAAGGTAATCACATCGTCCTTTCGGTCGGTTGCCCGGAGTTTCTCCAATCTCGCCTCCAATCCTTTCCGGGTCTTTTCCATCTGTTTGATGGAAAAACGTTCGCCATTCTGAGATTTCATCTCAGCAATGGCGTTTTCAATTTCATCAATCTGGGCAGTTAAAATCCGTTCCTGCCGTTCTGCGGACACCGGGATTTTCTCAAACTGGGAATGCCCGATGATGACCGCATCGTAATCGCCAGTGGCAATTCGTGCACAGAACTTCTTTCTACGCGCGGTTTCAAAGTCCTTTTTGCTTGCCACCAGCAGTTTGGCACTCGGATACAGGCGCAGGAACTCGTTTGCCCACTGAAGGGTCAAATGATTCGGAACGACAAACATGGATTTCTGGCACAGCCCCAGCCGTTTTGCCTCCATAGCGGATGCGGCCATCTCGAAGGTCTTACCGGCACCTACCTCGTGGGCCAGCAGCGTATTGCCTCCGTACAGCACATGAGCAATGGCATTCTGCTGGTGTTCCCGCAGTCGGATCTCCGGATTCATGCCGCCGAAGCGGATATGAGAACCATCGTACTCACGGGGACGAGTGCTGTTGAACAGCTCGTTATACTTTTCCACCAGTTCCGCACGGCGATAAGGGTCTTTCCACACCCAGTTCTGGAACGCATCCTTAATGGCCTGCTGTTTCTGCTGGGCAAGGGTGGTCTCCTTTTTATTCAGAACCCGCTTCTGCTTACCGTCTGCATCCTCCACGGTATCGTAGATACGGATATCCCGCAGATTCAGCGTATCCTCCAGAATCCGGTAGGCATTGGCACGGCTGGTGCCGTAGGTCATATAGGCATGGACATCATTCCGGCTCGGTGTACTCTTACCGGTGATCTGCCACTCTGCCGTCATGGGAGAGAATTTCACTTCGATGTTCCGGCGCAGATAAAACGGCGGTTCAAAGGTTTCTTCCATGAACTGCTGGATATAATCCCGATTGACCCATGTGGCGCCAAGGCGCACATCAATCTCTGAAGCATCCAGGTCTTTCGGCTGCGCCTTTCTCAAATATTCCGTGTTTACCGCAAAGGCAGGGTCAGAAGCCGCAGCCAGTTCTGCCACGCGGAGTTTTTCCCGGACATTGCCGGACAGATATTCATCAGCCGTCACCCAGCCGGTTTCCTCGCCGCCCTGCGTCATCGGGTCTTTGAAAATGACACCATGCAGTTCCTGCTGGATTTTTTCAAATTCTCCCGGTGTACCTAAAAGTTCCGACATATAGGGCAAATCCACTTTGCCGCGCTCTCCGATGGAGATTGCCAGAGCCTCTGCCGGAGTATCTACGCTGGTAACAGCCCGTTCCGGTCGAATCGTCCGTTTGGTGAACATATCCGCCTTGGATTCCAGCCTGCCGTTTTCATCTACATTTTCCAGAGAGCAGAGCAGATAATAAGACGAATCTTCTGAAAAAGCCTGCGCATTTGCACGGGAGTTGATAAGCCCATACTGATCGGCGAATCGGTCATAGGCTACATTCAGTTCCCGCTGTTTCTGGGCAATCGCGTCCTCCGGATAATCGTTCAGCTGATAGTCTATCAGTTCCTGCACAATGGTGCGAAGCTCCACCATGCCTTTGATCCTGCCGGTGGCTGTCGCAGAAAGGTCAGCCTTCCGCATGATACTGTTCTCACGGAAGTAGACATCCCCATCCACCACTGCATAGGAGAAGTTCTTTACATTGGGGTCTGCCGGAATGGTTTCGCCCTGCAAGGACAGTTCTTCCTCCGGTACCAGCTCCTGTGCTTCATAATGACCGCCGATGTGCTGCACAGCCTCATGCAGCTGGTCTCCCAGATCCGCATCCGGAATCGGAATGACCGTACATTCTTCCTTGCCGTACTGGGTACTTTCCGTTGTAATCTCGCCCAGCACCATTTCCGGATGATCCACGAAGTAGTTGTTGAGGGTTATGCCCTCCGATGTCAGCCCCAGATGCACCCAATCCGGTTCGATATCAATGGGATGGTCTCTCTTTTGCAGGAAAATGATATCCGACACTACATCTGTACCGGCATTGGCACGGAATGCGTTATTGGGAAGTCGGATGGCTCCCAGCAGTTCTGCCCGCTGCGCCAGATACTTTCGTGCGTCCGGATTCTTGGAATCCATCGTATAGCGGCTGGTAACAAAGGCCACGATGCCACCGGGACGAACCTGATCCAATGCCTTGGCAAAGAAATAGTTGTGGATAGAAAAACCGAGCTTATCATAGGGTTTATCGCTGACACGGTAGTTGCCAAATGGCACATTGCCCACGGCCAGATCATAGAAGTCGCGCCGGTCGGTGGTTTCAAAGCCTGCCACCTTGATTTCTGCCTGCGGATACAATTTCTGCGCAATGCGCCCGGTGATGGAATCCAGTTCCACACCATACAGTCTGCTTCCCAGCATGGAATCCGGCAGCATACCGAAGAAGTTGCCGACACCCATCGACGGTTCCAGAATATTGCCTTTCTCAAATCCCATACCGTCCAATGCCTCATAGATTGCACGGATCACGGTAGGGCTGGTGTAATGCGCATTCAGAGTCGAAGCCCTGGCTGCGGCATATTCTTCTTCCGTAAGAGCTGCTTTCAGCTCCTTATATTCGCCTGTCCAGGCAGTTTTCTCTGCGTCAAAGGCATCTGCCAGCCCACCCCAGCCGACATAATTGGCCAGCGTTTCCTGTTCCTCCGGTGTCGCATCCCTATGCTGATTTTCTAAGGCTTTCAGCGTGTAGATGGCATCCATGTTGGCACGGAATTTCTGCTTAGGACTGCCTTCGCCGAGGTGAAAGCTGTTGATGCGGTAGTTCTCCGCATGTTTTGCTTCATGCCCTGCCCGGAACGCTTCTTTTTTTCCAGAATTCAGATCAACCACCAGATTGTGCAGGTGAACATTTTCCTCATGCCCCAAAATTCTTGCCAGATTTTCCTTGCTTTCCGAGCGGAAGATCGGATACACGGAATCCGGGTCTCGAAGTTCCACATCGAAAAGCCCGACTTTTTCAATCGTAAATGCCTTTCCGTCCAGATACAGCGTATCGCCAACGCGATAATCCGGCTGCACCGGAGCTGCGGGTTCTGGCTGCACAGTTGCAGGCTCTTTTTCAGCCTCCATGTTCCTGCCGCGAATCTCCTGCAACGCCTCTGATGCACTCACATAATCGGCAAATGTCTGCACTTTTCCGTCCGAATATCCGTAATACTCTTCTTTAACATAATCCCAGATGGCAAACGCATCCTTAGAATCCGGGAAATTCTCGCCGGTCATCGTGACCACAAATCGTTCATTCGGTGCATAGCCTGACTCTCTGGCAAGTTCTCTGGCGTGTTCCTGCATTTCCAGCACCAGAGGATCTGTCTCTGCGTGAGCCGGTTCCGGTGCTTCTTCGGATTCCGTATCCGGGAACGGAATGTCCTGCTGCAAATTCTGTTTACTCTGCTCAACATAGAGCCAGTCTTTGGCTTCCCGTTCCTGGACTTTTTCAATCAGCTGCTGACGGTATGTCTCCGCCTCCCATTCGCTGGTAAACTCTTCGCTGACGCCATCCGGCTCTACATGAATGCCATCCTGAATATCATCCCAGACCGCATAGCCATCGTCTGTTTCCATCACGGTAAACCGCTGTGGTGCTGCCAGTTCACTCCGGGCATAGATATCCGCAGCCGTATTCAGCATATTGTCCACACGTTCATTTCCGGTATCGTAACGTTCCGGTGGTGTTGGAGGAAAAACATGGGCGGCAGTCGGCATAGGAAGCGGCGCGCCGTATTCCTGCTCCAGCTTCCGATACTCTTCCATTTCCAGCGCGGTCAGGTACTGATCATTTTCCACAAGCCGGTCTAACCGCTTATCCACCGCTGCCCACGTGAGGCGCACTTCCCGGTCATGGCCATAATTGCGAAGCAGAATGCCTTTCCCGTTATAATCGGCAAAACCACGACTGCCATCCATAAAGGTATAGCTGTGACCACCGAGACCATATTCCGCTTTCAGAAATGCCGCTCGTTCTTTCGCATCCCCTTGCTGCTGATACAGTGCATAAATACGGATTTTTCCGCCTTCAAAGTTAGAGCCTGTCCGCAGCATCCGGTCGATTTCACCCTCAGAAATGACAAAAGCGGAGGGCTTTTCGCTCTCCGCTTCTATGACTGCATTTTCTGCCGCCGCATCAATTTTCTGAATCTGCTCTGCTTCGGACTGAAACAGACTCATAAAGCTCAGCTGTTGATAAGTTCCGTCAGAATAACTTCCTCTGCCTGCGCTCTCAGCATGTTCATGTGCTGCACCCAGGCCATCTGGTTCGATTTCTTGTCCGGTGCCGGATTCGCTTTCAGAAGATCCGCCATCATCTGCTCCATCCGTGCGGTCGCGGTCTCCTGAATCTCCCACAGGTGCGGGTACAGCTTCTCGGTCAGGATCAGGTGATTGTACAGCAGCGTGTTGTTCTCCTGCAGAAACGCTCTGCGCATCCTCCCGTACTTGCCCAGGGGCTTCTGTTCCTGCACCGACAACTGGATGTCCGGAATCAGGTAATCGCCGTTCTTCGTGTAATTCAGCTCCATCATAGTTTTGGCTCCTTTCTGCCTGCTTATCTCTTTCATAGGTTCGGATCGTGCGTTCAATTTCCCGGAAGATCTGGCTGGACATTTCGCTGACCGCAGTTCCAAGCACATTGGCGGCAGCCTGCGTATTAAAATCAAAGATGTCCAGAAAATCCTCGTGCTCAAAATAGTCATCTGCATTGCCCACCGTCCGGGTAAAGACGGAATATGCGATGCTGACAGCGGCAGCTCTCTTAAAGGAAGCTCCGATGTTGAGTTCATCATATCCTTCCAGATAGGAATCTGCAACGATGTCACTGATCTGCCTGCGGTTTTCCTCCCAGTAATCCCTTGCAAGGCGTTCTGCCGCTTCCATGATATGATTTTCCAGAGACCCAGCACCGGCAGGAACATCAAATGCTGCATCCAGTGCGCGAATGATTGGCTGCTCATGCTCCGCATTCATTTTCCAGAGCTGTACCGGTCGGGAATTCTTCCGTTCTCCGGTATCTGCCACATCAAATACATACCGCAGTTTCGGCTGCTCGCCGCGCATGTCCAAAAGAGCAATGCCCTTGGAGCCACGCTTCACATAGCGGTTCATCCGATCATTCCAGAGATCGTACTCTGCACAGGCCGTCGCTTCTGGTCTCTGCTTATAGATCATCAGCTGCTCCGCAAAAGGATACTTATAAAGCCGTGCGGATGTGGTCAGAAACGCTGTCCACTGCTCTTTGCTACCAGTGATCTGTGCCGCAGCTTCCTGCGCCATCTGCATATAATAAGCCGTTTTCGTCATCATCTGTCTTTTTCCTCCTCTCCTTTATTCGTCTGGATACAAATCCAGTGCCTCATATTCTGCATCCGTCATCTCTGCCAGTTTTGCAAGCAGCGAGGCCGTCCACCTGCGCAGGTTTCTGTCTCTGCCCGTCAGACTTTTTTGCATCTTTTGAAGCTCTTCGATCAGCCCTGTCCGTGTGCCAGGGCTGTAAAGCATCATGAGCATCCATTCGTCATCCGTAAAACGCATTTATAACTCCTTTTCTTCGCAGCACCTGCGAGGCGGCGCAGGCGGCACAGCCTCCTGCTTTTCCTTCAGCTGGTCCAGAACCGATGCTTTCTCCACCGGTTCTTCCTTCTTTCCGTTATTGATTACGCCGTCAATCATGCCGTAATCGTCCTCCATCGCCATTTCTGCGGCTTTCAGGTAGTTCTCCGGTTTCAAAAATCCGGGCAGTTCCTGGAAGCCGATGGAATCCACATAGTGACAGCTTACAACACCATTCTGCCGTAAAGCCACGATGTCAGACACAGAAAGACTATGACCAGTAAAATCATCAGGGCGGGAAACATTGAATTTCGCATACAGTTCCTCCAACATCGTATTCTGATCCTTGTAGGGAAGAAGCGGAGCCGTATAAACCACCTCATAATGGTCAATATCCGGTTCCAGCCCCATCCGTTCCAGTTCGCGCATAGACGAAAAGCGTTCATATACCGTATCCTCGCTGCGGCGAAGCTGCAAAATCGCATACTGGTCGGTAGTACTGTCGAGAAATGCCATCATTCTTTCGTCCGGTGCCTGCGTTCCATGCACTTCATCCCATTTTTCAATTCTTGCCATCGTTCATTTCTCCCTTCTCCATAAACGGCAGGCCGTTTTCCTTTGCTTCCTGCCGCTGCTGTTCCCGCCGCTTTTCACTATAAGGCGGTCGGATACCGACGCAGCGTTTCGGAATCGTATAAGTGACCGACCCATGCTCCCGGTGCTCCAAAATAAACTGCTCCGGATACTGTTTTCGCAGTTCCCGAAGCTTCTTAATCAGGCGGCTGTCATGGGTATAAATGCTGGCGGTATCCAGTTCATTATCAAAATTGATGACGGTTTCCTGCTCTGCCTTCGTAAGCTTGTATTTCATCGCTCTGCCTCCTTCGCCTTGGCAGCTTTCACCGGCGTATCCGTTCTGGAAGACAAATCTGAGAGTTTACCCAGCACAGATTCCCGTCTGCTGATTTCCGCTTCCTCTGCACGATCACAAAGTTCATCATAGTCAATCCGCGTCATGGTGCGGCCACCGAACCCATAATCCGAAAGAATCTGGTCTCTGGCTGCATTCATGCTGATTTCCGGGTTGTCGATCTGTCCACCGTCAATTTCCGTAAAGTCCTTATGATATAAGGTATAGTCGTAACCGTCCTCACAGGTCTGAATGGCAAGAAAGCCCTTGCTTCCCAAATCCCATGCGCTGCGTTCTTCCGTAATCAGCGGCTCCGGGCGGCATGTACCACCGCCGCGTTCCAGCATTTCTGCCAGCTGACAGATGTGCAAAACATCATACCCCAGGCGCAAATGATATTCGTCCATATATTCGCAGCGAGCTGAGAACTTCCGGTTCGGATACTCGATCTCCACTGCACTGCCATCCGGAATTTTGAACCGATCCTCGTAGTTGCTGGTGATAAACCGGATATTTTTTGCATTCTCCAGCTCAGGATCAGCCTTTTTCATCTGCCAGAGAACCTTTCTGCCGCCGCGTACCTGCTCCAGCATCTCCGGAGCTACCGGCGCAACGGCAAGACCGTCAAGCTGGGGAATCTTCTGAAGTGCTACCACCCTTGCGCTTTCTTCCAGCGTAGAAGACGGCTGTTTATCCAACACATCCCAGCCAATGTGTCCCTCGGTGGTCTGCACCTTGCTGTCCATATCAAAGCAATGGAATTCCACGCCGTCCTGCTTTTCCTGCAAGGAAAGCAGCGCAGCATTACCCACCAAATAAGCTGCATTCATCATTTTCATGCTCATTTTTTACCTCCAAACTCCAGCTTAAATGCTGCTGCACCGTCCTCGCCAGTCTCTACATGAACGGTTGTGTCATAGTAACGTCCAGACTTCTTGGAATAGCAGTGGGTAAGCCGTGCTTTTCCCTGATTTACCAGTTGCTTTGCCAGTTCCTCTGTCATCTGCTTTCCCAGTGTCTGAAAGAACCTGTTTTCCTTCCAGAGCGCAAATTTACAGCTCTTATCCCTGCAAAACCATCCATTTGCCGTTTCACAAACATCACTGCCGCAGGCGGGGCAGGAACCAATGACTTTGCATTCCGGCTGCATCAGGACATTGGCACCTTTCACAGCCTCGTAGGTTTTTACAAGTCCGCTGACCATGCTGCTGATTTCTCCCATAAAGGCATCGCTGTCATACTCGCCGTGTTCTATTTTCAGCAGTTTTTCCTCCCAGTCTGCCGTCATGGATGGAGACTGAATCTGTTCCGGCACCACCGTCACCAGCGCATTTCCCTTGTCCGTAGAACAAAGGTATTTCGTTTTCTTATCGCCCCTGCGCTCGATAAAGCCTTTCTGTACCAGTTTTTCGATGATGGCAGCGCGTGTAGCTGGTGTGCCGATGCCTTTTCGCTCTACACCGGCCGGAAATTCATCCGAGCTGGCACTTTCCATCGCTGAAAGCAGAAGATCTTCGGTAAACCTCTTGGGTGGGCTGGTCTTGCCTTCTTTCAGATCGACACCGGCAAGTTCCAATGTCATGCCTTCCGAAAGCTCCGGAAGATCACCTGCCTCCGCATTCTTCTCAGCATCTTCAACCGGCTTTCCTGCATATTGCCTCCAGCCCATATCCGTGACTGTTTTGCCTTTCGTGCGGAACTTCTGACCGGCGCACTCCGCTTCCACTATGGTTTCTGCATAGCGGCAAGGAGTTCCTACCGCACAAATCAGACGCACCGCCAGCATGATAAGAATCGCCTGTTCTCCACTGGGAAGAGAGGAAATGTCATAACCCGCCGCTGTTTTTGTGGGGATTATGGCATGGTGATCGGTCACTTTCTTGGAATTGATGACCTGCGCTGCATTCACCGGTGCTGGCTCATCCGGTTGAATCTGAAAGCTCTGCTGGATCACAGAAACAAGTTCCGGCACCAGCGGTGCCATATCATCCGTCAGATACCGGCTGTCGGTACGGGGATAGGTCACGAGTTTCTTCTCGTACAGAGCCTGCGTGTAATCCAAGGTCTGCTGGGCAGTGAATCCCAACTGCCGGTTTGCTTCTCTCTGAAGCGAGGTCAGATCAAACAATGCCGGGGGCTTCTCTGATTTTTCTTTCTGCTCCACCTTAGTAATGATGGCACTACCTGCCTGACAGCACTCTGCCACCAGTTTTTCTGCTTCTGCTTTTTCTTTCATCCGCTCACCACCTGCTTGAAAATCCCGGAATTTCAATTCTGCCGAGTAGAACGGCTCTGGCTTGAAAGCCCGGATTGCTGCATCCCGCATGACCACCATCGCAAGCGTTGGTGTCATCACGCGCCCCACATTCAGGGTCTGCCCATACAGACATGAAAAAAGCCGGGTGGCGTTGATTCCGACAATCCAGTCGGCACGCTCCCGGCATAAAGCCGCCTCATATAAGGCATCATATTCTGTTCCCGGTCGGAGCTTCTGAAAGCCTTCCCGGATAGCACTGTCCTCCATCGAGGAGATCCAAAGTCGTTCCACCGGCTTTTTGCAGCCGCACTGATGGTAAACCAGTCGGAAAATCAGTTCTCCCTCACGCCCTGCATCGGTTGCACAGATCAGACTCTCCACATCTTTCCGCTGCATGAGCTTTTTCAGGATTCTGAACTGCTTTTTCGTGCTGGCAGATACCTGATACCGCCAATGATCCGGCAAAATCGGAAGATCATCATACCTCCACTTGGCATACTTTTCATCATAGGCTTCCGGCTGGGAAAGTTCCACCAGATGCCCCACACACCAGCTGACAAGGTAACCATTGCCCTCCATATAACCGTCTCCGCGCTGATTTGCCCCGATCACCTTCGAGAGACTCATGGCAACCGAGGGCTTTTCCGCTAATACAAGCTTCATTCGATACTGCTCCTTTCGCAAAAAATTAGCAGCCAGGCACCGAAGCGCATGACTGCTATGTAAAAGGGACGGCTTCTCAGCCGCCCCACAGGTCAACGCTGCGTTAATCAGACAGGTTCATCGTCCGATTCTGCTTCGTAATCCTCGTTGACATCCACTTCTTCGTCCTCGTCACCGTCATCCTCCGGCAGCTGGAGCGCGTCTTCATCCTCATCGTGATAATCCGCATCAGGGTCCGGCTGATTTTTCTTGGACGCAGGCTTTACGCCCTTCATCTTAACATAAAGATAACCGCCGACACCGGCTGCACCGATCACAAACAGAAGCAGCATAATCATCGGGAGCGGGGAAGCTTTCTTCTGCTCGCTCTCTGTTTTTTGCTCTTCCGGTGCAGGTTCCGTCTCCTTCGGCTTTTCGGTTTCAGCAGGTTCCGTGACTTCCGGTTTCTTCTCCTGATACTTGGCGGCTTCCTCTTCATCCATCAGCGCAAGCAGATCGGCCTCATCCACCATATTCAGAAAATGCACATTCTGGTTGCCGTCTTTATCGCGGTCGATGATCAGGTAGAAGGTGTTGCCCGCCTTTGTCACCAGTGTGATGAACTGCTGGCTGGATTTATCTTCTTCCTCACCGATATCGTCCACCAGCGTCATATTTCCATCCGGAGTCAAAGCTGTACTGGATTCCGTCTCATCCTCGGATGACATTCCGCTCTGCATCAGATCCAGAAACAGCTTCAGCGCATCTTCACTGAACATGCTGCTGTCTTTTGTGGAATCCGTGACATTCAGGTACTTTCCATGTGCATACCCGGTTTTGCCGTTGAAGTTCACCTTATACCAGTCACCGCATTTTTCGACAATCTCCACCGTATCGCCTGAATGCAGATATCCGATAATCTCCTGATCCATGCCGGGACCGGAACGAAAATGCAGGCTGGTGATACCCGGCACCACTGTACCCATCTGCTTTCGAGACTTTTCGCTGCCGATGTTGTATTCCTTGCCGCCCACCGTAACGATCAGGTTCCCATCCGCATCCGTAGAAACCTCATAGCCATCCGGCAGCACCTGCATATCCGGGTCGATTTCGATGCTGTCGGTATTGTCCGTTTTCCCTGCATTTGCGCTTCCTGCTGCATCCGCTTCCTGCGCAGCGGTACTGACAGATGTGTTCTTCTGCACATCATCGCCCGTATAGGCAAACGCAGTAGTCGCAAAGGTTCCTGCCACCATCATGCTGGCAAGCAGCATTGCCATCATCTTTTTCATTCCACATCCTCCGTTTCTTTCTCGTCCAGTTTCATGTTTTCCGGGTTTGGAACCGCAGCCTGCGTCATCTGAATGATGACTGCCAGCTGTTCCGGGGTCAGGCTCTGGGCATGTACCATTTCACAGATTTCGCTGTTTTCCTGTTCGTGGTACTTTCTGTCCCATTCCTTTCTGCGCTCCTCCCACTCATCGCGTTTTCTGCGGGCTTTCTCCCGCTCCGCAGCAATCTTTTCCAGTTTCAAGCTCATATCGTTTCCTTTCCGGACGAATAAACGCCCTGTTTTTATCGAATTCTTCCCATACAGTAGTAATGCTGCCGCCAGTAGTTCGTCTCAATGGAAGCATAGGAAATTGGGTTGCCGCAGTGAATCATCATCCCGTTGCCGACATAAATGCCCACATGGGATGCGCCACTGGTGTTGTAGGTTTTCTGAAAGAAGATCAGGTCTCCGGGCTTTGCCTCACCCTTCGGGATAATGTCGCATTTTCCCATCAGACCGTTGGCCGTCTGCCTGCCTACATTCCAGCCATTGCCGCAGTGGTTGATGACCCAGCTTACAAAACCGGAGCAGTCAAAACTGGTACTCGGCGAGCTGCCGCCCCAAACATAGGGATAACCGAGATATTTCTCTGCTTCGGTAATCATCTTCCGGAATTTTTCATCCGTCAGAGCTTCGCCCGGAATGTCGTAATCCTGGTATTCTCCGCTGGAACCCGCGCCATCCGGCGTTGCAAAGGCTATGCCTGCAAACAGGTCATCCCGATTGCCCCGGCACTCCAGTGTGACTTCGTATCGTTGCAGCTGGTCATCTGTAAGGCCGGAATTTCTTGCAACATAGTCAACGCCCCGATTGAGCAGTGTTACATTGAGGATTTTATACTCATACTGTACCGTCACCTGATAGGTGTAGGTGTGCCCGGTTCCGGTGATTGGATTGTAGCGATAGCCCACACGGGTTTCTTTCCTTGTCCGGATTTCCACCTTTTCCTCCAACTTCAGCTCATACTGCGCTTCAAAAATACTCTGGAGCCGCGCCTGCACCTGGCTTCTCGTATAGTTTTCAAATTCTACGGTCAGCAGAGAAGCAAGCTCATAGGGATTGTGACCGATTTCCGCCAAATTGTAGCGATACTCGTCATAGCCCGGATGGTCGGTTTCAATGCGGTCGATTTGTTTGCGAAGTTTATCTTCCAGCTTGGTATAATCCGTCTCCACGCCTTTCAAATCTTCATCTTCCGCTGTATAGGAAGTCCCCAGCACCACATTGCCGCCGCCATTGATCAAGACAGAGCAGGACGATACCGACCCGGCAATCACCAAAACAAGCAGTCCCACGGCTGCAATCCCGATGATGATATGCGAGTGGCTCTGCACAAACTGAAACGCCTTTTCCGTCATGCTGGCAGTACCCTGCGCAGCTTTGGCCGTGCCAGCTGCTGTGTTCTCCGCTGCGGCTGCACCTGCCTTCGCAGCGGCATACTCTTTTTTGATAGCCTGCTTCTGCCGCCATCTGGAAAAGAAATTCGAGCCAGCCTGCGGATCAGACTTCATGCGTTCCGCAAAGATGGAATCCACGGCATCTTTATCTGCCTTTTTCTCCAACCGCTCCAGCTTTTTGTACTGCCGCAGCTTTCGACCATATTGGAACCGGGAACCAGCACGGGCTGCACCTTCCGCTGAGCCTTCGGTAAAATGCGCTGCCTCCACACCAGAATTATTATCCTGGTCGGCATTGCGCACACTCTGATGTGCCTTGGCTGAAAGTGCATCTGCCGCAAGATTTCCCGGCTTCTTTGGCTTTCCGCTTTTTTTCCCGGAAGCTGCTGCATTCTTTTTCGCTTTTACTTCCTGCTCTGATTTCAGCTTCTTACTGCGCATCTTAGCAAGATCGGCCTCGTGACGAATCTGCCTTCGGTGTTCCGCTTTTTTCTTGCCGCCGTCTCCCGTACTGCTATCTGCGGTTTTGCTTCTGGAATCGCGAAGGGTGTTCTCCGCACGCTCGCGCTCCTGCCGCAGCTTGTCTCCGAGATTCGGATTTTTCTTGCCAGCCATTGCTTACGCCTCCTTTGCTTCCTGAACTTCGGTTAATTTTGTCGTCATAATCCGGTACAGTTCCAGATCGGTCGGGAAACGATCAACGAACGGCAAAATCACATTTCCGTAGAACAGCAGTCCTTCGCCTTCGCCGGAGTGAGTCACATAGGACAGCTGGTGCGGGCTGATATTCAGCTGATCCGCCAGAATCTGACGGTCACCGGCTGCCTGATTCAGCATATAAATGAAGTCGCTGTTCTCAAAAATGTTCGTCACTTCGCGGGAAGAAAGCAGATCTTTTACGTTCTGGGTGATGCCGGTGGGAATACCACCCCATTTACGGAATCGCTTCCAGATTTCCACGCTGTAAGCCGCTGTCTGCTCTTCTTTCAAAAGCAGATGGAACTCGTCCATATAGTAGCGGGTGGCTTTACCGGCATTGCGGTTGGCGGTTACACGCCCCCAGACCTGATCCTGCACCACCAGCATACCGATCTTTTTCAGCTGCTTGCCCAGCTCCTTGATGTCATAGCAGACCAGCCGGTTATTGATATCTACGTTGGTGCGGTGGTTAAACAGGTTCAGCGAACCGGTCACATAGATTTCCAGTGCCGTTGCCACATGGTGTGCTTCCTTTTCATCCTGCCGGAGCAGTGCCTCGTACAAGTCCTGCAACACCGGCATGTTCTCCGGCACCGGATTCTCAAAATAGTTCTGGTAAATCTGATGAACACATCGGTCGATGACCGTCTTTTCTACCGGCTGCAAGCCTTCTTTTCCGCCCACGATCAGCTCACACAGGGACAGGATGAAATCTGCTTTCAAGGCAATCGGATTATCCTCTTCCGAATAGTTCGCATTGATGTCCATCGGGTTGATATACTGCGTGCTGGAAGGGCTGATTTTAATGACCTGCCCCTCAAATTTCTTCACCAGTGCCGTGTACTCGGCTTCAGGATCGCACACAATTACATCGTCATCCGTCACCAGGAACGCATTGGCGATTTCTCTCTTGGCAGAGAAGGATTTACCGGAACCGGGAGTACCCAGAATCAGCCCGTTGGGGTTTTTGAGCTTTTTCCGGTCAACCATAATCAGGTTGTTGGACAGAGCATTCAGCCCATAGTACAGAGCCTCTTTCCCGGTCTGAAACAGTTCCTGGGTGGTAAACGGAACGAAAATTGCCGTGCTGCTGGTAGTCATGCTGCGCTGAATCTCAATCAGGTTCTGTGCCAGCGGCAGACAGCTCATCAGCCCCTGCTCCTGCTGAAAGTCCAGACGGCGCAGGTTGCAGTTGTACTTCTGCGCGATACTGGAAGCTTGAAACACATTGGTTTCCAGCTCCTGCTCCGTCTCGCCGGTGTTCATCACCAGAAAGGTCAGCAGGAACATACGCTCATTCTGGCTCTGCAATTCCTTCAGCAGTGCCTTTGCGTCCTTGCCGTAAGTTGCCAAATCTGACGGAATGATGTCCATATCGTATCCGGAACGGACAGCTTTCTTCTGTTCCTCAATCTTGGAACGATCCAGCTCCGTAATGGTGTGCTTGATGGATTTGATTGCTTTATTCTGGTCTACCGACTGAATGTGCATAGTCACGATCTGGCTGGATTCCATATCCAGAAAATCCTTCAGCAGCTGATCCGACAGGTCGGAAGCCGTGATCTGGAGATAGGACATGGAGCCATACATCCCGCCCATCTGAAAAATACGGTTCTTCGGAAAGGCAAAACCGGTCGGTGCAATAAAGTCCTTTACCGACAGCCCGCTCTCCGGCAACCACTTCCAATCGAAATTGAATCGGTCATGGTCACCCATGTGGAACATATCGTGCATCAGATGAAGCCGTTCCTTGCCGTTCAGCAATTTTGCCCGGACACCCAAGCGTTTGAAGTTGTTCATCAGGTCGATCTCGATGTGAATGAGCCTCGGCTTTGCCTGTTTCATGGATTCCGCCTCAATGCCAAACGTCAGGTACTTCGTCTTGGTCAGGCCGTTGTTGCCCTGGGCAAGCTGGCGGCGCAGCATGGTGCTGTACTCCGTGCGCACCGGATTGAAATGATCCTTCTGGTACGGGATACGCACCATCTTCTCAAAATTCGAGGCATCCGTAGCCATATTCATAAAAGAAAGCTCAAAGCGGATGCTGGAATCAAAGAAGTTCAGGAAGCTGCACCATTCCTCAAAGATAGCCGTCTGATCTTCCTGTTGTGCCAGCTGATAATTGATGTCCTGAAACTGGATGGTTTTGGTGTAGTAGTTGTCCGTCACACGGCAAATACCGTCCGGGAACATCCGCTGAAAAGGAATGCTCTCCTGTGCCGAGTGCGGAACCGTGCGGTCCCCCCTTGCTCGGTCAATCACCGTCTGCACCTGTTTTTGCTCTGCGGCTGACAGATGAGACGGCATTCGGATGTTATCCTGCTTTTTATTCTTCGCTGTCAGCTTTTCGAGAATTTTGAACAATGCGATTTACCTCCATTTCCACATCTGCCTGCTGCACCAGCAGTGCATAGTAATTTTTTGTTTTGTAAGGCCGCGTTTTCGGCCTCTTGAACTTTGCCTCATAGAAGTGCTTTGCCACCACTTCCAGCGGCTGACCGTCTTTCTCGTACATGGCGAGAAAGAAAAGCGGCAGCATCACTGCCATCATGCCAAGTGCGGCAAGGCTCAGATTTCCGCTGGATTTGAGCAAAAAGAAAACCGGAACGCCAATCAGCGCACCGGCTCCAAAGCAGAGAATCTGCCGTTTGGTCAGGTTCATAAAGACCTTGGTTTTGACCTTTGAAAGGTCTCGCGGCACAGAAATATAAGATGCCATGAATCATTCCTCCTTCCTTAGTGCGCTGCAAACACGGATTTCGCAAGGCTTCCCGTCTTAAACAGTGTAAATGCCAGCAAAACCGTATAGCCCATAACGCCCCAAATGCTGCTGATGATGTTATCCGAAAAGGACAGGTTCTGAATCAGAACTGCATAGATGCCTACACAGATCATGATAAGAAAGCCTTGGAATCCCAGTGCAAACAGGGAACGCAGGTAGTTTTGACCGGTATGGCTCTGCTCATGGTTTCCAAAGGTTGCGAACGGAATCGGCGCAAGGCTCACCATGAGATATATTTCCACCATTCGGCCATACACGATGACAAAGATGATAGCCGACAACGCCAGCATCGTGACCTGAACCACAAAGGTCTGCAAATACAGTCCCAGCAGCGGTCCCAAGTCCATTCCTTCCAGTGTAGCCTGCATTGCTGTCAGGGTCGCATCACTGACGGACGTACTGCCGGAAATCAGACCGCCGCTTCGGGAGATCACTTGCTGCGCCACATCAAAGACAGCCATCGTGATATTGAATGTGTTCGAGATCAGAGTCACTGCCAGAAAGGTCTTAAAGACCCATTTGAAAAATGTCCACGTCTCGAAATTTGCCAGATTGTTATGCTCGATGAGCATCTGGATCAGCTCATAACAGGCGATGAATGTCAGCACCATTCCGGCAATGGGCAGGATCACGGATTCCGAGATGTTGCGGATCATAGAAAAGACCGCAGGTGAAAAGTTCGCCGGTGTGGTTCCCACATCGCCTGCGATCTGTCCAACCTGCTGGTTGACCGAATCAAACATCCCTGAAAGATTTCCCATGATACCGCTGATGATCATGCTCTTGAGCCAATCTGTGATCTGTTCAAGGATACTCTGCATGAGCCGCCTCCTTCCTTACGCAAACACACCGAACAGCTTCGCCATCCGGGACAGAAGCATGAACAGCTGTGAGAAAAGAGACAGTGCCGATGCAGTTGTAGTAAGAAACGCCATAGATTTGTCCTCCTGTAACTTGTCCGGCCTATCAGCCGGTGCGATTCTAAACTGCGGTTCTGCGCCAAACTTCCAACATGTGCACCTGCCGGAGAGCGCAGAAAATAGCCAGCTGCGGATATTGCCTGCACCTGACTATGTAACAGGCAGCTTTCGCCGCCCGGTCGGAATCTTCGCTCCGACAGCTTTCGCTTAACCGAACAGACCGGAAAGCAGCGGAACCAGAGTCGTGCCGATCAGTGCCACGCCGCCGCCAGCCATCAGCTGTTTTATGTCTTTTATGAGAAAATATTGGCTCGAAATGAGCCTTGAAAAGATTAAAATAGATTAAATTTTGATAGATTTTTCTTATTTATGGGAGCCGGAACCTCTTTCGATGGTTCCAAGCTCCGGTATTGGTTTTAAATTGAAATGAATTTCCATTGTAACCGTTTCAGGAGTACGGCGGTAATTTTCTTTTCCGTCTTTCTCCTGCGGTTCTGAGATAATGATTTTACTGATCAGCCGGTTCAGAAGATTGGCATCCAGTTCTTTGATATCCGCATACTCACTGATATCGTCAATCCACTGTTGGGACTGTGCATCCAGTTTTTCTTCTGTATTCAGCACACTCTCATTCTGGGAAAGTTCCTTTTTGATATTTGCCTGCTCTTTCTGTGTCTTCTCCAACATCTTATCAAAAACAGATTCTGTAATCTTGTCATTGATGAGGTCGTCATACAGTTTTGCAATCAGCCGATCTAACGTCTCCAGACGGTCTTTCTGCTTTGATACCAGCTTCTCCAGACTGTCTCTGTGTCCCTGCGTATCTTCCTCACACAACTCTTTTACCCTGTCTTCCAGTTCTGTTCCCTCTCCGGTGACTGCTTTTGCACATTCCTGGATTCTGGTAAGGACTGCATCATACAGATCATCAGCGTCCACCCGGTGCTGGGTGCAGTGTGCTTTTCCCTTATGGATATAAGTGGAACAGGTATAAACTTCATGTTGGTCTTTGGTGTGTGTCTTCTTTAATGTTAATGCACCGCCACACTCTGCACAGCGGAGTAAACCGGCAAACATACTGTATTCTCCCTGTTCTGTCTGGCGTTTCCTGTCTTTCATCTTCGCCTGTACCAGAGCAAATACATCCTGTGGAATGATTGCTTCATGGGTATCCCTGACTGTGATCCAGTCCTCCGGAGCTTTATCTCCCTGATTGCCAATCTTAAAACGGTAGTACCTCTTCTGGGAAGCCATGTCACCACAGTAAACGGGATTCATCAGCAGGGATTTCAGATAGGATTCATCCCATACATATTTCCCATTTTCAGGGTCTTTCTTTTCCCATTTTGTGTAATAGGTACGGAGTCCCCGTTTCCGGTGCCACCATGACGGGCAGGGAATCTGCTGTCGTTCCAGTTCTCTGGATATGAAGTTAATCCCATGACCATCCACCGCCCACTGGAAGATTTTCCGGACAATTGGTGCTGTCTCATCGTCAATCAGGAGATGTCCCTTTTCCTCCGGGTCTTTCTGATATCCCAGTGGTGGAACAACGCCTGTAAACTTGCCCTTGGTTGCCTGCAGGTGATAGGACGCATGGACTTTCTTGGAAATGTCTCTGGAATACATCTCATTCAGTACATTCTTAAACGGAGCAATCTCATTGTCCCCGTCAAAGGTATCCACATTGTCGTATAATGCGATATACCTTACTCCATGCTTCGGAAAAAACTCTTCCATCAGAAATCCTGTCTGTACATGGTTTCGTCCCAGTCGGCTCTGATCTTTGGTGATTACAAGATTCACCAGTCCTTTTTCACAGGCTTTGAGAAGTCTCTGTAAGTCCGGTCGGTCTGTGTTCAGTCCTGTATAACCATCGTCTTGAAACACATCCACCACCTGCCAGCCCTGTGACTGACAGTAATTCACCAGAATGTCCCTTTGGTTGGAGATGCTGGCACTCTCTCCGGTCAGTTCGTCATCTTTGGAAAGTCGGCAATATACGCCAACTCTCCATGTTGCATTTCTGTCTGTATTGTTACTCATATATCTGTTGTTCATCTGATACCTCCGTTACGTTGCACATCCTACGCAGATTTCAGATTACTGAACTCATAATCATTATACTGTCTATCTTTCATTATTGCAAGTTTATCTTTTGTTTTCGTGTCACGTATTTTCTGTGCGATCACTTCGGCAAATACTTCTTTTGCGTCCTGATCACCGTCAAAATATACTCTGATATTGATGATTTTCTTCTTCGCTGCCATTGTAAAATCTCCATTTTTTGCAAAAAAGAGCAGCTAATCCATTTTCAGATTAACTGCCCAGACTGTTGGTTGCATTTTTTTATTTTCGTATGGATACCTACTATTTTCGTTCGATTGCCTTGCACTGGCAGACGGCAGGCGGCAAATAGGGTATCTATAAAGCCTGCCGTCCACTCCAAAATCCTGCCGTCACCCATTCTCTTTTATTTTTTTAATCGAATGGTATTTTCCTGTTTTTCATTCATCTGATAATCCAGTTCTTCTTTCATCCGGCTTCTGGCTTCACGCATGGTTCTCTGGGAGATTCCCTGTGATTTTGCCTTTTCATCCAGTTCCCGGATTGTGACTGCATTTCCGTCTGCAAGCAGTTCATAGATCAGTTTCGTTCCTCGTTGCAGCTTTGTTTCTGTCGGCTTTCCTTCCTTTCCATCCAGAAGATCATCGGCAGAAATCTCATAAGCTCCCACCCATCGGAAACCTTCTTCATCTCCAAGTTTAAATGCCATCGTCTCACCCGGAGGTGCAAGAGAACTTTTCTCATGAATCAGCACTCTTGTTGTCGGGTCTTTCTTTACTTTTCCGATGAAAAGCAGGCTTCTCACTGCCGCCATGATATCAATAGAGCCAAGTCCCCGGTAAGTACTCTGCGTACCAGAAGATTTATTCAGATGTCCAATCAACACAATCGCACAGCCGGTCTTTTCAGCAATCATTCCCAGTTTTCGAAATACCGGACGCACTTCATTTGCCCGGTTCATATCCACGTCGGCACCGATAAATGCCTGTACCGGATCAATGATTAAAAGTCTGACCTGATTCTGACGGATTGCCTTTTCGATACGGTCATCGGATAATGTCAGTGCTTCTTCTGTATCATCAATGACCATAACCCGGCTCAGATCAGCACCGGCTTCTACCAGTCTCGGCTTGATTGTGTCTCCCATACCGTCTTCTGCAGTCTGGTATATTACATTGAATGGTTCAATCTCTTCCATATTCGGAAAAGTCTTCCGGTTCGTACAGGCTGCGGTCAGCATCATGGCAAAATAAGTTTTTCCCTCTCCCGGATTGCCCTGGATAATTGTCAGTTTTCCAAATGGCAGATAGGGAAACCACAGCCATTCTACACTGGTCTGCTCAATATCTTCATAGCACAGCATCGGCACCAGTTCTTCCGGTGCTTTCATTGTAACTGTTTCAATGATTGCTTTCTTCCTGTCCGCACTTTTATCGCAGAGGATTTCATTCCAGTCCTTTCGGGACGGTTTCAGACGGATGATACTGTATCCGTCCGGGATTTCTTCTGCCAGTTTCTCACAGGCTTCATTCCCTGGCTGGTCATTATCCAGGCACAAAAATACAGAAGTAATCTGAGGGCGTTCAGAAAGAAAAGCCATCAGTGCCACACCGGAGATGCCACCTAAACTCAGGTAGCTCCGCTTGTTCCAGTCTTTGGGAAATAACTGGATAAAAGAAAGCAGATCAATGGCTGCTTCAAACACAAACAACTGATTATCCGTTCCTCTGTGACTGAATCCGCAAGATTTATCAGATTCAGCCACATCTCCCCGGTATTTTATCTCACCTGTCCCCCTGCAATGGGCATATCTTGGAATACCATCTGCATCTCTGCCGACAAACACCACATTATGGTGCTTCTTTTCTTCATAAATATCCCCACTGCTGATCCATTTCTCCACCAGATTTTTTTCAATCCCTCTGTTTTCTGTCAGATATCTGATGATTCTATCATTATTTTCCTCTTTCTCTGGCAACCGGAAGTCAGGGGACGGGGCGGGGCAGGCACTGTTCCTGCCTTCGCCTTCCTTCCCGGTCAGCATCTTGACAGCTTCCGGAAACGTAGCATTGTAAAATTCCATCACAAAATCCACCGGATAGCCACCTCTCCCCTGACTGTGCCTGTACCACCTATTTCCAGACACTGTTACACTGTCATGCTTTTTCCAACGGTATTCCTTTCCACTCTTCATCAGTTGTTCTCCCTGTGCGTTCAGAAAAGATACAAGATCTGTCTGGTTTGCTCTTATAATCTGTTCTTCCGTATACTGCATTTTCCTCATCCTTTCCTGTCTGTCCTGCTGACAGACTGTTATAAACTCATCTCATAGTTCCGTTTTTTCTTCACTGCCTGTTGTTTTGCATCACGCTCTGCACATTCTTTCTTCTTTTCATCCAGTTTTCTCAAGAGGGAAGTCTTCTTTTCTGGTTTCTGCTCCTCCATTTTTTCTTCTGAACGCCCGGAAGTATCTGCTTCTGCCATTTCCCGGTCACGTCTGGCAATATCCGCACAACTCTGTACCTTTTTTACAAATGCAAGTTCCTCCTGATACGGCTGATTATCTGCTTTCAGCTCTTCGATCACCGCCTGGAGTTCTTCTTTCTCCCGTTTCCATCTGGCAGTTGGGACTTTCCCATTTTGATCCAGATGCTGTTTTAGTTCCCGTTCACATTTACGGTAATAATTGATTTCTTTTTTGTGCTGCTGATAATATTTCTCCCGTTTTTTCTGGAAAAAGAAATGATTATACTCATCAATCAATGGCTGGTTCGTCTTGATTACCTCTGCCATTTTTTCCAGATTCTCCAGTTCCTTTAACTGTTTCCGCTTTTCTGAAATTTCTTTTTTGCTGACGGAAACAACACCGTTCAATTCCTCAATCCGTTCCTGCAAGTCATTCATCGTCTCTATCTGATGTGTCTGAAGATAATTGATGGATTTTGAAAATTCCTGTAGATTTGAGAGATTCTTCCCTCTTCGTTTCATCTCCGCATAGAAATTAGGAAGTGGCGTTCTTCCCTGTGTCTTTTTATCATAATAGTCCTGCAGGCTTTCCAGGAGTGTCGGGTTCTGCCTGCGATCCAGCTCGGCTTTCATTTCTTCATAAGCAGTCTTCATCCACTGAATGGATTCTTTCAGGGAAATGAACATCTGGTTGAACTGCCGGATTGCCCGGTTCAATTCTCCAATCACCGTTTTGATTCCCTTTTTCTCCATTGCCCGGACTTCATATCCCTCGTGGATAGTCGGGATCAGGTCAATCCCCTGTTCTTTGTAGGAACGGTGGTCGATTCTGGCTGCCATGTGGCACTCTCGAAATTTCCCATTTACTTTCTCTGTCCATGCTCTCCGCCACTCCTTTAAAAGCTCCGGATCATTCCAACCGGTAGTGGAAACAGCATTGAACATCTCCTTTCCTTTAGCATCCTTCACCCGGTTTCCATCCTCATCAAGAATATATTCCCGCCTCTGCTTATTGCCCCAGATTCCTTCCTCTGTAAAAGGACGGATTGGGACAAGCACATGGAAATGTGGATTATCCGGTTCTTCTTCATTGTCCGATTTTCCCTCATGGACTGCCAGATCTACGATCATGCCACGTGCCACAAACTGCTCCTGGCAGAACTCTTTCGCCAATTTGATATTTTCTTCAAGTGTCAGTTCATTCTGCAGGGCAATGTCAAACGAATAGGCAAGCTGCGCCTTGTTGTTCCTTTCCACATGCTCCACCTCGTTCCAGAGGGTTTCCCTGTCATTCAGACGCTCCGGCACATACTCCGGTGTCAGGATTTCTGTAAATATCACACCCGACTTGCTTGTATAATCGTGTATCTTGTTGTAATAACTGTCAAAAATCCTCTGCCCGGAAATATAGGCTGCGGAAGCGACCACCATCTGTCCTTTCCCTCTGGATACATGTCTTACTGAAAAATGATACAATGCCATTAGCTGTCATCTCCCTTCTCTGTTTTTTTAACTGCTTCGGCAATCTCTTGTCTGTCTTTTTGTGAAGCAGCTATATAATTCTGCCGCACAACACTCTTGTTGTAACTGCTGTTACGCATCTGGTTCATTACCTCCTGAAATTCTTCCTGTTCCAGATCCCTTGACAATGGAAACGCTTTCTCAAACTCTGCCCCTTTGACAATCAGCCGGTGGGAACGTTCTCTGCGTTCCACCAGTTTTTTTCTCTGCTCCAGAAGATTTTTATTGTGGATTGCCGCCTCCAATTCCTGTCTGCTCTTTTCCACGTTGGCTTTCAGTTCCTCCAGCGACATGGATTCGTATTTCGAATTTTTTGCTCTGCTCACTCTGTCGTCCTCCTTCTTTTCTGTAAATAAAAAGAACCGGTTCATTCATAAATGCCGATTCCTGGGTATAAAAAAACTGAGGTCATTGTTCCATAATTAGGAAATGCTGACCTCAGTAACTTTTGAAATATTTAGTTGTCACAACGATATAATAGCGGAAGTTTTCAACTCCATCCGGATATGCATTCATCTCAAATCTGATATCCGGATTTCTTTAACTCTTCCCTATACAA
>ERZ826396.451-NODE-451-length-59841-cov-8.093099_pt1 | contig 59841 bp, 54 predicted proteins | sample MGYA00519926_ERZ826396 | MGnify/ENA primary metagenome ERZ826396 (study PRJEB31778, sample SAMEA3449230) | human gut metagenome | biome: human gut; feature: human-associated habitat; material: faeces | place: United Kingdom | collected 2010/2012 ... | reverse complement strand
CAACTTGCAGAAGCGGATATCCAAAAGGCATTGTGGGAGCTGCCTTTGCTGACCGAAATCCATCTTCTTATGTAAAACCTGCAGGAATATAAAGGAAAAGTGACTATCCCTGTCGATTAATAATCCAAATAATATCGTCTATACCTACAAGATTTTGATTATGCGATACAACGATCTTCCTTCCAATCAAGGTGGTGGTGGAAAACGGACCCAAAAACCAGGCTTTAATTTGAATACCAATATCTCAACAATGGAAATGGAAAAAATTGATGCAGAATACCTGGAGGCACAATTTAGGATCATAACAATGGAAGACGTGGAAGATTCCGATGACTATGATGAATTAAAGTCTGCTGCCATTAAGGAAATCAAAAAGAATCTCGGTATGTTAACTGAAATACAGCAAAGATACGCAAAAATAGTATTATCAGATATTGAGAATGGAATTCTGATTGTCAAAAAAGGAAAAAAATTCATGGATTACATCCAGGAATATATGGAACGGATCCAACGTGAAAAGATCAAGAATTATGCAGACCAGGTTGGACTCAACCCAGATAGACTTTTTGACCTATATAGAGAATATACTTCTGGTGAAGTTGACCCATTAAAAAAGGTTAAAACAATCTGTTGATATTGAACGCTTGAAGAAATATTACAATTGTGTAGAATTCAAAGCCAGAATCCGTTTTCATGTAGAATTGAAAAAATATATTGAAGAACGCAAAGCTGACTACGAAGAGAAAGGATGATTCAAATGCCTAGACCCAAAAAAGATAACTATCCATTGTCGCTGAGAATAGAAAAAAATGTATACGATCGATTAACTCAATATTGCGAGGATTCTGGTCAGACTAAAACCCTGGCTATTGAGCGGGCTTTGATGGTGTATATAGATGAGTATTATAGGCAGCAGGAGAAGCTGGAACATATATAAGAATAATTGAAAAAAATAAAGATCGGTAAGTGGATTGTCTAAAGTTTTGCAATTATTTGTTTAATTACACTATTTAACTGCTGGATTGTCAGTCAAAGTAAGGAAGCCTACCTCGATTGACAATCTGACAGTTAAGAAATAGCAACCAAGTGGGAAAGCAGGAAACTGTTAGACGATTAGCTTGCACGAGTCGTCATATATTTTCGGTATAATCGCCATTTACTACCGATTGGATCAGAAACATATACCTCACCAGAATTTTTATTATCATTATCCCATACTATGTTGGTTATTACCATATTTATTAATTTGGTATCACTATACAAATCAAATTTTGCGCCAAGTAATGTTGCATGGATAGGACCTTCTATGAATTCATAATTGACGTTTTCTTTTTCAATGGAATCTTCTAATTTGGGATCTTTTATTTTAATTTCTCCAATATAAAAGTGGTCAAATGGGTGTTCCCAACCAATTGACTTATTATCTATTAGACAAGTTTTCAATTGGGCAAAAAATATTACATCTTCCATTGGCATTTCAGCACTAGGAATAAATGATACACCAAGGATATCTTCTAATTTTTGGGCAGTTGACCAGAATTCTTCAGCATTTTTTAATTGTTCAGCGTCAAGTTTATTTTGGCTAACAAGTGGATTGATTAGTGTTTTTCCATTAATTTTGATTGTTCCATTTGAAAGACCATTTATAAAATGAATAGTTGATAATGCATCAGAAACTGTATTAGCTTTTTGAGGGGTGATTGAAAATGTTGCTTTGGCTTCCTTTTTATTGGTCTCCGTTAAAATAATTCGTATCTGTATAGATGGCCAATCAATATTAGCATATACTTCCTCGTCAAAGTTTGGATGCGGCTGTCTTCTAATGCTAATTGTCAATATATCTCCTTCAATAGTTTCAAATACTATTTTTTGAGCTGGAGGAAATGGCTGTGGGGACATAAATCCATTCTTTATTTCGTCTATTTCTTTAAATGGATTTCCAAATGTTTTTTCGATGGGCATTTGGTTTTCGTTATCTCCTATTTTTGCATTTTTTATGGGAGCACATAATTGCATTCGATATAAATATTCTGCCCATTTTTCTTTAGGTATGCCTTTTAAATTATCTTCTATAAATTGGGAATCGAGATCTACTTTCAACAATATTGTTTCGGGTGTATTATCAGGTCTTGGACCAGCAACATAGTCTCCATTTTCATTGCGATAGTACATAAATGTAGAAGGAAGTTCTTTAGATAATATGTCTAAAACTTCTTGTGGAATATCGCTTCCTTTGTCAGGCGTTTCCTCAAATGTATCATAAAAGTCAGCTATCATGTCAGATCCTCCGAAAATCTACTACTAATTTCAATCTTTGAAATTAACAAATATTTTATAGATTCTTCTAATTTCAATTCTTTTATTACATCAATAATTTGATTTAATGCAGGCTCATCTGGTACAATTATGTATTTTACATCTCTCCATTCGAATTTAATCCAGGTTTCTGGATGTCTAACAAGAACATCAGAATACGCATTTTTGCCCTTTTCACTTATTTGGTCTTCTTTTATTAAAAGTGGAATTGATTTTGGAAAATTTGTGGTAGGGATATAACGCCATTCACATTCATCTTGAAAAATATAAGGTTTAATATCGCCACCTATTTTTTCAGGGCTTGAAATTGGTTTCATATACATTAGTGTGCTTAGAAGATAATTTAGTAAAATCTTATCCTCATCGTGTACTCGTTTATCAGATCTAAAATAATGTGTAAAAGCTTCTTTAAAGTCATCAGAAAGAGGTGATTGAGGATTCATATAATGAATTGGCTGTACTTTGAATTTATTAATGATTTGTTGTTTGTCTAAAGCAATTCCGTATCTTCCGTATAAAGTCATATGATTTCCAACTTTAGAGAACGGAATATCACAAAAGCAAGTCATTGGAAAAGCAATTCTTTTTAGTCCTTCGATATTCCAGTAGTCTAATGGTTCAATCACATAACGAGGGATAATTGCTTGATTTTTTAGAATTATTTCTAAAAATTCTGGCTTTTTCATATAGTTGCAAAGAACATTTGCACTATTATGCCAATAAAGTTTTGGGGCTATCTCTGGAGTTCCAGTTAAACTAAATTCCATAAATTGAATTCCTTTTTTATTATATTCTGTGAATTAAAATAATTTCTACTATAAAAGTAAAATTCTTTGATTAATGTTAAATACAGTGTTGGTTATTTAAGGCGATTACTATAACGCTCAACTATAGAGTTTTTGATCATGTTATCGCTGTTCTAATTAATTTTCATCAATACTTTTCTTATTTATTTCAGTGCATATAATTTTTATCACTGCATTGCCAAAGATCCTTATAATTTATATTCTTTATAAAGTTCCTTATGGTATTTTTCATCCGTTTCTGACATTAGAGTAATATTTGTATAACAATCATACAACAGAGCAAAAATTTCGTCAAACGTTTCTTCTGTTTAAACAATAATAAAAAGAACTAAAAAATATAAAAGATAATACCTTATGGGGGGCATATGACGTTCCATAAGCATATGGTCGCTATTTTCATTTGTATACCATTTGCCGGATTGATGAATAACGTAAACACCTTTGCCGAGAGCCATTGCAGCTGCCTTATAATCTTGTGATACGATAATATCACCTTTCTGACAGATGCTAATTAGCTTGTAGTCCACAGCATTTGTTTCTGCTACGATTACAATGACCTTATTTTAACATGATGATTCAATATTCTTTATGGGTGAGTCCAGTATATCATAGATTAACTTGATAAAATATTCCTTACCATTAAGAATCTCTTTTATGGAGAATAAAAAATCGAGCAGAAAGCCAGCTGTTAATCGCTTTCTACCCGATTCTTCTATGCTTACTTATTTAACCTTTTACACTTCCAGCTGTTAATCCTTCAATAAAGAATCTCTGACAGGAAATAAAAACTACAAGTATTGGAATTAAGCTCAGTACAGAGAGTGCAAAAACATATCCCCACTGTGTAAACTGATGCTGTCCGAAAAATCCGGAAATAGCGATGGGCAATGTTCTTTTCAGATCATCATTAATGACTGTATTGGCCCATGGAAATTCTTCCCAGGCTGTAAGGAAATTAAAAATGGATACGGAAGCAATTCCTGGTTTTGTCAGTGGAAGAATGATTTGGAAAAACACGTTAAATACACTTCCACCGTCTATATAGGTTGCTTCATCCAACTCCCTGGGAATGTTCTCTACAAACCCTTTTATCATGAAAGTAGAATAGGGAATAACCCATGCAATATAAAACGGAATTAACCCGCTTAATTTATTGATCACCTTCAGTTTGACCGCTAACTCATACTGGGGAACAATCAAAGTAGTCCCAGGTATGATCATGGTTAGCATGATAAACGTGAATAAGAACTTACGTCCCGGAAATTTAAACCTCGCAATACAGAATGCCATTGCTGCCGCAACAATTGCTGCTATTGCTACCGTCACAGTGGAAACAAAAATACTGTTAATAAAATTGTTTCCGAACTTCTTTTGGTGCAGAATATACTGGAAATTTTCCAAGGTAATTTCTTTTATTTTTGGAAAAAATCTGGGAGGATATTCATATAATGCACCATTTGGCTTCAATGCAGTACTCAGCATATAGATCATTGGAAGAACAACAATGATAAGACCGAGAGTGAGGATTATGTATGTGATTCCTTTATAAACAGCTTTTTTGGATATCTTCAAGTTCCCCACCCCCTAATCCAGTTTACTGTGATCCATCATCCGAAATTGAACAACTGCCAATATTCCTAATACCACCGCAATAATAAAGGAAAGTGCTGCGGAATAACCAAATTCACCTGTACTAAATGCCTTATAATACATCCAGGTCAGCACACTTTCTGTTTTATGTCCTGGATTTCCATCTGTGATCATTTTAATCGATGTAAACACATTAAATCCACCAATGGTGAGCATTACCAGTGCAAACAGGATCGTTCCTTTTATGGAAGGAATTGTCACATAGATAAATTTGGCAATGGTTCCGGCACCATCTAATGATGCAGACTCATATAAGTCCCTTGGAACAGTCTGTAAAGCAGCTAAAAAGACTACCATATTCCAGCCGATTCCCTTCCAGGTTCCCAAAAGCATTGCAACGCTCATGCCGCCCCACCGACTGTCCAGCCAATGGATGTTTCCACTGGTCAAATGTATTACTTTGGTAAGAAAATAGTTTAGCAATCCTTCTGTGTTAAAAACATACTTGAACACTAAGGATGCAATTACCCATGAAGTAATAACGGGAAGGTAATATGCCACTCGATAACTAATGGAAAATTTATTAATATTGTTTATGAGCATTGCGATTAGAAGTCCAAGTATCATTTGTGCTGGTACTGTTACCAATGTATACACAATGGAATTCGAAAATGCCAGGTGAAAATATGGATCCGTTAAAACCTCTTTATAGTTGGTAAATCCGATGAACTCCTGATCAAACATAGAGCCAAAATCCCATTTGAAAAAGCTTGTGATAAATAATTTTACGATTGGATAAATGGTAAAGAATCCAAAAATCAAAATACCTGGAAGGAGAAGAAATCCAATCTGGATATTTTGGCTTTTCTTTGTTTTCATACAATCCCTCCCGTTAACTTAAGAATCTGTTCTATTATTCTTCTGCTAATAAAGCGTCTACTTTTTCTGCCAGTTCATCCATGGCGTCCTGTGCGCTCTTTTCATCATTCATAACAGCGCTTACAGCAGTTGCCAGTTCGCTGTCGATTTCAGACCAGCAGGATACGGTAGGTCTGGATTCTGCGGATTTAATAGCCTCGATAAATGGTGCAAAATCAGCATTTTTTACGGTATCGCTTTCGAGAGTAGCTTTATTTACCGGAATCTGGCTGCATTTTGCCATTTCTTCCTGCGCAAACTCACCAGTCATAAATTTCATGAATTTCCATGCAGCATCTTTGTTTGCCGTATTAAACATGGAAATATTCTCGCCGCCAAGAACAGAATGGGAACCGCCCTCGCCTTCTGGCATTGGAGCTGTTGCGTATTCAAAATCTGGATATGAGCCTTCCATTTCAGAGATTTTCCACGGACCATCCATGATCATGGCATATCTTCCAGTTCCAAAACCATCCGTCATTGGGATATCTCCACTATTCCATCCAGTGATCGCACCTTCTTTATACAGATCCGCAAGTGTCTGGATTGCATTTACGGTTTCAGCGCTGTTTAAGTATCCGGTAGCCTTGGTCTGATCCTCATTGGTTATGGAACCACCCATGCTCCAGATAAACGGACATAAATTCCATCCTGCTAATGCTGGTTCATCATAGCCCCAGATCTGCTGGCCATTTTCACTTTCGCCCGCCAGCTTCTTGCAGTCCTCTATAAATTCATCCATAGTAGTCGGCGCAGAAAGTCCGGCATCTTCGAAGGCCTTTACATTATAAAACAGTATTTTCGTATTTGTATTTAACGCAAGTCCGTAAGTATCCTGTCCAATCTGAGCGGTACTCATCGCACTTTCCAGAAGACCGTCCGCTACCTCCTGATAATCACCCATCTCCTGGTTCAGAGGTACTAAAATTCCCATTTTTTCAAATTCAGGTACCCAGGCACTGTCGAGTCGTGCTACATCTGGAAGCGTCTCAGATTTGGCACTGATCAGGATTTTTTCATGAAGATCTGACCATTCATGAGAAACTGCATTTACCTTAATGTCAGGATTTTCTTTTTCAAACTCAGGGATCAAAACATTATTCAATGTCTCATTTTCGGCAGACTGTTCGCTGTAATGATGCCAGAAATTGATGGTAACCTCTTCTGCATAACAGGGTGCTGCACCTAATGCTGTTACACACATTGCTGCTGATAAAATGGTAAATAACTTACTGCTTTTTCTCATTTTTCATTCCTCCTGTTTTTAAAATGATGCCTTCAAATGCTCTCAATGATAACTTTAAAGCTCCCTGGCAGGAAATCATGTCTTCATTAAAATATCCTGCGTTTACCAGCTTTTCTGCCTGATAACTTTTTCCTGTCAATAAATCTTTGTACTCTGCAATCTTAAGAACGGGAAGCCACACTTCAGTCGCTTCTTCTGCCACATTAATGAGTACATAAATTTGTTGGTTGTCTGACTGGCATAAATACCCGTATGTCATCTTTTCACATACAAGTGGTACAATGTTTCCTGTTCTTAAACATGGATTCTTTTTTCGGATACGGATTATTTTTTTGTAAAAAGATAATACATCTGCATTCTGTTTTGCGGGGTTCCATTCCATGCATCTTCTGCAATCGGGATCATTGTCACCATTTAAGCCAATTTCATCACCGTAATAGATGCTTGGAGCCCCTGGGAAACACAGCTGGAACAAAGCGGCCAGTTTCAAACGGCGAATATCACCGCTGCAATTCCATAAAAATCGTTCCGTATCATGGCTGTCCAGCGGCTGGAAAAGCGCCTGCCTGATTTCTTCCGGATAATGGGAACGCATCTGGCAAATTCTGTGGTTAAACATTTTTGCATCAATGCTGCCCCTGGCAAGAAAATCCCTCACACTATCCCGGAATACATAATTCATGATACTGTCTACGGATTTTTCATCCAGCAAGGAAAATCCATCTCCCCATGTTTCTCCCAAAAGGAGACAATCCGGATACGCTGACTTAATCCGATATCTGATTCTTGTCCACAAAGAGGGATCGATTTCATCTGCGACATCTAAGCGCCATCCATCAATATGATACTCGTTCAGCCAGAAGACCATCACATTGTAAATATAGGCCTGTACTTCCGGATTTGCCGTATTCAGTTTTGGCATATATCCATAGTCCCCGACACACTCATAAACTGCATCTGTTTCCGATACTTCTACAGGAAATTTTCTGATATAAAACCAGTCACAATACCTGGATAATTCCTGTTTTTCAAGTATGTCCTGAAAGGGAGCGAAATGTATGCCACAGTGATTGAATACCCCATCAAGAACGATTTTTATCCCATATTTATGACAGGTTTCAACCAGTTCCTGAAATGTTTCCTTTGTTCCGAAAGAAGGATCAATCTCCAAATAATCCGTTGTAGCATATTTGTGATTAAAATCCCCTTTGAATATGGGATTCAGATACAGGCATTCCACTCCAAGAGAATTCAGGTATTCCAGATTTTTCAGAATTCCGGAGAGATCGCCTCCCATATAATTCTCTCTGTTAGGGGATGTTCCCCATTCCTGACAGCCAGAAGGATCATTAGAAGAATCCCCATTAGCAAAGCGTTCCGGGAAAATCTGATAATAAATAACTCCTTTTGCCCATTCAGGAACTTTTAAAACATTAGTTTCATTCGCATAGAGGAATTCATAAAATCCATCTTCTGGTTCGTTTTCACTGGTTTCCCATGCATTCTGGAAATAAATCTTTCCTGCGGTGTCAGTTAATCTAAAGTAATATTTCAAATACCTTAACGTATCTTCTGTAATCACTTCTGCTGTAAAATGATCTCTCACACCATCTCTAGTAACACGCTGCATAAGGTAACTGCTAATCTTCTCTGGTGAAGTTCTTGAAAAAATCAGCAATTCGCAGGTTCTAATATCGCCTGCAGCGGCATGTATCGTCACCACCAATTTCTTTCTGCTGGCAAGATACACATCCGAATAGCCTGCGTGATGTTGTACTGCCGGTATATTCATTTTTTCTCCAATTCTGCATTGGTTTTGATATCCTCACTCTATTATACCTTTCGAGTAGACAACCTAGGAATCAACTCAGTTGAAATCAAGTTCTCTCTTTGTATAAAGTTTTGATCTTTTATCTTATTTATCAAAACCTCTGCTGCCATTTCCCCAAGCTTGTAAGTATCGATATCCACTACAGTGAGCGGCGGATCCATATATTCTGCAAAGGGATAATTATCAAAAGTTACAACTCCAATTTCTGTGGGTACCTGCTTTCCAAGTTTTTTCAATGCCTGCAGAACCTGAAAGGCAATTATATTGTTGGAGCATAAAAATGCATCTACATGTTTATGTTCTGTTGACTCTATAATTTTTCTTTCCAATTCTTCTTCATTCTTTTCCTTAAAAATAATACAGGTATTTTTTCCCTCCAGAGCTTTCTCATAACCCTGGATCCTTCGTTTGGTAAACATGGCTTCCAGATCATCTGCCACATAAGCAATTTTTCGATAACCGCATTTAAGTAAATGCTCGACTGCTTTTACGCCTCCCTGAAGATTATCCATATCTACCCAGTTCATGGTTCCATTTTTCTCTGATGTTTCTCCCATTACCACCCATGGAATGTTTTCATTTCTCAGGGCTGATAAAATATTCTGGTTCAAGTCTGACGCAGTCAAAATTAATCCATCAACTCTGTGTCCAAAAATGAGCTCGCATGCAGGAGAACTTTTTTCTTCCACATCATTTGTGATCAGAAGACTGTATCCATTTCTCTGTGCTACTTTTTCCATTGCATAAACACTTCGCGTGAAAAAGGTATTGGCAAATGCATTTTCATTATCTGCATCTACCACTAGCCCGATCGTAAGGGACTTTCCTTTCGCAAGGTTTCGTGCAAGGCTGTTTGGATGATAATTAAGCTCTTTCATTGCTTTATAAACTTTATTTTTCATCTCATCTGAAATTGGTGCAGTTCCATTGATCACTCTTGATACAGTAGATTGAGAAACTCCCACTTTTTTTGCGATATCATTTAACGTTGCCCCCATATACATCCTCCCTGATATAAGATTTTTTTCTGATTTTTATAGGATTCTTTACATTATCCGTGTTGTTGGTGTCATTATTATAACCTTATATCAGATATTATGCAAGCGGTTGCATTCCATGGTAAAAAAATAATTTTCTTGTGAAAACCTCCTTCCATTCACGCATTATGCAAGCGGTTGCATAATGCGATTTAATATATGCGCTTCCTTTATGAAAGCGCTTGCATTAACTATGCTTTAGTAATACCACTTATTATTAGAAATGTCAATTAAATTTTAAAAGGAATTGATATTTTGTATATTACATACAAAAATTTGTTTTGATTTTTATAACATTATCGTTTTAATATATAGTATTTCGGCCTTATATGCTTAGCTGATTCAGCTGGTTTGATTGCTTTTTCAACTGCAGATTTTAATTTCGATTTTATATTTTTTAACATCGTTATATCTGCAATGTTTCCTTCAACAGTAAAATCAATGGCTCTTTTATTCTAATTGTCTCCCTTTATCCCAGCATAATATGCAAAGCCGATATCCTGATATTCATAATGACAACGTTGAAATGCTTGAACACATGCAGTTTCATTTTGTACAAGTTGTTGCAGAAATTGCATAATCTCTTGAGTTTCCATTTATAAAAGGCAAGCCTAAAAAAGACCTGCCTTTTTATATTTTATTATTTTTTACAGTGCATATAATTTCTACCGATGTACTTCTTAATATGCTTATAATTTATATTCTTTATAAAGCTCCTCACGATACTCTTCATCCTCGGAGGCCTTCTCTGCATCCGAATAACATTTGTTCTTCAGAAGAATATTCATAAGTGTTCCTAAACGGTTTTCACCCTTTTTTTCGCCTCTTTTTTCGCCTTTTTTTATACCATTTTCTTCGGCATAGGAAATCATACTTAACATATCAGCCACCTCCTTTTGTCGGACCGGTTTATCAGAGTCCGGAATATATGATAATACTTTTTCCTGATTCCCAGAAAACAATCCATATAAAAAATCAACGAGTCCTTTTTGATCTTGATTTTCTCCGCCAAGTCTTACGATGATTATTTCTATAAGGTCTGCTTCGGCAGTATTAAAATACCGCATTGAGAGAAGCCTGGAGGATCTTTGTAAGGGAAAAACCATCAGCGCAGCTGCTGAAAAAGCCGGATTTTCCGATTCCAATTATTATTCCAAGGTTTTTGCCAAGGTAAAGGGCTGCAGTCCCAGGGAATATCGGAAACGCCAGTAACCCCATGGACTGCCTGAAAAAGCATTTCCGCCATCTGGCCTTTGCTTTGTGTCATCAGGTAAGACTTAAGGAAGTCAGAATGTGGCAAATCATATCTGTGTTGGAAGCATATCCGGCTCCGGTCACGCAGAACAGATACTGCTTGTTGGTTGAATGGAAAAACATAATCGCACTGTAGTCACTTTCTTCAACCCGGTAGGAAATACATGGAATTCCATTGATGGAGACAAGATCATCCACCTGATAACCGCCCTTAGTAAGGTCTGCTGCTAGCTCCTCAAGGGACTGCGCACCGTCACTGTAGGCCCATACCACAGAAATTCCAGGCGGGTTCTGGACTCCGGAGGTGTCACCTGCTGCGAAGAGCACTCCCTGTTTGGTCTGCTCATCAGATAGCTCATACACATCCCAGTCATTTGGCAGATACAGCTTAAACCCATCCTCAAAAGGAACCCAGGTTCCGGCGAAGCTGACATTTTCCTGAGAAAATGTGATACTTCCCATTTGAGAGCTGTCTGTATTTCCCGTATCTGTCTGTCCATCTTCCACGCTTGAGGAAACACCGCCTATATTTCCCACTGTACCGCCAAAAGACTGGTCGTTTCCTGCTCCTCCCTGCCCTAATACATCACTTACAGTGCTTTCAATATCTTCTATAGGGTCTGAGGCAGCTGCATCTGAGGTTACAGAACGGGTGCCATCTACATGCTTTGTGTAGTCACTGTCTCCACCAGCAAGATAGGCAAAGCTTCCTGCTGTTTCCTCCAACGTACTTCCCACATAATAAGATAGCTCTGGTATCTCCTTTGCACCAAACATATAGGTGTTTCCATTTTCAGCAAAAAACAGTCTTGTGTCCTGCACCACGTAGCCACCTACATTATAGGAATATACAATACCAGAAAATTCTCTGTCATTTAAGGTTATCATGCTTTCCTGGGAAGTTACCTGTAAGTCTGAATACTCCTGTGCCATATACTGTGTAAACTGATTTGTGAAATCCTCTGCAGTAATGTTATAGTAGCCTACGATCACATAGGGGATCGTGCCCGATTCCTGGGTGTAAACATACACAAAGCCGTCTGTCTGCTCTATAGAGATATAGCTGCCAGGTACAATGGAAATTCCCAGGTCATCCAAAGCGACTGCCTCTGGTGAAGCAGTGATTCCTGCAGCCAGAGCTGCGATCTGGTTATTTTCGCTTCCAAGCTCTCCGAAATTTAATTCTGCCTGCACTGAAGTGCCGTTGCAAAAAAGCATTCCGGCAGTAAGAAGGGCTGATACTAAAATTGGGGGGATTCGTCTTTTTCCTTTCATAGGCTAACCTTCCTTTCGCATTTATTTTCCGTACAAGCCTTTATTTACAAGCTCTAATTAGGGTACAGCTGGGTAGAGCCAGCTGGCTGATCAAAGCTGCTGCCGCTTACATAAACATTCCCGTCAGTTCCCTCATATACATAATCGTAAGAATTGGGAACCTTTACATGGTCACCGTTAGATAAGGTGTAGTCATTCTGACCCAGGATATAATCAGAAAACTGATCTGCCATATAAGAGGAATCTGAACCCATAGAAGAACTCATGCTGCTTTGACAATCGCCGGTGATTGCTGACATGCTGCCACCATTTTGCTGAAGCCTTTCCTGGGTAAGCTGGTACTGTACCTTGCCAAGCGCATCTATAAACTGATCACTGACAGTTGTGTTGGTTACAAACTGCTCATATATTTCCTTATTGGCTTCATATTCTTCCTCCGGGGTGAGCATGAAGAATGTAGCCGGTGAATCCCAGGCAATGCAGCTTGATTTAAAGGAGCCGCCCACGTACGCAAATTCGCCTGTCTGGGTAAGCTGAGTTGCCTCAACAAGGCTTATTACATACAGCTTAAAAGGATAGCCGTTAAGGCTTACGCTATAGGTTCGCTTGGCTACACCACAGTAAGCACCATCTACATTGTAGGTAATTCCTGTATTCAGCTGGGAAAGCATCTGGCAGGTTTCCTGATAATTCGTATTCGCCTTCTGGTCCAGTATTGCCTGTTCCTCCTGGGAAATTTCATCCTGCCCGGCTATCTGGAGCTGCTGCCCCGGAAGGATGGCCTTTGCCATATAATCACAGTAAGTATCCGCTGTCATAAACTGAAGCATAGGCATCATGGTCGTGCTGTCAAAGGAGCCATCCTGGTGCCAGCTATAGTCTGTGCCGTTTTGGGAATATTCCAGTATCTGCTCATAGCCAACGGGAGAATAATATCCCATGATTGTATTCTGATCCGGACTCATTGCAGTAAGATAAACCTGGGCTGCATAGTTAAGGCTCTGCCATTGTCCGCACCAAATGGTTTCTCCGCTTACTGTGTAGTCGGATGGTGCATAGCCCCTTGCCACCTTAAGTCCGGTAGAGGGATCTGTAATTTCCGTACACTTATATACCCTCTGCTCTCCTTTATTTTTGGTTGCCTGTGAGCTTTGTGTATTTGTGCCATCTGTAACAGAAGGGATATTTCCGGAAAATCCGTTTAATCCGTTTAATCCTTTTCCCTTTTCAAGGCTGGAAAACTTTTCTCCAAGAGAAGGGGAGGCGTCTCCGATATCAGTACCGATTTTCCCGGCCGCTTCTGAATTTCCCATGTCAAAGGTTCCATACTGTCCGTATTGGGAGCTCTCATCAGCTGCCCATACAGGATACGGATTTCTGCAGATACCACTGCCCTCCCAAAGCAGCACTGTCATAGCAATCAGGCTTCCCTTAAAAATTGCATTTGCTTTTTTTCTGTCCATAGCCATCCCTCACTTTTTTCTGATTTTAATATCCCGCTTGCCTGCATACCTCGTCAATTTTATTTTGCCAGCCTTCTCCCATTCCATGAATCTGTGCGGAAAATTTCAGAGCCTCCCGTACCTCCTGGTAGCCGGATTTTGGAGTCATCAGCCGCAGCATTCCCATCCACAGCCCAAAGGCCTGATCCTTTGACATTCCCTGGGCGCAAAGCTGATACCCCACATATCCGATCAGGGAACAGTTAATATGTACACCACCATAATCATTATCTATACTCGGCGAATCTGTTTCCGGGTAATAATATCTGTCATAGAGAGCGGCTGGCTGGCCGTACTGCCAGGGATCACTTAAGCACCGCACCGGCATTCCGCTGTTTTCTCCCATGAACCATGCAGAATCTGAAGTTTCTCCAAGCAGCATTTCACAAAGGTTTCCGCACACATCACTGATTCCCTCATTCACGGCACCGTATGCATTCTCATACAGGTTTCCCCCTGTAATATAAGCGGTGATGCCGTGGGTAAATTCATGAGCTGCCACATCTACGCACTCACCGAAGTGATTGGCTGCACTTGCGGAAAACACCACCCAGCCTTCACACATTCCAAGATAAACGGCATTGTTTATCGGCTGCTTCTGGAAGTCGCAGTAATCTGTGAGAATCAGAAGCGGGCTTCCAAAGCCATCCACAGACTCCAGACCGTAACTTTTATAAAAATCATAAACCTTTATGTAGTTTTCATAGGCCATCAGGTAATGCTCCGGCCAGCAGGTATTATCATCAGAGGTCCAGGGCACGAACTGATTCTGGAAATTATAGGAATAATAGTCAGCCAGAAAAATATGTCTATTTACATCTGCCAGATAATAGGTTCCGCTTGCATCATTTCTGGCAACAGGAACCGTGATGGTTTTCTTAGTTCCATCATGGAGCGTAACCTCACCTGTATAGGTATCTGCGGACAGTCCCTCAAAATAGGACAAAGCCATTTCCATCTGCACATTGTCCCCAGGCACAGCCTCCTCAGGAGAGCTTACAGCCATATAAGTCAGGTAGCTGCCTTCATATCCCACCAGATGCTCCAGATAGCCTTTTCCGCCATTATCAGCTGCCCCTGCAGGTGGTGTAGTAAAAACAGCCCATGCGTGATACGCAATTCCATGTATTGTCACAGAGGTTTTTCTGGTATATTTTGTATAAAGCTGTACTTTATTTCCCGGATACCGGTTTCGTACAATCTGTTCTGCTTCCTTAGCTGTAATAGAGTTTTCTTCCTCCGGGGCCATTCCCACATTTGGGGTAAAGGAGCTTACAAGTCCTGCTGTATAGCCCTGTGGATCCAGAATGATTTTCAGCACTGCATTTTCCAGAGTCAGATCGCCGTAACGCTGCTTATAGGTCAGGTAGGTGTAGCCGTATTCATCCTGCTCTCCATATACTGCAAAAAATTCCGATCCCCAGGAAAGCCCAAGAAGCTCTGCAATCCCCATTAGGGATTCCACTCCTTTTTCCGTGTCTGTTACCTTATCCTCGTAAAATCTGCCTCTCAGAAAGGTCACATACCCTTCATCGTTATACAGAAAATCCGCATTTCCCTGATTCATCCGAAGGATATCCTCTTCCTTAAGCTGTGGTACATTGTTGTGATTTTCCCCTGTGGCAGCCTGATTCTGCCTTTCCCAGGCCTCCAACAAGGATTCCTCTGCCCTGACTTCTGTTGGCTTCAGGCTTATGCAGGCTGCCAGAAGCGTCAGCATAAGCTTCGGCAGCGCCCTCTTTAGCCTACCCATCTCACAGAATGCAAAATAGACTGCACTCCATCATTGTTTTCCATATCCTCTCCAGAGAAATAAAGGACATCCATTACAGAATCACCTTGATCCATAAATACAATTCCGTAAGCGTCCTCATAGGAAAAGAAGGTACATGGAATATCATGAATTACCTCTGTTTTTTCTATGGTATAGCCCTGCTGCTTTAACGCTTCTTCGGCAACCTCCAGCATGGAGTCAAAATTACCTTCAGCAAGCTCCGCTTCAATCTCCTCCTGGGTGTAGCCCTCTGTAAGATCCATAGCCATTACGATCAACACTGCATCCTGGTCAACACATTTTGCAGCATAGTAAGCACCCTCTGCCTTATCTTCCTCATCCAGCTCTACCTCTTCCCAGTCTGGCAGAAGACAGATTTCAAATTCATCCATTATCTGCACCCAGCTGCCTGTGTACTCTTCCGTATTCGGCACAGCTACCGGTGCCGTAGTCGGTATTGCCGCTGGCTCAGCAGCCGATACTGTGTTGTTGTCGCCTTCGCTTAGCATATAGGCATGCTGCTTTACAAAATCAATTTCCGTATTCATCTGCTGAAATTCTGCTGCAATTGCCGAATCATCTGTATATGCCTGGAAGTCTGTTGGGAAAATCATAAAATAGTTCATTACAGACTGATCACTAAAGCCAATATAGGTAAAGTCCGGAAGCTCTTGAAAATCGTGATTGACAGTACAGGATAAGGTAAACAGCTTTCCACCCTCCTGCCCATATTTTTCCTGCCATTTCTCATGGCTTGCCTTGTGATAAAAGGTGGCAGAATTATCGGTTGTCTCGATCTGGATTTTTCCCTGCCAGTCAGCCGGAAGCGTAACTGCAACCTCTTCAAAATAATAGATCAGGGAGCCATCTGACAGCACATTGTCCGTGTATGCCATCAGATTCTGGGAGCTGTCTGCGCCATAAGCAGTACATGACAGAAGCATTGTACCCATACATATGGCAGCAATTATTTTTCTCAATGATTTTTTCATTTCCAAACGCCTCCTTCATTTTTTAGTTTATGAATCACGGATTGGGAGTATCATATTTTCCAGTGCATATCGAAGCTTTGGATGGTGGATCACAAAGTGGATGGAGGGTGTTTTGTTTTTGGAAACCATACACCATTTTTCCATCCTGCAGGTAATCTGAATATTGTGAAAGCCTTTGACCTTTATAAGGGAAAACTGATAATTTTTGTGGACATCTGCGTATGCCATGGCTGCCTCTACGCAGGTTCTGTATTCCTGGTAGGTAAGCAGAATATCCTTCTCAAGAAAGCACTCTGCCACAGGAAGCACTGCCGGGTATTTCTCATATTCTGCCTTGGTAACCTGGGACAGCTCATCAATAACCTGGCTGTGAGTCAGTATGCTCTCTATTCGCCTTTGTTCCCTTGCATGTGCCTTAAGGATTCCAGCGCATTCCTGCCTGCTGATTCCATTTTCTGCAAGAATCTGCTTCAAAACCTCCTGCGGGATGACAAACAGCGGCGGCGCCGCCAGAATCCGTCTGCGCTGCCCTTCTTCGTGGCTATCCTTTTCCAGAAAATCAAAAAGTGCGGCACGCTTTTCTTCTCTGTAGATTTCCATAAGAGGATGAGCCTTTTTCAGAAGATATTTCGTGTTTTTTCTGCAGATCTCCACCTCCTCCTTGCGGCTGGTAAGATAATAATGAGCCGTATCATGATGTCCGCTAATACAGTCCCCTGTCATAGCCGCCTGCCCGGAGGTATAATGCAGATGGGAATATACCTTGTTCTGAATCCCTTTCAGATAATAGGGGGAAATCTGTCCGGTCATGTAAAGGGGAATCCAGTTCTCCAGCCCCAGCATCATATCCTTCATAGGACGCTCCACATCATGGATAATGTGAATATGAAGACCTTTTTTCAGCACCATGGCAAGACCGAACATATATTTCTTGGCAAATTCCTGATCCTGTGCCATGTCCTCCACCGGCATATCACAGCACAGATGCAGAGGCTCCATGGATTTAGATAATACTGTGTGCTTCAGAAAATCCAGCTCTCCCTCCCGCATTTCCTTCAGTCCATAGTATTGTCTGGAAACCGGAAGCTGGAAAGGAACTTTAGGTACTTTAAAGCTGTCAAAATGAATTGCTCGTATGTAATCATCCAGGTTAAATTCGTCCATTTTCTGCAAAAAGCCGGATATGTAATCCATTGTCTCAAATTTTCCCGAGCAAAGCCAATTCCGCAAAAGGATAAAGGAATTCTCCGGATGCATCAATGTCTCATTGTCACAGCCTGTCAGTGCCACGATTTTGTTTAGCTCCTCCTGGCCGGAGAAATTCCTTACAATATATCCGCATACATTTTCTGCGAACCCCCAGACATCTGATGGTGTTCTTTTTCCTGTTCGGATTTTGGAAATATAGGACGGATCATAGTGCAGGGCAGATGCCATTTTGGATACATTGATTTCCAGTTCCCGAAGAAGTATATCAAACTTTTGATAATAAAAGATTTCTGATTTTTCTTCCTGCTTCAAGGCTGCCAAAAGGACCTCTAAAACACTTTCCTGATCCTTTTTCTTTCCTTTTTGCTCTGCAGTCAGGGCAATTCCTGCTGCAAGCTTTTTCAGATAATCACTGTCTGCCCCGGGAAGACGTTCACCCTTTCGGTATCGGCTGAGAATGGTTTCGGAAATACCGCTGTTTTGGGCAAGCTCCCTGCCGCTGCAGGAAAGTTCTTCTATATATAAATTCAACTGTTCCTGAAATGTCACCTTAAACCTGCCTCCTCCCAGAAAAGCTCTGCATTCTCCAAGTCATAAAGCTCTGTTTTGCCCTCGTTCCTCCATTCCAGGCTTCTGCCGTTCAATTGAAAGGACACTGTTGTATTATCCGGAAAGAAAAAGGAAATGGCATTATATTGATCCGTTACAAAAATGTCTGTCCTGTCTCCAACCCGGATCTGAAGAAAGGCATTTACAGCTGTCTTGATTTCATCCGGGGAAGTAAATTTCGTCACCGTTAACAGTCCTTCCGTGTCCTTTCTGAATTCTATTTCGGAGGGCAGCACCTTTTGCATATCCTTCATCTGGCTGCTGCCAGGCACCTCATAAAGGTAAGCTCCGGTGAGAGTGCCTTTTTCTTCTGGTAAGCCTTGAGAAGTTTTGCTTCCTGTCGTAATGCAGCACATAACCGCAAAAATAAAAAAAATGATCCGAGCCATTCTGGTGCCCTCCTTTCTTTGTACCACTGGTTATTTTCAGTATACACGAAAAACTGATCATATAAAGCAAATTGCCACATTTGTCTATGACAAACATGGCAATTAATTAATTCATCATCATAATATCAGTGTCAAGATTCCATTTGGGCGAAGACATCTTTTCACACTGTCAAATTTTCATCGGTGTATTCATGCCACTCCACGTCCATGTGATTTTTTCTGACCCTCTCCAACTGCATAAAGCCACTTCCTTCAAAAAAGTCTCATTATAATTTCAGGCTGTCATTTCCAGTCTGTTCCATCATCCGTTCCCTGCAGGCAAGGACGATTCCATCAATTTCCTCCATGCGCTGAAGCATTTTCTTCTCAAACTCATGGATAGGAAGGAGAACGCCAAGCTCATCAAAGGGTTTTTCGGGACTTTCTTTTTTTATACCGGTCTCCTGTCCATAGAATACGACGGCATGCGGTGCTGCCTGCTGGATTTCCTGGAAAGTCTTCCATACAACGGCATAAGTCTGAGCTTCTGTAAGACCCAGCTTACAGGTATCCGGGAGTGCATAAAGGATCAAGATTCCACGCTGGCGTTCTTCTTTTTCTTCTTTAATTTCCAGTCCGTCCGTGTAAGAATGTACAATGTCATATCCATCTGCAAGGTAAAGCCCGGACCTGGGTACACACTCATGCCTGTCAAATGTCTCTTTAAATTTTCCGTATTCATGAGCGGAAACCATCTTCCCTGCTTCTGGAAGAAGCTCTCCTTCCACATTAGTAAGAAGAACCGGGTTCTCTCCTGCTTTTCCATGGAATTTTCTTGGAATCAGGTAGGCTTCGCGGAGCAGATCAAACATACTTTTTCCACACAATTCCAGAAGAAGAGCACTTACATCCCCGTTCTGGTAAGCGTGAAAGAGTACCTGCAAAAAGTGGTCCGGATCTTCATCCACCAGCATATGTTCATCATCCAGATATTGGTAAAACACTTTCCGAAGCCTTCCTGATGCCTCCGGGGAAGCCAGGATTCTGGAAAAAATATCTTCTACAGCTTGTTCTCTTGGTAAAACTGTTTTCATACTAAAACGCCTCTTTTTCTGTTTGGATCATAATGAGAGCTGTACCTATCTCTTTTCGGGAGGGATTATAGCATTGTTATAGTCATACCGCAATAGGATGAGAAATTTCTTTTTCATATCATATTTTTATGTCTGCCATATCACAGACCGTTGTAAGTGTTTTCCATTATAAGTTTCCATGAAATAAAATTTGTGAAAAATACCGTATCTTATCATCGGTCCCCCAGCAGGTCATTCCCACCGCATCTGCCATTTCCTGGGCATCAACACAGTAGGCGGACAGGCAGGAATAGTGCCTGTAAGGACCAGCGGACATGATCAGCAGGTCGGTATTTCCAGATTCCATTATTTTAGCGGCCAACTGTTCGGTGAGTTTATTGTGCGCAAGCTTCGCCATTTTATAGTCCATATCCTTGCTTTGTATCGTCTGTAGAATAAGCGCTTTTTCATAGGAAAATACCCTTTGTTTCATAGATTCTACCGTTCCGCATTCAGGTGGACATGCTGGATTCACGTTGTAACATCCACACTGATTTTCTTCACAAAACTGTCGGTATTCCGGTTTGAATACGAGTTTTTTTGTGTCCATGATTGCCGTATTTGAAAAACCAAGTTTTTTCGCTTCTTTTATGTAATTCATAAAGTACTTTCTCCAAGTTTTTTCTAATTACCAAAATTTTTTCCATACGCTGTTTTTATACATGCCCTAATAGAATGGTATTTTTTAATTCCCTTGCCGCAGCTCCCATAGGATGCTGGCTATCATACACCAGGCAGATCTGGCGCTCCGGAATTTCATCTTTTAATGGGATCTGTACGATCTCTTTTTTCAGAATGGATGGTGCTGCCATCGGCTGGGGCAAAAAGGCAAGCCCAAGCTCGCATTTTACCAGAGGCAGAATTTGATCCGCAGTGGCAGCTTCCGTATCCGGGGAAAGATCCAGACCATGTGATAAAAATACACTGTTGTAGAATTTATAGGTCATAGTTTCCCGCCCAAGAGAAATCAGCGGATAGTTCTTTACCTCCCGGAGAGAAAGCTCCTGACTGCTAAGGGCGATAAAAGTAGTGCCTCCAACCAGAATCTCCTGAAACGGCATGAGCATGATCTGTTTCAATGGGAAATCCACCTCTGCCGGAGTGGAAACTACTGCAAAATCAATCTTTCCGCTCTTAACTGATTCAATGGCTTCCGGTGTGGAATGGTTGTACAGCCTCAGCCGGATTCCAGGATAAGTCATGTGAAAACTTTTTAATTTATCAAGCAGAAAAATATTGAGGGCAGTTTCACTGGCACCGATGGCTACACTTCCGTGGGATAATCCGGAGCTGTCGGCCAGTTCCTCTTCTGCTGCCTGGAACTGCTCCATTGCACTTAGCACATGGATATAAAGCCGTTCTCCCTCAGGAGTGAGCTGTACGCCGCGGTTGGTACGGATAAATAAAGTGGTATTTAACTGCTGTTCCAGACAGTTCATGGCCCGGGTAATATTAGGCTGACTGTTGTTTAACGCCTGGGCCGCCTTGGTAAAGTTGTGGTATTTTGCCACATAATAAAAGATCTTATAATACTCGAAATTAACGTCCATAATATTTTTCCTTTTTTTGACATGTCATATATTTATTTCAGTCATATCAATTATAGTTTTTACTTATTTCTACGTCAAGCGTATTATGTACTCGAACAAAAAAGAACGCTGTTGTAGGGCAAAAAGCGGTTTATTGTAATAGGAAAACAGCAGCCCGACCAGTTTTCAAAGGAGGAACAAATGCTTACAGCAGTAACCGGTATTAACTGGGGCGATGAAGGAAAAGGACGTGTGATCGATCTTCTTGCAGAGCAGGCAGATGTGGTTGTCCGCTACCAGGGCGGAAACAATGCAGGTCACACAGTGGTAACCACCCAGGGCAAATTCGTTTTAAATCTTCTCCCCTCTGGTATTTTACATCCAGGTGTGGTGTGCGTCCTCGGGGACGGAATGGTGGTTGACCTGGAACATCTTTCCCAGGAAATCCATGAAATAGAGAAAAAAGGAATCCGGGTAACACCGGATCATTTGAAACTTTCAAAACGTGCTACAGTCTCCATGCCATGGCATAAGGTGCAGGATGAGTTAGAAGAAAACAGACTTGCAAAGACAGGAAGTGCCTTTGGTTCTACCCGCCGTGGAATCGCCTATGCATACAGTGACAAGTACCGTAAAAAAACACTTCGCCTGGGAGATCTCCTTCATTTAAAAGAGGATTCCGTAAAAGCCAGATTAAAAACCATGCTGGAGGCAAAGAACCTGGAGCTTGCAGGCTGTTATCATCAGGAGCCAATGTCCTACCCTGCACTCCTTACCTGGTGTGAGGAACAGGCTGAACTGTTTGGTCCCTATATTGCAGACACCGGGGAATATCTGGAACAGGCAGTGTCAGAGGGCAAAAAGGTGGTACTGGAAGCCCAGCTTGGAGCCATGAGAGACATTGATTACGGTATTTTCCCCTATACCTCAAGTTCCTCTACCATTTCTGCCTATGGTCCCATTGGTGCCGGAATCCCTGGAAAATCCCTGGATCACGTAATTGGCGTTTTAAAAGCGTATTCCACCTGTGTTGGCGCAGGTCCTTTTGTGGCAGAACATGCCATGTCCGATGACTGGGAAGAAGCGTTGCGGAAAGCTGGCGGTGAATATGGTGCTGCCACCGGTCGTCCCAGAAGGATAGGTCCCTTTGATGCCGTAGCCAGCCGCTATGGGTTAAAATGCCAGAATGCAGATAAGATCGCGTTGACAAAAATGGATGTCTTAAGTTCCATGAAAGAGATTCCTGTGATCACAGGCTATAAACGTGACGGTGTTATAGTAACCGATTTTGATCCTATGGATGAACTGGATAGTTATACCTCTGTAGTAGAAATGCTTCCAGGATGGAAATGCGATATTTCGGGCTGCCGGACCTATGAAGAGCTTCCGGAGAATGCAAAAGCTTACATTCGTATCCTGGAGCAGCTTCTGAACCATGAAATCCAGTTTATTTCCGTCGGAGCCAGACGGGATCAGTTTTTAACAAAAGGAGCCTGGTTATGAGACATTTGATCGATCCACTTGATTTTACCCTTGAAGAAACTACAAAAGTTCTGGATCTGGCTGACCGCATTGCAGAAAGTCCAGAAGTGTACAGCCATGTGGCAGATGGGAAAAAAATTGCCACTCTTTTTTACGAACCAAGTACCAGAACCCGTCTTTCCTTTGAATCTGCCATGTTAAGCCTTGGCGGAAAATCCCTTGGCTTTGCAGGTGCTGAACAGTCCAGTGCCACAAAAGGAGAAACGGTAGCCGATACTGCCCGGGTGGTAAGCTGCTATGCAGATATCATTGCAATGCGGCATCCCAAGGAAGGCGCTCCCCTTCGCGCTTCCATGTATGCCACAGTGCCGGTAATCAATGCCGGGGATGGCGGACATAATCATCCTACCCAGACATTGATCGACCTTATGACCATCCGCCAGAGAAAAGGTCATCTGGATCACCTGACAGTTGGTTTTTGCGGTGACTTGAAATTTGGAAGAACCGTACACTCCCTTGTAAACAGCCTGGTACGTCATCCAGAAAATGAGTTTTACTTCATCTCCCCGGAAGAGCTTAAAATCCCGGATTACGTAATTGAAGAGACCTTAAAGCCTAACCATTCTTTTTACAAAGAGGTTACCAGCCTGGAGGAAACACTTCCCAAACTGGACATACTCTATATGACAAGGGTTCAGAAAGAGCGTTTCTTTAACGAAGAAGATTATGTCCGGTTAAAGGATACCTATATTTTAAACCGCGAGAAGCTGAATCTGGCACAGCCGGATATGCCGGTTCTCCATCCTCTTCCAAGGGTGGATGAGATTGTCTCAGATGTGGATCAGGATCCAAGAGCCGCTTATTTTGACCAGGTACAAAACGGAAAATATATCCGTATGGCACTTATTATGGCGCTGCTTGAAATCCCGGATCCGCTGACAGGAAGGACGGTGCTGTAATGTTAAAGATTGAATCTATCCAAAATGGAATTGTGATCGACCATATCCCGGCTGGAAAAGGAATGGATATTTACAAGCTATTGGAACTGGACTCCCAGAAGCAGTCCATTGCCCTACTGCAGTCCGTAAGAAGTGAAAAATACGGCTGTAAAGATCTGATTAAAATAGAGGGGCTTACAGAGCCTGAGCGTCTTGAAGTCCTTGGTTATTTGAACGATGGAGTCACTTTGATCGTAATTCGCGATGGAAAGGTGGTAAAAAAATATCATCCTGTTCCGCCAAGAACTTTAAAAAATGTAATCAAATGCAAAAATCCCCGCTGCATTACCAGTACGGAAGCAAACTGCGAGCACATCTTCAAATTGTCCTCCAGTGGAAAATATAGATGTATTTACTGCAACCAGGAAGCTTCCCTCTTAAGATAGAAACTACCAAACCCTCCCTTGTATGTCGCTTAAGAGGAAAATACCCTTTAGGTTTATTTCTATTCCTAAAGGGTATAAAAATAATATTTTCTTCCCGTATCAGTTAGCAACCACCAGTTGAACTGGTGGTTGCTAACTTAGCTGATATTGCAGTATTTTTTATGGGATAAAAAAGTGAATATTATACTACTTTGTAATTATTAACTATTATTTGACACAAGCCATCATTTAACAGCTAAAATTTGACATACTATATTTTATTATACCTACTCATGAATATAAATTCAAGGATATTATTGTGTAAAGAAAAAAGTGTATAAATCTGGAATATCTATAGGCTGCTGTTTTCGCTTTGGCGGTGTCGGCGGAAGGACTTCATTCATATAAGGTCCAATCATAGATACGGTATCTATAACTTCCATCCGGGATCTGATACTTCGATCCGCTGTTTTATCTAGTTCTATCGGAAGAATCACCTCAAAATGGCTTCCTTCTCCCAGTTTGCTCTCTACCTGAATGGTTCCGCCCATCATCTGGATGATATTGTGCGTGATCACCATTCTCTACCAAGTGTTCAAACTCTGTTTCATATTCCATCCATAATAAACTCATTTTCGGTCACTCCTCTTCCAAAACATTTTCATATAAAAAACGTCTTTCCTCAAACAGATGAAAAGACGTTTTTGCTCATATCATTATCTTATCAACAGGCATGGAGATGTTATCATTGGACGCAATAAGAGTGCTGTGCAAATTATATATTTCTCTAAACATGCGTCAATACCTCCTTGCTGACTTTTCTTATATATATTTATAAATGGTCATCTTTACTTTCTCAATATCCAAAGGTTTTGCCAGATGTGCATTCATTCCAACAGCAATACATTTTTCAGCGTCCTCCTGAAAAGCATTTGCTGTCATGGCAATGATTGGAATTGTCTCAGCATCAGGATGTTTCAGTGACCGGATTGTTTTTGTCGCAGTAAGCCCATCCATTACAGGCATCATGATATCCATCAGAATTGCGTCAAAATAACCTTCCGGTTTCTCTGAAACATCCTGACCGCCTGCAGTCCATCTTCTGCAACTGTCAGATTTGCACCTTCATCAGACAACAGAGTTTTCGCAATTTCTGCGTTCAGTTCATTATCCTCCACCAGCAATAAGTTTAATCCACTAATATCCATCTGTGCTGCTGTTTTCTTTACTGTATCTGGTGCGGAAGCAAGTTTAAACGAAATTCTGATAATAAAAGTTGATCCGATTCCTTCTTCGCTTTTTATTTTAATTGTTCCGCCCATTTTTTCAATCAGGCCTTTTACAATCGACATTCCCAGTCCAATTCCCTGTTGTGTACTTCCAGAATCATTCCTTTCCTGCGAAAACGGCTCAAATATATGCTTCAGATATTCCTTACTCATGCCAATGCCTGTATCTGTGATCGTCCATTCATATGTCGTAATTCCATCCACTACTTCTGTATAATCCAACACCGTTATTATCTTGCCGCCAATCCGGTTATACTTAATACAGTTTCCATAAATATTAAGAAAAATCTGTCTCATATGCACCGGACTTCCATAAATAAAAGGATATCGAAGCCCTTCTTTTTTTGAACGGAACTGCATTTGAATTCCTCTGTCTTTTGCCCGCTGTTCTATGATAGTCAGAACATCCTGACTTAATTCATCAAAGTTGATGATTTCCTGCGTTAGCGGTACATTTCCATCTTCGATTTTGCTCATCTGAAGAATATCATTAATAAGTGACAATAGATAATCTGCGGCTACCTGCATTTTTCCGAAATTTTCCAGAACCAATTCACTGTCATCAAAATGCTTCTCAGCAATCTTCAGCAATCCGATAATGCCATTCAGTGGGGTTCTCATATCATGAGACATCCTGGAGAGAAAATCAGACTTGCTTTTATTTGCTTTCTTTTCACTTTCCAATGCAATTGATTTGTGCATGAAGTCATTTTTATCCAGCATGAGATTCCAATGTTCAATGGTTCCGTCTTCCTTTATTACTTTCTGTCCACGATCTTCGATGTATTTGTATGTGCCGTCCTTACAGCGTATCCGGTAAATAGTAGCATAATGATCGGAATGCGTATATTGATTTAATGCATCTGCAAGTCCGACCTTTACGTCATCTGGATGAGCAAGACCGATAATATTACCGCCAGAAGCGTCCATCAGTTCCTTCGGTGTTGCGTAACCGAGCATATTTGCAAATTGTTCTGAAACATATTTAAAAGAATATTCCGGGTCATCATTACTGATTTTGACACCGCCAGGGATGGATACGGTAAATAACTCCAGCTGACTTTGCAGTTTCTTCGTTAATTCCTCGATCATAGCCGTATGCTTTTTCTCTTCTTCCAGAAGCTTCGCATACTCTCTGTTTGATTTTTCCAGTGCCCTCTCTTTTTCCTCTAAGCGATAATGTTCTGTACGGTCAAGAACATAATTGACTGCAATGATATCTCCGGTTTCTTCTTCCCGGTACAGGGCCATGTGATCTTCTGCAAGCATGGGCTCAAAAGTAGCAGTCCTGGTCCAATATCGGAATGATATATGCCGTTCACCATTTTCAAAACGCTTTAACAGTCGTTCTCTGTCAAACTCGTGCAGAAAATCTTGAAGACCTTCTTCAGGTATGGTCAATGCCTATGCATCCACCAGACTCTGTAAGCTTGAATTTTCCGGCAAACCTAATTGTTCATTCAGATTATATTTTTTTCCATTAACTACCTGATACATGGAACCACGTACAATATTCTTTGTGAGATTGATCACGCAGTATCCATCGGCAATAGCAAATACCGACTCTTCCAAAAAACGGTTATTAATCATATCCTGACTCATACTTGTTTATCTCCCTGTAAATTCTCTGATACAGATTATATCCTTATCCAAATATATCCGTCAACAAAGAGTTTTTACATTGTAGAATGAAAATTTACACGCTCATCAGTAGTATTTGCAGGATTTAAAAAACAGGAACATTTCATAAATTTCTCAGCTATATGGCAAGCCGAGAAGTCGGGAAAATAGCAATTCAGTAAATGTACTGAAAAAGAGTGGGGTGAGTGGGGATAGTTGCCAATATGGGGATGTTGGGGTAAAAGAAAAGCCATGGTTCGTGCCATGACCTTTCAAAAGAACATTTAATTTCCGCTTGCAACTCCGGCAAGTTTTACTGTCACATCATAAGTAGACGAATCATCTTCAACAGATTTTCCGTTGACGCAATCAGCGTCTGTTCCTTCCATCCAGATATACACATGAACGGCAATTCCATCATATCCTACATTTGTTGTATTTTTCTATTTTATAATGTCAAAATACCCGATAATTCCTATGCATACGTCTTTCTTCATAGGCGACCACAGCGTATGCAATTTCAGTTTATACATCTGACTATTATTTTCCAACGTCGCTTTTATCTGCACAGAGATTTCTTTATTTTGTACAGATGTCTGGTGTAACAAAACCCGAATAGATGCAGAAGATTCTTTAGAGCTGTAATTACATTTATAAATATGCCCCCGAATCCTATCTAAATATTAGGACATTTCAAGAAAAGCAGGAACTCTTCAAAGGAGTTTCCTGCTTATTTTTATTACCATTATTTTTTTACACCAATTAGTAATAGCCATCTATGATCAAACATGATTTGTGAATCTTTATTATATGGTGAAAAACCGGTTTTTCTACCGCCTTCTAATTCAGCTTTCATCAAATTTGTTATCTCTTCTTGCACATCTTCCGAAGTATCAGTCAGTTCCATCCAACTTTTTAGATTCACCGGCACCAGAGTAGTTTCTTCGCATTGCAGTGCAAAATCTTTCTTGAACATTTCTTCAAATTCTTCCCTGCTGAGGATTCTGGTATGAGAAGGATCACGCATATTTTCAATCTTATCATCAATTTCTCGTAAAGGCTCCTCGGCAGCTTCCATATCCCAGACCACCATCTTTCCCCCTTTTTTCAAGACACGTTTCATCTCTTCAAAAGGTTTCTCAGGATTGTCAAAATGATGGAAAGAAAGCCTTGTGATCACCAGGTCAAAGGTTTCGGGTTCGTATGGAAGTTTTTCGGCATTACCACTTTGAAAGTAAATATTTTCTATATGACTTTCTTCGGCAAGTCTGATTCCCTGTGCCAGCATTTCTTCCGTCATATCCAGACAGGTAATATCCTTTACATAAGGAGCCAGAGCCCTGCCACAAATACAGGTCCCGGCAGCTACTTCTAATGCATGTTCTTCTCCTGTTGCTGCGATTTTCTGAATCAGATAGTCTGTATATTCCACTTTTGACATATGATATGCTACAAATTTTTCAGCCTGTTTTTTGAATGACTGTCTGACTATATCATTATGATTCATTTCAAACGCCTCCTATCCTGTTCTTTGTTTTCTTATAATACCATAAAAACGGGATAAATGACTTAATATACAATATAAAATATATTATATTTAAAAAGAATATGTTAAAGCACAGTTTAGGTCCAATAAAATACTGAACGGAGGAATATAAAATGGGTGATGCAAGTATTATTGCAAGACTGCTTGCTAATGGTCATGTTCAATACGGCTGGAGTGGAAATGGAGGGTATTTTAGCATGGGAGGAATTAGATTGCTATTATGGTATCAAGAGCCTAAAAATGTAGAATATCTATTTTCACTTGGGCAGACATCATTAATCGGAAAGATTGGAAGTGAAAAAGGCGGTTTTAACTGGTATGAAACTCATTGCCCTACAGGAGAGCCGTTCTGGCTAGCTAATACGGAAAGAATGATTTTTAGTAGAATAGTTCTATAAGCAACTGCTGATGATCGTCACAAGTTGTTTTTGGGGAGTCCGTGGCAGTAGTTTGGGAAGCTGCTGTCAAAGTGTCCAAAAAGATTTCTCTTAGTATACTGTCACCCCCAGCGGTTACAGATATAATTTTTATAAAATACATTAAGGGCAGACACCAAAAACCGAGGTCTTTGATGTCTGCCCTCTTGTAATTAGAATGAATCACCTGAAGACATATTTAGAATGGATTACTTGAAGCCGGGGCTTTTATTGAAGTGATCAGATCCATCCATTTATACATATACCAGTTTCCGTCCTTAGATGATTTATAAACATCGATCCATTTACCACTGTCAGAAGCCTTGCAATAGATAAAGGCTCTATACTGATCAGGAGATGGTATGGAAGGATTTGCCGGAATGTATATCTGATCTTCATCTACTACAGAATCTTGAGTTAATGTAATTGAATAAGGCTGTGAAGGTGTGTAGTCATTCGCCGGAGTTGCACCATTTAAGAATGCATTTCCAAGATAGAGATACTGTTTACTCTTTTTCATTTGCTCTGCTAATCTCTGCTTCTCATAAACAGATAACTGCTTATTGCATAAATATCCGATCATTTCTTCGCAATCTGTCTGATTTTCCGGTTTCCAGGTCCGAAGTGACATGATATAAAGAGCGAGCACCTTATATCTTCCATCATCACCGCTGATGTTATACTGCTTCAATTCTTCCACGTTTGTTGGAATTGTGCTGAAAGTATAGGTATAAGTATTCAGAGGAATCTCAATCACTACAGATTCGCCAGCTTCATTCTTGACTGACCGCTGCCCTTTTATAACTGCTTTCGAAAGAACTGGTTCAGTCTGAGGCTTTGTTTCCATGGTAACTGTAACTGTGCATGTAAGAACAATCCCTGCATCTACTTTGATTTCTGTTGTTCCAACATTAATTGCATGTACCTTTCCCTGACTGTCTACCTCTGCAATATTCTTGTTTGAACTGGTCCATACGGGCAGATGCTTAGGATCCTGTACGCTAAGCTGATAATATTCACCTTTACGCATGCTTAAAGATGTTGCACTTAGTACTGGTGTTTTTGCTGGAGCTGCGGTAGGTGTTGCTGTAGGCTCTGCCGGCGGATTTACCGGAGCAGAAGGTGTTGTAGGTGCTGGCTTTGCAGGTGCTTTTTTACTCTTAACAGTAACCTTGCACTTGTATGTTTTTTTGCCAACCTTAGCTTTAATATATGCAGTTCCTTTTTTCTTTGCTGTAACGACACCCTTTTTATTGACAGTTGCCACTGATTTCTTTGTGGAGGACCATTTCACTTTCTTTTTTGTGCCTTTTACCTTTAAACGGTATTTCTTGCCCTGGGTCAAGGTAAGCTTTGTTTTGTTCAGTTTGATCTTCGCGGCACTTACAGATGTGGTATCCACTGCCAGACACATTACTACAAGTAAGAATGTAGTAAGCAGTACGCTGGCTTTTTTTAATGACTTTTTACCATTTCTCATAAGCATTTTCTCCTTCCTTATAAGCAATACTGTCCTTTTTTATTCTTATTATACATAGTTGCTTCTGATTTGCACTAGCACTTCTGACAGTAATCGAAAAGGATTATAAAAATACTGCTATGCATATATCATTTATTCATCTGCCTGCTCTGCCAATTTATTTCCTCTACAACGTATAACAATCATATCGAATCGCTTTTCCGCTTAACGTATAAGAAGGCTTCCTTCCTGCCAGAAAATCACTTTTCAGCGGTCGTTTTACAATGATCTTATCCGGGGCTGCGCTGATAGCGGCGTCGAAAAGGTCGGTCTCTTGGGAGCATGGGGGCTCCAGCTTCTGGATGAGCTGCAGTTTTTTGTTGATCAGGCTGGACTTTTGTCTTGCGGGGAACATGGGATCCAGGTATATGACGTCTACAGGATCCAGGAGTGCGGGCATTAATTCCACGCTGTTGCCTTCTGTCAGCTTCATGCGGGCAGCGATCTCTTTCAATATGGGATGCTTCTTTGCCCGGCGCAGGGCATCCTTTAAAAGAACAGCAATCACTGGATTCTGCTCATACAGAGTTACCTCATACCCCTGGGCTGCCAGAAGAAATCCATCTTCTCCCATACCTGCTGTGGCATCTATTGCCTTGCGCCCTGGCTTTTCTGATTTGGAAGCCCGTACCAGCATTTCATGCTGTAATCTTCCGTTGGTCACCCGGTGAAGCATATTTTCGAAATCTCCCTGATAAGCCAGACCATATCCGGTTAAAGAAACACCTTTGGAATTAAAAAGCACCGTCAGGTGCTCTCCCGGCTTTTCAGAGATGGGGGTATTTGTGCGTCTGGAAAAAGCTTCAGCCATATCTCTTGCGCCACCTTTTTCAAGGCAAACTACAATTTTCTCACTCATGTTCTCTTCTCTTTCTTTGTATAATATAAGTATTATAATTGTTGGCTTCTTTCATTACATTTTCTCAATCAGCTTGGAGTACACATGTTCTACAAACCATGGTTCTGTAGATTTCTTCAGCGCTTCTTCCGGGGAAAACCAGGCGACACTGCTGTTCTCGTCGGCTTTTATGGAGACAGCTTCCTCAGAATCTGCTTCCAGCAGATATGTTACATTCAGATGTAAATGGCTGGACACATATTTGCCCTTTTTCACATGTCCATCTACTGTAAGGGATTCCAAAGAAAAAATCTCCTCAGATACAGGACAGACATGGGAAATCCCCGCTTCCTCTTTCACTTCCCGAAGGGCAACTGCAAGTAAATCCGTTTCTCCGTCCGCATGCCCTCCCAGCCAGGACCAGGAATTATAAATATTGTGATAGACCATGAGAATTTTGCTTTTATCCTGATTTACCACCCAGGCAGAAGCAGTCATATGTGCCACCGTGTTTTCTCTGGAAAAAGCATTGGTATTATTTCTGATCCAGTTCAGAATAAGCTGCTTATCCGTCTCTTCTTGTTCATTGAAGGGGGTATAATGCTCAATTTGGTTAAGTAGTTCCTGTTTGTTCATTATAGAGTGCTCCTTTTTATTGGTCTTGTAGAATAGTATAACATAAGCAGATATTTATTTACACCTGAAAAGGAAGTATCTTTGTTATTCAAAAAGCTGTTTGGCGTTTTCAAGATTGGTCTTTCCCTTTATCTTTAGCAACACCTTTGTTACAGTCAGCGCAGTGCCAGATTCGCTGCACAGAATTTTTGCCTGGGAGAGCGGGATATAGATCTGATCATCTTCTCCGGGGAGTATTGCAACAACTTTACAGGGAAGACAGGACACTGGTGAAATATTATTCCCGGGATTGTCCATAGCCGTAAAACTACTGCCGGAAATGGAACTGCTGTATTCAGTAGAATTTTTATTTGAATCGATACTGTCTAACGTATATGTAATGGCAAGCTGTTCTCCCATCTTCAGATATTTATTCTGCTGTTTCTTTGAAATGGCATGTCCATTGGAGTCTTTCAAATTTTCCAGAGAATTGCTCCCCAGGAGTAAGCGTGGAGTGTTTCCTAAATTGTCTTGCCCGGAAATTTTCGTAAAAGCATTCAGATCAATTCCACAAAATACGGTAGCTTTTGTATAGTCTTCTATTTTTATGGTTACTGGAATTTCCACAACTGGCCAGATTTCCTGAAGCCCATTTATTTTCGAAGCTTTTTTCAGGAAATCTTGGTTGTAACTGAGATTTCCAAGGGAAATTAAGATTGTATACTGCTGCTTCTCTTTCTGTATTTCATAGGTAAGCCTGAGAAAAAAGAAAAGAGTCAGTGAAATGAGAATCATCAGAAAGCAGGTGAAACCGTTTATTTTTTTCTTTCTCAACGGGATGCCGCCTTTCTTGCTTCTTCCAAAAGGACAGATTTTTTATGTAATTTGGACATGAGAAACAGAATGATGATGACAAGCAGAACCGCCAGAATTGCAAAAATGGAGTACCACCAGCTGTTAGTCTCTTCCTGAGAATCCTCAACTTTTAGAGACTGAATCTGGGATTCCTTGATTTCGGAGGAAAAATCGACAGCTGTCTGGTAGGAGTTACCTGTGGAATCCTCGTAGGTGAGAATCAGTTTTCCTGTAATTTGATCTGGTGAAATAGATGTATTCTGAGAAGTAGCATCATTTTCATCTGATATATCTGATACATTGTCAGATAAACTTCCTGCTTCTGCAACAGATTGCGATTTAGAACTTTTATTTCCGGTGCTTCCTTTTACATATACTCTTATTGTACCCTCAGATGCAGTTCCCTCATCTACATTTCCCAGAAATGCAGTCTCTTTTGTAGCTAATTCATCTGCTTCTAATTTCACTTTGGCATTATAGATTTTATCCCTTCCAAGATTCAATACTTTCACAGGAATTTCTACAGTATCCATTGTATAAAATACCGAAGGAATGTCAGACACTTCTAATTCTGCACGTACAGGCTGTGACACGTTAAAAGTCAGAGTTTCTGTGCTATTGGCACTGGAGGCTTTGGAATCTTCATATTCCAGAGAAAACAGGATTGTTACCTGACCTTGCTCAGTATCTTCTGCGATAGATAAATTCTGCGTTAAAGTAATGGCTTCGCCAGGTGTCAGCCTCTGTACATAAAAAGAATTTTTATCAAATTCAATTCCTTTTGTTTCTGTGGAAAGAGAAATTTTCAGTCCATATACGTTCTGACTGCGGCTTTTATTTCGAAAGGTTACGGACATTTCCCAGATGCTGCCAGCTTTTAGTGTCTGGCTGGAAAGATTACTGTCTTCCAATAGCAGCTGAGGCTTGTGGAGAACCTTTTCTCCGGAGGAACTACCTCCGTCTGTACTGCCGGCATAAACCTCTCCATAAGAAGTATCTCCGACACCCATAGCATCATCACCGGCAGGCTCTGCATTACTGCTGTCTGTATTGCCAGACCCATTTTCAATAATAACATGAATGGGATTATTTTTGGGGGAAGAATCGTCACCGGATATGAATCCGCCCAGATCCGGGTCCGGATTGGAATCCAGATTAGAATCCGGATCAGAATCGAAATCTGGATTCTGGTTCATATCTGGTACAGTTTCCGCTTCATCTTCAAAAACTGTTTCTGTATTTTCAACATCAGCTTCCTGGGCAGAAACTGCAAAGGGGGATATAAGAAACAGGATACTGGCAATTAATGCAGCAATCAATACGATACCGTCTGTTTTAACGGCAAATACAGAATTTTTTTGTAATTGTTCTTCTTTCATGTTCAGCCTGTCCTTTCCTTCAGGATTCCTCCGTCCATTTCATATACATGGTCACAGAGAATACGGATATCTTCTTCGTTATGACTGGCGAGAAGGATGGTTTTACCGGCAGCTTTCAGTTCCAGAAGAAGCTCTCGGATCTCTGCTACGCCATGTTTATCCAGTCCGTTGAAGGGTTCATCCAAAATGAGAAGGCGGGGATCCTCCATAATGGCCTGGGCGATTCCAAGACGCTGGCGCATTCCAAGCGAATACTTTCCAACCGGTTTTTTCATATCGGGATCCAGGCCGACTTTTCGAAGAATAAGGCGGATATCTGCCTTGGAGATCAGTCTCTGCATATTCGCCAGAATTTCCAGATTCTTCATTCCTGTATATTGTGTAAGAAAACCTGGTGTCTCGATGATAACGCCAAGGCTTTCCGGAAAATCGGTGTCTTTTCCGATCTGTTTTCCTGATACATGGATGGTTCCGGTTGTAGTCGGCAGAAAACCACAGATACATTTCATAAGAACTGTCTTTCCAGAACCATTATTTCCAACAATGCCATATACCTGTCCGTAATTCAGATCAAGATTTACTTCTTTTAGAACAAGGTCTTCACCGAAACGTTTCGTAACATGACTTATTTGTACACATGGAATTGGCTTTAATAATTTATTGTGATTTACACTGTTCATATAATCGTTTTCTTTCCAATTTAAATCCTTTTGATTTTAGATTCTTTCAATTTCCCAAAGGCAGGACTACATTTTTATCTTCAGAAATGCGGTCTGACATCTCAAATTTCTTCAATTTTATCATATAGTACACTTCCCAGAACCGGGATCAGTACAAGTAGAAATAATAACAAAAATAACCATAAACCCGTCTGGTATGGTCCCCAGTTTCCAGACGGGGTAATCCATTCTGGAGGGTAAAACCAGAGTTGTTCTTTAAAATATCGCTGGTGTAAAATAATTCCGAAGTAATAACTTATAAAAGGAATTCCGTAAGCCATATAAGCAGATTGACACAGAGTTCCGCAGATACCTCCAAGGGTGCTTATGATTCCTCCAAGGATGCTCATGCGGAGAGCTTTCATTAGAAGCTTTGTCAGCAGATCTTTTGGAATATTTCCTTTTACTTCCATAGGATAAAATATAACAAAATTAACCAAAAGCACTGTTATGACTGCCAGTAACCAGACCAGAAAACCAGACATCAGAATAGAAAAAACCTTTCCTTCCACATATTGACTACGGCTGGTTCTGGGGAGAGCAGTTTTTAAAAATCCGCTTCTATACTCCTGCAGGAAAGAATCACTCCAGGTAAGCACTGCTGCTATGGGTAAAATAAAAGATACAATCTGACCTTTTATAGCGCTATCCAGAAGGTCTATAAAAGCACCACAAGTCAAAGGTTTCTTCAGACTGGGGTAGGTTTGTCCAAAGAGAAGAGCTGCACAAGCAATCAGCCAGGCTGCCAGAAAATTTTTGGATGTAAGCATACGTTTCATCTCACCACTCATGATTTTTCCCCCAGAAATTCAAACGGATATTTCTTCATTCTGCGAAGCGCCAGAATAACCAGTATTACTACCAGAATAAGAAAAAATACACAGGATTGCCAGAGCTTTGGGAGTAATGGATCATAGCCCAGATTATGTTTCCCATAGACGGCCTGGTTTAAGGGACTGATCCAGCAGATCAGTACGTTTATCTGATACATCTCATACTTTTCTTTATGTAAAACAGCTGCCAGTACATTGGGATCCAGAAGAAATCCATAGATACTGTAAAACAGACCAGCTATCATGCCTTTTGTTTTTCCTTTGTAGAGATTCCCCACCAGAATTACAAAACTTAAAGTCAGGGAATAGCAAAAAAGCAAAAGGAATACCTGCAGCATACAGCCATAAGGTGAAATGCTTTCCATAACACGTACTGTAGACGGCACCTGCAGATTCTTTCCAAGATCAGAGTATCCAAGCATTGCTGCTGTGTCACTCCACAGATTGCCTGGATAGCTGTCCTTCATGCACAGCACAGAAGTAAACAAAAGCATAAAACATGTATATAAAATCGTTACGAATGTAATATAGACAAACTGGCCTAAGAGCCATTTCTTCTTGGTGGTACGGATCAGCTGATAAGGAGTGACTGGTGTCATTTTCGGCAGGTCGGAGAACAGCAAAAGCAAAAGCATGGAACTTAGAAGCACTGCTGTTCCATCCCCGAAGGTCCACAGGAAAGGTTCAATTGCCTGTACAGGCGTATTGTAGTTATCCATAACAACCATGATTCTTCTTGTAAGCAGAAAACTGAGCACAAATTCCAGAAAGAGGGTAAAAATCACTTTGGGATTACGGAAAAAGCCGAAGAAATTGTAGCGTACAATTCCAAGTGTCTGCTTCATATCAGTATCCCAGACTACGGTCTATAATACTTCCGTCTACTGCATTGATGGTAAGAAAGCTCCAGGTAGGCCAATCTGTCGTATCTGAGTAGGTTTCGCCATCATATTCGGAGTCAATCTTGCGGGATCCGAAGAAATCCCAGACAGGAACCAGAAGACCGGTATGGGCATCTGTGGATGGCTCATAAATTCTGGCATAGCCAAGAACGATACGGTCAATATTGAATACCCTGGAATTTTCATAGGTAAGGTTGTCCGCGTTGGTGACGATCATCATTTTTTCGTAGATATTCATGATCTCGCTGAATGGAAGCAGGCTTAAATTCTCAGTCTTAGTTTCTCCGATGGTGTATGGATTGCAATAAGTCATGCTGTCGATTCCGTCTGCATTTACATAAAAATAAAGGTTTTCGTAAGCCCAGGTTTCCATAGTACTGTCCATGTCTTCAAGCGCTCCACCTGCATCCATGGTATAGGTAAGCGGAGTTCCATTTATGGTACGGCTGTAGTAGATAACATAACCACTTCCGAGATAACTGGAGTTATCATCTGTTCCAATGGACGTCTGAATCGCATAATCCCATCCGCATTGGTTTAAATCGTCAAGGCCCATGGCATCTGCTTTTTCCTGGGCTAATTTCTTCGCGTCATCCAACGAAATTCCAATAGATTTTTCGGTAGGTTTTTCATATGGACTGCTGCTGGAATAATCGGACCAGACAGCGTCAGAAGGGATTTCTTTACCGTCTTTTTGGGCTATCTTCTGGATTCTTACTTCCAAAGAATAGGCTCCCCAGGAAGAGGTACGATAAGAATATTGGGAGCCGTCATCTAACTGGGCGATACCGGTAAAAGCATTGTCTTCCATAACTTCACCAGTATTGCTGTATGTCTGTACTCCCACGGCAGGTCTTCCTTCTACCAGATTTCTAGTCTCAGGTGCAGATTCATACTGGTTTTCCCAATAATCAATGTCATCGTAAATATCATATATGAGATTGCCATTATCATCGGTTCCCCAATTATTAGGATCCAGATTTCCGTTGGCAACATCTTCTTTTAATTCGTCGATTTTTTTCTTGATCTCATCCTTTGTCTGTACATAATAGCTGTCTGCAGTGTAAATCTTCGCATTTGAGAAAAAGGCATCCGTGATACCATCAAGAAGATCCTGTGTGACTGCAGCTGGTGTAACAGAAATTGCAGATATCTTTTCCACATCTGGTATTTCTACTGCCGCATCCGTATTTACCACAAGCTTGGATGTGTCGTCTGTTACTTGACTTTTGTAAGTCTCAGGCGCATTGATCAGGTCGCGGATAGTGGTTCTGGCAGCTGAGGCATTATCCGGGTGAACGTCAGTGGAGGCAGCAGTATCACTTGTACCAGTACTTTCAGAAGCAGTTGTCTGATCAGCGGAGGAGGCATTTCCTGCCATATTGACATCCTTGTCATCCGCTTCTTTGTAAGAATCCAGTGCTTTATTTCCCTTCTGCCTTACAAGGGAAGATTCTGGTGTCTGTGCACATCCCGCTAACATTCCCATGCAGAGAGTAAGTCCAATCATTCTTTCTATATTCTTTCTCATTTGTTTGAAGTCTCCCTTTCGATGTTTGAACATAACCGGAGATTTAGGGGAACGGGTGTTTGATATTGCTCATAGTAATCACCGGTCATGTTCTGATATAGATTATAGTACTTGGAATTACACCAAATCTTCCGTAAATTGTAACTGAATTGTAATCTGGCAAGAATTTCTTTACCATTCAATGAATACACAGGTTCCCTTTCCTATTTCACTTTCAATTTTCATTTGAAATCCATGTATATCCGCGATTTTTTTACAAAGTGCAAGTCCCAGACCCACACTTCCATTCGCCCGGGAACGGGATTTGTCAACCATATAAAATGCCTCTGTCACTTTATCAAGATCTTCAGCTGGGATTCCTTTGCCAAAATCCTGGACCATCAGTTTCTCAGCCGTCGCTTCCAGTATGAGTCTGGAATTGTCCGCGGAGGCTTTTACTGCGTTGTCAATAAAATTGTTTACCAGACTTAACATAAGATCTTTGTCAAAGTTTTTCTTCAGATCAGCAGGTTCACACTGAAGTTCCAGACAGATATTCTTCTCTTTCAGACGGCAGAGGTTAAGCTGTCTGGAATCCTCCAGAAAAGATTTCACTGAATTTTCTGTTGGGGCAAAACGTGCCTCCCCAGTTTCATATAATCCGGTAAGTTCCAGCATTTTTACCGAAAGTCGGGACAGCCTGCGGCATTCACTGGAAATATAGGAGAGAGCTCTCTCCTGCTGCTGTCTTTGCAGGCGCACTGTGAGAAGGGTATCTGCATATCCCAGGATAGAGGTCATAGGTGTTTTCAGCTCATGGGCAAGACTTCCCATTAACTGTCGTTGTGTATGGTTTACAGTGGAAAGGCATTCAATCTGTTCTTTAACCTTGGAGGACATCTGATTAAAGCTTTTGCCAACCTGCGCCAGTTCCGTATCTCCTTCCGCAGGAACTTGTATATCATAGTTGCCTTCAGATACAGAAACCGCAGCTTCCCTTAATTTTGTAAGGGGTGCCATAATTTTCCGCAGGCTGAAAAAAAGAATTGTTCCGGTTAACAGAAGAAGAACCAGCGTCAACATACCCGCCTGATAAAAAAGGATCCTGTTACTCTCCAGAACATCAGAAACGTCTTTATAAGTGACAATCTGATAATTCAGATTTGTAGTTGACTCTGTGGAGGAATAAAAAAAAAGCAACAGTGTTTTACCGTCGGCTTTGCTGATAAGGGGATCACAGATATAAGTATCCGCGTCATACCATTTTCCGTGTAATTCCACTTCTCCCAGTTGTTCCTGGATTCCCTGAACATCGAAGTCATAGGCGGTACCGTTGTAAAGTTCTTCATCATTCTGATATAGAACAGCACTGTCATGGAAAATCTGTCGGAAAGCGTAGATAAGAATTCGGTTTCGGACTTTCTCATCGGAATTAGCGGACTGACTGCTTGTAAGTCTTAATTTCTCCTCAAATTGTAAAAGATTATTCTGAAATTTGGTATATTCATAGTTATTGATATACTGAATACTCTGATTCTTCCAGCGATATGAAGTATAGAAAAAAACAGCGGAGGATAAAATCAGGATCACGCAGGCCACCTGTAAAAAGATTTTTGTAAAAAGCTTCAAAATTCCACCTCCAGTCGGTATCCAATGCGGGGAATGGTTTTGATCCTGTTCTGCCAGCCCAGCTTTTTGCGGATACGTCCCACATGTGCATCTACTGTTCTTGTTTCTCCTTCGAATTCTACGCCCCAGAGACCGGCCAGAAGCTGCTCTCTTGTAAGAGCTTTATTGGGATTGCGGACGAACATCATAAGGCAGTTGTATTCCATTGGTTTCAGGTAAATTTCCTCTCCATTTCTGGTAACGGTATGGCTTATGGTGTCTATGGTAATATTGTTAATCTGTATCTGCTCCTGTAAATTTCCATGACGTTCCAGTACTTTCTCCAGGCGGACCATCACTTCCAGCATCTCGAAGGGCTTTACAATATAGTCTTCGGCACCTTCTTTAAGGCCTTTTACTTTGCTTGCGATGTCGGCTCTGGCGGTGAGAAAAATGACGGGAATGCCATAGTGATTCAGTTCTGGTAAAAGGGTATATCCATCTTTTCCAGGGAGCATAATATCTACAAGGGCGCACTGGAACTCATGATCCCAGGCAATTCCTTCGCTGGCGTCATTGCCGTCCAGGTAGCTTACGGTCTGGTAGCCGGTGACTTCCAGGTTCATGCAAAGTAAGTTATTGATTGCTGGTTCATCTTCTATTACAAGTATTCTGGCTTTCATTTCGGGTCCTTTCTTGTATACTCTGAAAAATAATCCTTATTTGATGTACTGGTTCTATTATACATGTTTTGGTAGTGATAAATGTAACCATATTGTAAAAAGCAGATATAGGGAAAAGTTGTGTGCGTTATTGATGGAAATGTGGCAAACTTTAAAGCTTTGTAGATATGGAGGCAGTCCTTATACAATCGCCCCACCTGAGATGGGTGGGGCGATTAAAAAATTATAGTATTTATTCAGCAGGTATTATTTCGCGAAGTGGTAACTGAGAAGTACAGAACAGTTACAAATTATTTACATGGAAATCAGTCCAAATGCATTTGCTACAGAGCTAAGCAGGATAATTGCTGCAAATATCGGGCAGAGGTATTTGATCATAAAGTTAAAAATCTTTTTCCTGCGGAAAGTTCCGCCTTCAGCTACTACTTCCTCCTCAATCTTTTCCACTCCCACTTTTCTGGAAATTAAAAGACAGGTTGCAAGTGCGGCAATTGGCATCATTACAGAATTGGTGAGGAAATCAAAGAAATCCAGAAACTGCATTCCAATGATTTTTACAAAGCCAAGCGGTCCATATCCAAGGGAAGAAAGAGTTCCAAGAAGAATCATGATCACACCAACAATAACGGTTGCTTTCTTTCTGTGCCATCTCAGTTCGTCCTGGAAGGTAGATACAGCGCTCTCCGTCAGGGCAATAGAGCTGGTAAGAGCTGCGCACAGCACCAGTACAAAGAACAGAATCCCAATGGGAGTTCCCAACCCCATACTGGCAAATACCTTTGGAATGGTGATGAACATAAGCGCCGGTCCTGCCTGTAAAGTATCCGGATCTCCACCGGAGAATGCAAACACAGCCGGAATGATCATCAGACCTGCCATAATGGCAATTGCAGTGTCAAACACTTCTACATTCTTGGTGGAACCTTCGATAGATACGTCCTTTTTCATATAAGAGCCAAAGGTTACCAGAATTCCCATGGCAATAGACAGGGAATAAAACATCTGACCCATGGCGGCTACCACTGTCATCCAGGAGAAATTCTCAATATTTGGTACCAGGAAATATTTCACTCCTGCAAGGGCACCTGGTCTTGTAACAGAGTAAACAGTAATAAGCACAGATAAAAATACCAGAACCGGCATCATAAATTTGGAAACGCGCTCTACTCCGTTTCGGACTCCTGCATATATGATTGCAACTGTTAAAAATGCAAAAATAAGGAAACAGACCTCTGTGGAGGTACCATTCGAAATAAACTCAGAAAAATATCCGTCTTCTGCCAGCTTCTGGCTGTTACCTTTTATATATTCGATCAGATATTTGATAACCCATCCGCCGATAACGGAATAGTATGGCACGATCAGGACTGGAATGATGGCATTGATCCAGCCACCAAAGGACAGCCATTTAGACTTGCCAAATTTTCCAAAAGCACCTACCGGACTTTTTCTTGTCATTCGGCCAAGGGCGGTTTCGGCGACAATCATGGAGTAGCCAAAAGTAAGTGCCAGAATAATGTAAATCAGTAAAAATATTCCACCGCCGTATTTTGCCGCAAGGTAAGGAAATCGCCATATATTTCCCAGTCCGACGGAAGCTCCGGCAGCAGACAGTACAAATCCCAGTTTACCGGAAAAAGTACTTCGTTCATGATGATGTTTTTCCATAAATTTTTCCTTCCAAATTCGTAAAATTTGTTTTTGCTTTTTATAAACTCCAACTCTTATGATGATAACATGGTTTTGTGTTAAAGGCAAACAATATATATAAAATAACAGCAATAACAAATAATACAAAAACGAGGGAGAAATTATTGATTTTAACAAAATAAGATCTTATAATTAAGATTATCAATTAACATATATATGTTATGGAGGGTGCGGATTATGAATGAAGAATTGTTTAACGAAGCAACGAAATCAAATGTTCTCACAAAGAAACTGATCGACCAGCTTCTTGAGAGCATGACCTACAGCAGCATTTCCTTTATCAACTGGACCATTGAGACTTTGTCTCTGATCAAGGCGCGTCTGCAGCGCGGAGACCGGATTACAGACGAAGTCAGCGGAGAGGTTTATACCTTATACTCTTTCCAGCAGTTTGTGGAGAAGAATTTTTCTACTTATATAGCAAGCCAGGTATTTAAAGAGACTTCTAAGCCGGAGAAAATTTACTTCTCTCTGAAACCGTGTGAAGAGGGATACAGTCTGGTTGCTGCTGATTCTGACAGTAATAAAACCTACTCCTGGATCTCAAGCCTGAGTAAACGTTTCTCATTGGTAGAAATGATCGCCACAGGAATTGTATATGTGAAAGATACACGTACGAATACTTATCAGCCATTTATTTCCGGAAATGGCAAATATTGTAAGTATGATAAAGAGAAGGGAATTCTTGTAGAAATTTAATTATATTAACTGCCAGAGCGTGTTTGAAAAGGGCTTTCTGCAAAAGCTCCCGCAAAGTGGGGCGTGCAGATTACGGGAATGATTTATCAAATACGCTTTAGGGTATCAGACATAACAGACGGACACAGATCGCAAGGACTGCTTTTCTGAAATTTCAGAAAAGCAGTCCTTGCAATCTGTGTCTATTTTATTACATTCTAAGTTTTTTATGAAACTCCCGAATAGTATCATTGCTGTTAAAAATAAACATTCCTGCAAATACCAGCAGACTGATTCCTGTGCATACCACAGATGGGTATGGGAAACGGATCTGGTGAAAAAACATAAGGATCAGCGGTACCAGACCAGCAAAAGCAGCTTGAACAAGGTAAAACAGATACTCTTCTTTTTCCAGCTTTTGTACTTTTACGATCACAGGTATAGAGCCAAGCACTGCAAGAGCGCCAAATGGAAGGACAAAATCCAGAGACCAGCCATGCCATCCGGTATATTTGTCCCACAGAACCGCGATAACAGTTACCAGGATCAACTGTATGATCTCGTTTTTTAAGATATTCCTCCGTTTGGCATAAGCAACCGCTACGATCAGCCATCCGCAAAGACAGCCAGCTGCGGCGAACCAGAACCAGTCCAATTTTTCCCGTGTAAGGTAATTGATCATGCCGCAGAGAATTGCAGCTGCAATACAGACAAAATTGAAAACCTGCACGATTCTCTGCGCCTCCTTTTTCTCTTTCAGGGAACAGCCGGGGAAATTATTGGTTTTTTCTGTATAAGGAATTTCTTCTTTTTTCAGCATGTTCAGAAAATTTCGCTGAATATTATCCTTGGGAAGCTTGGAAGTAAATCCAAGAACCATTTCGTTTTCGTAAGAACAGGAACAAAGCTGCATGGAGTTGGTACTTGCGAAAATTCCGAAACGGTCAATGTACTGGTTATACTCCTTTGGAAAACGAAGAATCCCAATATTGGAATAAACAGCCGTAATGCTTTTGGAGCCCAGGTTTGCTCCCAGCATAAGGAAATATTTTTTTATTTCCAGGGGAACTGCACGGATGACCGGATTTTTTTCCAGGCGGACATAGCTATTCATATGTCTGGCAATTTTCTCTTCTACCAGTTCCGCGGCAAACTGTTCTTTCACGTGAGCCAGAATTTCTGTAAAATCAGAAGTTTTGGAAAAATCATGTCCCACTTCTATCCAGCCAAAAAAATTTGCCATAGACTGTGAGGGAAAATAATTCCGCAGATTTACAGGAACCATAAGGGCAATGGGGCGATTTTGCCTGCTCTTGGGAATTTCCTCATGGATGGAACAAAGAAACATGGCTGTGATCAGAATGGTTATGGAGACACCATATTCTTTTGCTTTTGCATGAAGCTCTTTTACCGGAAGTACAATCTCTGTAATATGCATATCCTCATGAAGCAGCCGTTCTCCCGGAAGTCTGACAGCACGAGGTTTTTTCTCGGAATTTCCGGGAATATCCGAGGAATAATACTGGGAAAAGCTATCCTCCTCCTGATCACCGGGGGTGCTCATATCCGTGACTGGCAGAGAAGGCAGATCCTGTTCCGGGTGAGCCTTCTTCAGATAATTGCTTACCAGTTCCTGGAGAAAATGCATTGCTCCAGTACCATCTGTCAGTGCATGGAAAACTTCAAAATTGATTCTTTTTTCATAATAGCTGACCTGAAAAAGAAGATTCTTTTTGTCTGGAATATACAGCCTGCTGCATGGAGGCTTCTTCTCTTCCTTTACAATTGGACGAATATCCCTGTGTTCCAGGTAGAACCAGAATAATCCTTTTCGGAGAACCATCTGAAACAGAGGATATTTTTCCATGGTTTTTTCAAGAGCGGCCTGGAGAAGCTCCGGTTTTACATTTTCCTTTAGTTCACAGTAAAAACGAAATACTCTGGTATCATTTTTGCCAGTTACCAGAGGAAAAGCAAGGGCCGCGTTATCCAGTTTTCTCCAGTTCGAATATCCTTCTTTCAATTTTCACACTTCCCTTTTTAAGAATTCGTTCATATAAGAAAAACTTTCCTGCACATGGAAAAAGCGGATTCCAAGAGCAAAAAAGCCGTGAAGTGCATCTTTGATCCGGTGTACTTCTACATAATTACCAGCCTCTGCCAGTTTTTTTCCATAATCTTCGCCTTCATCACGAAGAGGATCAAACTCTGCTGTGAGAATTAGGGTTTCTGGCATATTAGAAAAATCTCTTGCCAGAAGAGGTGCAAAATAAGGGTTGACCCGATCCTCCGGACAGCTCTCATACAGATTCAGATAATCCTGCATTTTCACTGCAGTAAGCAGGTAGTCGGTGCCGTTCTTTTGCACAGAGGCATAGGGAGATGCGGTTGTATAGGTATTATATAAGGCTGGATAAATAAGAATCTGCCGGAATACCTGAAAGTCGCCCTTGTCTCTTGCCATAAGAGCAACTGCGGCTGCAAGATTTCCTCCGGCACTGTCACCCATGATAGTGATTTTCCGGGGATCAGTATTCAGAATCAGCTTATTGGTGTAAAGCGCTTTCGCCGCTGCATAACAGTCCATCAGAGCCGTTGGAAAACGATATTCAGGAGCAAGCCTGTATTCCACAGATACTACAATATGACCGGTAGACTGGGACATTCTGGCACATACACGGTTATAGGTATCCACACTTTCTGTCACCCATCCTCCGCCATGAAAAAATAGAAGAACTGGAAAAGTATGGCCTTTTTCCACCCCGTTTGTCATGGCTTCTTCAGTAGGAAAATAAATCCGCAGAGGGATTTCGTAGTCCCCGTTGAAAATCTGGATATCCATTTTTTTCAGAAAAATATTCATGGCATCCAGCTTCTTAATGTCCACCAGTCTGCGGGAGGATTCCACTTCGATATTGCCGTAGGAAAGGGTGTGGAGAATTGCTCGCATGGTTTTGGAAATCATGGCCTGTATTCCTTTCTGGTTTTAAAATCAAGCTTCATCAGACTGTTCTGTTATGGAAAAATCAGTCTTCTGCATTAGCTGGCAGGCATCAGATAGAACGGAAGCCTTTTCCAATGATTTCGCTGCTGTTTACGATGGTAATAAATGCATGAGGATCAATCTGTCTTAAATGAATACGAAGACGGTTGGTCTCGCTTCGGGTAAGCACAGTCATCATTACCTTCTGCTCCTTCTTGGTATAGATGCCAAAGGCCTTCTGCTCTGTGGCAGAACGATGCAGGTCATTGATGATGAACTCTTCTACCTGCTCCGGATATTTACTAATGATCGTACATACCTTTCTCAGGTTCAGACTCTCAATTGCACTGTCTACTACAGTGCATTTCAGGATCATTCCAAGAATACAGTAAAGTCCGGTCTGGGCACCGTAAAGGTAAGCAGCGATCAGCACAATTCCCAGGTCACTGACCAAAAGGGCACGTCCGATCTCAAGGCTGGTATATTTGTGCAAAATCATTGCCACAATATCAGTACCACCAGTGGAGGCACCGACATTAAATACCATAGCAGCTCCCACTGCAGGAAGGATCACTGCAAAACAAAGCTCCAGGAACACGTCATGTGTAAGTGGCGAACTAAGGGGATAAATAGCTTCACAGGCACTTACATAGAAAGACAGGGCAAAAGAGGAATAGACAGTCCAGCCCATGGAGCGGATTCCAAGGAAGAAAAATCCAAGTACAACAAGTGCTGCATTGACGATCCACATAAATGCACCTACATTCCACTTCGGAAATAAGGTAGAAAGGATAATAGACAGACCAGATGTACCACCAAATGCGAAATGGTTGGGTGTTTTAAAAATGGCAATTCCAACCGCTGTAAAAATCAATCCCAGATTCAGAATGATAAAGAACATCAGGTTGTCTTTTGTAAAAATATTTTTTTTCATAAAACGAGTCCTCTCCTTTTTTCGGTGAGCTCAGTATAACGTAAAAAATGAGTCCTGTAAAGAAACGGAATCAAAGAATCCCGCAAGGCAGAATTATACAAACTCTGTTTTCCCGCTCTTCTTCGCTGCATCTATAAGCTCTCCTAACCGCTTATTGCAGCTTCCAACTGGAACAGCCGTGCAGATTATCCTCTCACAGCTTTCCATGGCTTTTTGCGCCTTCTGGAAGGCTTCTTCACTGATTTCCATGAAGGGTTCTTCCGTGATCACCTTTGAAGCCAATAGTCTTGCCAGGCGGTAATCCACGTCATTGGTGTAAAGAATACCTGCAATAAAAGGTGTATGCTCTTTCTGCAGCTGACGGAATATGGGAATACCAGTGCCGTTTCCACAGATTACGAAAGTTTTCGCTTCTCCGTCTGGTTTCGGAAGCTCAATACTTCCAAACAGGGGATCAAAAAATCCATTGTTGATCTCATACAGCTCCTTGATCATGTTCTCTTCAAAAATATCTTCCGGCTTTCCAAAATGAGAAATAGTATCTCCCTTTACGCAGATGATCTTATCTGCAATTTTCTGTGCCAGATCGATTTCGTGAAGAGACATGATAACTGTGATCTGCTTCTTTTTTGCCATATCCCGAAGAATGGATAAAAGATCCAGCTTATGTTTGATATCAAGGAAAGAGGTTGGCTCATCCAGAATAATAATATCCGGTTCCTGGCAGATCGCACGGGCAAGAAGCACTCTCTGACGCTGGCCATCGCTGATGTTGTTAAAGTCACGACTGCCAAGCGATTCCGCATGCACCGCTCTCATGGCTTCCTCTACCTTTTCCTCATCCTCTCTGGAAAGAATACCGAGTCTGCCTGTATAAGGGTAGCGTCCGGTTGCCACAATATCATGACAGGTCATAAGCTCCGGACGCATTCGTTCCGTAAGAACTACTGCCATGCGTGTGGAAAGCTCTTTATAGGAAAAAGAATTCAGATTGCGATCATCAAAGTAAACTTTTCCACCAATGATCTGCAGCTGTCTTGTGATACTTTTCAGAATCGTAGATTTACCAGAACCATTTGGACCAATGAGGGTTACAATCTCCCCTTTTTTAATTCCAATACAGATATCATGAATTAAGGCCTTTTTGTCATAACCGACAGAAAGGTTATCCATATGAAAATAGTAATTATCCATTTCAGTTTCCTCTCTTCTTCCGCAACATCATGAAAATAACAACAGGTGCTCCAAAGATGGAGGTAACGGTACTGATATTCAGCTCCAGAGGGGCAAAAGCCATTCTGGCAATCAGGTCACACATCATACAGAAAACTGCACCGCCCAGGAATGTTCCCGGAATGATTATAAGTGGTCTGGATGTGCCGAAGCTTCTTTTCATCAGAAATGGGACTGCAATTCCAACGAAAGAAATCGGTCCTGCAAAAGCAGTTACAGTTGCTGATAAAATACTGGAAAGCAAAATCAATGCAACACGGAAGAATTTGATATTTACGCCCATGCTTTGTGCATAAGCTTCTCCCAGCTGATAAGCACCGATGGGCTTTGACAGCAGGAAAGTCAGGATCAGGGTAATTCCTACCACCACACAGGAAATGTAAACGTTACTCCAGCTCATACCGGAGAAGCTTCCCTGTGACCATCCGTGAAGATTTACAATATCGGAATCATCTGCAAAAGTTACCACAAAATCAGTTACTGCAGAACAGATATAGCCGATCATGATTCCAGCAACCAGAAGGGTGGCCATGTGCTTGATCCTTTTTGAAATCAGAAGAATAAAACCAATGGAAATCAGGGAACCAATAAAAGCTGCAATGATCAGAGTGTAAGAAGTTACGTTTACAGCTCTGCCAAGATAATAAATCATGGTAAGAGCTACTACCATTTTCGCACCGGAAGAAATTCCCAGAACAAAAGGTCCTGCAATGGGATTTTCAAAAAAGGTCTGGAGAAGAAAACCAGATAGGGATAAGGCACCTCCAAGAATGGCAGCCATCAGGATCCTGGGAAGACGGATTTTCCAGATGATGCTGTATTCTTTTGTATCTGTGGCTTTTTTCAGCAGGATATCTATGATCTCAGACAGAGAAATATGAACATTTCCTGTGTTGATATTCAAAACTGTGATCAGGCCAAAGGCCAGGATCAGCAGAATGAAAACCATAGCGTAACGAGATCGTCTCTTAAAATTTTCCATGTGGAAGCTGGTTCCAGCGGATTGATTGCTCATTTTATTTTTCTCCATTTTTGTTTCATTTACAACAGAACCTGCTGTCAGCTCAGCTTATGAAGAAAAGTCATATCCTCTTCACTTCCGCCGGTAAGCATCAGGTTCAGATCTGTGATCAGTTCACCAATTGTATCTGTATGCTGGTACATGGAATCATCAGTTACCCAGACATTTCCCTCTTTTACGGCTTTAAAATCAGCCATCAGACTTTCTTTTGCAAGAAGATCGTCTATGCTTTTTACAGACGCATCAATACTGGAGTTGTAGATCAGATAATCTGCATCTGCCGCAGTATTATAGAATTCCTCCATGGTAATGGCAACGGAAGTTTTTCCACTGTCATCCTGAAGATCTGCGAATACATTTCTTCCACCGGCAATCTCGATCATACTGGAAATATAATCTTTAGGATTACGTACTACAGGAGAACCGCTGGTATTGATGTAGAAAAACGCAACTGTTTTTTCCGTATTTGTAAAGTCCTTTAGCTTCTCAATAACCTGTGCCTGCTGGTCAAAAAAGGTCTTTGCCTCCTCTTCTTTGTTCATCATTGCGCCATAAAGCTTGATCCACTCTGTACGTCCAAGGGGCTGGCTCTCATAGCTGGAGCGGTCAGTGAAAACAGGAATTCCAAGAGTTTCGATCATCTCCTGTACCTTCGGTGCATGAAGGATCATAGTAGACTCTATTGCAAGATCACAGTCGTCACCTACCAGAAGCTCGTAATCCGGTTCATCGTATTTTCCCGCAAAAGTCATTTCGCCGTTATTGATAGCATCAGCTGCTGACTGGATATACCAGCCGGAAGCATCAAGACCTGACAGCTTAATGGAGTCTACACTTCCGATTGCATCGAACAATGCCATTGGGGAAGTGGCTGCCATGTAGATGGTGTCAAGTGGCTGCTGAAGGATCTGGATTTCAGGATCCAGATCATCAGGTGCCTCTTTGCCCTCTGGGACGATCAGATATCTGGCATCATCATGGATGTCCAGAAGTTTGTAACCGTCATTGTAATAATACACGTCAAAGCATTCTGCAAAAGACAGATCCATGGCGGATTCATAGGTCAGACCTGCAATTTCAGGTGCAGCATTTTCTTCTGATGTGTCAGAAGAAGTCTCCCCGGAAGCATCTGCTTCCAGGTTCTCCTCTTCTGCCCATACCGGAGTAATGGCAGTAAATGTCATAACTGTTGCTGCAAAAATACTTAAAATTTTATATTTCAGCTTTTTGTCATACATTTTTATTTTCTCCTGCTGATTATTCTTGCTACTGTGCATATGGTGAAGAATAATAATTTATTCTTCCTCATCAGTTACAAAAATTGCTTCGTAAGCTTTTTCCCACTCAGCTTTTGCATTGTCATCCTTTTCATCTGCAGAACGGTCCACGATAAACGGGATTTTCAGAGTAGAATATTTTTCTGCGGAATCTTTCAGAAGGTTTTCTTTTGCTTCTGTGTCTGCTTCCTCTGTCGGGAGAATATCAGAAGAAAGGATAGAAATACCGCACTGACTCTTTACAAGAGCTTTGTAATCTGTATCTTCATCTTTTCCTGCAAAAGTTACGGAACCATCTTCCAGAGCCGCTGTAAGGCTGTCTACCGTACAGTCCCCTTTTTCCATTCCAAGAGCAGTAACTTTGTCTGTAAGATCAAGCTTATCCAAAATGTTAAGAGCATCTGTGGAAGCCACATAAGCAGATTCTACCGGCTGGTTGATCACGATTACATCTTTATCAAGTCCTGCAGGGATAACAGCACCCTCAGGTACGATCAGGTATTTTACAACATTGCCCATGTAGAGCTTTTCTGTACCTGTAAGTTCCTGGGAATCAGCAGCTTCTGTTTTTGCATTTTCTTTTCCGGAATCAACAGTTTCCGGTTTTCTTGCAGTATCTGTTGTCATATCTACTTCAAGAAGGGTAATGCCCTTTGCGTAGTGATAAAGCTTAAAGTATTTTGCATGCTTAAGAGTAGTTTCGTCTTTATACTCAAGACCTGTGATCTCTGGTGCAGAATCATCCAGCTTCTTGTTTCCTGTGGAAAGCATGCTGTTGTCCTCTGCCGGGTTATCCTTGTCTGTTTTCTTCGGATCGTTTGCACCCTTTAAAGCGATATAAATGGTGTAAGTGATTTCATGAGCCTGGGACATTCTGGTTGTCATACCAATGATCGTATTATTCTGGTTCAGTGCTACCGGAATTGTGAAAGTAGAAGTTCCGCCGCCGCATGCACCGTAGTATTTATTTCCATTGGCTTTTACATAACCGTAATATTCACTGCTGAATACAATAGTCGCATATGCCTGACCATTTGTTACCGTAACTTTGTTACAGGAAATATTGACCTTTCCAGAGCCACCAGACCAGGAGAAGCTGTCAGGAGTATAGGTTCCATCTGCTAATGTAGTAGAACTGTTTACAGATGCTGTTCCGCCGCTTAAGTCAGATTCGTATTTGGATTCCTCTTCCGGTTTCTTGTCTGGCTTTGGAGTTGCTGTTGGTGTAGGGGTTGCTGTCGGTTTTTTATTTGGTTTTGCAGTGGGTGCAGGAGTTGCTGTGACTGTTGTGTCAGGAGCAGTGTCTGGCTGCGGATCATCCTGTACGTCACCTATTTTATTCAAAGTGCTGGACTGGAAAGTCAGGATCCTGTCATACCAGATCTGGTTTTTGTGGGAAAAAGCAGCAACTGCAATTCCATTGTCCAAGGCTTCAACAGGAATCTCATATGTATATTTGCCATTTGCGTCTGCCACATATGGAACCCAGGTGGAGGAATCAGCTGCGGCAGCTTCTTCTTTTGTTCCCAGACATAGATAGTCGTAACCAGTTCCGCTTAAAGTAAGAACAGCTGTCATTTTTCCGTTTTTGGAAGTGAGGACACAGTCAATTACACGGAACATAGATGAGCTGGAGTTAACTGTAACATTATAAATTCCGCTTGCACAGCTGCCTGGAGCTGGGGTTGCTGTTGGCTCTGGGGTGTTGGCTGCTTCCGGAGTTGTGCTTGGCATTGGAGTTTCAGTTGGAGCAGGTGTTCCGGTTGGTGCCGGAGTCTCAACCGGTGCTTCGGTAGGCGCCGGAGAAACAGTTGGTTCTGGTGTTGGAGCAGCCTCTCCATATCCTGGAACTGCCGGTACGGTAATCGTCAATATACCCTTTGCGTACCAGTTCTGGCTCTTCTTGGAATGAGGAACGACTGCTATTGTCTGAGCTTCCTTGCTTGCAGTAACTTCAAAGGTGTAGGTATAGCCTCCTGCACTGTTTTCAACTCCTTTGATGGCATTTGCTTCTTTATCGGAGTCATTGAAACTGCCAAGATAGATCATGTCATAATTCTGTTTTGCGGTAGAAAGTGTGACAATATATTTATCCTCCGAAACCTTTACAGTGGAACCGGTGATTACGAACATTGCAAATTCATCACCGTTTTCTTTTACAAGCTTGATTCCGGCATCTGTAATCTCATTCTGGGCTGGTGCCTGGGTTGGAGCTGCAGTTGGCAGTGGAGTGGCAGTTGGCTCAGGGGCTGCAGTTGGCTCTGGAGTAGCTGTTGGTTCCGGGGCTTTCATTCCTGGAACGTTCAGTTTCAAAGCCATATTTGTGTACCATTTCTGATTTTTCACAGAAAATGGTACGATGCTGAAAGTCTGGACCTGTTCACTGGCAGGAACCTCAAAAATGAAAGTATAACCATCTTCATTTTCTGTACCAACGATTGCTGCTGCATTTTTTGCTTCGTCAGGATCTTCTTTAGAACCAAGATAAAGCTTCTCATAGTTCTTTCCGTCAGTATTGAGGGTTATCTTAATTTTATCACCATTTAATTCAGCAGAAGAGCTTTTGATTTTAAGCATTTTATATGCACTGTTATCTTCCTTGTCAATGGTCATGTTGGAACCATCTGGGTTCAGATCCTCTGGCTTTGTTTCTGGTTTATCTGTCTCTTCGGTTTTGCCCTCTTCTGTTGTTTCTGGTGCAGCTGTAGGCTGTGGAGCTTCTGCTTCCTCATTTTTGCTTTCTTCAGCAGGTGATGCAGTAACCTCAGGAGTGGTCTCAGAGGCAGGTGCTTCTGTAACTGCAGGTGTCTCTTCCACAGCGGAGGCGTCCCCGGCTGCCGGAGTTGCTGTAGTTTCGGTGTTTTCTTCTTCAGTTGTTACGTTTTCCTGCACAGGAGTCTCTGCAGCAACTGCAGTCTTCTCCGCTTCTGTCTCTGGAGTTGGTGTAACAGAAATCTGTACATTTGCATCCTCATTCTCTGCCTGTGTAAGTACAGCAGGAGTGACCGTCATGGCGACGGAAAGGAACAGTGCAAGAAAGCGTTTTGAATTTCTTTTCATTTCTTTTTCCTCGATTCTTCCTATTATTTTATAATTTGAATAAATCCCAATTGCTTCTGGAGCCTGTTTGTACAATGGGCAATTCTGACAGGATTATTTCAAAAAAATGCCTGCTTCCTCTGAGAAAACAGGCACTAAAAATTCAATATATTGTATTATCAAATATATTAATGAGAATGAAGTACTTTCTTCGGAAGCTTTCATTAAACGAATTCAGCAGGTTTCCTGACTTACAGATCAACACAGAATCCATCCTTCTCAGCAATATGCCAATGGTTTCACTGGATTCTACTCCCTGTTTACAGTGACCGGATCGTTCAGGACTTTCACCTGATTCCCTCTTAGAGCGTGTTGAAAAACAATCTGTACGCTCTAGCAAACAGATATGTCTGGCACTGAAAACGGATTTATTCAATTCACCTCATTATAGCAGACCGTTATGTCGAAATCAATAGATTTATAGGGTTATTGCTTGTATTTACTGTACCCAACTTCATCCGTACGGAGAAGTGTTCCATTCTCATCGTAGACACTGCGGTAGGTTTTACAGGTGTTTGGATCGGAATGCTCTGTAGTAATTTCTACCGTATTATTGTCAGTTTTGGTTCCGTAAATGGATACCGTTACGGCTTCCTCTTTTTCATCGTAAGAGGCTTCAATTTTAATTGGATAAGCAGTATTATTCTGAAAACGGAAATCCTGACCTCCCCACACCACTGCTGCGTCCAGACCGTCCTCAACATAATCAATGCGGGCAGCGTGATTATGACGCTCAACAATGGTCAGATCAGACTGCAGGCATGCCATAAACAACGTAGTGGAAATCTGGCAGATTCCGCCTCCGATATCCTGGGCGTGTTCGCCTCCTACAATTACAGTTGCTTCCCTGTACCCCCGTTCCTCTGTACGGGGACCTAAAGTATCGTTGTAGGAAAAAATCTGCCCTGGCTGAAGCTCCACCCCATCACAGGCTTCCACGGCAAGCTTCAAATTGGCAACACGGTTTTCGGTACCGCCACCATATGTAGTATAAGTACCAAGAAGGTTCAGATAAGGAAGGGCTTCTATCTCTTCTGTAGAAACTTCGGGCAGGGTAATTTCAAGGGGAATGGTGATCTCTGCACCTTCTTTTGCTTTTTCCAGCTTCTTTGCAGCTGACTTTACATCAAATGAAATTCCGGTAACTGCCGGAATAATTTCATTATTTTTCCCCAGAGAAGCATCTGTGGCTTCTGTATGTACTTTTTCATAATAGGCTTCCAGATTCAGTTCCTCTGGCGGTGTCTTCATAGTAGGACATTCGATAACAGCTTCATAATCTTCTATGGAAATTGCTTTTAGAATCGCTTCTTTCAGTGCATCCATATCCGGACCGATTCCGGTTTTTCCCTTAGTGATAACCAGCTCTGTATCTGTAAGTTCACAGGAAGTCTGTATAGTGGTGGATCCCTTTGAAATTCCGGCATCCTCCAGAATCTTGTCCAGTTCGTCTTTATTTCGGGCTTCCGGCATAAGGGTGACTTTTTCCTTTGTCTTGCTGTTCATCAGTTCGATGCGGTCAGTTCCATGAGTAAACCAGGAACCATGCCCAAGAGCATAGGCACTTTCTACAATTGATTTTACATCAAGACCGAGAACTGGATAGATGGATACCTTAAAGTTCTTTCCGTTCAGGGTAATGGTCATCTGTGTGTCCTTATATTTTTCCTGAAAATCTTTTGAAATTGCGTCAATGGCTTCTTCTTTGCTCATTCCCTGAATAGATATGCCGTTTATTTTAAGCTTCTTCCAGATTACATTATCTGTGAGAAAATGACACCACAACCCATACGCACCTGCGAGAATCAGAAACATGACCAGAACTTTGATCACACCGTTTTTCACTTGTTTTTTCATGTAATAATTTTACCTTTTGCAGTCTTTTTTAGAGCGTGTTTGAAAAAGGCTTTCTGCAAAATATACCGCAAAGTGGGTGTGCAGATTGCAGAAATGATTTTTCAAACAGGCTTTAGAGCAATGGGGTAAAAAAGCATGTCCGGTTTCCGGTATGGCATGCAGCCCCTACCTGCTCTACTTTTGCCAGAATTGTATCATTATCACAGTCAATAGTCAATGATTTCACATACTGAACATGACCGGAGGTTAGTCCTTTGGTCCAGAGCTCGTTGCGGCTGCGGCTCCAGTAAGTCATTTTTCCCAGCTTCAGAGTGGTTAGATATGATTCCTCGTTCATGTACGCAAGCATAAGAACTTCGTCTGTTTTGTAATCCTGCACAATAACCGGAACCATGCCGTCACTGTTTAATTTAAAATCTGACCAGGACATTTTGGACTTTAATTGGTTCTGTTCCATATTTTTAATACTCCTTTATGAAAAATTTTTCTGCAATTATGCCACCTGCTTTCATGCTCAATTGGAAAAAATGAAAACAAGTGGCATATATCATATCGTCTTAATTGTATTTCTGTTTATTCTGCCCTTAGAGACTTCCCTTCGTAGAAAGCACATCTGTAATACGAGGATCATAAGCTGCCGCCATATCCAGCGCCTTTGCAAAGCTTTTGAACATGGCTTCTGCCATATGGTGATTATTTCCCGGTGTTAGAACCTTAATGTGAAGATTCATGGCTGCCGTATAAGAAATGGCGTAAAAGAATTCCTTCACCATTTCTGTGGACATATCTCCAATTTTTTCACTGGTAAACGCACCTTCGAAGGAAAGATACGGGCGTCCCCCAAGATCAATGGCGCAAAGCACAAGACACTCATCCATTGGAAGGATGCAGCTTCCGTAACGCCTGATTCCTTTCTTGTCTCCAACCGCTTCTTTAATAGCTGTGCCAAGAACAATTCCCGTATCTTCAATGGTATGATGATCGTCAACCTGAAGATCACCCTTTACCTTTATATCCAGATCAAAAAGTCCGTGACGGGTAAAGCCATCTAACATGTGATCGAAAAATCCCACACCTGTATCCAGACAGCTTTTTCCGGATCCGTCCAGATTCAGCTTTATGGCAATTTTAGTTTCCTTTGTATTTCGTTCAACAGTAGCTTCTCTTGTCATGGCTGCTCCTTTTTATTTTCCTCTTCAAAGCGGACTGCAATGGAGTTGGCGTGTGCAGTTAGCTGCTCTGAGGATGCAAACTGGATGATGTCCTTGTGGATTTCCTGTAATGCAGACTTGGAATAATATACAATACTGGATTTCTTAATAAAATCGTCAACGGAAAGTGCGGAGAAGAACTTAGCTGTTCCGTTGGTAGGAAGAACGTGATTCGGTCCCGCAAAGTAATCACCAAGAGGTTCAGAACTGTACTCTCCAATGAAAATAGCGCCTGCATTTCGTACCTTCATCATTACCTCAAAAGCGTTTTTAGTGACAATTTCCATATGTTCCGAAGCAATCTCATTCGCTGCTTCAATTGCTTCATCCATATCTTCTGCAATAAGGATATATCCAAAATTCTCCAGAGATTTTTCGATGATCTCTTTTCTGGAAAGAACCTTCAGATAACCTTCAATCTCTTTCTCTACATTCTGTGCCAGTTCTGTACTGGTAGTAATGAGGATTGCAGAAGCCATCTCATCGTGTTCTGCCTGAGAAAGAAGATCTGCTGCTACATAGTGTGCATTTGCAGTTTCATCTGCAAGGACAAGGATCTCACTTGGACCAGCGATGGAATCAATGCTCACATGTCCATAAACAGCCTTTTTTGCAAGGGCTACAAAAATGTTGCCAGGTCCTACGATCTTGTCTACCTTTGGGATACTTGCAGTACCATAAGCAAGTGCTCCGATTGCCTGTGCACCACCAACTTTGTAGATCTCATCAGCGCCTGCTTCTTTGGCAGCAACCAGAGTGGATGGATTTACTTTACCGTCTTTTCCAGGAGGTGTGGTCATAACGATGTGAGGTACTCCTGCCACTTTTGCCGGCACAATATTCATTAAAACAGAAGAAGGATAAACTGCTTTTCCGCCTGGAACATAAACACCTACACGATTTAATGGTGTTACTTTCTGACCAAGCATGGTGCCATTTTCGGTACTGGTAAACCAGCTGTTCTGACGCTGTTTCTCATGGTAGCTGCGGATGTTTACAAGTGCCTTGCGGATAACTTCTAATAAGGATGCATCAACTGCTTTATAGGCTTCTTCGATTTCCTCTTCGGTTACACGTATGGTTTCCGGAGTTACCTCTACTTTATCAAATTCTTTTGTGTAAGAAAAAAGAGCTTCATCCCCTTTTTCTTTTACATTTGCAAGAATATCTGCTACTGCTGCTTCGAACTTGCCGTAATTATTAGGGCTCCGTTTTAAAAGATTTTCCAGGATATCTTTGGTAGATTCTTTTGTTAATCTTACTGTACGCATTGTGATCGATCCTTCCAATTTTATTTTATTCCAGAAAAAACAGTAATTTCAGATTACCTTTCGTAAATCTTCAATCAGCTTACTGATTCTTTCATTTTCCATTTTCATGCTTACCTGGTTTACAACCATTCTTGCAGAAAGAGGGCAAACTTCTTCTAACACCTTCAGTCCATTTTCACGTAGTGTGCTTCCGGTCTCAACGATATCCACGATCACTTCAGAAAGACCTACAATAGGTGCAAGCTCAATAGAACCATTCAGCTTAATGATTTCCACAGTCTGATGCTTCTTATTATAGAAATAATCTTTGGCAATGTTTGGATATTTGGTTGCCACACGGATCAGCTGGTTTGAATTCAGAAGGGGTTTTGCACTTTCAGGTCCGCAAACGCACATGCGGCAGGCTCCAAATCCAAGATCCATTACCTCGTAAAGCTTACGGCCTTCTTCCAGGATCGTATCCTTTCCGACAATTCCGATGTCAGCTGCGCCATATTCTACATATGTAGGTACATCTGGTCCTTTGGCAAGGAAAAAACGAAGCTTTAATTCTTCATTTACAAAAATCAGTTTACGGGAATCCTTATCTTTCATCTCTTCGCAGGTGATCCCGATTTTCTCAAGCATGGCAAGGGTTTTGTCTGCAAGTCTTCCCTTGGTAAGGGCAAAAGTCAGATATCTCATAATTCCACCTCACAAACCTTAGTTACTTTCTCTGGACGAAGGGCTACATTTCTGCCCTGGGCGCGAAGCTCTTTGGCCTTCTGGATTGCCTGGATACGGTTTTCTTTGCGGTAAGTGATAACCGTAACGCCCTCCTCTTCCTCCATTTCGATTTTTTGTCTGGAAAGAGCCATCAGAAGGTTATCTACTACAATGGCAAACCCGATGGATGCAGCAGGCTTGCCGAAATGTTTCATCAGCTGGTTGTAACGGCCGCCCTTGATCAGCGCTTCTCCTGTACCATAGGTATAAGCCTGGAAAATGATTCCGGTATAGTAATGATATTTGCTTAACATTGCAAAATCAAAAGTAACGTATTTCTCATAGCCGTAAACCTTCAGAAGCTCATAGATTTCTTCCAGACGAGCAACAGCCTTTAATGCCTGTGGATTGTCCGTAAGGGATTTTGCTTTTTCCAGAACTTCTGTCGATCCGAACATCTGAGGAAGCTGGGAAAGAACTCTTGCAAGGGATTTATCCATGTTCTTATTCTTTACAAGCTCTTCCACACCGAAGTAATTTTTCTGGGAAATCAGCTCCCGAAGCTCTTCTTCCTCTTCCTGACTCATGCCTGTCTGGGCAAAAATCGCTTTATAATAATCAACCTGTCCAACGCTTACCTGAAATTCGGTAAGTCCTGTTGCAAGCAGACACTCTACCGTCATAGCCAGGATCTCTGCATCTGCTTCCGGTGAATCATCGCCCATACGCTCAACGCCCATCTGGGTTGTCTCTTTCAATCTTCCGCGAAAGCTGGAATTATTGATAAAAGTGTTGCCTGTATAACACAGACTTACTACTTCTTTTTCAGGGTTAAAATAGGTAGCACAGGCTCTGGAAACGGACGGTGTAAAGTCCGGTCGAAGAACAAGGGTATTACCTTCTCTGTCAAAAAATTTATAAAGCTCCCTGGAGGGAATGGTTCCCACTTCTTTACTAAACACTTCGAAATATTCAAATGTGGGAGTTTCTATATCTTCAAAGCCATACTGATGGAATACACGGTGAAGCTTTTCCTGAAGCTTTTGTTTTCGGCTGCATTCCTGACTGTAAATATCCCGTACACCCTCCGGCGTATGAAAAATTCTCTGCATATCATGTTTCCTCCATGTTGTTTCTTGCTTGTTAATTACATAACGCTTTATCACGCTACTACGATAATGCGAAATCAATGTTGATTATAGTGGAATATTCCAAGATTGTCAAGACGAAGTGTTGCGTGGTTACTGTTCACTGGTAACGTTCCGCGAGGTGTTTTTTGTGAACAAAGTTCACAGA
>ERZ826396.442-NODE-442-length-60639-cov-4.641275_pt1 | contig 60639 bp, 54 predicted proteins | sample MGYA00519926_ERZ826396 | MGnify/ENA primary metagenome ERZ826396 (study PRJEB31778, sample SAMEA3449230) | human gut metagenome | biome: human gut; feature: human-associated habitat; material: faeces | place: United Kingdom | collected 2010/2012 ... | reverse complement strand
CTTCCGGATATTTCAATGGCTGCCCGCACTCCGGGCACCTCTCTGGCCTCCTGCTTGTCTCAGCCCCCCCTAGTTGGGCAGAGCAGTATGGGCAGGTGTATACGACCGTGTGATATAACGTGTATTGCTCAATCGCCTGTTCCGGCGGTTTGCTCTTGCGTATTTTTCGCATCGGATTGCCTCCGTTTGTTAATCTTCTGCTCAATGAGCCCATAACTGACCATTTCGCCCCGCAGTAGACACAGGCATTTTACCGCGGCCAGAAGAAGATCAGCATAATCATCCGTATCGGCTGTTTGAATAATCTGTGTCAGGACACAACCGGAAGCTTTCACCGCTTCCAACTGCGCGCGCATGGTCTCCAATCGTTGTTGCTCCCTGTGATGCGCCTCCCGGTACGCCCGACAACATTGCTTCTTCTCCCGCTGCGCCTGTTCCTTTGGGATCCGTCTGCTGTAATAGTCCTGGTACAGCCTGCGCAGACAGAGATATGCATACTGCTCCGGCTGCCCAAGGCTGTCAGGCAGAGGCTCGTTGTGCATCGCGCACCGCTCAATTTCCTGCAACTCCATGACACACCTCACAGTATCTCCTCAAAGTCGTCCCGGCTACCTGGGGCGGTTTTCTCTTTCAGCCAGCCGTATTCCTTTACACCGTTTTCGAATCCTTTTTTGCTCGTAATCCGTTTTGATTTCCGACTAAAGTACAGCTCGACTTCCTGCCCCTTGCGGGTGATCCGCCCGGTCAGGCGGTTTTTCAGAACGGACAGTTTGCTGTCGCAATCCTCCGGGTTATCCTCATGCTTGTCTGCGTTGCTGGAATACGTCAGCACCACATCCGCCCGGTTCGTGATGTCCGAGCTGCCGGATACGTCGTCGTTTTCCAGCTGCTCCCGTGTCTTCTTCGGATGGGCGACCAGCAGGATCACCACATCATGCCGCACCGCGATCTGTTTTAGTTTCTTAACAAATGCGGATTGCGCCCGGTACAGATCCTCCTTTACCTCTACATCCATTGCTGTCATCAGGTTATCGATGCAGATGAATTTCACCCCGTACCGCCGGATCGTGTGTTCAATCGTTTCTGTCAGGCTCTCCAATTCCTCGCCATCTACAGCGTTATTGTCGTAGAGATACGCCCGGTCCTGATACCAAAGGCCAATCCGTTCTGACACGCCTGGAGCCAGAGAGTAAACAGGCTCGTCGAACATATTGCGGCTTTCGACGATATGATCGGGTCCTGCCAGCTGAAGATCAATCCAGCGGCGAAAATGGTAGTCCGGCAGCTCGCCACTGTAGGCCAGGGCGGAATAACCCTGGTCAAGCGCCTCTGCCATCAACTGCCCCATGAAGGTGGACTTGCCCTCGCCGCGCCGGCCGGTGAGCAGGATGAGCTGGCCGAAGTAGAAGCCGCCGATAATGCGGTCAAGCTCCGGGATCCCGGAGAAGATTCGCGGCAGGCTGTAGATATCCACGCTCTCCACGTCGGAGAGCCGTTTGACATTGCTCACCGGCGGCACTTCCGCATTTTCCACGGCGGTAAGGATTGCCTGCTTCCCATACTTACAAAAAATATCGTTTGCATCCTTCTCGCCGAGATAGTCCTCCATGCGGACCGCCTTGACGACGTTCGGCAGCCGCCGTTGCAAGGTATCCAGAAGCGTAATCTTCCCATGCTCGCAGTCGCCGAAAACGACAATCTCTTTGAACTGCACGATCCAGTCCCACACGTTTTCCAGGAACGTGAAGCCATTGCAGCCGTTCGGGACGGAAACCGCATTGGGAACCCCGCATTCTGCAAGCGTCAGGCTGTCAATCTGGCCTTCGGTAATGACCAGGCGGGCAAAGTCTTCGCACTGTGCCATGCCGAAGAGGACCGGCTTTGCGTCTTTTTCACACCACTCCTTGTTGCCTTTGCCGTTGAATCTCGTGTTGCGGTATTTGACATAAGCCAGAACGTTGTGCTCGTCGTAAAACGGGAAGACCAGGATGTCTGGCCGGTCCCTACGGGTGGTGATACGGTATCGCTCTACAATTGCCCGGCCAATGCCGCGGAACTGAAGATATGTAACCGCGCCTTCCCGGACGGGGATCGGGCGCTGGGGCAACTCCCGGTACACCTTCGGGCGGGTGGTATTGTCAAAATCCAGCTGGTAGTGAAAATCCCGGGCCAGCTCCACGAAATGCCCGGCCTTCCCGCATCCGCTGCGGAAGCATTTGAAGGCCCCGCTGGTGAGGTTGACGGAGAAGGTGTTCTTATCCCCGCTTTCCCCGCCGCGGCAGTATGGGCAGTAAGTGAAGAAAAGTTCCCCGCCTTTTTCGTGGACGTCGGCGTCCAGGACGCGGGCCAGGTCATACACGTCCGATGGTTTCAGCTCGTAGCCCATTACTCCCGCATCCTTTCAAAAATCGATTTTTCCCCGGTCGGGCGCTCCGGCGTTTTTGCGCCGGACGCGCGCGCGTTTTCTTTCTTCTCTTCTTTATATTCTTTTATATTCTTACTTTGTTGCCCTTTGCCTGCCCCTTGCCTGCCCGGTTGCGTGCCCTTTGCTTGCCCTTTTGCCTGCCCTCTGGTCTGGTAGGCATCGTAGTTTGTGACCGTAAATACAGTAAATCTTGAGTATGCCGTCCTTGCCACTTCGCCTGTCCGTTCTAAGTGTTGTATCCCTGTCCGAATTTGCTTAATTGTGAAATGTAATTCCTCGGATAGTTTGGTATATGAGGAAACACGGGAACCGCGTTTGACTACGATCCCTTTCCAATCCTCATCGTAGGCGTTGACGGTCAGGAGCAGATGCAGGAACAGACATTTGGTGACGGTATCGTCGTACCATTCCCAGTCGAGGAGCGAGCGGTAAAGCTTGATATATCCATTTTTCAGCATCACAGTTCGCCCCTCTCCAGAATGGTTTTGAGCTCATAGTGCAGGATCCTGCTGATCAGTTCCCCGGAGGTCTCACTCCGACAAAAGACCGGGACAAGGTTATACCGCCCGCACCAGGCTAGCAGGGATGCGGTAAGCGCGGCAGGGTTCAGCCGGCTGCGGTAGGCGCCGCTGAGTGCCTTTTCCCAGCTCGCGTTTTCTACCAGCAGGTAGACCTTGGCACCGTCCTCTCTGGCCCGGATGAATTCCCGCTCAAACCGGGCGCGGCTGCGTGTAAAGCAGGCGCAGAGCTCGTCAAGGTTCATCTTGCGCTCAATACAGATTTTGCCTGCCGCGCTAATGGACTCTCCCACTGGGTTTACAAACCGGCAGGAGTAGTCCCCGTAGTCGAGCTTGCAGCGCTCATATGGATACTGTATTGCCTTCAGGCGGCGCCGCAGGGCAGGGGTATCCTGCTCCCGCGTATCCACCAGCACTACCATGCTCTCTAGCATCCGCTCGATTTCAAAATGGTTGTATGCATCCATCGCGATCAGAACGGAAGGTCGTCGTCATCGTCCAGCGCCTCGAAATCCCTCCCGGTTGGAGCAAAGGCGGTTACTGCCGGTTTGTCCTGCAGCGGCTTATCCTTCGGCGTTTTGAACTTCCCGCTGCGGATATCTTCCGTCGGGATCAAGGAGCAACACTTTGTCGACCAGCCGGTTCGTCCATTCATCTCCCACTCCTCGTTGCGGAACAATGCACCTACCAACAGACCTTTGAGCTTGTTCTCGTCCCAGTCGAAGCGAAAATTATTGCTGTCCTCAAAGGCGAACATGACGCTATTAAAGGTGTTCTTTGTCCATCCATCGCGCTCGCTGCCATCGTCCGCGGGGATGCGCAGGCGGTACGTACCCCGCCACTTCTTGTCTTCCTGCGTCTGGCCGCGGTAATCTTCGCGGAAGAAGCCTTTCTTTTCACCTTCTTCCACATCGAAGCTCAGGAGCAGGATATCTCCCCAGTCGTAATGCACAGGTTTTACGTCCATAATTTTGACCACGTACCCGCCCGCGGGCAGCTGCTCCCTGACATAGCTCCGTTTCGGCTCGTATCCATTGAATGCTTTCATCGTATGTACTCCTCCTGTTATTTTTCAGTATTTAAATTCCAATATTCCCGGATGGCTCCGTCCACCATCTTCAGGTCGTTGTCGATCTCCAGGTTGAACATGCCCATGGGGGATTTTGCCGTAGTATATCCGTCGGACTGGGTGATGAAACGGTAGTTCTGCCCATCCGCCCGGCAGAATAGGACGATGGAGAACAGGCCCTCCACGGTGAGTTGATTGTCGAGCATCTTGCCTACGGTCTTGGCCTTGATTTTGCCGCTGTCTGTGATTTCGCTGTGGTGCAGCAGGTAAACGATCGTATCATCCGGCAAAGACCGGGAGATGTAGTCGATCATGGAACGGAAGCGTACGGCAATATCTGTAAACTTCCCGTAACCGGTTTCCTTTGCGCGGTCAAATAGCTCAAAGGCCAGAAGGTACTGGCTGTCGTCGATGGCATACCGCTTGTATTGCTTCTGCTTGAGGGCGGCGCCGATGGATTCATAGGTTGCGCTCTTGATGGTATCGAGTTTTTTACGGAACGGCAGGGGTTTGTTTGCCACGCTGAAGACCAGGATTTCCCCCGGCTCAAAATTGCGCAGGCTGGTTGTTTTCCCGCTGCCGGATTCCCCAAGGATTAGGACAGGAATCCCCATTATGTATCCACCTCCTGAATGGCCAGCGGGCAATCGTCTCCCCGCCGGATTTCATAGATCTCATTGAGCGGTTCATAGGTCTTGACGCAGATAACGCGGGTATTTCCATGGACGGTTTTCCGCTTGCAGAAGGGGCACCACTGGCAGGAGAGGTCCCCGTTTGGGAAATGCACCTCGACGGTTTCCGTGCCGGTGACGTAGAAGTCAACCCCGCGGTCAGGAATCATACAGATCGCCCTCCCTCCGAATCCAGTTGCCCGAGAAATACCAATCCACAAGGGCGGTCAGGAACTCCGGCGTTTCCGGGGTGTCCTGCGTCCGGCCGATCCCGCAGCGCTCTAACGCATAGGCCGGCGCGTTTTCTGCAGAGACGCGCTTTCCGCGCTCCGGGCCAATCCCTTCGTAGTACATGGTTTTCTCCCTCCTTCCAGAGCTCCATCGCGAGTTCATCCCGTTCAGCAAAGGTCATATTTATATGCCTCCTTGACTTGACTTCTGGCGGCCCCAATGCTACACTGTAGCTGTAAGGCTCGCCTTATTTCGTTTGGGTTTTCTTACGTGCCGCTCTCTGACATGGCCGTGTCGGGAGCGGTGTTCTTTATTTCTGCGGCAATCATGTATTTTTGCTGGCGTTTCCGCTTTCGGTACTCGCGCTGATAGGCTCGTTGGTATGTACGGATCTCGTCCTTGTGCTCTTCGCGGTAGGCGCGCTTCTTGGCCGCGATCTCGTCCTTGTGCTCTTCGCGGTAGGCACGCTGATACCGTTTGTTATGTAGCTGCTTGTGATCCAATGTATCATTGATTGCCAGCTCGTCCAGCCACTTACTGATCTCAGCATCCGCGTACTGTGCGGAGTAGGACTCCTCAAACTCCCGTTCGATCTCTTCATCCGCAATGCGCATAGCTTCCAGTTCATCCGCGGTAAACGGCATAATCACCCTCCTTCCTCTATCAATTCAATCTCGCTTTCCTCCACGCCCAGCATTGCACCTTCCTCTCGCGGGTATAGCCGGTGCTCTACGATCTGGATCAGCACCTGCCCATCCGCCCAAACGTCAAGCACAACGGCGTCAATCAGGTCTGGTCCCGTAAACATATTGGCGCTGCCTGCGGTCCCGCGGACATGGTCGCCTATTTTGAAATCCATTGCCTGCAACTCCTTTGGAAACGCTTTTGCAATTGTTTTGCCCACGGGATCAGGTGTTTATCCTCCCATGCGATCAACCGCTTTTCATTCCAGCAAGCCCATATGAAAAAGATTGTCGCCAGCGTCCCGAATACAGCCTCTAATATTGCAATGGTCATGTTCTTCTCCCGCTCTCAGTCTGTGATCCAAAGAACCGATCAAAGCGGTCCCGCCCGACATACTCCCTGAACTGAACCGGATTAATATAGTAGATAAACTTGCGCCCGGTTCCTGGCACGGCATTTCCAAAAGGTAAAATGCCGCGCTGCAAGCCGATCCGGATGAACTGCTCAGACTTGCCTATGCATCGCGCCGCCGTCCTTGTACCGATCCTATCCACTGATACGCGGGGAAGCATGGGCGGCACGTCCTTGCCCATCAGGAAATCCGGAGATGCTTTCAAGGCTTCTGCCATCAGAAAAATCTTGTCTTCTCTCGGTTGATTCTTTCCGGAAAGATATTGGCTGATAGATGCTTTTGTGATGCCCGTTTTGCTTGACAGTTCGGATTGGCTCATGTGGGCCTCGTTCATAGCGTGTTTCAGTCTCTCTGAAAATGTCGTTTTCATTGTGTTTTTCCTCCTTTTGATACATGGTTATTTCTCACTGTCCCAATGATGGGACTTTGCTTCTTAATTCCAAAATCAAACAGTTCAATAAGTGGTTTAGGCGTGTTAGAATAAAGGTACGATACTCGTTCAATTGCACTCTTTCTTTTGTTCTAATCTGATAATTTCAGAAATTGGAATGTCCAGCACAGATGAAATCTTCGATATAAGCGAAATATCCATACGCTTTTGTCTATCGTTATTTTCAATTAAGCAATAGTAACTTTCTGAAATTCCGATAGCGAGTGCAACTTCTGATAATGTCATTCCCTTCTCTTTTCGAATAGCTTTTAGCCATGATCGCATTTCTTTCATCTCTTTTCTTGTCATATTGTGAAGTTCATTATTATAATAGCGCTATCTTCACATAATGTCAAGATATTTTTTAAATAAACTAATTTACTTTTCATTTCGAAAAGTTTATAATAAATGCAACTAAAAGAGGTGAAGTATAGTGGAAGCTTTAAGGCGTTTAAGACGTGAAAAGGGAATATCCATGAAAGAATTGGGTAAAAAAATTGGAGTTGCTGAGAGCACAATCTCTCAGTATGAAACCGGCAAACGTGAACCTGATTTTGAAACACTACTAAAACTTGGAGAATTTTTTAATGTATCAGTAGATTATTTACTGCGCGGAGAGCAATATCATGAAAAAACGCCCGCCCTTACTGCGAAGGACGAGCGCGACATATCTAAAAAACTGGAAGAAGCATTGTCCCAATTGGAAAGTAGCCAAGAAGGATTGATGTTCCAAGGTGAACCGCTTGATGACGCTACAAAGGAGTTGATCGCAATCAGTTTAAGAAACAGTCTGGAAATGGGCAAAAGGCTTGCAAAGCAGAAATTTACTCCAAAGAAATATAAAGGGGAACAATAATGGAATGAATACGAAAGAGCTTGTTCACGCTTTGTGTGAAGAGTATCACACAAACGATCCGTTTGAACTGGCCGATTCGATTGGAATTACAGTAACATATGAAAAATTAGGATCAGTTCAAGGATTTTATAACCAGTGCTTTCGACATAAGTTCATACATATCAATCAAGACAGCAGTGAGGAAAAGCAAAGGTTCACGTGCGCCCATGAATTAGGACATGCTATTTTGCATCCAGAAGCAAACTCGCCTTTCTTACGGGAAAACACGCTATTCTCCATTGACAAAATGGAGGTTCAGGCAAACCGGTTCGCCGTTGATCTCCTGTTCAGCGACTATGAATTACAAGATTATATTGCAAGGCCCATCACCGATGCGGCGCGGCGCATGGGGGTGACAATCCCGCTCGCGGAATATCGGATGAAATCAGTCGAGCCTGCACTATTTCATACATACTAAAAATGACATCTTGATAATGTCAGAAGGAGAATCAGTATGACTGACGAAGATATTTTACTTTAACCATCAAATCAAAAACCGCCCCCGGCGTTGGCGCGCCGAAGGCGGTTCAGGTGAAATCATACCCATGAAGATATGCTTCCCCTTACAAGAAGCATTATATCACATTGGGTTTGGTTTTGCACACCCAATTTTACCAAAAGAAAGGTGATATAATGCGAAATCCAAACCGGTATGGATCAGTGATAAAACTTTCAGGCAATCGGCGAAGGCCTTTCATGGTCAGAAGCGGCGTGTATGGTTATGATGATCGAGGCCACCCACGCTTTGATATTATAGGTTATACAGCAACGCGTGAAGAAGGCAATATCATGCTAGCGGAGTATAACCGTGATCCGTGGGATGTGGATAAGGCCAAGATCACGCTTCAGGGGCTGTTTGACTTATGGAAAGAAAAAAAGGCACCCAAGTTGGGAAGATCGAATCAAGCGTGTTTGTGTTCGGCGTTCAAGCATTGTTCAAAGCTGCTGAACATACCCTATAAAAAAATTCGATCTTACCAAATGCAGGAAACCATTGATGGGTGTGGGAAATCTTATGCCACCCAAGGGGCAATTAAAAACCTTTGGGGACATCTTGACCGGTTTGCCCTTGAACTGGATATAATAACCCGCTGCTATTCCGACTTATTAACTACCGATCCAATCCCGGAAACCTCCCGTAACCGGTTCAGCGATGATGAAATTAATTGCCTTTGGAATCATCAAAATGAACCGTGGGTAGATAGCGTTTTGATTTTAATTTATTCTGGGTGGCGGATTTCAGAACTTTTAAATTTGAAAACGGCTGATATTGATCTTCAACTTGGGACTATGACCGGCGGCACAAAGACAAAAGCCGGTAAAGGCCGCATTGTTCCAATTCATTCTCTAATTCGCCTTTTTGTAGAGCGGCGCATGGACGAAGGTGGGGAATTCTTGTTTAATTATAATGGGAAGAAGTGTTCGGAAACGAAATACCGGAAATTTTGGAAAAACATCATGGATTCTTTGGGAATTGAAAAAAGTCCCCATGAGTGCCGTCATACTTTTGAATCCTTATTGGACAGCGCCAAAGCCAACCGGAAATGTATTGATTTGATGATGGGTCACAAGTCCAAGGATACAGGAAACCGAATATATAACCACAAAACGTTGGATGAATTGAAGGAAGCCATTGAATTAATTACAAGAACCATTGATGGCACTGTGAACACTGAACTTATAACAAAATAGTAACAAATAAGGCGGGAAACCTTGAAAGATCAAGGTTTCCCGCCTATTTCACGGCTATCATACCATAGATAAATTTAGAATTCAATGAAAAGATGCACAGGAAGGGGGCACTGCCTCTGCCATAGAACACGTCCAGGAGGAGACGCATCCCCTCTTGTTTAAATCAGGGCAATAAGAAGCAAGTGCACGGGATAAAAAAATAAAAAAACCATTTACCGATTGCTCCCTTTAAAAAACGCCCCTTTTCCCCATTATAAAACAAAATAAGAACGAGTGCCAAGAAAACTCCCAGCATATATAAACATGAAAACAGGCTGGGAGCAAAGCCACGCCCTTGCCCCAGCGCTGTAAGAAAATTTGAGCAGAAATAGAAAACCGACACAGCGGAGAAGGCGGTCGCCATCTTCCTCCGATCCTCCCGGAAGATCCATAAAGCGAGGGTGTAGAGCACTGCCGTGATGCCCCAGTCGCACCACCAGGTGGCCATGATACAGCCGAAAACCGCAACCCAACGGGATATTATATTTTGAATGTTATCATAAAACAAAATGCCTAAAAAGCAAAAAAACAACGTGAACATCACATTGAACTCTAAATTATACCAGTGGATTCCTTGAAACATGGTATATGGGAGCTGGGAAAGCAGAGCAAACAAAAGCATCCGCAGGCCGTATCTTTTTTTGCTGCGCGTATAAAAATAGCCTTCTGTAAGAAACAGGCACATGATTGGTAGCGTAATGCGGCCAAGCACATGGAAAACCTGCGCCTTCAGGTTTATAAACGGATAAAAACGCCAACCGATATGATCAATCAGCATTGCCGCAGCAGCTATAATTTTCAATGTATCTCGATTGAGGATCTGCAAACTTTGGTTTTTATCCATCATGCGCTTCCCCGTTTTAACCTTTTCTGCTTTTGATCTTCTCCCAATATGCCTTTGCAGCCTGTTCTGTTTTATTTTCCCCATATTCATAGTAGCGGGTTCCATTCAGCGCGTCGGGCAAATACTGCTGCGGGAGCCAATGGTTTGGATATTCGTGGGGGTATTCATAGAACTGGCCCTTATTTGGATTATCCGCGCCGTCGTAATGCACGTTTTGCAGCGTGCGGGGGATCGGGCCGCTTTTGCCGCGCTGCACGTCATCCATCGCGCGGTTGATGCCGTCATAGGCGCTGTTGGATTTCGGCGCCGTCGCCACAAGCACAACCGCATCCGCCAAGGGAATCCGCGCTTCCGGTAGGCCGACCTGTAAGGCCGCGTCCACCGCTGCCTTGACAATTGGAATAATCATTGGGTAGGCAAGGCCCACATCCTCACAGGCGCACACCATTAGCCTTCGCGTGGCGCTGGGCAAATCACCCGCCTCCAGCAGGCGCGCCAGATAATGCAGCGCCGCATCCGGATCGGAGCCGCGCATGGATTTTTGAAAGGCAGAGAGGATATCGTAGTGCTCATCCCCCGCTCGGTCATAACGCAGCGCGCTGCGCTGGGAAAGCTCTTTCGCGTGCGCTAGCGTTATCACACGAGCTTCACCCGGCGCGGGCATTGGGGAGGCAAGCACACAGAGCTCTACCGCGTTGATTGATTTGCGCACATCGCCCCCACAGGCCTGTGCAATATAGGGAATCACGCCCTCTTCCGGCACGATCCGCTCGCCGCGCTCCTCCTCCAAATAAATGAAAGCCCGCTGTACGGCGCGCTCAATCTCCGCCGGTTCAACCACCTTAAATTCAAATACTGTGGACCGGCTGAGGATCGCGTTGTAAATATAAAAATACGGATTTTCCGTTGTGGAGGCAATCAGAGTGATTTTCCCGTTTTCAATATATTCCAGCAGGGATTGTTGCTGCTTCTTATTGAAATACTGGATCTCATCCAGATATAAAAGGATTCCATTGGGCGCAGCAAACGTATCCAGCTCCGCAACAACATCCCGGATATCCGCCGTGGAGGCGGTTGTGCCGTTGAGCCGGTGCAGGCGGCGGTTCGTCGTTCGGGCGATGATACCTGCAAGCGTTGTTTTCCCAACGCCGGAGGGGCCATAGAAAACGAGGTTGGGCAGCTCTCCTGAAAGGATAATATTGCGCAGCGGCTTCCCCTCCCCCAAAAGATGCTTTTGGCCTACGATCTCATCAAGAGCCTGCGGACGCAGGCGGTCAGCAAGCGGTGCAGACATGGCGATTCCTCCTCAATCGGGATTTGTTTCTTCAGTATACGAGATTCTGGCCCACAATGCAAGTTGGCACATTTTCTCATTTTTTTACATACGAATTTCATAAAAATAAGAGAGTTTGAATCGCTTCTTCGTGAAATCTTTTTTCTTTTAGATAATTGACGGCTTGCAGTTTTTAGCGTATGCTGACTACAGCCTATTGAAAGGGGTCACATCATATGAAAACAAAGCTTACAAAACTCTTCTCCCTGCTTATGGCAGGCGCCTTGGTGCTCTCTTTGGCCGCCTGTAGTGGTGCGGGGGATGATGCAAATACCACCGGCGCAGAGGAATCCAACCAGGCGCCGAACGCCAGCGAAACGTTTCCACCCGCAAGCGATGAATCCAAAAATCCGTCGGATAGCACTTCAGCACCCGGCGTGTCAGATGAATCTGATACCGGCAGCAACGCCTCCACACAGAAGACGAGCGACGCGGGCACAACCAAACCTGCGGACAACCAGCAGAAGCCGGATAACAATGCATCGAAAGCGCCTAACGGCGTAAATGAAATCGTCAGCTATTATAATACGGCGGTTAAGAAGATTGCAAAAGTATCAGGTACCTATTCGCGCAAAATTACGAGCGGAAAGGTGACGGGTGTTCCCAAGATCCTTGCAAAGGATGGAACGCTTAATCTGATGGAAGCCAAATATGCAAACGGCATTAATAAAACAAACGAATCACTCACCTCGGATATGTCGAAGTTAAGTTCCCTGTCCACAAGTGATGTCTCCAATGCAACATGCAAAGAAAACGGCAATTTATTTGAACTCACCTTTACACTCAACAAGAAGTCCGGAACGGACAGCAATATCAAACTGGGCGCGGGCGGTTATATGTATTTCGTTGACTATAGCGCAACGCAGGCGGCTGTAGACGTTGTTGCCGATATTCTAAGTGTTGGCGGAATCACAACAAAGTCTGCTACCATGACGTTATCAAACGGTAAATTGACAGTATCCATTGATAAAAACACGAAAAAGATAAAATCTGCGTCACTGTCGTTGAACGAAGAAATTTCTGCGGCCGCAAGTCACGCGCTGGCAAGAAATCTGACCGCATCGATTCAGTTGACGGCCAATTCTAAATACACGGTTTCCTGATCGAACAACAGAGCAACGCCCCAGATGTGGTTTATAAGGCCACATCCGGGGCATTTTTATCGTCGATTAAACCCCCAACTTCTTCACAATGTCCCTTGCCACAACAATGCCTGTCACGCTTGCCTGCATCAAGCCGCGCGTGATTCCCGCGCCGTCGCCGATCGCGTAAAAATTTTCGACTGCTGTTTCAAAATTCTGATCTACCGCCAGCTTGGAGGAATAAAATTTTACCTCCACGCCATAGAGAAGCGTATTCTTGGAGTAAAGCCCCGGGGCAACATTGTTAAATGCACGCAATGCCTCGATGATGCTGGTCAGATGGCGATGCGGCAACACAAAGGACAAATCGCCCGGCACGGCTGTCGTCAGGGTTGCCCGGGTTGTTGATTTACGCAGGCGGGATTCATCCGTCCGGCGGCCCATCAGCAGGTCGCCCAAGCGCTGCACCATAATCCCGCCGCCGGTGAGCATATTCCCAAGCTGCGCGATATACCGCCCATATTCAATAGGCTGGTTAAACGGCTCCGTGAAGGAGGTCGAAACGAGCATGGCAAAATTTGTGTTCTCCGTATGGGAGGCCTCGTCCGCATAGCTGTGCCCGTTGACAACAGCGATACTCTGGTTAAAGGTGTTATGAAAGCCCGGATTATAGTGCTCTTCGCTGACGATTCCACCGGGATTCATGCAGAAGGTGCGCACCTTATTTTCGAACGTGTCGGAATAATAGACCATTTTTGCCTCATAAAGATGCTTTGTCAGATTATCCATTACAGAATTCGGCACCTCAACGCGCACGCCGATATCCACCTCATTGTTGCGCGTGGAAATATCATGCTCATGCGCGATGCCTGCCAGCCATTCCGCACCGCCGCGCCCAGGGGCAGCTACCACATAATGGGCGGAAATATCCTGCGCATTACCGTCTTTATCCGTCAGGCGCGCGCCAGTCACAATACCGTTCTGGTTGATGATGGGATCGGCATGCGTACGCTCCAGGAAGGTAAATCCGCTAATCTTCCTCAAATGGTCATACATAGCCTTAAGCACTTCATAGGAATACTCTGTGCCCATATGGCGCACCGGGCAACGCACGAGGTGAATATTGTATTTGCTGCACTCATATGCAATCTCATCGGATTTTTTATCATTGAGGCCAAACACCTCTTTCGGCGCTCCGAAATCGAGATACATTGAATCTGCATAGTGGATTAATGTGCGCACTTCGTCCACGGAGAGATAATTGACAAGATTGCCGCCGACTTCTTCTGAAAGGGAAAGTTTTCCATCCGAAAATGCGCCTGCGCCCGCCCAGCCGCTCATAATGTTGCAAGGATTGCAGCGCACGCACACGCCATGTTTACGCGCGGGGCAGCGCCTGTGCTCAATATTGATACCTTCATCCACAACCAACACACGCAGCGTTTCAGGGGCGTGCTTATAAAGCTCCAACGCGGTAAAAATACCGGCTGGGCCTGCGCCGATAATGACAACGTCATAATGTTTCATGATAACGATCTTCCACTCCAAAGCCTTTCGGCTATAATTTGGTTCTCCGCACAAAAGAAAGCACGAATAAAACCATATTATTATAGCATTTTATAAAACGCCCTGCAAGTGGTTAAACTAAGTTCCAATTTTGACCTGTGTGTTTTATTTTTCTTCAAACGCATCAACCACATAATATTTCATATCTTTCTCCCTCCTTCATCCATAAAAAATAACCGCTGGGCCAACTGCGCTTCATAATAAAAAGATTTTGTTACTCGCTTCGCCCCATAATAAAAAATCCGGCCGCCATGTTGATATGGCAGCCGGATTGAAAATTTTTAATCAGCGGATTACACGGACACGGACAATCCCTTCGATCGCACTAAGAGCCGCAAGCGTATCGTCTCCAATCGCATCGTTCGTATCGATCACGGTATAGGCAAATGCCTTTTTGGATTTGTTGATCATGTTATCAATGTTCACATTTTTCTCCGTCAGCGTTGCCGTAATCTGATTAAGCATACTCGGCACGTTTTTATGAATTAAGCAAATCCGCGTATCCGCGCTGCGGGGGAGCACCACATTCGGCAAATTGACGGAATTGCGGATGACGCCTTCCTCCAGATAATCCTTAAGCTCATCCGCTGCCATTGCCGCGCAGTTATCCTCTGATTCCGGCGTAGATGCGCCAAGATGCGGAATCGCGATTACGCCGCTCTCACCGATCAGCTCATCTGAGGGGAAATCGGTTGCATAAGCCGCCACTTTGCCATTTTGGAGAGCTTCCAGGATATCCTTAGAATTGACCAGGTCGCCACGCGCAAAATTGACGATGCGCACGCCGTCCTTCATTTTCGCAATCGATGCTTTGCTGACAAGACCACGAGTCTCCTCCGTCAGGGGAACATGCACGGTAATATAATCGCTTTTTGCAAAAATATCATCCAGGCTTGTGGCATGCTTAATATCACGGGACAGGCTCCACGCGGCGTCTATAGAGAGATAGGGATCATAGCCATATACCTGCATGCCTAAGCTCTTTGCTGCATTTGCAACCAAAATTCCGATTGCGCCAAGGCCGACAACACCCAGCGTTTTGCCCTTAATCTCCGGGCCGGTAAAGGCCGATTTTCCTTTTTCGACCAGCTTGCCGACCGCATCGCCTTCGCCTTTCAGCGTTTTACACCAATCAATCGCAGGCACGATCTTGCGGGAGGTGAGCAGCAGGGCACAGAGCACGAGCTCCTTTACCGCGTTGGCATTCGCGCCAGGCGTGTTGAAAACCACAATGCCTTGTTCGCTACAGGCATCCACTGGGATATTGTTAACGCCTGCGCCTGCACGGGCAATTGCCACCGTTTTTTGATCGAGCTCCATCTCATGCATGGAAGCCGAACGAACCATAATCGCATCCGGCTGCGCAATTTCATTGCCATGCGTGTATTGCTCCGCTGGCAGCCGATCAAGGCCTGTGGCGGAAATTTTATTTAATGTGAGAATTTGATACATGATAATTTCCCGCTTTCTGCTAGACTAAAATTTATTTCATTACGCATTTTCTGATTCGAATTTCTTCATAAACGCAACCAATTTTTCCACGCCCTCAATTGGCATTGCGTTATAGATTGACGCACGCATACCGCCAACCGTGCGATGACCCTTTAAGTTGACAAAACCAGCGGCAGTTGCCTCCTTGATGAATTTTGCGTTAAGTTCGTCGCTATCCGTCACAAAGGGGACATTCATCAGGGAGCGATCCTCCGGCACAACCGTGCCGCGGAACATCTTGCTCTCATCCAGGAAATCATAGAGGATTTTTGCTTTTTTGACGTTGCGCTCCCTCATTGCCTCCAGGCCGCCAATGGATTTGATCCATTCCAACACCAGCTTACAGATATAAATTGTATAGCAAGGGGGCGTATTGTACATCGAGCCGTTATCTGCATGCACCTTATAATCAAGCATCGTGGGCGTGATGTCGCGCGCGTTTCCGATCAAATCCTCACGGACGATTACGATTGTCAGGCCTGCGGGCGCCACATTTTTCTGTGCGCCGCCGTAAACCATGCCGAATTTTGTAACATCCAGCGGCTCAGAAAGGAAGCAGGAAGAGATATCCGCCACCAACGGTACGTCGCCTGTCTCCGGCAGATCATGATAAACTGTGCCATAGATCGTATTATTCATGCAGATATAGAAATAATCCGCATCCGGCGTGAAATCTGCTTTGTCGAGCTTTGGGATGTAAGAAAAGGTTTTATCCTTTGATGAGGCAACAATATGTGCATCGCCATATTTGCAGGCCTCTTGATAGGCCTTATTTGCCCACTGGCCGGTGACAACATAATCCGCCTTGCCGCTGCCATTCATCAAATTGAGCGGGATTGCAGCAAACTGAGTAGACGCGCCGCCCTGTAAAAAAAGCACCTTATAATTTTCCGGGATATTCATCAACTCGCGCAGTAGGCTTTCCGCGCTACGGATAATTCCCTCATATTCTTTTGAACGGTGGGACATCTCCATAACGGACTGCCCACAGCCCTCATAATCGAGCATTTCATCGGCTGCTTTGCGCAGCACTTCCTCCGGCAGCATGGACGGGCCGGCAGAAAAATTGTAAACTCTGGACATTCTTTCATTACCTCCACTGATTCATATGCGTGATTGCCTTCTATTATATCGATACCAGCGTTAGAAAGTCAATAGATTGATAATTTTTTAACAACTATTTTTTAAAAAAATTTGTTTTTGTCTAAAACTTGTCCATATTTTTAACAATAAATTAAATAAAGTTGCCTTTCATTTTTTATCTCTGTTGCTCTATGTTACCGCCCAATTTTTCATTATAAAAATAAATAAAAATTGGTTTTCATACTAAAAAGCCCTTTATTTTCTATGTAAGCGCTTCTCTTTTCAGAAACAGAAAGCCAGAGTTAAAACTCTGGCTTTCTTTCACAATCTAAACGATTTCTTTTTATTCGCTTTTTGGCTCAATTTTTCCATAGAGAGGAGCCGCCCCTACATCCCGATGCGGAGCACGGGAAGGGGATGGCTGGTTCTTCTCTCTAGATGAATGATTGTTAAAATCCCGTTTTGGGCCTTTTGTATCACGCCCACGGCCGCCACGGTTATTATGATACCCCCCGCGACCACGATTCTGATTACCACCGTGCGTGGGTTTTACACCTTCTTCAAGAGAAATAACCACTCTGCGATCGCTATCTGATCCGATCGAATGGGATTTGACGCCTTCAATCTCCTGGATTTCCGTATGAATCACGCGGCGTTCATAAGGATTCATTGGCTCTAATACAACATTACGGCCGTATTTCAACACTTGGCTTGCGCTTTTACGGGCAAGGCCGCGCAGTGTTTCATCCCGTTTCTCTCGATAATCGCCCACATTTAGGGAAACACGGATATATTCCTCTGTACCACGATTGGCGACCAAGCTTGTCAGGTATTGCAGTGCATCGAGCGTTTCTCCCCGGCGGCCAATGATGGCGCCATGATTTTCGCCGCATTCCAGATCAAGCCTATAATGGCCATCTTCCTGTATTTCCTTTACCGTTACATCCGGGATGCCCATTCCGTCCAGAACACGTGTGAGATAATCGATTGCTTTCCCCGCTGGAGACTCTTCATAGGACGCTCGTACTTTTGCAGGCGCGCCTCCAAAAAGCCCAAAGGTTTTCTTCACTGGCATTTCCAGTACTTCGATCTTTACCTCGACATCCTCCGGCGCTGCAAGCTCTGCAACTGCTCTTGCCCGCGCCTCTTCAATCGTGACGCCTGTGCAGATTGCCTCTTTTAACATGTCCTTCACCACCTGTTATCGTTATGAACCGGCGCGCATTACGCTTCCATTTCACGCTGCGCGACCCGTTTCATATTTTCTTCTTTAGAACGGCGGTTGACCGTTTCTTCTACCATCATTTTTGCTATGATCTTTTTAGGGCTATGTGTATAATTGAGCAGGATCATCTGCGCAAATGCAATGATATTGGACATAATCCAATAAATACCCGCCCCAGCGGGGAATTGGAACGCGATCACAAGGGAAAACAGCGGCATGCCAAAGGCCGTGCAGCCCATCATCGGGTTTTTCGCCATTTCGGGATTGGTCTGCTTCTGGCGGATCCAAGTATAGATACCGGACGCCATAGCCGACAGGCCAGAAAAAAGAGGAACAAGCAACAGAATCAATTCCTGTTTGCTGGCAGACCCAATATGAGAAAGCGTCGCTACGCTGGGCGTTTCCGCAAGTGGAATGCCAAACATCGTATAATCGAAGCCGCGCAGCTTATCAATAATTTCAGCGGATAGATTCGGGAGCTTTGCAATCACCTCGTCTAGATGGTTGAACACCTGAAGCTCCAGCAGATTCTGCTTGATAGAAGTATCTCCCAAAAGACCCTGGACGATCTTCGTCATTTCACCAACCGTATTGGAATCTACGCCTAGCACATATTGGATTGGATAATAAATCACACCCAACAGGCCAAAAATAACCGGCAGCTGAATCAACATTGGCAGGCAGCCGGCGCTCATGGGATTATAGCCCTCGCGCGAATAAAGGGCCTGCATTTCTTCATTGAGCTTGACCTGATTGCCCTTATATTTTTCTTGCAGTTTTTTGATTTTCGGCTGCAACCGCATCTGCTTTGCCGTGCCCTTTTGCTGGCTGATGGAGGAGGGGAGAAGAATCAGCCGGAATAAAAGGGTGAATAGAAACAAAGCAAGTCCGTAATTACTCACCAGATCATAAAAAATCCGGAAAATAAAACCGAATGGTAGATATAAAAAACTCAAAAACTCCATGAACAGCCTCCGTAAATTTCAATGAGGTATCCTAATTTGAAAATATCATCCCGCAGCAAATAAACGGCATAATATCTATTTTGAAATTAATATGATTTTTTATTAATTTTATGAGGGAAAATATTTATTTTTTAGGAGGCACAGGATCATATCCACCCGGAAAAAGCGGATTACACCGCAAAAGCCTCCACAAGGCCAGTGCACCGCCCTTACATGCGCCAAAACGCTCAATTGCCTCCACGGCATACTGGGAGCAGGTAGGATAAAAACGGCAGCGTGGCGGAAACAAAGGCGAAATTTTTTTTTGATAAAAACGAATCATGGAAAGAAACGCTTTTTTCATAGATCCTTTTTCTCCTTGGAGGGGATCACGCCCGCCGCGCAGAGCTGCTTTTTCATCACTTTCTCAAGCTCCGTGCTTTTGATCCACTTCGTACGGCCTCTGGCAACAAAAACAATATCCCAATTGCCTAAAACCTCTTCCGACAAAGCAAAAAAGGCTGCACGAATCACGCGCTTCGCACGATTACGCTCCACTGCATTGCCGATCTTCTTGCTTGTTGTGATCCCAAACCGGCAAATTCCCGCGCGGTTTCTCATTACATAGGTCACCAACGCAGGATGAGTAAACGATTTTCCCCGCATATATAGGCGGCGGAAATCTGTATTTCGATTCAATGAAATATAGTCAGCCAAAACGATCCTTTCGCTTTCAAGGGCATGCAGAAAATGTGCTGCTGCTTTGCTTGAAGCAGCAGCACATAAAAACTGCAATTAATAGGTCAGCTGCTTTCTGCCCTTTGCCCTGCGGCGGGCAAGAACCTTGCGGCCGTTTCTATCGGCCATTCTTTTGCGGAAGCCATGCTCCATCTTCCGATGCCTTTTTTTCGGCTGATACGTTCTTTTCATAATTTTCTTACCTCCATTCCACCGGGGTATCCTTTTGCATTTTCTGGCGAATGGTTTCTCCGCCGGAAAAAATACAGTATTCGCTTCTATGCAACCTTGCAGAGATTCATTATATATCAGACCTTCTCGCCCTGTCAATCTTTTTTTGCAGAAAACCTTTCTATTTCAGTCTTTCTTTCCACAATCCATCGGAAAGGTTGTTGAAAACCACGCCATTTTGTGATAGAATTAAATAGATTGAGCAGGAATAGCAGATGAAAAAAATTCGGCGTTTTCAGATACCCGCCTGCACCCTTTTCATCCCAATATACAACTGCCGTAAAACATAGAGGAGCGGTCAAAATCATGAATTCCTTTCTGGAGATTTGGAAATCGGTACAGGATTATTGCAAAACGCAAATTACAGAGGTAGCCTTTAATGTTTGGATTGCGCCGCTAACGCTCGTCCGTCTAGATGACAGCACGGCTTTGTTAACGATTGAAGACACCTTTAAAAAAGAAATTGTCGCCGTTAAATTTAACGATCTTCTCTGCGAAGCGTTTGAGCAAGTGCTAGGCTTCCCGGTGCGTGTAGAAATCATTGTTGCAGACGAGGTAAAAGAACCGGAATCGGAACCAACACAAAGTGAAGAATATGAATATACCTTTGAAACCTTTATTGTCGGCTCTTCTAATAAATTTGCCCATGCGGCTGCCCAAGCGGTTGCAGCAAATCCAGGCGGCGCATATAATCCACTTTTTATCTATGGAAATTCCGGGCTGGGCAAAACACATCTTCTCAATGCAATCTGCTATGAAATCCGCCTTTCAAACCCCAATTCAGATATTCTCTATGTACGGGGCGAAGATTTTACAAACGAGTTGATCACATCTATTGCAGAAAAAAAGATGATTGATTTTCATAATAAATACCGGAAGGTTGATGTTTTACTTGTTGACGACGTGCAATTTATTTCTGGTAAAATCCAAACACAGGAAGAATTTTTTCACACCTTTGAAAATTTATCTCAAGCAGGCAAGCAGATCGTTTTAACCTCTGATCGGCCCCCCAAAGAAATTTTAACGCTGGAGGACAGGCTCCGTACCCGGTTTGAATGGGGTTTGCTTGCGGATATCCAGCCGCCGGATCTTGAAACGAGAATCGCTATCGTGAAACGCAAGGCACAGCTTCTCAACATTGGCCTTCCAGATGATGTAACCGAATATATCGCCCAAAAGCTGAAAACAAATATCCGCCAACTAGAGGGCGCAGTGAAACGGATGAAAGCCTATCATTCTATTGAAGGCCACCCGCCTACGATTCTTTTGGCCCAAAGGGCAATTAAGGATATTTTAAGCGACAGCCAGCCTGTTCCAGTCACCGTGGAAAAAATTATTCAGGAGGTAGCCAGAACATATGGCATCACAGAGGAGGATATCCGCTCCAATAAACGTGATTCCACTACCTCTAAAGCACGGCAAGCGGCGATGTATATTGTCCGCGAAGTAACCGGCCTACCAATGAAGGCGATTGGAGATGAATTTGGAGGCCGCGACCATTCCACCGTTCTTTATACACTGACAAAAATTGAAAAAGAAATGGAAAAGAACCCCTCCTTAAAAGCAACAATTTCCGATACCATTAAAAATATACAGGATCAATAAATCCCCGATTGGAGGAATTTTTTTCCACTCTTTTATCCACATTCCACAGTGCCTTTTCCACATAGATGTTAAAAAAAAAGAAGTTCACAGCAGTTTTCAAAATCTATCCCGCGTTTTTCCCCAGAGTCGAATTCCATTCTTTCCCCGCTGGGAAAAGGAAAAAACTGCTTTTCCACCGTTTCCACTGCCCCTATGACTAATACTATTTATAAGAATGATAAGATACCCTTTCTTTTTCCAAAAACCATAGCGCGATATACATTACGATTTCAGAAATATAGGAGGAACCCACATGAAAGTAATCTGCGATGCGCTTGCTCTAGCGGAAGCTTGCAGTAATGTTCAAAGAGCTGTGTCTACCAAGGCCTCTATTCCGGCTATCGAAGGCATTTTAATGAAGGCCGAGGATCATGAGCTAACTTTGACCGGATATGATTTAGAGGTTGGAATTACGACTTCCATTGAAGCGCGCGTAGAGCAGGAAGGCAGCATTATTCTAAATGCTAGATTACTATGCGATATTCTACGCCGTCTCCCTGGGGAGAGTGTTTCCGTTGAAGCAGATGAACGGCAGATGACGATCATCCATAGCGGCGAGGCGGAATATAGCCTAATTGGTATTGCGGCGGATGAATATCCGGAGCTTCCTTCTGTAACGGGTGGTTACCCTGTAACCATTGCAGAAGAACTGTTGAAAAATATGATCCGTCAAACAATTTTCGCTGTGGCGGTCAACGATAGTAAGGAAGTTCATAAGGGCGTAAAATTTGAAGTGGAGAATGGCACAATCCGCTTGATTGCCGTAGATGGTGTGCGCCTTGCGGTACGCACTGAGCAGATTGATTATAGTGGAACGGAAATTTCTTTTGTCGTTCCCTCCAAAACCCTCTCTGAGGTGACAAAGTTGCTTGGGGATGAGGAAGGCGTTGTTTCTATGGGCGTTGGAAAACGTCATATCGTGTTCGAGGCGGGCGGTTATCACATCATTTCCCGCTTATTGGATGGCGATTTTCTCGATTATAAAAGCGCGATTCCGTCTAATAATGCCACGCATGTTCGGGTAAACACCAAATTGTTTATCGATAGTATTGAGCGCACCTCTCTTTTGATCACAGACCGCCTGAAAAGCCCGGTGCGTTGTGTGTTTGATGAAAATACAATCCGCATCTCCAGCATCACTTCTTTGGGCAGCGCAAATGATAAAATTGATGCGGTGATTGATGGCAATCGAGTGGAAATTGGGTTTAACAATCGCTTTATGCTGGAGGCATTGAAGGTAGTGGATACAGATGAAGTGCGTATCGAGCTTAACGGCGCGGTATCGCCCATTTTGATTCTTCCGCCGGAAGGTGATAGCTTCCTTTTCCTTGTTTTGCCGGTGCGTTTGAAAAATGAAAACTGAAGGTTGATAGGAGCATAAGCTTATGAAAGTAAAAGTCAGGGTGGTGCAAAAGGGGAAGCCTCTCCCACCGGAAAAAGTGTGTATTTCAACGGAATATATCCGCCTTGACGCTTTTTTAAAGCTAGCGAATGCGGTGCAAACCGGCGGCCATGCCAAAATAGTGATTCAAAATGGAGAAGTGGCTGTGAATAGTGAGGTGTGCAAAATGCGGGGAAAAAAGCTGCGGCCAGGTGATGTTGCTTCTTTTGAGGAAAAACAATATGAGGTATCGGCCTTATGAAAGTGACCAGGCTTTCCGCGATTCATTATCGAAATTTGAAGGAACTTGAGATTTATCCGCAGGAAGGCGTTAACATCATTTATGGAGAAAATGCGCAGGGAAAAACAAACCTGTTGGAGAGCATCTGGATGTTTACCGGTTGCCGTAGCTTTCGCGGTGCAAAAGATGCAGAGCTGATATCGCTGAAAAATGAGGCTGCGCGGCTTGAAATGGATTTTTATGCAGAGGGACGGGAGCAGGAGGCTACCCTTCTTCTAGATGAAAAACGGCATGCTGTTTTAAATGGGATACCATTGCCGTCCGCTTCTAAATTGATGGGGGAATTTCGCGCGGTTGTATTTTCTCCAGCTCATTTATCTTTGGTGAAAGAGGGGCCTGTACAGCGTAGGCGGTTTTTGGATTTGGCGCTGAGCCAGTTAAGGCCGCGCTATGCATCACTGCTCAGCCAATATAACCGGGCGCTTGCACAGCGGAATATATTATTGAAAGATATTGCTTACCATTCAGAATTAATGGATACACTTGCTATTTGGGATGAGAGGCTTGCTATGTTGGGCGCTCAAATCATCTATCAAAGGCGTTCTTATGTAGATCGTATGCAGGAAAGCGCGGTTGCTTTCTACCATGGTTTATCCCGCGGCAGGGAAGAACTCAGCCTTGCCTACGCCTCTTCCATAGAAGGCCGGTCAGCAGAAGAGATCGCTTATGAGTTAAGCGAAAAGCTAACGAAAAACCGTGCGGAGGATTTAAAAAATGGCAGTACTTCCGTTGGCCCGCACAGGGATGATTTGGAGATTTATGTGGATCAATTATCGGCTCGTATCTATGGCTCCCAGGGCCAGCAGCGCTCCTGCGCGCTTTCTATGAAACTCAGTGAGGCGGCGTTAATCCGCGAAATCACAGGGGAACAGCCGGTTGCTTTGCTCGATGACGTCATGAGTGAGCTGGATGCGGGCAGGCAGGATTATATTTTGAATCATATTGAGGGTTGGCAGGTATTTATCACCTGTTGCGAGCCGTCTTCCCTACTCCGTTTGTGTGATGGAAAAACGTTTTCCCTGCATAGCGGATCTTTGGAAGAAACAGCATAAATGATAACCAAGTATCATTCAAAGAAAAGGGGCGATGGCATTGTATCTGCATTTGGGACAGGATACGGTTGTTACGCTGGATGAAATTATTGGTATTTTTGATTTGGATACGACAACTGTTTCGAAATCGACAAGAAATTATTTGACGAATGCGGAGAAGGCGGGGGATGTGGTCAATGTATCAATGGAGCTTCCCAAATCCTTTATTGTCTGCGCAAGCCATGTCAGGCCAAGCGGCAGGATGATTTATATTTCACAGATTTCTTCCACAACGCTGCTGAAGAGGACAGAGTTTATGGATAAATTGGCAAATATTTGAGAAAGATTTTAGGTTAGGGAATGTCTGAAGCTGATGGATTCGAAAAGGATGCATTCAGCGGAAATTGGAGGGCTTCAGGTTTGGATATACAGGAAAAAAATGAATTTGCCGAACAGGGAAGGGCGCTGACCCAAGAACAGCAGGAAGAGGAGAAGATGGATACGACCGTATCTGAAAAATATGATGCGGATCAAATCCAGGTTCTAGAGGGGCTTGAAGCGGTTCGTAAGCGCCCCGGCATGTATATTGGCTCCACTGGGCCTAAGGGACTGCATCATCTTGTTTATGAAATTGTAGATAACTCAATTGATGAGGCACTCGCCGGCTTTTGTACCCATATTGAAGTGGAAATATTGCCGAATGACATTATCACTGTACGGGATAATGGGCGCGGTATCCCCGTCGGTATCAATGAAAAATCTGGTATCCCGGCAGTAACGCTGGTTCTTACAGTGCTGCACGCGGGCGGTAAATTCGGCGGCAGCGGCTATAAAGTATCCGGCGGCCTGCATGGCGTGGGCTCTTCGGTTGTAAATGCATTGTCAGAATGGATGGAGATTGAGGTTTCCCAAGATGGGCATATCCATTATCAGCGCTTTGAGCGCGGTAATATTGCATCAAAGCTGACAGTGATCGGAGATACCGATGAAACCGGCACGTTCATTAAGTTTAAAGCAGATCCGGAAATTTTTCTGGAAACGACGGTTTATGAATATGAAGTGCTTCAACGCAGGTTGCGCGAGCAGGCTTTTTTAAACGCAGGGTTATCTATCACCTTAACAGATAGCCGTGATCCGGAAAATATCGTCAGCGAAAAGTTTTGCTATGAGGGCGGAATTTCTTCTTTTGTAGAATATATTAATGAGAGCCGCAAGCTGACGCCGTTGCATGAAAAGCCGATTCATCTTATTACTGTGGCGGGAGATCGTTCGGCAGAAGTCGCTATGATGTATAACGATAGTTATAATGAAACCATTCTTAGCTTTGCCAATAATGTGCATACGATTGATGGCGGAACGCATGAAACAGGTTTCAAAACAGCTTTAACCCGCGTATTCAATGATTATGGCCGAAAATATGGAATTCTCAAGGAAAATGATAAAAATTTATCCGGTGACGACGTGCGTGAAGGTTTGGTAGCCGTGGTCAGCGTGAAATTGACAGATGCACAGTTTGAAGGCCAAACGAAGGGAAAGCTTGGAAATACCGACATGGGTCAGATGGTTTCCCAAATGATCTATGAAAAATTGATGACGTTTTTTGAAGAAAATCCGGCTGTGATCAAGGCGATTTATGCAAAAGCATTGGATGCTGCGCGTGCCCGTGAAGCAGCGCGTCGGGCGCGGGATCTTGCGCGCCGGAAATCTGCTCTGGAGGGAAATTCCCTTCCAGGTAAACTGGCCGACTGCACAGACCGAAATCCAGAGAATACAGAGATTTATATTGTAGAGGGCGATTCGGCAGGCGGCTCCGCGAAAGAAGGCCGTGACCGTACCTTCCAGGCGATTTTACCCCTGTGGGGCAAAATGCTGAATGTTGAAAAATCCCGTCTTGATAAAGTAATCGGCAACGAGAAGCTGATGCCGGTTGTGACTGCGCTTGGAACCGGCATTGGAGATGAGTTTGATATTACTAAGCTTCGGTATCACAAGGTTGTCATTATGGCGGATGCAGATGTGGACGGCGCACATATTCGCACGCTGATGCTCACCTTTTTCTTCCGATATATGCGCCCCCTGATTGACAGCGGTTATATTTATATCGCCCAACCACCATTATTTAAAGTCAGTAAAGGTAAAAAAGTGAAATATGCCTTTTCTGATGAGGAAAGGGATGAATTTATCGCGGAGTTTGGCGGAAATTGCGATGTTCAGCGCTATAAGGGCCTTGGTGAGATGGATCCGCAGCAGCTATGGGAAACCACGATGGATCCGGAGTTTCGCACAATGCTCCGTGTTACCCTGGAGGATGCGATGCAGGCAGATGAAACCTTCTCTATTTTGATGGGGGATAAGGTGGAGCCGCGGCGTGAATTTATCGAAAAAAATGCAAAATATGTTCAGAATCTCGATATCTAAGCAAGTTTTCAATGAAATTGGAGCAAAAATTAAATTTGCTGCAACAAAACCCGGCTGCGGCAGCTCTATAATAAAGGATGGACTTACATGAATTACGAAGATCAAAAGATTATTGATGTAGACCTGAATAAGGAAATGCGCAAATCCTTCTTGGATTATTCGATGTCCGTCATTGTTTCGCGCGCCCTGCCGGATGTTCGGGATGGCCTCAAGCCAGTGCACCGCAGAATCCTTTATACTATGTATGAGAGAAACCTGACTCCGGATAAGCCCTATCACAAGTGTGCCGCAACGGTGGGTGCAGTGCTTGGCGATTATCATCCGCATGGCGATATGTCGGTTTATGACGCGATGGTACGCTTGGCGCAGTCTTTTTCCATGCGCTACATGTTAATAGATGGCCATGGCAATTTTGGCTCTGTGGATGGAGACCCGCCTGCCGCTTACCGTTATACAGAATCACGCATGAGCAAGATGGCAATGTCTATGTTGACGGATATTGAAAAGGAAACCGTCGATTACATGCCAAACTATGATGACAGTAGAAAAGAGCCGGTAGTTCTTCCATCCCGGTTCCCCAATCTTTTGGTTAACGGCTCCACTGGCATCGCAGTTGGTATGGCAACAAATATTCCGCCGCACAACTTGCGGGAAGTGATCGACGGCATGTGCTGCTTGATCGACAACCCTGACGCTGGCCTGGAAGAGCTGATGGAGCACATTAAAGGCCCAGATTTTCCGACCGCCGGCATTGTAATGGGCCGTTCGGGCATCCGCGCTGCCTATGGAACAGGCAGAGGTAAAATTATTGTGCGCGCCAGGGCGGAGATTCAGGAGACGAAGAACGGCCGTTTTTCAATTGTCGTTTCCGAGCTCCCCTATCAGGTCAATAAGGCGCGCCTGATTGAAAACATTGCGGAACTTGTAAAAGAAAAGCGGATTGAAGGCATATCAGATATTAACGACTATACTTCCCGCGAGGGAATGCATATGGTGGTTGATCTGAAGCGGGATGCTAACCCACAGGTTGTTCTTAACCAGCTCTATACCTTCACGCAAATGCAGACGACCTTCGGTGTTATTATGCTCGCGCTTGTCAATGGAGAGCCGCGGGTTCTAACGCTGAAGGAAGTGCTCCGAAATTATATTGATTTCCAATGTGAAGTGGTCGTTCGGAGGACACGTTATGATCTGCGCAAGGCGCAAGAGCGCGCGCATATTTTGGAGGGCCTTCTGATTGCCCTGGATTTTATCGATGAAGTCATCGAGATTTTGCGCTCCTCAAAAGACCAGCCGGAAGGCCGTGAACGGCTTATGCAGCGCTTTGGCCTTGACGAACCCCAAGCGCAGGCCATTGTGCAAATGCGTCTTGGTCAATTGACTGGCTTGGAGCGCCATAAGATTGAAGAAGAAATGGCGCAGTTGAAAGAAAAAATTGCGGAGTATATGGAGATTCTCTCTTCTGAAACTCGTGTTCTGGAGATCGTAAAAGAAGAAGCGCTTGTTTTGCGCGACAAATACGGGGATGACCGCCGTACAGAAATTGCAAATATAAGTGGAGAAGTGGATATTGAGGATTTGATTCCAGAGGAAACCTGCGTCTTCACCATGACAACGCTTGGCTACATTAAACGTCAGCCGGTGGATACCTATCGAATTCAAAAGCGCGGTGGCCGCGGCGTGATTGGTATGGCGCGGCGCGAGGAAGATGTGGCGGAAACCATGTTTACCTGCTCCACACATGATTATGTGATGTTTTTTACTTCTGACGGCCGCACATACCGGTTGAAAGGGTATGAGATCCCGGAGGGAAGCCGCACGAGCAAAGGCATGAATATTGTAAATCTGCTGCCGATTACGCCAGATGTCAAAGTCAATGCGATGATTCGTGTGCCGGAATTTTCTGAGGGGCAGTATCTTTGCATGGTAACGCGGAAGGGGATTATCAAGCGAACGGAGTTGGAAGCCTATCGCAACGTTCGGAAAAACGGCGTGATTGCCATTAGTCTCGATGAAAACGATGAGCTTGCCTGGGTGCATTTAACCAGTGGAGAAGATGATCTTTTGGTTGCAACGAGGAAGGGAATGTCCATCCGCTTCCATGAAACAGATGCACGGCCGCTCGGCAGAACGGCCCGTGGTGTGAAGGCTATTGAGCTTTCAGAGAGCGACGAAGTAGTAGGAATGGCAGTGCTCAAAGAGGATGGTACAGTTTTGACTGTAAGTGAGACAGGATATGGCCGCCGCAGCGAGGTGACAGATTACCGACTTCAATCCCGTGCCGGAAAAGGTACGATCAACTATCATACCGAAAAATACGGGGATGTGGCCGCGGTGCGTTTAATCCGGGAGGAAGAAGACGTTATTCTGATCTCCTCAGATGGTATTATCATTCGCATTCCAACAGATGAAATTCGCCTTTGTGCCCGCCCTTCAAAAGGTGTGCGCGTGATGCGTGTGAATGAAGGGGAAAAAGTGGTCACACTCACAAGCGCAGATCATGATGAAGGGGAAGAGCAAAATTCAGGCGCAGAGGGCGCAGAGATAGAAGAGCAAGCGGATCAAGTGGAAGCAGAACCTGATGAGGCGTAAAAGCGCCGAACGGTTGACGTTGGAATGGCAGCTATTTGATTGCGATTTTGCGGCGTTTGCATAGGAAACCCCGTTTTTATTGGAAATATCCGGTGAATCCTTGCAGAATTCACCGGATTTCGGTATAATGAATGCTATTCATTCCGTTTTTAGATAGGAAACAGAATAAGGGAGTGGAACGCACGTGAAAGACGATCAGAAAATGAAGCATAAAAAATATAAACAACAAACAACGCATCAAGAACAACCCGATCAAATGTCCCCCAGCAATCAGTCGGATTGGATGCAGCCGGCAGATCAAAATCCTGCAACAGGGAAATCCTTTTGGAAGGATCGCTTTATACCATTTTGGATGAAAAACAAAAAACGCAATTTAAAAATTTTGATCAGCGTTTTTGCCATCTTGATCGTGGCCGTGGTAGTAGTCGCTTTACTGTATGTTAATAATTTACTGAACTTGATAGGTCCAGAAGATCCAAACAATCCAAATAACGGCGTTGAAGATCAAATTTATGATGAGAAGGATTTCGCGGAAATCGACGGTATTAAGGATGCGAATTCCCTCAAAGATCTCGTGAAAAAATGGGCGACCAATGGTGGTGAAAAATATTCGAGCCGTAATGTCATCAATGTGCTTTTGATCGGGCAGGATGACGGGCGTTCTGATTCAATGATCTTGGCCTCTATTAATAAAAAGACAGATCAAATCACGCTTGCCTCTTTCTTTCGGGATAGTTATTCTTATATTAACTATAACGGGGAAGATCGCTATACGAAAATGAATGCCGCTTATGCCTGGGGTGGGCCCGAGCTATTAATTGAAACGCTGGAAAATAACTTCAAAGTTGAAATTGATTATTATGTGACAGTGAATTTTGAAAACTTTTCAAAAGCGATCGATGCGATCGGCGGCGTTTATGTAGACGTTCAACCTTATGAATCAGAGTATATTCGCAGGACAAGCCGGTTTAAAAATTTCCCAGTAGGGGAACATGTGCTTCTCAATGGAGATGAGGCGTTGGTTTTCAGCCGGATCCGAAAGAGCGACGCCGATAGCGATATCAGCCGCACACGCCGGCAGCGCCAAGTGATCACCGCTCTGATTCAGCAATCCAAGAGCGCCTCTCTTGGCCAATTGAATAGCTTGGCGAATAAAATTTTACCATATGTAAATACGAATATACCCAAATCGACAATTCTCTCATATGGTACGCAGGCAATTCTACAGGGATGGATGAATTATCCGATCAATCAGATTACGGTGCCAAGTGAAGAATATCGACAGGGTCAGTATATCAATGGCGTTTCCTTTATTATTGTTGACTATCAGGCTGCGGCCCGTGAGCTCCAGATGGCATTGTATGGAAATAGCAATATTCCAGACGGCAATCATGTTTCGCCTTTTGATTTGGATTTGAGCTCCTCCAGCAGTTCGGGATCCAATTCCAACAAAGGGAATAATGGTTCCTCCTCTAACTATGTGGAGCCCACCTCCAATCAACAGCAGCAAGAAACAACAGATTTCTATAACCAGGAGACAATGGGTGAGGAGGATGAAAGCAATATCACCCAGCCGGTAACGAGTGAGCCCTCGACGTCAACGGAGGAGAACCCAAGCACAAATGAGGGAAATGAGCCTTCCCACACGCAAGAGAACATGACAAAAGAAAGCCGGCCTCAATTTAGCTTTTGAAACAATTCATTGTATAAAAAAACGTTTCGTTCTTGTTTGGAGCGAATTCTCTTTCTTTGGTGATTAAAATTAGAAAAGCCAATTCTATCGTCTCTAAAAGGATAAAAAATGCTGCTGGGATGTATATATTTGCATCCCAGCAGTATTTTTTAATGCTTGCAATCGCAGAAAAAGCCAGATGCCGCGGCATATTTGCCTGCGGCACTTGGTATTCCCTCTTATTTTAGTTTTCGTGCAAGATTATAGGCTCCATGCGTTGCCTGTGCGATGCGGCCAATTTGCTTTGCATCCCCAATCAGGAATGCTCGTTCAAAGCAATCTTTGATTTCCTCATAAAGCGCGTTATCACTGCGAACCCCCACGGACATCACAACCTGCTCGGCTGGCTTTTCAATTTGCGTTCCCCCAGCCGCAGGCTCCAGAGTGATGGTGTTTTTGCCTACGCTTGCAAGCTTCCAACCAGTGAGAAATTCAACGTTAAGCGCTTTCAGGCGAGGGAGGATATCCTCCGTATGCTGGTGATAGGTGCCGGGCGCAATCTGATCTGCCATTTCTATAATTGTTACTTGATTGCCTTGCTCTGCGAGCAGATCAGCTGTTTCCAGGCCGGTCATGCCGGAGCCGATCACTGCAATCTGTTTTCCTTCCAGTTTTACGCTGCCATTGAGAACCTCTGTTACGGTGCAGACATGCGGCTGATCCGCACCGGGAATACGGGGATGAATGGCATCCCCGCCGGTTGCAATGATCACTGCATAGGGGTTGAGCTCTTTGAGCATTGCGGAGTTTGCTTTTGTATTCAAGCGGATTTCCGCGCCGGCTCTGCGTGCCGCCCGTTCTAGATCCTCAAAGCACCAATCGATTTTTTCCTTCCGCGGCGGCTTATCTGCTAACTGAAGCTGACCGCCTACAAAGGCCTCCTTTTCCAAAACAATGGGTTGGAAGCCTCGTTTCCCCAACACCTCCGCGGCAGTTAGACCTGCCGGACCCGCGCCGACGATTGCCACGATACGACCATCGCCATCTTTCTTTGGCTCCTTGGGGATGCCAACCTCCCGACAAGTGCGAGGGTTCACGGCGCATTGACCAGGCCGATTCCGCACAGCGCCATCCAGCATGCTTTCAAAGCACCATAAGCAGCAGATACAGCGACGGATTTCTTCCGGTCGGCCGGCTTTTGCCTTATTGGCCCAATCCGGATCAGCCAGCAGGGGGCGCCCAAGGCTGATAAAATCCTGAATTCCCTCTTTCAACTGCTGCTCTGCTTGTTCCGGGGAACGGATCAAATTAGCGGCAAGAACAGGGATGGATACGTTTTGTTTCACTGTTTTGGCAAGATAGCTGCGCCATCCGGTTTGAAAACTAGTCGGCTCCAGCCAGTAATTCATGGTTTCATAGGTAGCGCTAGAAACGTCGATTGCATCAATTCCACATTCCTCAAGCCGCTTGGCAATTCGGATTCCTTCATCCAGCGTGATGCCTTCGTCTGCCGGATCACCAATTTCCCGATAGAATTCATCTACAGAAATGCGGGCGATAATTGGAAAATCAGCGCCGCATTGGCGGCGAATTTCGGCAATGATCTCTGTGATAAAACGCATCCGGTTATCAAAAGAGCCGCCGTATTCATCTGTTCTGCGGTTGGTGTAAGGGCTTAAAAACTCCTGGATCAAATAGCCATGCGCTCCGTGCAGCTCTACGCCATCTGCACCGGCGAGCTGAACCCGCTTCGCTGCGGCGCCGAATTCGCGGACAAGCTCTTTGATCTCCGCTGTCTTTAGCGCTCGTGTTTTTTGCTTTTGCAACCGGCAGGGCACAGGGGAGGGCGCTACAACTGGAGGCAGTAGGCCTGTCTTTTCCACCATATCTGCATGCTGCGCAACTTTAAAGAAAATATCCCAATAGCCATGCCAATGGCGGCCTATTGCCTCGCTTAGACGCCATGTTCCTACCAAAAGAGAGAGGTTCTGCCGGCCGGGATGGTGCAGCTGACAAAAAACTTTGGCGCCGTGGCGATGGATTCGTTTCACCATTTTAGCAAAGGGCTCAATGTGTCGATCTTTGCTCATTGCAAGCTGGCGGGGGGCAAGCGGTCCATGCTTTTCATCAACACGTGTGGCCTCTGTGATGATAAGCCCCACGCCGCCTTTGGCGCGCTCCTCATAATACTGCATCATCTGTTCGCCGGGTGTACCGTCAAGTCCGCCGGTGCCCAAGACCATGGGGGACATGACAACTCGGTTTTTTAGCTGGACGGTTCCAATTTGGCCCTCTGAAAACAATTTTTCATATTGCTGCATCTGTATTCTTCCCTTCTCTACTATCATAAACGGCAGATGCCGTTGATTAATCGTGCTCTGGATCTAAAAGCCTGGAAAGATCTGTTAAATCATTTTGGTCGAAAAACTCAATCTCGATTGTGCCGCGATTTTCCTTTTTATTTAGATTCACCTTGATTCGGCGACCGAGTGAATTGGTTAAGGCTAGCTCTACTTCATCATAAAAGGTATCCCGGCGGAGAGGGTGGTTTTCCGGTTGTTTTTTTTCTTTGGCGGCAGCCTTTGCAAGCCGCTCTACTTCCCGAACAGAAATCTCTTTTTTTAAGATCTGATCGGCAATTTCCACCATTTTTTCTTCATCATTCAGGGAGAGAAGCGCGCGCGCATGCCCTGCTGAGATTTTTCCATCCCTAGTTAATTCCAAAATTGGGGTTGGGAGGGAGAGCAGGCGCAATGCATTTGCGATCGCAGGACGGGAACGCCCCACACGGGCAGCCGCAGTTTCCTGCGTTAGGCCATAGGTATGAATGAGCTGCTGCAATCCTTCTGCCTCTTCAATGGGATTTAAATCTTCTCTTTGCAAATTTTCGATTAATGCGAGCTCCATCATCTCGCTATCGCTCATTTCACGAATTACAACTGGTACCTCTGATAACCCTGCCCGGCGGGCAGCGCGCCAGCGGCGTTCTCCAGCCACAAGCTGATAGCTGCCATCTGGCATTGGGCGAACTAGAAGCGGCTGAATAACGCCGTGCTGCGCAATGCTATCCGCAAGCTCAGAGAGCGCCTTTTCATCAAAGGTTTTTCTGGGTTGATCCTTATTGGGCTCAATCTCATTGAGGCTGAGCTTTACAGCGCTGGCTGAGCTATTTTCCTCCACAGAGTTATCTGCAAAAAGTGCATCCAGCCCACGCCCGAGGCCTCCTTTTTTTGCTGCCATACACGAATTCATCCCTTTCCATTTAAACGCAAAAATTCATCTGCAAATTCTTCATATGCGGAACTCCCGCGCGACGAACGGTCATAATATATGACCGGCTGGCCAAAGCTCGGCGCTTCTGAAAGGCGAACATTGCGTGGAATCACGCTGGAATATACCTTCTGTGGGAAAAAGCGCTTCACTTCGTCCACAACCTGCTGGGTCAGGTTTAGCCTTCCATCATACATCGTCAACAGTACACCCTCGATCTCCAGATGCGGGTTGTAGAGACGTTTGACCTGACGAACGGTGGACATCAGTTGGGATAGGCCTTCCAAGGCATAATACTCGCATTGGATCGGAACCATAATAGAGTCTGAGGCGCATAATGCATTGAGCGTAATGAGCCCCAAAGAGGGGGGACAATCTAAAAAAATGAAATCATAAAGAGGCACAAGCTCGGCGAGCGCTGTGCGTAGCCGGGATTCCCGGCGTTGTGATTCAACGAGCTCCAGCTCTGCTCCCGCGAGACTCATGTTGGCGGGAAGAATATCGACATTGGCATATTGGCTGGAAACGACGGTTTCCAATGCGCTGACGCCGTTAATTAAAATATCATAGGTTGATTTTTCAATGGAGCGCTTATTCAGCCCCATGCCGCTGGTGGAGTTTCCTTGTGGATCGATATCTACAAGAAGCGTTTTTAAGCCATGTTCCCCGATCGATGCGCAAAGATTGACGGCGGTGGTCGTCTTTCCAACGCCGCCCTTTTGATTGACGATTGCAATTGTTTTACCCATTTTGTTGCTCAGGCCCTTCCTTGAAATGTCCATTTTCTTATCACAATATGAATTCTTTCAAATTATAACACAAAGCAGGAGAGAAAGAAAGGTTTCCGTTAGCTTTCCGTAAAAATTCGTTTCACGTGAAACATTAGCTCATACAGAAGTTATTAAAAAGTAAATTACAGGATCTTGTTAAAAATTTGAAAGAGACCTACTATAGATTGTATTAAAGAGGTGAAAAGAAAAAAAGTTTCACGTGAAACATTAACCACGGTATATAAAGAGCAATACGCCTGTCAGCGGCCAAAATCAACGCTGGCGGCATCATCGTCCTTGGTAGGCGTCAACCCGGCAACGAAAGTTACGCAGTCAGCCTCCGAAGATGCCCTAAAAAACCGTGTTGCACTTTGTACAGTGAGGATAACATCAGTGAATAAAAAAACAAAGCCGCCAAAGGAAGTCAATCGCACGCTAGTTGCGTTCTCAGGCTTAGCTGGCGTTAGCCAGCCTTCACCCTGCGGCTTTGTCATTTTGAGATTGCGTCCCATCGGTGATCTTGCAAGGTTTTTAACGAATATGGGATGAAAACTGCGATTGGTCCTGTTCACTGATGCGAAAGAATCGCATAATAAAATGGTTCGTTATCAATCATAGGCCTTAGAAAACAGAAAGAAGAATCTTTGTAAATAAAAAAAACAATAACGGGACAGGCGAACAACCTGTCCCGTTACTGCGGATGTGGGGTGTGAAAGAGAAAAGATATGGTCTTTGTTTTGCGCTGTTTTTAGCGCAGGAAAAATGGGGGAATTTATTCCAAAACGCGAATGCGTTATTGGCAGGAAAATCATGCACTGTCGGAGCAAGAGCGGATGACCGTTTCACCGTTTTTGGGAATACGGACAACATATTCAATATACTCATCCGTTTCTTTGCGGGAAGAGTCAGCGGAAATTCCGGCCCGTTTCATCGTATCGACTGCATGGTTTAAAGTGTTTATAAAAAGTCGAACATCTTTGAAAAGTTTAATGGGTGCCTTCTTCTGTTTTTTTTGCAAATCAGGGGTATCTGTGTTTTTCAGAAGCTGCTCAATGAGCTTTTCGCTTTGCGAAACATTGAGTTTTTCCAATGCGATGTGATCGAGTGCTTCCTTCATTTGATTAGTGGTCTCCAGCCGGAGCAGAGCACGCGCATGGCGCTCTGTGAGCTGTTCCTGCTCCAAGGTGCGTCGGATTTCTTCCGGCAGCCGTAGGAGGCGAAGCTTATTGGAGAGCGTGGATTGCGCCATACCGAGCTTTCGCGCGGTTTCCTCCTGGCTTAGGCCATAAACATTCATCAATTTTTGTATGGCGTCAGCCTCTTCAAAAAAGCTGAGATCCTGGCGCTGCAAATTTTCAAGCAGGGAGAAGATCGCCGTTTTACGATCATCTGCATTGATGAGGATGGAAGGGATTTGTGTTAATCCAGCTAATCGGGCCGCGCGAAGCCGTCGCTCCCCGGCAATTAACTCATAGCCTCCAGGCACCGCCCGAACGGTAATTGGTTGTAAAATGCCATTTGCACGGATGCTTTGCGCAAGATTTGCAAGCTCTTGGCGGTCAAAATGGCGGCGTGGCTGCGTGGGGTTTGGCATAATTTCTTGCTCTGGAATCATAAGGATCGAACCGCCGGATTTTGGTTTTGGAGGGGACTTTTTTAACAAGGGCATATAAAAACCTCCTTCCTGATTGGGCTTGTCCATGTTTACAAGACAAGCTTATCAGGCAGGAGGGAAAAAGTCCAGTTTTTTTGATCGTGTAAAAACAGCCTGAAAACTGCTTTTTCTCTATTATACCAGCGGCTTTTTGGCAATTTGAGCAGAAGGGCGCGGATATTTTGGCGAAGTATGCGATATTTTTTGAATGATTGGTAGGCTGCGGCTGCCCGCTGAATCGATTTCGTAACGCTCCAGGCGCTCTAAGCTACCGCCTAAAAGGGAGATTGCAGGTTTTGCCTGTGTGAGTTCTTCGTCAATATCCCCTGCTTTAAGCGGGGTAAAAAAACCACCCGGCTTGGCAAAGGGCAGGCAATATTCGCTCAGATCGCGTAAGTTAGAAACGGCTCTCGCAGTAACTAAATCAAATTGCTCCCGGTATCGAGAATTTTGCCCCGCTTCTTCTGCACGCCGGTGCAATGTTTCCGCCTGTAGGGCAAGCGAAGAGAGCGCCTGTTCCAAAAAGAGGAGCTTCTTTTTTGTGCTGTCCAGGAGCGTCAGTTGCAGATCAGGGCGGGCAATCAAAAGCACAAGGCCTGGAAATCCGGCTCCCGTGCCCACATCAATCACTTTTGCGCCTTCAGTCGGCGAAAAAAAGGAGAGCAGGGCGAGGCTGTCGATGAAATGTTTGGCGATTATTCCATCCGGCTCCTTAATTGCCGTGAGGTTTATTTTTTGATTCCATTCAAGGAGCAAGGCGGCATAGGCGTCAAAACGGGATAACGCGGTTTCATCCAGCTCCACTTTCCACCGTGCAGCGCCACGGCGCAGGGTTTCTATATCAATCATAACGAGACCCGCCTTCCTGTTGAGTAGTAGGATTGCTCTGACAGGCATCCTTACGTTTTTGCCCGGATGCAAGATAGATCAAAAGGACAGAGATATCCGCCGGGCTCACGCCTGAAATGCGGGAAGCCTGCCCAACGTTTTCCGGACGAATTTTTTGAAGCTTCTCACGCGCTTCCTTTCGCAACCCGGTAATGGATAGAAAATTGATTCCCTCTGGAAGCTTTTTTCCCTCCAAACGGCGCATTTCATCAATTTGTGCCTGCTGACGTTTGATATAGCCTTCATATTTCAAACCGATTTCCACTTGCTCAAAGATTTCATCCGGAAAATTGGGCCGTGTTGGATCAAAAGGCTTTAACAGGCGATAGTTGAGTTGTGGGCGTTTGAGCAGTTCGCTTAAACGGACGCCTGTCTGAATGGGAGATGTTTCACGTGAAACAAGCAGATCATTGAACGAGGGAGAAGGGGAAAGAACGGTTTCCTCCGCACGCTTTTGTTCCAGTTCGATCAAGCGGCGCTTTTCCTGAAAACGATGCCATCGCTCTTCGTCGATCAGACCGATTTCATAGCCGAGAGGTGTCAGCCGCAGGTCAGCGTTATCCTGCCGCAGGATCAGACGGTATTCCGAGCGAGAAGTCATCATCCGGTATGGATCGGAGCAGCCTTTGGTTACGAGGTCATCAATCAATGTGCCGATATAGGAGGAAGCACGGTCTAAAATGACAGGTGTTTTACCCTGAAGCTTGCGGGCGGCGTTGATGCCCGCGATCAGCCCCTGCGCGGCAGCCTCCTCATATCCGCTGGAGCCATTAAACTGCCCGGCGCCGTAGAGCCCCTCTAGATCCAAAAACTCCAGCGTTGGCCGCAAGGCAAGCGGATCAACACAGTCATACTCAATCGCGTAAGCACTGCGCATCACCTCGCAATGAGTCAGGCCGGGGATACTGTGCAAAAATTTGAGTTGAACATCCTCCGGAAGGGAAGAAGAGAGCCCCTGTAAATAGAGCTCCTCCGTTTGCGCACCGCAAGGCTCAATAAAAATTTGATGGCGCTCCTTATCCGCAAAGCGGACAATTTTATCCTCAATGCTAGGGCAATAGCGTGGCCCCACTCCCTCAATTTTGCCGCCGTAAAGTGGGGAGCGGTGCAGGTTATTCAAAATGATTTGCTTGGTATCCGAGTTGGTATAGGTAATGTAGCAAAGCGCGCTGTTTTGAATCGGCTGCGCTGTAGCGAAGGAGAAGGGCACCGTATGCTCATCGCCCGGCTGCGGCTCCAGTTCTGTAAAATCGACGCTCCGCCGGTTTACCCGGGAGGGCGTGCCGGTTTTAAAGCGCCGGGTAGGAATGCCTAACTCCTTTAAGGAATTGGCGAGTTCTGTGGCAGGGAACATCCCGTCCGGCCCGCTTTCATAGGAGCAGTCACCCACATAAACACGCCCAGCCAAAAAGGTTCCAGTTGCCAGAATAACTGTTTTAGCGTGATAGATGGCCTCAAGCCGCGTTTTTAGCCTCCAAATAGCGGGTGCTTCCGCGGTTGCCGCCGTTTTCATCAGGGAGACAATCTCCGCCTGCTTTAAAAAAAGACGCTCTTGCCGCTCCAGACAATGCTTCATATAAGCGGTGTAGGCACGCCGGTCAATTTGTGCGCGCAGGCTGTGAACGGCAGGGCCCTTTCCAACATTGAGCATCCGGCTCTGCAAGGTGTTCGCATCCGCCGCGCGGCCCATCTCGCCGCCGAGCGCGTCAATCTCGCGCACCAAATGGCCTTTTGAAGTGCCGCCAATCGAAGGGTTACAGGCCATATTGCCCACCCAATCCAAATTCATGGTAAAAACAGCCGTTTTACAGCCGAGCCTTGCCGCCGCGAGGCCTGCCTCAATCCCGGCATGGCCCGCGCCGATCACAGCGACGTCAAAGGTATCTGCAAAGTATTCCAAACAAACTCCTCCATAGAAAGGTATATATGGATATATATGTCATTTTCCAACACAGAAGGTTGAAAAGACTTCGTTTACAATCGCTTCATTTGCCTTTTCTCCCGTCAATTCCAGCAGGGCGGAGAGCGCGCCGTCGACGCATACGGTTACAGCGTCGAGCGTCATCCCCACATGGATTGCCTCAAGCGCTTGCTCCAAACAGGAGAGTGCTTGGATGCAGCAGGCCCTCTGGCGTTCCGTTGCAAGTAGGGGAGCGGTAGGGTCGAAATCCTGTGTTCCCAACACGCGGGCAGCAGCGTCGGAGAGCGCACCATACCCTTCCCCCTGTGCGGCGGAAATGAAAATGGTCTCCGGAATCATCCGCTTTACGTATCCAGCGTCCAGCCGCTGGGAAAGATCCGATTTATTAATGATCGCAATACAGGGGCGGCCCTGGCAGGCATTCAGCAGGCGAAGATCTTCTTCGTTCAAAGGTTCCCCTGCATCGAATACGGCTAAAATCAGCTGGGCGCGCTCTAACCGCTCCCGTGCGCGCGTAACGCCGATTTGTTCTACCGGATCGTCCGTTTCCCGCAGGCCGGCCGTATCCGCCAGGTGCAGCAACAGGCTACCGAGACGAACTGTTTCCTCCACGATATCCCGCGTAGTGCCTGCATAGGAAGTGACGATAGAGCGTTCTTCCCCGGTGAGGAGATTCATCAGTGTGGATTTTCCCACATTGGGCCGGCCGCAAATCACGGTATCAACGCCCTGTGTCACCGCGCGCCCGGTATCGAACTGCGCCAAAAGGGCGGAGAGCCTCTGCCGGGCCTGTGCAATATCGTGGTTTAGGGAGTTTATATTCAGCTCCGGCAGTTCATCCTCCGGATAGTCCGCCCAAGCGGCCATATGCGCGGCGTCTTTTAAAAGGGATTGGGAAACTGCGTGGATCTCGCGGCTGAGCGCTCCATCATGCGCACTCAGCGCAGCACGGGCTGCCTGGCTACCCTGTGCGCCGATGAGCCCCATCACAGATTCTGCCTGCGTAAGATCCATTTTGCCGTTCAGAAAGGCCCGGCGTGTAAATTCACCTGCGGCTGCCGGGCTTGCACCCGCCTGAAAAACCGCACGCAACGCCTGCTGAAGCAGAAAGAGGCCACCGTGGCAGGAGAGTTCTACCACATCCTCACCCGTGTAGCTGTGCGGCGCTCGAAAAACCAGAGCGATGGCTTCATCGATCGGTCCACTTTCATGGAAAACTCGGCCAAAATGCGCACGGTAGCCTTTGGATTGCGCCAAAGGCAGCCCGCTCGCCGCCTGAAACACCGCATCGGCGATTTGCAGCGCTTTTGGCCCTGAAATTCGTATCACGCCGATGCCGCCTGCCGCCTGCGGCGTAGCGATCGCGGCAATTGTATGGTTCAAAAAAATCCCTCCCGGGTGATATATATATAAGGAAAAGGCAAAGGGGACGGTGTCAGCCGGCCGGCCGCCTGATTTCTGAATCAGTATAGCACGAATTGCAAAACACGTCGAGTATTGGCAAACGAGAAGTTTCCCCCAATGAGGCTTTCCGCAAAATAGGCTGTTGAATTTTTACAGGATCCATGTTACCCTAATGCTAATTTACACAGGAGGGGGAGACGGACAAAATGCTTCGCCGTTTTATCGACTACTATAAACCGCACCGCAAGCTTTTTTTTGCCGATTTGTTTTTTGCCTTTCTGTTGGCTGTGTGCGACCTGTTTTACCCGATGATCGCAAAAAATATCATCAATGAGTATGTGCCGGATAAAAATCTGCGGCTGCTGCTGATTTGGTCGGCGGTGTTATTGGGCATTTATCTGCTCAAGGCTGGGTTTAATTATTTTGTAAACTATTATGGGCACATAGTGGGGGTCAGAATGCAGGCGGATATGCGCAGAGATGTGTTCCGCAGGCTGCAAAAGCTGCCATTTTCTTTTTATGATGAAAATAAGACAGGCAGCATCATGTCACGCATCATCAACGATCTGATGGATATCTCAGAGCTTGCCCATCATGGGCCGGAGGATTTATTTTTATCGCTGGTTATGCTGGTAGCCTCGTTTGCGATCCTCTGCACCATTAATGTGCCGCTGACGTTGATTATTTTCCTAACCCTCCCCTTTATCATCTATTTCTCCATGCGGCTGCGTAAAAATATGAAAGCGGCCTTTACCAAATCGCGCGAAGAGATCGCGGAGGTGAACGCAGGGCTGGAGAATTCCATCGCTGGGATTCGTGTGACCCGTGCATACACGGGGGCGGAGCATGAAACATGGAAGTTTGAGCGGCAAAACCAGCGCTTTGTTTCAGCGCGCAGCGCGGCTTATAAAATCATGGCGGTGTTTACCACCGGCAGCACACTGTTTACGGATGTACTCTACTTGCTGGTGTTGGTCGCGGGAGGGCTGTTTTTCTTTCAAGATCGGATCGACGCAGGGGAGTTTGCAGCCTATCTGCTGTATGTGAATTCTTTTCTAAACCCCATCAAGCGTTTTGTAGCCTTTTTTGAGCAGTATCAGAATGGAATCACCGGTTTCCAGCGCTTTGAGGAGCTGATGGCGCAGGAGGAGGAGAGAGAGGAGCCAAACGCTTCAGATGTTCATCAGCTTGCCGGAGCCATTGATTTTGACCACGTCAGCTTTCAATATGAAGGGGAAAAGGAAGAGGGAAGCGGCCGATATATCATCCAAGATTTGTCGCTGCACATCGATCAGGGCAAAACGGTTGCTTTGGTCGGCCCTTCCGGCGGCGGAAAGACAACGCTCTGCCATCTGATTCCCCGTTTTTATGAGGTGAGCGAAGGCCGAATTTTGATCGACGGGCAGGATATCACAAAGATGACCCGCACCTCCCTGCGGCGGAATATCGGCATGGTCGCACAGGATGTGTTCCTTTTTACAGGGACAATCCGGGAAAATATTGCATACGGCAATTTAGACGCATCGCAGGAGGAACTGATTGCAGCGGCGAAAAAGGCGAATATCCATGATTATATTATGTCGCTCCCTGAGGGATACGATACCTACATTGGTGAGCGGGGCGTGAAGCTCTCCGGCGGGCAAAAGCAGCGTATCTCCATTGCGCGGGTCTTTTTAAAAAACCCATCAATTTTAATTTTGGATGAGGCGACCTCCGCGCTGGATAATGCGACCGAAATGCTGATTCAGGAATCCTTGGAGGAATTATCGCGCGGGAGAACCTCTTTGATCGTTGCGCACCGGCTTTCCACCATCAAAAATGCCGATGAGATCATTGTATTTACGGATGAGGGGATTCAGGAGCGCGGCACGCATGATTCACTTTTGGCGCAAGATGGAATCTATGCGCAGCTATACCGCTATCAGTTCCGCACATAAAACAGGCCGCATTTTTGTTTGTGCGAGTGTATGAGCGCGAGCTCAACGGGGATCAACGCGTTTTTTCCCGGAAACCCCGCAACAAATTGGTTTGCTGCGCATCTTGCCATACGGCAACCTTTTCAGGAACGGTAACGCGGAAAACGGTGTGACCGCTCTGCTGGCGGCCCATGGTTCCATAATGGAAAAGAAGAAGAATTGTAAGGATTTCGTAAGAATTCTCCGCCTGAAATGTAACAATCGCCTGCTATCCTAAGAAAAGGAAGGCAGGTGATTGTTTGCTTTTCATGGGTGCTCTGGTATACTAAAGGGGACGTTTTTAAAGGAAACCCTGATGAAAATACCGGAAGGAAACGGGAGGAAACAATTTTATGTATCATATTCTGGTCTGCGATGACGATAAGGCGATCCTGGATTCGGTGGAGATCTATCTAAATCTGGAGGGTTATCATACCATCCGTGCAATGAATGGGCAGGAAGCTCTTAAGGCAGTTGAAAACACAGAGATCCACTGCGCAATCCTGGATATTATGATGCCGAATATCGATGGCCTTACCGCAACGCTAAAAATGCGGGAAAAGCATAACTTTCCAATCATCCTGCTCTCGGCTAAAAGTGAGGATACTGATAAAATTACAGGCTTGAGCTTCGGCGCCGATGATTATGTGACGAAACCATTTAATCCGCTGGAGCTGATGGCGCGCGTAAAATCTCAAATTAGGCGCTATGTGCGGCTGGGCAGCATTGAGTCGAAGGAGGGCGTGATTATCACCGGCGGCCTTGCGCTTGATACCGTGGCCAAAGAGCTGACGCTTGACGGAGAACCGGTCCGGCTGACAGCGCGGGAATACGGCATTGTGGAATACCTGATGCGCAATCTTGGCCATGTGCTCTCGACGCAGCAGATTTATGAGGCGGTGTGGAACGAGCCCTCCTATTCCAGTGAAAAAACGGTTACGGTGCACATCCGCCGCATCCGAGAAAAAATTGAAATCAATCCAAAGGAACCAAAGTATTTAAAGGTGGTGTGGGGCATTGGCTATAAAATCGAAAAGCTTTCTTAGATCAAAAGGGCTGAAAGCCATCTGCGTGCTGTTGGTGCTGGCGCTGACCGGTGTGTGCATGCTTTCGGTTTGCCAGGCCGTCGATCTCGCTAATCATTTGGGTGGCAGATCGCTCGAATCGATCCTTCAGGAAACGGACGGTGATTTTACCTCCAGCAGCATGTTTCAGCAGCTATTGGCGAAAAACCTCTATTATATGCACCAGATGGCATTTGTGTATCATTCAGAGGAAGCAGTCCGCGACGGCTCGGCCTTGAAAGAGCAGGAAGAACTGCTAAAGAAGGAAAAGGACGAGAAGTTGCAGGAAGAATTTGAATCATTAAGGCAGGAAAAAGAAGAGGAAGCGGCGCGGCAAAAGGAGAACGATTATAATTCATATGATGAATACGGCTCCATAGAAACAACCGCCCCTTCCTCCACTGAACCAACCAGAGTGGAGCTGACCGAGGAGGAAGAGGCAGAAATCCGCAGGGAGGTCGAGTATCAATATAATGAACAGCTGCGATACCTGCGCATGAATTTTGAGGATAAATACCGAGAGGCAAAAACTGCGCTTTCAGAGCTTGTCAATCTCCACTACCTTTTGGTCAACCGCAAAACAGGCGAGATCTACACCAATTTGGAAGGAAGGATCGACCCTAAAACAATGGATCTGCGCTCTCTCGTGGAGCAATACCAATGGAATGAAAGCTATACGGAGCAATATCGCTATCATTCCGGGGAACGGGTGGATTCTTATAGTCAGCAAACAGTAGGCATGTGGGTGGGATCTTTGGATTATGATAATTGGGCCAAAGCATATCAGGATCGGGTAACGCTTTATGAGAAGGAATTTGTCAATCAGGGCTGGGACGTCTATGTTGGCCTGAACGATCATCTTGAATCTTCAGATGAATTTTATTCGCTGCAAACCCAATTTAGAATTGCTAAAAACACGCTGCCGTCTTACCTCATAGCAGCAGGGGATTCCTTCCTGCTAGTGGTTGCCCTCGCCATTTGCCTAATTGCCGCAAGCGGGCGCCGCGCCGGCACGGAGGAGATCACTCTCATCTGGACAGATCGGATTCCAAACGATCTGCACTTGATTCTATCCGGTGCGCTGATTGTGGTTGGCGTTTCCTGTACGGTATACACGATGTCTTCGCTTTGGTATCCTTCATACGAGGCGAGCAGTCTCGGGGTGGTCGCAGCGATTGCCCCTGCGATGGCTACTGTGGGCATACTGCTTGAATGGCTGACGAGCGTTGCACGCAATCTCAAACGTAAGCAGTTCTGGCGCAATACATTGCTTGCAAAGCTCTTCCGTTTCTTCAAGAAAAACTGGAGGCGCTTTAAAACGGCGCTCCATCATCTCAAAGCGGATATTCAAAAGCATGCAATCCCGAAGCATCACATGGAAAATCTGCGCATATCGATCCTGTTTTTATTCATTGGATATCTGTTGGGCAATGTGATCTTGGTGGCTATCGCGAGTTTTTGCATGTGGAATGGCGAGTTCTTTCCATTTTTCCTTTTTGGAGCGTTAACCGCTTTATTTAACCTCATCGTTTTGATTTTATTTTGGAAAAGTGTCATTGCGCTGGATGAAATGATGACAGCTGTTTCCAAAACGAGGCAGGGCGATCTTAGCTATCCGCTAACCCCTTCCAAAATGCCGAAGCTTCTGCGTAAATTTGGAGAAGATATTATCGGCATGCAGGAAGGGATGCGAACTGCAGTGGATGAGGCGATCAAGGGCGAACACATGAAAACGGAGCTCATCACCAATGTTTCGCATGATCTGAAAACGCCGCTGACCGCGATTGTAAACTACGTGGATCTGCTGAAAAAGTGCGAAATCTCCGATGAGACGGCGCGGGAATATATCGGCGTGCTGGAGGAGAAGAGCGAACGGCTCAAGCATTTGATTGAGGATTTGGTAGAGGCCTCCAAGGCGACCACAGGCAATGTGAAGCTTAATTTTGTGAGGGTTAACCTCTATGAGCTTGCCATGCAGGCGATGGGAGAGAATGCGGATGCGTTGGAGGCAGCAGGGCTGGATGTGCGGCTGAACCAGCCGGAGCAGGAGCCCATCCTCTTTGCGGATAGCCAAAAGACCTGGCGGATTATTGATAATTTAATCAGCAATGTTAAAAAATATGCGCTGGCCGGCACAAGGGTTTATATTGAGGTTGGCGAAGAAAACGGCGCTGGCGTTTTTGCAATCAAGAATGTGTCCAGGGAACCGCTTGATGTTCCAATAGAGCAGCTCACACAGCGTTTTGTGCGTGGGGATGCCTCCAGAAGCACGGAGGGCAGCGGATTGGGGTTATCGATTGCACAGAGCTTGTGCGAATTGCAGAGTGGTACGCTAGAAATTACAATGGATGGCGATTTGTTTAAGGTTACCGTGCGTCTCCCTTTAGCTGACCGCTAATCGGCAGGGGGGCCTATCAATAAAAACAAGCGTAAATAATGAAAAGAGCCGTAGTTCCGGAGGAACTACGGCTCTTTTGAGATGGTAATCAAATAAATAAATTAAATAATTAAAAAATTTGATTTTACGATTGACAAAGTGAATTAGATGTGTTATTTTTAAACCACAGGACATCAGAGAAGAAAGGAGTTGAAACGATTGCCACATGAAATTATCGGGATTTGCCCCGTTTGCGGGGAGAAGCTTCATGTAACGCAATTATCCTGTTGCCAGTGCGGAACGCAGATCAGCGGGGATTTTGCACTTTCCAAATTTAATGCGCTCAGTAGGGAGGAGCTTGCTTTTGCGGAAACGTTCCTGCGCGTACAGGGCAGCATCCGGGAGATGGAAAAAGAGCTGGGCATCTCTTATCCAACTGTGAAAAAAAATTTAGAGACGATCATTCGCAAAATGGGCTTTGAAGTGAAAAAGAAATCTGCCCAGCAAGAGATGCTGGAGAAAATTAGAAATGGCGAGCTTACTGTGGACGAAGCAATCACACAGATCAAAACAGACCAAGAAAAGGAAGATTAAAAGCCATCTCTGGCAATCTGAGTTTCGTGATTTTCGAGCATCAATGCGATTTAAAATTTTGGCTGCTTAAATCCGCAAACCTGTGCGGATTTAAGCAGGAAAGGAATGATCATGAGCATGAATACCCGTGCAGAAATTTTGCAGATGGTAGCAGATGGCGTGATTACCCAGGAGGAGGCAGATCGTTTGATTGATGCGCTTGGCGCATCTGGGCAGGGGCAGAGCGATCCACCGGCAGATGGGAAGTTGGAAGCGCCTGAAAACTGGCAGGAAAACGGGCTTTGCACAGAAACGGAGGAGCCATGCCAAAACATCCGCGTGGAGGTGGATGTGGGAGGGCTTAAACTGTTGCCCTCATGGGATGGAAAGCTGCGGTCCGAAGTGAAGATGCATTCCATGGGGGACCGTTTAACGAACTACAGCTATGGGGTGGAGACGCGCTTGGGGGAAACCTATCTTTACCTGAAGCGGAAAATGTTCCGGCCCTGGGGCAGGAACGGTGGCGCCACGTTGGTGGTATATGTGCCGAGCGGTATGCAACGGGTGAATTGCAAGGTGACTGTTGGCGGTTGCCAGGTGGAAAATATTACTGTGGAGGAGCTGCATATCCACACAGATACCGGCGGAACCAGGTTAACCGGTGTGCAGACGAAGAAGACGAAGATAACCACTTCCACCGGGGGAATCGATTATGGCCGGGGGAACCGGGCGGCCAACCAACTGGAGCTAAAAGCGGAGGTGGGGGCTGTATCGGCATTTCTATCTTTGGATCGGGGCTTTCATCTGTTTTATAACACCAATGTCGGCAAGCTAATTGATAAGCTGCCTTCTCATATACGGATTATGAAAACGGGTGGGCAAAATATCGTGGGGGACAGCGGTGAAATATTATATGGTGACGGCGCATGCCAAATCAATATTGAAAGCTCAACCGGTGCAATCCAATTGAAGGAAGAAAAATAGGAAAAGAGTGGATTCGCCTTGTGCGGGCGAATCCACTCTTCGCTTTTTATAGGAAACATCTTATGATTTGTTTGCAGGAGCGGTTTTTTCGGAAAGCTTCAGTGCAACTAGCACGAGGGAGAAGCTGATCGCCCCGCCCATTGCCACATCGCTGAGGTAATGCGCGCCCATAATGAGGCGCGAGAAGGCCACGAGAGATGTATAGATGAATGGAAGTAGAAAGCAAAGCCGCTCTTTTCCCTTGAATCGATCCGTGTAAAGTGGTAGGAGCATCATCAGGTAGCTCATGCCTGCGCCCGCCGTGTGCCCACTGGGAAAAGATTTATTCCCGTTGATCCCATTGGGGTGGAGCCATGAGGTGAAGGCGTCGTAATTCCCAGCCGCGAGCAGATCACGGAAACGAACGCGGCCCCAGAGATATTTCAAGCCCTCAATGCAAAGCAGCTGGGCGGTCATAACAACCACGCCAATCCAAGCGGCGGCTCTTAGCTTTTGCATCAGCTCGCGTGGAATAAGGCTCCCTATGAGCAGCGCGACGATTCCAAACCCGACGCCCCAGAGGATGCTGAAAAGCATTCGATGCTCCTCCACAAAGAAATACTTGCCGAAATAGTAACCGAAATAGGCGGAGCCGCCAATAGAAAGCAGAAATCCGGCGGCTTTTTCCCAGCGGCCGGATGCGGCAAAAAAAATTACCGTACCAGCGAGCGGGCAGATCAGGCGTGAGGGGATTTCCCCCGTGTTGCGCAGCCAAATAGCAAAGAGATTCCCCGGATTGTTTAGCCAGATATCAAGCGCTAAGTCATAAAATACGGCGACCGCCATGGCGATCACAAATAGGCTATAAAAGCAGATAGCCGGATTTTTGTAACGCTTCAGCACCAGTCCACCTCCATATCATTTGTACACCGTGGGTATATTTACAAAACAAATATACTGAAAATGATGCGATCTGTCAAGAATCTGCACTTGCGCAAGTCCAAATTAGTTAAATCTCTAAGAAAATTGGTATTTTTTCTATAGTATTTCTAGCGCGTTTTCGATATGCTAAAAGCGAATAAGTTGTGTTACATATGATGGAGGGATCGCATGCTTCCTTTTCAGATTGCGCGAAGAAGAACGCCCTATTTTGCCCGTTGGGCAAAAATGACCAAGCCTTTTATAGGGGAAAAACACACGCTGGAGGGCAAAAAGATTTGTTATTCTATCCAGAAGGAAAAAGAATATGCCAATCATCTTGAAATGGCTGGATTTTATGCGGCCTCTATCATCAGCTATGGAGCTGATTCGAGCGGCAACCTGCGGATCATGCGCCATGTTGCGTTCCCCTCCCTGCGTATGTATCCGAATCTGACGGGGAGCCATCTTGACTATAATTTTAAGGGAATCACCTTTTCGATCAATCAAAAACCGGCGCGGGAAAAGGCGATTCGGTTTGAGTTTGACGGTATTTTACACCTGTTTACTGATTTAAGCGGCATAGAAGCGGAACATTGTATTTTTACTGCACCGAATCGAAAGGCCTGCGTGGAGAGGGTACGGTTGTGCAATGCAACGGGCAAGGCCGCGCGCGTGCAAATTCACAACCATGACCATCCGACTGAAACAAAGCCCTGCTACGGAATGAATCGAGCTGTTTATCGCATGTATATGCAGGAAGATCCCTGCATGCAATTTGATTTGCAGCCAGGAGAAGCAAAGACCGTTTCGGTTGCCTATTGCGCTGCGGAAAAAGGGGAGCAATTTATCGTCGATTGTGAGGAGGAATCACGCTCTAGGCAAGCGTTCCTGAAAGAAACGGAAACCTTTTTTGTCGTAAATACACCGGATAAAACGCTCAATACCATGGCGGCATATGCGAAAATCCGAGCCTGCGAGAGCATCTTCCAAACAAAGGCCGGGCTGATGCACTCCCCGGGCGGCGGCTATTTTTACGCCGCGATATGGACGAATGACCAATGTGAGTATATAAACCCTTTGTATGCATATCTCGGCTATGAAACCGGCATGCAGCAGGCTTTCAATACCTACAAAATGTATCAACCCTACCTTTCTCCTGACAAGGCGCTGGTTACAAGCATCATCGCGCAGGGGGACGGCGTTTGGCACGGCGCGAAAGACCGCGGCGACAGCGCCATGTATGCCTATGGATGCAGCCGCTTTTTGTTGTCGCTTGGAGATCGGGAAACGGCGCTTCTCTATATGGACTCCATCCGGGATTGCATTGCCTATACGCTCTCGCAGATTGGGAAAGACGGCGTTGTGCGCAGCGACTCGGATGAGCTGGAAAATCGCTTTGAAAGCGGTAGCTATAATCTCTGCACCTCCTGCCTCGCCTATGATGCATTGAGGAGCTGCGCCTTTTTGGAAAACGAAATCGGCGACAAGGAGCGTGCGAAATTCCTTCTGGAGTGTGCAGAGAGGCTTTCCCAGGCGATTGAAGCCTATTTTGGCGCGCAGGTAGAGGGGTATTTCACCTATCGGTATTGCAGGGAGGAAAAAAATCTGCGCTCCTGGATCTGCGCTCCGCTTACTATGGGGCTGACACAGCGGGCCGATGAAACCGTCCGTGCGCTTACAAGCGGCAAGCTTTTGAAGAATGACGGCTTGGTGACACGCAGCGGGGAAAAGGTGTTTTGGGATCGAACCACATTGTATGCACTGCGTGGAATGTTTTATTGCGGAAAGGCAAATGACGCGCTACGGCTCTTGAAGCGCTACTCTTCAGCACGGCTGCTCGGTGAACATATCCCATACGCGGTAGAGGCGTTTCCGGAAGGGAATCAGGCCCAACTTTCCGCCGAAAGCGGGCTATATTTACGCATCTATTCCGAGGGGATTCTCGGCTATCGCCCAACCGGATTGAAACGCTTTGAAATAAAGCCGAATTTGCCGGCGGAATGGGACGTGTTTTCCATAGAGCAGATGCGGCTTTGCGGGCAAACGGCGAGCGTGTATGTGAAACGTGAGCAGAACGCTTATGAAATCACAGTAAAAACGGAAACGGGCGCGCAGTGCGTAACGGGGCAAAGGGCAGTGTTTTCGTTTTAACCCGGCAAAAGGGGATTGACAGGGCTCAAAGGCTGAATTTTATGAATGGGTTGATTGCTCATATAGAAAGCTTCTTATAAATTAGACTACTTTTATCAGTTCAAAGCATGAAGAAAGAAAAAACAACCGATGGCAGATTTGCCATCGGTTGTTTTTGCGAATCAAAAAATAGAGGATACTTTTGCAGGTGTACGCAGCTTCTATTTTTTCCCCTCCGGCTCGAGCGAATAAATGCGTAAGGCTTCCTGTAGTGTGTCAACGGGGGATTGCCCTGCGCCCATTTTTACAGAAATATAGGGCTTTGCCCCCGCGCTGACCAAGATCCGGCCGCGTAGAAGAGCGGCCAGGCGCGATACCTTCTGCATGTCGATCGCATTAGAATAGAGCAGCAGGCAGTTGCCGCGCTGGCTGATTTCGTAGATGCCCTGCCCAGAGGCGGAGTTGCGCAGGAGGGAGACATTAACCAGCCCCTGCACACTGGGCGGCGGGTCTCCAAAACGGTCGATGAGCTCGTCATATACGTCCTCCACATCATCCGGCGTGCGGATATCCGCAATCCGCCGATAGATAGAAAGCCGCTGTGGGATGCTCTCAATGTATTCCTCAGGGATGTGCGCTTCCACTTGCAGGTCAATTAGGCACTCTTCCTCCGGCTTTTGCGGTTTTTCGCCCCGCTCCTCCGCGATAGCTTCCGAGAGCATCTGAATATACATATCATAGCCGACCGCTTCCATATGACCATGCTGCTGTGCGCCGAGAATGTTGCCTGCGCCGCGGATTTCGAGGTCGCGCATTGCAATTTGGAAGCCGGAGCCAAATTCTGTATATTCCCGGATTGCACTCAGGCGGCGGGTGGCGATTTCACTCAATTCCTTGCCACGGGTAAAGGTGAGGTAGGCATAGGCCCGCCGGGTGGAGCGCCCCACGCGCCCGCGGATTTGATGCAGCTGTGCAAGGCCCAGCCGGTCGGCGTTTTCGATAATTAGAGTGTTGACATTTGGCACATCCACGCCGGTTTCAATGATGGTCGTGCAGACGAGCACATCAATCTCCCCGTTGAGCAGATTGCTCCAAATTTCGCTGAGCTCTTCCTCTTCCATCTTGCCATGGGCAATGCCAATGCGCGCCTCTGGCAGGAATTCATGGATTCCTGCCGCCGCGCGGGTGATCGTATCCACCCGGTTATGCAGGTAGTAGACCTGCCCGCCGCGCCGCAGCTCCTTCTGGATCGCCTCTGCCAGAATCCCCATGTCGTGCTCCATTACATAGGTTTGCACGGGGTGGCGATCCTGTGGAGCCTCTTCCAGCATCGACATATCGCGGATGCCGGTCATTGCCATATTGAGCGTGCGGGGGATCGGGGTAGCGGAGAGGGTGAGCACGTCAACGGTCGGGAACAGTTCTTTCAGATGCTCCTTCTGCGCCACACCGAATCGCTGTTCCTCATCAATGATCACAAGGCCCAAATCTTTGAATTTGATATCCTTTGAGATCAGCCGGTGCGTGCCGACCACCATATCCATGCTGCCTTGCCTGAGCCCGCGCAGGATTTTTGCCTGTTCCTGCGGCGTGCGGAAGCGCGAAATCATATCCACTTCCACAGGGAATCCCTCAAAGCGCTTGAGGATCGTTTGATAGTGCTGAAAGGCAAGGATCGTCGTTGGCACGAGCATGGCGCACTGCTTGCCCTCCGCAATGCACTTAAAGGCGGCGCGCAGGGCAACCTCTGTTTTGCCAAAGCCTACGTCGCCGCAAAGCAGGCGGTCCATCGGATAATTTTTCTCCATATCGCCTTTGATTTCGTCAATGCAACGCAGTTGATCGTCTGTTTCCTCAAATTCAAAGCGCCGTTCAAAATCGTTCTGCATGTCCGAATCTGGAGAGAATGCATAGCCTGGCGCCTTCATGCGCTCCGCATAGAGCTTGGTAAGCTGCTCTGCCATATCTTTGACAGCGGCGCGCACGCGCGAGCGGGTTTTTTGCCACTCCTTGCCGCCGAGGCGGTTGATTTTCAGGCTCTTGCCATCCTCATGCGGGCCGATGTATTTGGAAACGAGATCAAGCTGCGTGACGGGAACGTATAAAACATCCTCTTTTGCATATTTGATTTTGATGTAATCCTTGGTAACGCCGCTAACCTCCAGCTTGTTAATCCCGTCAAAAATGCCGATGCCGTGAACAGCATGAACAATATAGTCCCCTCGGTGCAGCTCATCGAGCGAATGGATGCCCGCGCGGGGATTTTTGTTTTTCTTTACCGCGCGGCGAGAAGCGCCCGCCGCGCGCCCGTGGGTGAAAAGCATAAATTTCAGCAGCGGGTATTCCATGCCCGCAGTGAGCCCGCCGGGCAGGATGCTGACACGGCTTGAGGGAAACTCAGAAGGAGGAATATTAAAAAAAACGCTGGGCAGGCCCTCGGCTTCCAAATCCTGTGCGAGCGTTTTAGCGGCCTTGTCCGTGCCCGCCATCACAACACAGGTATACCCTTGCTCCCGTGCCGGGCGCAGCTCTTGCAGCAGGATATCGAGCGCGCCGCCCCAAACGGGCAGCTGCTGGGCATTGAGCGTAGTCAACGCCTGCACGGGCGTATCAAAGCTGCCGCGGGCGAAGGTGTCAAGATAGATTGCGCCGTGCTCCTCATAGGCTTTGACCAGCTCCCCCCAGCCTAATGTAAAGGTATCCAGGCCGCGGCACAGGATGCCGTCTTCAAAGAGCTCTTTTATTTCTTCATGAAAGAGGGATGCGGATGCCGCCGCGCGCTCCTTAACTTTGCCGGTATCGCTGATGAATAGCATTGCGTCTTCCGCATAATCGAGGATTGTTGCGGGCGAATCGTAAGCGAGGTTCAGATACCGGTCTAGCGAGGAGAGGTGCGCGCCAGCCCGCAGGCTGTCCACATCCGCAAGCAAAGATGCCCTTGCCTTGGCGGCCTTTCCACGCAGGGAGGCGCAGTGCGCTTCAATTTTATCGGCCAAAAGCTCCTGGCTGTCAAATAGGATTTCCAGCGCCGGTGTGATTTTTGCCGATTGGAGCTGGTCTGTCCGGCGCTGGGATTCAATTTCAAAATGTGCGATCGTATCAATCGTGTCGCCCCAAAATTCCAACCGCAGGGGAAACGAGCCATCTGGGGGGAAAAAATCGATAATTCCGCCGCGTTGGGCAAACTGCCCAATGCCGTCTACCGTTTCTGAACGGACGTAGCCTGCGGCAAGCAGCGCCTCTACAACCGAGCCTGGTGTGCAGCTCTCACCTGCCTTCAGCGTAACGGTGCGGGTATAGAGCTCCTCCGGAGGCAGGGTCAGCTGCACGGCGGCCTCAACGGAGCAGACTACAACACGGTATTCGCCCTCCAGCATATGGCCGAGCACGCCGAGCCGCTGCTGCTCATAGTCGCGGGATTGGCCCTGTGATGGGCGAAGGCTCCAATCCCTTGCCGGATAGAGCAGTGCGCCGCCCTTCATAGCGTTTAAGTTTTCTACAAGGCGGCTGCCCTCTGCTTCATCTGCCACGATGAGCACGGCGCGGCAGCCCTCGTCCTCGCATAGCGAGTGCACAAGGTGTGCCTTGTGGATCGGGGAAACGCCCGTCACACCGGCAGGCAGCCGATGTTCCCGGATTGCGTTGGATATGGTTTTATATTCTGCGCTCGCACGCAGCACTTTAGAAAAACAGGACATGGTTGCAGCTCCGCTTCCGCACGCGTTACCGCGCACTGTCAGGTTTCAATTTTCTCTATTCTCCAGACTGACTTCAAGAATGGGATACAGCTCTTCCAGCTGGGTGATTTCATAGGTGCATATAGCGCCGCTCGTGTTTTGCATGCCGCTGGGGTTCAGCCAACAGGTATCAATGCCCGCATGATTACCGCCGCGGATATCGGAGGAGAGGGAATCGCCAATGATCAGCATGCGCGCGCGGTTTTTCTCCGGAATGCGGGAAAATACATAATCAAAAAAGCCCTTTTGCGGCTTTTGAAAGCCGGTCTCTTCCGAAACAAATACGCCGTCAAAAGCATGGGCGAGAGGGGAGCCCTCCAGCCTGCGGTATTGCACCCGCCTCAGCCCGTTCGTCACCAAATAGAGGCTGTATTTCGCCCGGAGAGTATCAATCAGCTCCAGAGCGCCGGGAAGAAGATATGCGCCCTGGCCGAGGTAGCCGATATAGGCTTCATTCGCTTCAACAGGGGAGGCGCCAGCCATCCCCGCGGCGTCGAAAAAGTGCAAAAAACGCTGAATTTCGAGCTGATCCTTTGTGACCTTGCCTAGCTCGTATAATTCCCAAAGAGCCTGATTTTTTTCTTGATACAGGGCAAACAGCTCCTGCGAAAAAGGGAGGGCGAATTGCGCCAGGGTGCGCCGCAGCGCCTCCCAGGAAGCCTTTTGGTAGTCGAAAAGCGTGCCGTCGGCATCAAACAGCAGCGTTGTATAGCGGTATGTAGAGTCAAACATTTTTGCACAGCCTTTCTCAAGGGAAGGATAGGGGAATAGCAGGCTTATGAGTTGTATAGGTTCATCGCGCGGTCCGTTTCCTCCCGCACAAGCAAAGGCACTGCTTCACAGGCCTTTTCCATCGCTTCCTTCATCCGAGAAAGCTCGTCTTTTTGAAACGTGGAGAGCACCCAGTCGGCCAGATCGTAATCCGGGCGCGGCTTTGCGCCCACACCAAGCTTTATGCGGGGGAACTGATCGCTGCCCAGTAGATAAAGAATGCTTTTGATGCCGTTGTGTCCGCCGTCCGATCCCTTCCTGCGTATGCGCAGTTTGCCCGGAGGCAGAGAGATATCGTCAAATAGTATAATGATATGCTCTGGTGGAATTTTGTAGAAATTGGCCGCGTCGCGCACCGCTTCGCCGCTATTGTTCATAAAGGTCTGCGGTTTCATGAGGATGCAGCGGCTGCCTTCAATGGCAACGTCGGCCACAACGGATTTGAATTTGATGCGGTCAATCTTCACGCCGAGCTGCTGCGCGAGCAAATCCATGCAGAGAAAGCCCGCATTGTGGCGGGTGAATTCATATTTTGGCCCGGGATTGCCAAGCCCAACGATCAAAAATTCCGGCGCACCGGAAGGGGAACGATTCGTTTTCCACTTTTCAAATAAAGACATCGTGCTCTCCAGCCTTCATATTTATTTCCCAATTACAATAGATTGTACGCACAAACGGGGCTGTGGAAGCGCCCACAGCCCTCGCCCTGAGATCGTTCGATTTTATTTCATGCCCTTATAAGGCTTTTTGCGCAGCACCCAGCCCTCTTTATTCACCTGACGCGCACGCGCGATGCCTAGTGCGTTCGCGGGCACATCGTCGGTGATGGTGGAGCCCGCGGCCGTATATCCATAATCGCCAACCCTGACGGGGGCAACGAGGTTGGAGTTGCAGCCGATGAAGGCGTGGTCTCCGATCACGGTGCGGTGCTTTTCTTTCCCGGTGTAATTCACGGTGACGCAGCCGCAGCCGAAATTCACGCTTTTGCCCACGTCCGCATCACCCACATAAGTCAGGTGGGATACTTTCGTGCCCTCCCCGATCCGGGCGTTTTTCACCTCGACAAAATTGCCCAGGTGTGTATGCGGCCCAATTTTTGCATTGGGACGCAGGTGGACGAACGGACCGATATCGGCGCCCTCCTGGATTTCCGCCTGTTCGCTGAGCACGTTGTCGAGCTTCACATTGTCGCCGGCCAGGGTGTCGATAAGCTGTGTGTTAGGGCCGATGATGCAGTTTTTGCCGATTATGGTCTTTCCGCGCAGGATGGTACCCGGTAGGATGCGGGTATCCGCCCCGATCGTAACATCCGGCCCGATGAACACGCCGTCAGCGCAGGGGATATCCACTCCCTCCAGAAGCCAATGCATCAGCATCCGCTGGCGGGCGAGGTTGTTTAAGTGGAGCAATTGGACGCGATCATCAGCTTTGAGCGCAATATCCGGGTCGGCGGCGGTAAATACACCCACGTGCTGCCTGCTGTCGAGCATGCACTGTACCACATCGATCAAATTAGATTCTCTGCCGGTGCATTCCTCAGCAATCTGGCCCGTCGCCCGGAGCAGTTGGTCACATTGGAACCAGCCGGCGCCGGCAAATACCTCTCGACCCGTTTCATTGGCATCCTGCTCTGCAAGAATGCCTGCAAAAGCCCCGTCCGCGCTGCGGGCAATATGTGGATAGCCGTTGGAGTTTTTCACAAAGGCGGCGAGAATAGTGGCTGCATTCCCTGCGCGTTTATGCGCATCAAAGGCGGATCGTATCGTATCGGCATCTATCAGGGGGATGTTTCCGTTGAGAAGAAATACGTCCCCACCGCGAAAACGCTCCAAAAAGGCGCGTGCCTGCGAGATCGCATGGCCTGTGCCGGAAGGCCCCAGCAGAATGGTTTCGCCGCGCCCCTCCAGATGGCTGGCCAGGGCTTCGCAGTGGGCGGCAACGGTGCAGGTTGATTGGATGCCGGCGTTCTGCACGGCGTCGAGCACCCAGTCGATCATTGGCTGGAAGAGTACCTCCGCCATGGCAGCTGGCCGGGAGGATTTCATCTGTTTGCCATCGCTGGCGGCGAGAATAACTGCACAACGGCTGTTTTGCATGAGTGCGACCCCTTTCCTTGCTTCATAATCATATTATCATAAATGAAACACCAAAAAACCATTTCTTATTGATTCTAATATTATGCCAAGAATGTAGTAGTTTTTCAAGCTTTTCGAAAATTCGAGATTGAAATTGTAAAAAGGTATCTATAATATACAAAACAAGGAAACGCTAAAAACATGAATTTATATCAATCATGCATGGAAAAAATTGTTCGTATCTGTTATAATGCAGGTTGACGTAAACCGGCCCTTCAGGTTTTTTAGGAAACCCGGCCGTGGTCGTGATTATTTCGCTGATATTTAAATTGGAGGATGATTTGGAATGAGCCACAAGTATGTTTACCTGTTCTCTGAGGGCGACGAGAACATGCGCGAGCTCCTCGGCGGCAAAGGCGCAAACCTTGCGCAGATGACGCGGCTCGGCATGCCCGTTCCGCAGGGCTTCACGATTTCTACCGAGGCCTGCACCCGTTATTATGACGACGGTAAAAAGATTGCGCCTGAAATTGAGGCAGAAATCTATGAATACCTTGCTAAGATGGAAGAGATCAACGGCAAGAAGTTCGGTGACCCCAAGAATCCGCTGCTCGTATCAGTCCGCAGCGGTGCGCGCGCTTCCATGCCCGGCATGATGGACACCATCCTGAACCTCGGCCTGAATGACGAGGTTGCCGCAGGCATGATCGCAGGCAACCCGGATCCGAAATTCGAGCGGTTCGTCTATGACTCCTATCGCCGCTTCATCCAAATGTTCTCCGACGTTGTTATGGAAATTTCCAAAAAGACGTTTGAAGTGATCATTGATGAAATCAAAGATCGCAAAGGGGTTAAGAACGATATCGACCTCGATGTGAATGATATGAAGGAGCTCGTCAAGCGCTTCAAGGAGTATTACAAGGAGCAGAAGGGCACTGATTTCCCGACCGATCCCAAAACACAGATGATGGAAGCCGTCAAGGCTGTTTTCCGTTCGTGGGACAACCCCCGCGCCAACGTATACCGCCGCATGAACGATATCCCCTACTCCTGGGGTACTGCCGTTAATGTGCAGCCCATGGTGTTCGGCAACCTGAATGAAAATTCCGGCACAGGCGTTGCCTTTACGCGCGACCCGGCCACGGGTGAAAAAGCGCTCTTCGGTGAATATCTGATTAACGCGCAGGGTGAAGATGTTGTTGCGGGCGTGCGCACCCCCAGCAAGATCGATCAGCTCAAGCAAGATATGCCGCAAGTGTATGAGCAGTTTGCAACAATCGCCCAGAATCTTGAAAATCACTATAAAGATATGCAGGATATGGAGTTCACCATTGAGAACGGCAAGCTCTACATGCTGCAAACAAGAAACGGCAAGCGCACCGCCGCCGCCGCTTTGAAAATTGCGGTTGACCTTGTGGACGAAGGCATGATCACAGAGGAAGAGGCGGTTCTCCGCGTTGATCCGAAGCAGCTTGACGCTCTGCTGCACCCGCAGTTTGATGCAAAGGCGCTGAAGGCTGCCGCTCCGGTGGGCGCAGGCCTTGCGGCTTCCCCTGGAGCTGCCTGCGGCAAGGTGGTGTTCACGGCGGAAGATGCAAAAGAGTGGGCCGACAAGGGTGAAAAGGTCGTTTTGGTCCGTTTGGAGACTTCCCCCGAAGATATCGAGGGTATGGCTGCGGCGCAGGGCATCCTGACCGTTCGCGGAGGCATGACCTCCCACGCGGCGGTTGTTGCGCGTGGCATGGGCACCTGCTGTGTTTCCGGCTGCGGCGAGATCACGATGCATGCAGAGGAGAAATATTTTGAGCTTGGCGGCAAGAAGTACAACGAGGGCGACTATATCTCCCTCGACGGCTCCACCGGCAAGATTTACGGCGAAGCGGTACCGACTGTGGAAGCCACCATTTCCGGCGATTTCGACCGCTTCATGAAGTGGGCGGACGCTGCACGCACTCTGAAGGTTCGCACGAATGCGGATACGCCGCGCGATACTGCGCAGGCAGTGAAGTTCGGCGCGGAGGGCATCGGCCTCTGCCGCACGGAGCACATGTTCTTTGAGGGCGACCGCATCAAGGCAATGCGCGAGATGATTGTTGCAAAGGATGTGGAAACTCGCAAGAAGGCGCTTGCAAAGATTCTTCCCTATCAGCAGGGCGACTTTGAAGAGATGTACCGCGTGCTGGAGGGCCGCCCGATGACGATCCGCTTCCTTGACCCGCCGCTGCATGAGTTCCTCCCCACCAAGGAAGAGGATATTGCGGAAATCGCAGGCGAGCTGAATATCACAGTAGACGAGCTCAAGGCTGTAATCGCTTCCCTCCACGAGTTTAACCCGATGATGGGCCATCGCGGCTGCCGCCTGGCCGTCACCTATCCGGAAATTGCCGAAATGCAGACGACCGCTGTGATCAACGCGGCGATCACCGTCAACAAGGAGCATCCGGAATACAAGATCGTTCCTGAGATCATGATCCCGCTGGTTGGCGAGATTAAGGAGCTCAAGTATGTGAAGAGCTTCGTCACCGCTACGGCTGATAAGCTCATCGCGGATGCCGGTGTTGAGATGACCTATAAAGTGGGTACGATGATTGAAATCCCGCGCGCAGCGCTGACGGCGGATGAGATTGCCACGGAGGCTGAGTTCTTCTCCTTCGGCACCAACGACCTGACGCAGATGACCTTCGGCTTTAGCCGTGACGATGCGGGTAAGTTCCTTGATGCTTATTATGATGCGAAGATCTATGAGTCCGATCCGTTTGCCAGGCTCGATCAGAACGGCGTTGGCAAGCTGGTGAAGATGGCTGCCGATCTTGGCCGCCAGACCCGCCCCGACATCAAGCTGGGCATCTGCGGCGAGCATGGCGGCGATCCGAGCTCCGTTGAGTTCTGCCATAACATCGGCCTTGCCTATGTTTCCTGCTCTCCGTTCCGCGTGCCGATTGCGCGCCTTGCGGCGGCACAGGCTGCGATTAAGAGCAAGTAAGCTGCTAAACTCAGAAAAAAGAGAAGGAAATCGCCGGAGAGGTTTATCCTCTCCGGCGATTTTTATTTCGTTGAGACCAATCGCACCAAGTCGGGCCGAGTAAGCAAACTGACGATATTTTTATGATACATGATGGCGACACGGACGGCCCCGATAGGGATGCATTGTAGCAAAAAGGTGCGTTCATTTGTTAGGAAGCGTAGACTCGTCTCGGATAACAAGCATTTCATGGCTACCATCGGATTTCATATAATTTATGAAGCTAAATACCAAATAGGCCTTTTTATTACCCGAAAATGCATTTTGAATTGCGGCTTTCATCATCATTTTGTCTTGCCGCCGAAGCAGTCATGTGAATCGCACCGCATAAATTCTGAATGTTTTAATTAGGGCTTTTCGTTGAGAAAAAGCACAGTTTATTGTTTCTGCTAACATATTGGGAACTTGGATATCTCTTTGGTTTATGGTAAAATAGCTTCAAACAAAGTTTGAAGCATTGGAAAAATGGTTGTCGGCGCGAAACGCCTCCTGCCGCAGAGCG